>Ga0326727_10004945_pt1 | contig 38864 bp, 26 predicted proteins | sample MB2enrmetagenome_FD_207643 | JGI IMG/M metagenome (GOLD analysis project Ga0326727, IMG submission 207643) | Lab enriched peat soil microbial communities from McLean, Ithaca, NY, United States - MB29MY | ecosystem: Environmental > Terrestrial > Soil > Wetlands > Peat | place: USA: New York...
ACAGAGTCTCTGTAGAAGCGAATATAAGAGGCTGCTCTCTTCAACTCAAACATCTGATCCCAATAGAGCTTTTGCTGACGATGGGGGTCTAAGACGTTCTCGCCCATTTTGTCGCTCTCTTCCAGGCGGATGTGCTTTGGGGAAGATTCCGGCCGGGACCAGTGTACTTCAAGAAGGTAGAATCCGGCCCGCTGGGCCGTGGGCGATGCGCTGGTGAACCCGTCCTAAGACGGTGGAGCTCCCCGCGGTTTATTAGGCATTCCGGACTGGCGGACACTGCACACAAAACCGATTGTCGAGTCGAGCCCCTGTTCGTTGAATGTAGGTTCAACCAGCGTTGACCACCCACCTGCTTTGCAGGCCGGTTTCTAATGCGGATAGTAGGGGTAAGCGAGGAGAATTGCAAGTCTTGTGCGAAGGCGGCGCAATGTGGTAGCTTCTTGCGCGATGTTTTGGGAAGCGCTACCCGAAATGGCATCAAGGATTTTTGCGCTCAATTTCCGCTGCCGGGAGCTTGACTGGCGGGCGGCGGAGCGGGTTTTGCATTCTGCAACTCCACTGCGCGAGCCATCATCTTCTTCAATTTGCCTTCGATGCCGGCATCGCCTACGTGCTGATCTTCGAGGACGCCGTCGGCATCGATGGAAAAAGTAGCCGGGATGGCAGTGACGTTGAACATCTTGGCAATTTTGCCGCCGAAGCCGCCGTCGCGATACTGCAGCCAGGTCATTTCATTCTTCCCGACGAAGTCCCGCCACTTGGCGTCGTCGGAATCGAGGCTGATGCTGAGCACGACAAGGGGCTGGTCATGGTACTTGCGCGCGATGTCGCGGATGTGCGGCAACGCCTGGCGGCACGGGCCGCACCATGTGGCCCAGAAGTCGATCAACACCACCTTTCCGGCCAGGCCGTCCATAGAGATGTGGCGGCCGTCGAGTGTTGTCAGCTCGAAGGCAGGCGCCATACGCGCGCGAGCCAGATCGATGCGATCGAGGAAACGCTGGGCGCGATCGTGAAGCTGCGGCGCACTGGTGTCCTGATTGAGAAAATGCCGAAATGCGGCGCGCGCTTCGCCGTCCTGGTGCAGATAGGCGAGCGAGACGCCGAGATAGAACTGTGCGAGTGACAGAGAAGGCTTGAGCGCAAGCGCCTGCTGAAATTCGCTGTGACTTTCAGTAAAGTACTTCTCCTTTTTGGTGTCGAGAATTCCCTGATCCAGCAGGCTCATTGCCAACCCGTAATGGACCGATGCCTTTTCCGCATCGGATTGGGCGAGCGGCAGCCATTGCCTTGCAATCTCTTCCGCGTCTTTGTAAGCCCCTATGCCGATGGCGAGCTGATAGGCGTGGGAGAGGCAGGCCCAGCACCGGCCATTGTCCTGCTTGAATGCTTTCCGGAATTCATCGAGCGCCCAGCTTTTTTCACCCCTCCTCTGCAATTCAAGAGCGGACTGGAATGTCTTGACCGCTTTTGGATCGGTGGGTCCGCCGGACATTGACGCCGACGTCTGGCTCACGGCGCCGCTCTCGACAACCCATCCAAGCGCCAAAGTCAAAACCACTCCGCTAAGCCAGAATTTGCGAGCAGGGCTGAGACTCCAGGACATACATAACCCCCGGCGTTCCTTGATTTGTGAAGTTGGTAAAAATCTTACACGAGGCGGTGAGTTGAGTGGATGCGGAGGCGGTGTTGCTCGATTCTCCTCGCCCGTGATGAATCCAGGCGGAAGTTTTCGAATTTCTGCCGGTGTCTCGATCCGAACGTAATCAACGGGCCTGCCGGCCGTAATGGCGCATTTTGCCGGGATTTGAGAGTGGATCGATGGATTTCCTTAGAGAGTGTTAACCTGTGATTCAAGTCACTTTTACGCCAGAACTTTGAGCCTATGCTGAGCCCCAGTGTGGCGGGCTGCGGAGCGAGCCCCGTGATGTTGTGCGAGACCAGGAAACCGCGGAATGCAAGGCAAGCGAATCCGGGGAACGGACTGCGACGAATCGCGATGCTATGCGGCGGCGCATGCGCGCTTGCCGCCTTTACCGGTTGCAACGCGAACATCGCTCTGACGCCCTCGCCGCCCGTGCCCGCGAGCACGGTTTCTCCGATTGCCGGTTCTCCCATCCAGCACATCGTGGTGATCATGCAGGAGAACCGCAGCTTCGACAATCTCTTCAATGGGTTTCCCGGGGCCGACAGCGCACAAAGCGGGATGAATGGCAGCCAACAGATTGCTTTGCAGCCGATCTCGCTCGGCGACCCCCGGGATCTTGAGCACTCGCATACGCGCTGGTTGAAGGATTGGGACGACGGCGCGATGGACAATTTTGCGCAGGGAGGCGCGAGCCCGTCCACGCTGGCCTACTCGTATGTGCCCGAGAGCGACGTGGAGGAGTACTGGTCGCTGGCTCGGCAATACGTGCTCGGCGACCGCATGTTCCAGTCGAACACCGGCCCGAGCTTTGTGGCTCATCAGTACATGATCGCGGGGCAGGCAGCCAACGTGGTGGAGAATCCTACGGGCTCCGTGTGGGGTTGCGATGCGCCGCCCGGCACCACCGCGGCGGTTATGGGGCCGGATGGGACGGAGATTCCCGGCGTGTATCCGTGCTTCGATTACCTCACCATTGCCGATCTGCTCGACGAGAAGGGCGTGACCTGGCGTTATTATGCGCCGACCGACGGCAACAACTTCTTCATCCTGTCGGCTTACCAGGCCATCCGGCACATCCGCTTCGGCCAGGACTGGCACGACAACGTGATCTCGCCGCAGAACCGCGTGCTGACCGACATTCAGCACGGCGAGCTGGCGCAGGTGACGTGGATTGTGCCGGACTGGGCGCACTCGGATCATCCGGGATCGGGCAACGAGGGCCCAAGCTGGGTGGCGTCGATTATCAACGCCATCGGCAACAGCCCGTACTGGAATTCGACAGCCATCTTCATTACCTGGGATGACTGGGGCGGCTGGTACGACCATGTGGACCCGCCCAAAGTGGACGCCATGGGACCCGGATTCCGCGTGCCGCTGCTGGTGGTTTCACCTTACGCGAAGCACGGCTACATCACGCACCATGTCCACGAGGCCAGCGGCTTTATCGCCTTCATCGAGCACAACTTCGATCTGGGCACACTGGGCGCGCGCGACGGCGGGAGCGATGCCTATCAGGAGTGCTTCGACTTCAAGCAATCGCCGCCGGTATTCAGGTCAATTCCGCTGCGCGTAACGATAGACCGCCTGGTTCGCGAAGATGCCAGCGGGCCGCCGGACGACGATTAGAGAGTGGCGTTCACGGATACGGCCGGCATAGGCGCATCTACTGCACCAGCGCGTTGGCGGCGTTGGCAGCGAGCACCCAGCGGCTGGCGACGTCCACTACATACTCATCTTCAAACCAGAGGAAACCGAAGTCGTCGATGCACTCGGGGAAGTTCGGCTTGATAACGATGTAGCCGGGAACGACGCCGCCGGGAATGAATGTATTGTCTGCGCGATTGTTTCCGTAGGCCTTGAGCTTCGAGACGGTTCCGACCGAAGAGACATACGAAGTGCTCGAGACGGGATGCGTGCCGAGAATATAGTTGGCGGCGCGCAGGGTGTACTCAGGGCCGACAATTTCAGGAAATGCTTTGTGCAGGAAATACATGCGCACGCCCAGATCGATGACCTGTTTTGAATCGCCCCAGGTGCGCAGGCTGGGCGGCACAGCGAAGGGATTCGCAGCCAGCTCCTTGTCGAGATCGGCCTTGTAGGCGCGGACTGCGGCTTCGACCTGCTGATTGAAATCGGCGTCCATATAGGGCAGAGCGAGAACGGCCATCCAGCCGTCGAAGCCGAAGCGTTCCTTCGTCATCTCGGGGAACATTTCGACGAGGTGCTTTTTGTAGTCGTCGCCGCCGTTGGTCGAGATCAGCAACTCGATGGTGGCCTTCCATTCTTCTTCGCGAACGATTTCGCCGGCCCAGAGCCGGGGAAAACCAAAGTCCGTTGGATACTCAGTGACTGTGGGATGCGCGCGCTCGTCGTGCCAGAGCTTGATGGCGGTATCGAGGCATTCTTTGGCGAGCGCGTCGTCCCAGCCTTTGAGGGCTTGCGAGGCCGCGGCCAGAGCGGAGGCCGCACCCCATTGCAGCCGCGCCTCTTTGGTGGTGAATGCCAGACGATCGTCGGGAAGGCCGGAGTAATCGCCTTTCACCTCGTGCAGGCCGAGGCTGGGATCGTAGATGCGGCCATCGGTTTTGGAAGCGGCGTCACCGAGGTGCGTGTACTCGCGCAGAGTGGGCTCCATGATCTCGGGGAAGGGATGGCCGACGGCCGCAATCTGCGCAAGCACGCCGAGGGCTCCGTGTTTCACCTGCTCGACCGCGTCGGGAACTCCGTCGGGCCGGTGCATCTCGACGGTGCGCGCGGACTCGTCTACTGATAGCTCATCCCATTTGAGATCGAATTCCTTGTAGGCGAGGGCGAGGTCCTCGATGACCGCGTACTGGCTTTCCGCGCGGATGTCGTAATCGCCGGCATCGTACCAGGCGCCCACGTTCAGTCCTGGGATGTGCTGGCCGGGCTTGAAAGGGGAATCGAGCTTCGGCCCCATCCATGCGCCGTCGAAGTGGAGGGTGTTGGGCGGGGCCTGGCGCGCGTCGTCGAGATGCGATTTGCCGTGCCACAGGCGATAACCTTCTCGCACGGAGACGTGGTCCATCTCGACCGCGAGATAGCCGTCGAGCGAAGACTGCCAGGTTCGGCTATAGACGTCGTTTGCAATGGGGAAGAGAGGCGTGCGCTGGCCGGCGTATTCGATCGCGTAGAGGCCGGGATCCTTGACCGCGGAGAAGTCGAAGTTGGCGTAGGTGTAGCGCAGCCACGGCGTGGCTTCCGAAATCGGACCTTCGTAGACCTGCTGGTAGGATCCGTCATCGGCCAGGCGCAGCACCCTGGCGGTTTTAGGCGGGTCGAATTTGGGGTCGAGTTCGATCACGGCGACCTTGGGGAAGTTAGGCGCGTATCCGACCTGGCTGTGCGCGATCATGGGCGGACGCGTCCAGTTGGGAATTACGTTGGGGCGGATGTGCCAGACGATTGCGCCCTCGGTTTTGCCGGAAGGGATGAGCGTGCGCAAGACAAACCAGCCGTTCTGCGCGCGGTTGCGGCCGTCAAAGAGCGAGATGGGGCCGGTCTCCGAGGTGATGGCGACAGAGTGTAGCCGGTCTTCGGGCGCAAGCAGGATGCTGTTGCCGCTGACGAGGGGAAGCGGTTGGGTGTAGCCCTTCTCCTGGTCCCATTGCTCCTGGTAGGCGAGTTTTTTTGGATCGTCGGGCGAAGGCGGCACCTGGTGCATCTGCTCCTGCGGGCTGCGCGGAAAGATGCCGAAGGTTTGGCCGTCGACGGCATAGGTTTTGTCGACGTAAATCGAGGGCAGGAACTCGAGATTGAATCCGGCGCGGCCAGCGAGATTGGCGGGCAAGGGCTTGAGGAGGTTCACGCTGACGCGGATGCCGCCGGGTTCGGCGGCCACATCCAGGCGATAGTCCATCTGGTAGGTGGGAAAGGAAAGATCGGCGCTGAGGAGATTGTGCTCTTTGTCGGCGTGGCGGCCGTTGAGCTTAGCAACCAGATCCCACTGCTCGGGCGTCGGCATCAGGCGCACGTCGCCGTCGGTGGCAATGCGCTCGCCGTGGAGGATCATCTGCAGGGCGGCATTCTTTTCGTCGACGAAGACCGGATGGAAGGTGTTGTCGTAGAGCATCACGTCGAAGCCCTGAGTGCTCAGATAATCGTCATCGACGACCTGCATCGAGAAATTCTGGCTCCATGAGGGAAGAGAAGAAGCTAGAAGAAAGACGGAAAGAACGGCACACGACACCCCAGCAAAGAAGCGATTGAGCATGAACGGAAGAACCTCGTCGGGCACTCAGGATATCGGAGCGTGGCGATGCGGTGCAAGGTGCGTTGTCGCCGGCGCGGTCTCTCGTTTATGCTGGGCTCTCCTTATGGCTCACGGATTCGACGACTACAGGGTTTTTATCTCGGCGCCCGGAGATATGGACCGCGACCGCCAGGCCAGCTACGACGCGATCTCGCGCGTGGATGGCGAGGTTGCGATGCCGGCAAAGATTCTGCTGATCCCTCTGGGGCTGAGAGAAAACTCGCAGATCGAAGGCAACCGAGGCATCGTCTCGGACAATGTGCGCTGGGCGAGCTATTTCATCCAGCTTTTTGAGGACGATTGGGGACCGCGCGAGCTTTTCCGCAAGCTGTTTCTGCTGGCCATCGAGTGCCGCGACGATGCTCAAATGCCGATGCGCGAGGTGGTGGTGTGCCTGAAGAGCGCGCCGAACGAAAGCGACGAGCGGGTGCTCGGGTGGCGGAAGGAACTCGGCGAACGGGCTGATGTGCGCGTGATTGAGTACGAGGGTCAGGAAGAACTCCAGGCGCGCATCGAGGAAGTGTGCGCCGGGTGGACGCACGAGCTGATTGCGGCGGGAGCAGGGAAGTCGAGCACGCCGGAAAGCTGAGAGCAATCGCTTATTGATCCGGCCCTGTTTGGTGAGTTCGTGCTTTCCCACCCATTCCGCTCAGCCACCCCACGGACGAAGACCTATCCCCACCCCAGCGAGCAGAGGTCGCTCGCCGGGGACCCCGGTGTCCGTGGGGGCCCCGGCGTGCGCGGAATGGATGGGGCACCCAAGTTTTAGCGTTAAGGGCCGGATCATTAAAACGAGGGGATGGGCCGCCACTCGAGGAAGCTGTTCATCATGTCCTCGCGCACGATTTGAAATCTCAGGCGCTGGTGAAAGCGCAGCGAGCCGGGATTGAAGCGCGAGACGGTGGAGACGATGGGCAGGCGCGCGCGCGTGGCTTCCTGCTGCAATCGCTGGACGAGGGCAGTGCCGATTCCCTTGCTCTGCACCCCAGGGTGAACGGCGATATCGACAAGGTGAAATTCGTGCGCGGATTGCGCGACCCAGAGCCGTCCGATGGGCTTCGAGTCGAGCAGCACGACGTGGTAGCAGGAGTTGGGAAAAAGCTGCGTGTAGGTCGACATTTGCCCGCGAAACTGCATGCGGATAAGGTGTTCGCGCTGCGTGGGCGTCAGTGGAGCCTGCGCGAACTCGGGGCCACGAATGGCGGAGTAGAGGTCGTAGAGAAAAATCTCGTCCTGGGGCAGGGCGGGGCGTACTGCGAGCGTAGACATGGCTTTCTTCGATGGCGAGCGGGAACGGCCGCGTGGTCAATCCCGGCTGCATGCATGGTTCAGGGGCGAGTCGGAAGGACGCCCTGCAGAGCGATGATCCAGTTCAGCGTGAGGTTGGGCATCAGGTTGTTGTGGGGGAGGCTTCCGCCAAACGACGTGAGGATGCCGGAGTTCATCGGCACTGTGGGGGATGTGTTGGTGGTGTAGAGGTTGCCGGCGGTAGAAGTACTACGGCCAAAGGCGTTGTTCACGGGAGTGTTTGCGGTTGCCGGAGTGGAGTCGACCAACACTTTGTGGGAGTGCTGCGGCAATTCGGATTGCAGGAGGGTTACATCCTGTGAGCCGCCCGATTCGCCGACATCGTAGGAGCTAAGGCCCGGACCTAGCCCGGCTCCGATGGGGATGCTGCCCTGAAGATTGGGCAAGGCAAAGGTGCTGGTCCCGTTGCCTCCGAAATTCGTGCCCAAAAGGGAAAACAAGCCGGCGTACTGCGAGATTGGCAGCACCTGCCCGCTGGCCAAGGCCCAGCCGATGGGCGCAAAGTTGAAACCGACAAGCCTCAATTCAGCTAGGAAAGGATCTGCCATGGACTCTGTCTCCTCAATGCTCGAGCTTAACCTTGACTGGGGAAGATACCGGATAGGGCGATGACCCAAGTCATCACCAGAAAGGGCTGCCTGTTTTCGTGAGGCTGGGAGCCGCCGGTGTTGGCAATGGAATTCGCGTTCATGGTGGCAGGATTCGACAAGGTGTTAAAGACCTGCGCTCCACCACCGCCGAGAAAGGCCCCGGAGGGGTCTGTTGCATTGGCCGCGCCGATGGCTGTGACCTGATGGTTATGCGACGGCGTTTCGTTGGCAGTAATCTTGTGCGACTCCTCGCCGCTGGCCTCACCCATCGAGAAGCCGTTGCCCTGGTGAATGGGAACGCGTCCCTGCAGGTTGGGCAATGCGAAGGTGCGAATTCCATCGCCGCCAAAAGTGGTCCCGAGCACCGCAAACAGCGCCTGATTCGTTTGAATTGCCATCACCTGTCCATTGGCGAGCGTAAAGCCCCTGGGAGCATAGTTGAAGGACACCAGCATCAGTTGGCCGAGAAATGGTTGCGACATGGGAAACTCCTTTCTGGATCAGGCCTTCGATCAACCCTGGGACGGGTAAACGCCGAACAGCGAGATCACCCAGTTCATGGCCAGGAAAGGCTGGCGGTTTTCATGGGGCAGGCTTGCGCCCGCGGACGAGAGCACTCCGGGGCTCATTGAAGCGGCGGGTGCCACATCGCGATAAACCTGTTGTCCCGCACAGACGGTGTTATTGGTGGGCGCCGAAGTTGCCCCTTGGGAAGCGGAGTTGCACTGGAATTGATGATTGTGGATCGGGATTTGATTGGTGTTCAGGGTGACCGATTCCTGGCCCCCTATTAGCCCAATCGGGTAGCTCGATCCACCCGATAACGTTCCCTGGTGAACGGGGACGCGGCCGCGGAGATCCGGCAGACCAAACGTGTTCTGGCCGTCGCCACCGTAGTAGGTGCCAATGAGATTGAACAGAGTGGGATTACCAGATATTGCCATGATCGTGCCGTCACAAAAGTTCCATTCGGCGGGGGCAAAGGTGAATCCGATCAGACGCACCTCTCCCACATAGGGATTGCTCATGCGCGGGGACCTCCTGAGATTCTGTGCAGGGCCGGGGAAGAGAACAACAACCTCTAGAGCAGTATCATCCGAAACCGAGTTCATGCAAGTGAATTCTTGCTGGAGGTTTTTGCGGGCGTGAGGGCTATGTCAATTGCCTGATGGGTGATGCGCAGCGCAAAGAGAGAAGGTCCGCAGCCGCCATTTCTGGCAGGCTGCGGACCTTATCGGGCGTGCTATTTTTTCGAGCGTACTAGCTCCCGCTCAGCGAACCTGAAGGGTTCCGGTGAGTGGCGTGCTTTCGGAGGATCCGCCTATGAAGACACTGTAGTCGCCGGGTGCGAAGCTCCAGTTGTTATGGGCTTCGTCGAAGGTTTCGAGGACTCGAGAGTCGATAGGGATGGTCACGGTTTTGGATTCGCCGGCGGCGAGCGGGATGCGCTGCCAGCCTACGAGCCGCCGATACGAGGATTCGTCTGCGCCCTGGGGCAGCTGGGCGTAGACTTCCGCAATCTCTGCGCCGGCGCGGTTGCCGGTGTTGGTCACTGTGAAGCTGACAGTCTTGGCGGCGGAATCGACGCTCAGGCCTGAGTACGCGTACGAAGTGTAGGAGAGACCGAAGCCGAAAGGAAAGAGGGGCTGCTTGTGCTCGGCGTGAAACCACTTGTAGCCTGCCTCTGCGCCTTCGGTGTAAGTGACGGCGTAGTTCCTGGGAAGGGCGGCGCGATTGCCCATGTCGGTCGCCGGATCGCGAGGCGGTGCTGGCGTGATCGTGGGGTGGGGCAGGTCGTTTTCATCCTTTGGGAAGGTGATGGGGAGTTTGCCCGAGGGATTTACGTCGCCGACGAGCACGCGAGCCAATGCCTTGTGCCCTGAACTGCCGGCGTACCAGGCCTCGACGACGCCGGCGACCTTGTCGATCCAGGGCATGGTGACCGCGGTGCCGCTTTCGAGCACGACGATGGTGTGCGGATTGGCAGCGGCCACCTGCTCGATCAGAGCGTTCTGGTCGGCGGAGAGCGAGAGACTTGGCAGATCCAAGCCCTCCGATTCCCACTGGTAGGCGAAGACGATGGCCAGATCGGATTTGCTGGCAAGGGCTGCGGCCGACTGCGGGTCCGTTCCCGGATCGAAGGCGATTTGGGTATTGGGCAGTTTTGCCTGGAGGGCCTTGAGCGGAGAGGTTGGGAACCAGACGACCTCATGCCAATGGCCCCTTCCATTGCTCGGGGACGGGACGGCATTTCCGCCCGGCGGGTCCACCTGCGCCGATCCGCCGCCGGAGACCATGCCGACATCTGCGTGGCCGCCGATGATGGCGATGGTGTGAACGCGCGAGGGATCGATGGGCAGGATCGCGCCGTCGTTTTTCAGGAGAACGATGCTCTCTTCCTCCACGCGCTGGGCGACATCAAAGCCCTTTTGCACGTCGACAACGCTGGTCTGCGGCGGATCGTCGATGATTCCGGAGAGGAACTCGGCATAGAGGACGCGGCGCGCATGATCGTCGATCTCGGCGATCGGCACCTTGCCGGACTCGACCGCTTCTTTGAGCTTGGGGCCAAAGAAGTCAGCCATGGGCTGCTCCTGGTCGAGGCCTGCCGCGGAGGCTGCGACTGTGCTGTGGGTTCCACCCCAATCGGAGAGCACGAAGCCCTTGAAGCCCCAGCTCTCCTTGAGCACATCGTGCAAAGTGTAGGAGTTTTCGCAGGCGTAGTCGCCATTGATGCGGTTATAGGAACACATGACTGCGCCGGGATTGGCGATGGAGATGGCGATGTGAAAGGCGAGCAGGTCCGACTCCTGCATGGCCTTCTTCGAGATGTTGGAGCTGCCAAAGTTGCGCGCCGTCTCCTGGTCGTTCATCGCATAGTGCTTGATGTCGCCGACGACGTGCTGCGCCTGTTCGCACTTCATCATGCTTCCAGCCATGGTGCCGGCCAGAAGCGGATCTTCGCCCGTGTATTCAAAGGTGCGGCCGTTCCTGGGCTCGCGCACCAGGTCCACACCGCCGCCCAGGGTCATATTGAATCCCTGCGCCCGCAGCTCCTGGGCGATGACGGTGCCGTAAGCGCAGGCCGAATCCTGATCCCAGCTCGAGGCAGCGCCGAGGTTCGAAGGCATGGCGGTCGAATAGCGCCCGTTGGCGGCGCTGTCGCGGACGCCGTAGGCCGCGTCGGAGATGAGCAGAGGAGGAATGCCGAGGCGCGGGACGCCTTCGACATATCCTGCGCCGCCGTTGGCAAATTGCGTGAGGGGGGTGGTCCAGAATTTTACGTGCGCCATGCCGTTGCCGTGCAGAAGGGCCAGCTTTTCATCGAGGGTGAGCTGCTTGAGGACCATCTCGGCGCGCTCCTCGGGCGAGAGCTTGGGATTCATCCAGGGCCGTGGTGCTTCCTGCGCGGGCGGCGCGGTCTGTGCGGCCTGTGCGATCAGCCTGCTGGCTGCGGAAATGAGGATGGCGATGAGTGCAAGGGAGAATATCGAGCTGCGAATGCGGATATGCATGGGTCTCCAGATGCCTGCGCGGTTCAGCGGCAAGGTCTCTGCCTCATCTGGGTCGAGCCAGTTCGGCCGCGCGGGCGATAACGCTAGCAGGATCGTATGGGAATGGGCGTTTGAGGAAGGCTCAACGCGTCTGAGTCTGCCGCGATGATACTAACCAACTTGGAATCTATCGGATACGGCAGGGCTAAGTGGCGCGAATATGGCATGTATCATACTGGCCGCGTCGCCTCAATGCGGGAACTTTTGAGCATCTCTATGAGTGGCTTAAACGCTTGCAAAGGAAATGGGCGTGGGGATGGACGATTCGGCGCTTCTACCAGGTCTGAACGGCGAGGACATTTGGGGGCCCGGGATGGCTTTCGACGACGTTGGTTTCGATGACGGCTTCGAGGTTGAGCTGTTCCCAGTTTTTGGGGGCTTTCTGGAGCATGGCGTCTAGATAAACGGGGTTCGAGACGACTTCGCTGGCGGCTTCTGTTCCCTCTCCGAGAATCCCAGCCACGATGATTACGGGCTGTCCCGTAACCTTATCGTGGATTCTGGCCACGATGGCATAATCCTTTGCCAGCTTTGTGTTCGGGATCTGCCACTCGAGGGTCCAGAATCGATGCTGCGGGCTCTTGCGGTCGACCAGCTTCTGCACGTTATTTTCGGCTTCGAAGCCGAAGGGCAAATCCTGGGTGATGCGCATGGTCCAGATGTTGTCGAAGGCGCCGATCAGGATGAAAGGACTCTCGCGCAATTCGGCGAAGGGAGTCTGGGATGCGGAGACAACACGGAATGCGTCGTGCCGGGGCGTGAGAGGAACGATGGACCGCGCCAGCGTGATTACGTCCGAGACATCCAGCCCACCGAGGATCGGCAATCCATTGGAGAGATTGACCTGCGATCCACTGGGGGTGTCGGCCGGCATGCCAAGGCAGTAGGTGATCCGGCTCGAGGCGGAGGTCATCGGCTGCCAGAAACGCTCCAGGTTGGAGGGCTTCCGGGGAAGGCCGATGCGTCCCAGGGCGAAGCCGGCCAGCAAGGCCAAGGCAACTGCCAATGCAACCCAAAGGCGGCGGTTCGATCGAGACGGCTCTGGAAGCGGCGGCGGTGCTGCCGGCACGGCGCTCGAATGCGGCCATGACGGAGCAGTCAAATCGATAACGGATGGCTCGACGGCAGGGGCAAGGACTGAAACCGCCGGCTCGCGGAATGCCGGCACATAGGAGCCCAGCGGCATCTCGATGATCAGCTCTCCGGCGTGCTCGGGGTTGTAGTAGTACTGGACGAGCCTCTTGCGCACTTCCGCGGCAGTGGTGCGCACCACGGGATCGAGATTCACGTCGTAGCTGGGATCGCGCCCAAAGGCCTCAATGCCAATGGTGCGCTCCTTCAATTCACCGGCGTGGCCCAGCAGAGTTTGCTCGACGGTGTAGGCAAGCAGCACCGGGTAGCGCTTGCTGTGCGTGAACAAAGGATGCGCGAGCAGACGCTCTAGTTGCTCGCGGACGGCAAGGGGATGGGGCGCATAGCCTGGCCGGTTCAGTTCCTTCTCGGATTGCGTCGACGACAGCATGCTCAACTCAGCCGGCAATTCTCAAGGTCCGCTGCGCAACCCTCAATTCCTGGTGCGCACCGTGGAATGCAGCGGCGGAGAACTCCCGGTCAGGCGAATGGACTGCATCCCTCAATAAGCCGCAAGCAAGCCCGATTATTGCACATGGGATCGACGGCCAGCACATCTTCCGATGAGCACAACCCCACCTCGCCATGAAGAGCCTATAACGAAAGTCACGTGTGAAAGGGAACAGCGGAAAGCGCGCCGTGCGTGGCCCGCGTGCCGTAAGGCAAGCAGGATCAGAAGAGCCCTAACCCGTTGTGTGCAATTCAGCTCAAGCTGACCTTTTCCCGTTTCACTGTATAGCGAGTAGGCGCCCGCGATCGGGTGATTATTCTCTTGACAAATGTGTAGTAAATTGATTTACATTTCACGATTGTTGTGGTAAGTCCGTTAGTTTCGGACCCTGTTCACTTGATTCCCCGCTTCGCATTCAAGCCCGCCAGAGGCAATGCAGCGGCTTTTCCCCGCCCTGGGTTTTTATGAGATTGCGCTGCAGGGCCTAGCGCAACGAGCCGTAGATCTCTGCCTGTTTCCCTTGCCAGCCGGCGAAAGACGCGCGAGCAAGCAAGGATTGAAAGGTACGGGCCCTGGCCCGCACATCGCAGCCAAGTCAATGCAACGGGGCTTTCGCCCCCGAGAGAACTTCACCCCCAAAACTCGCTCACAGCTTGCCACTTTCAGCAGCTTCCTGGATTGAGCCGGTCGCCAGAATGACCCAGGGAGGAATGAGGTCTGCTGAAATCATTCGCTAACCACCGGTATTCATCGCGCCAGTACTGGCGCGAAGAGAAGGAGATTCACATGCGCTCAATGAGGTTCGTTTCGGCACGGATTCAGATGGTAAGTTTCGCCGCCATCGTGGCGATCGCGGCGGGTTCGGCAACTGTCGCGGCAAACGCCCAGACGGTAAGCGGCAATGGAACGGGCACCAATAACGGTTTCTACTATTCGCTCTACAGCAGCGGCGGATCGGCAACCATGACCCTGGGATCGGCGGGGAATTATGCCATCACCTGGTCCGGCGTCAGCGATGTGGTTGGCGGCAAAGGCTGGAATCCCGGCAGCGCTCAGGTGATTGGCTACCACGTCGGCTCCGCCAGCGGCTATAACACCATTTCCATTTATGGCTGGTTGACCAATCCGCTGGTCGAGTACTACATCACCGAGTTTGGATCCCTGTATACGGCGAACGCGACGGAGAAGGGCACTGTGACCAGCGATGGGCACACCTACACCACCTTCGAACATCAGCAGGTGAACCAACCCTCCATCCAAGGCACCACAACCTTCGAACAGTATCTGGATGCCTGGGGCGGAGCATCGACCGGACAGAACAACGTTGTGACCACGGCCAACCACTTTAACCACTGGAGCAGTCTGGGTATGACGGTGGGTACTTTCAACTATCAGATTCTCGGGACGGAGGCATATAACGGCGCCAGCGGGTCAGTGAATGCAACCGTGTGCGCAGGGGCTTGCGGCGGTTCCGGCGGCACACCCAGCTTTACCCTTTCGCCTTCCGCATCCTCCGCCTCTGTGACGCAGGGAAGCAGCGTTACCGACATTATTTCGGTGGATGACGTGGATGGATTCACCGGCGCGGTGACGCTTTCCGATGCCGGCCTTCCCAGCGGCGTGACTGGAGCGTTTGCCACCAACCCCACGACCGGAACCAGCACGCTGACCCTGACGGCCACCAGTTCGGCAGCCACCGGGACGTACACGATCACCATCGACGGCGTCTCCGGGAGCATCAGCAAGAGCACGACGATTACGCTGACCGTCAATCCCGCGAGCGGCGGAGGCAGCGGAGGCTGCACCGTCGACTACACGATCTCGCAGTACAACAGCACGCAGTTCGGAGCCACTGTGGGCATCAAGAACGGCGGAAGCAGCACACTGAGCGGCTGGACGCTGACCTGGAGCTTCGCCAACGGCCAGACCATCACGAGTTCCTGGAATGGAGCGGTATCGCAGAGCGGCGCCAACGTTACGGTAAGCGAGCAATCCGGCCAGACATGGGAGAACATTCCCGCCGGCGGAACCTATACCGGATTCGGCTTCAACGGAAATTCGAGCGGCACCAACGCAATCCCCACCAACTTCAAACTTAACGGAACGGCCTGCACCATCAACTAACTCCCCCAGGCGCGGCGCTGGGTTCAGGGCGCGTCACCAGCCATGGTGGCGCACCTGACCCAGCCAACGCCCCCGCCCATTCGGCGACCGTAAAACCGCCACCGCCAGCCGAAATATGGGCTATCATTCCAATCAATGAATCAACTTGAGCTTTGCGCCACTCGCAGAAAGATGCGATGAGTGTTGCCGGGAGCAGCGAAATGCTGCCTGCTCGGAGTTATTCTCGAGGCCTCTATGACTGTATCCAAGCGATCGCACATCTCGGTGCTTCTGATTCTATCGAGTCTACTGCTGGCGGTTGCCCCCCATGCGATGCGAGCCCAGGGGGAGAAGGGCACCGTGAAGTTGGCGCCTCTCCCCGTATATGCGGAGATGTCGTCCGAGAGCGACGTCGTGACCACGCTTGCGCCGGGCAAATCGGTGCGCATAACGTTCTCGGTGACCACTGCAGGCGGGGCGTGGTGCAAGGTTGCCGACGTTGACAGCGCAGAGAAGCTCGGCTACGTTCGCTGCGATGGGCTGGAACGGCAGAAGGCCGCGAACACGGCTGCGGCCGGCCCAGGGGCGGCTTTGCCCGGACCGGCTTATCAATCTTCGGGCAATGGAATGCCATCGCGCGCACAAAAGGAGTGGGCCCTTGCAGCTTCCGCCATCCTGTCCACCTTCAATCATGAGCGCCTCGACACGCTCTCTACCAATGACAGCGCCTTAGGGGTAAGAAATATGCTGCAGAATTGGTGGAGCATTGGGAACCGCGACGAGTTTCTGCAGGCGCTTGAATGGATCGATGCGGGCGGACATCGGCAGGTGTTCTCCGAATTGGGCGCGCGTACCGCGGATCTCTCGCCGGAGGAATTGTCGAAGGCCGTCAGCAGCCTTAACGCCGAAGACGCAAACAGCGTTATGGTGGCGCACCGCTATTACAAGCAATATGGCGCGCAGAGCATCACGGCATGGGACTACGCCCGATACATCAATCTGTGCCGCTGGGGTGTGGCCGCCGGATATATCTCCGAAGCAGAAGCCTGGCCGCGCGCGATGCACGCCGCGGCAATTTTGCAACAGACGTTCACATCATGGAGCGAATTCGGAGAGAACTATCTCGTTGGCCGTGAGTTCTGGTCTTTGAGCCAAACCAGGACCGATGGGCAGCGGATGCGGGCGATTTACGAAAAACTCGTGAACGACCGTGGCAGCCCCTGGAACCGCATTCCGTGGAACCTTCCGCTCGAGCAGCCCAGCTCGACGGTACAAATCCTGGCAAGCAATTCGTCAGGTACCCCGCCCGCGAATGCAAGCGCGGCTGGCAGTCCCTGCGACGCGCTTCAGCAAGCGGCGGCGAGCGGTCAAGTCTCCGACGCGGAAGCGATTTTGAAGGCTGAACCTGATCTGGTCAAATGCCGCGACTCGCGCGGCTGGACTGCGCTGTACGTCGCAGCGTTCAATGGGCAGACAGAGGTGATTCCGATGCTGGTTGCGCACGGCGCGGCCGTGGACGCAGCCGATCAGGATGGAACCACGCCGCTCTACAGCGCCGCATTCAGGGGAAACATCGATGTTGTGCGTGCGCTACTCGAACACGGCGCGAATATCGAGGCCCGAGACCACGATGGATTCACGCCTTTGAATACGGCAGCTTGGGCCGGGCAAACCGATGTGGTTGCGCTTCTGCTGGCTCACAACGCCAACGTCAACACCCGCGCCAACACCGGCGCGACTCCGTTGCAGGGAGCAGCTGCCGATGGGTGGGTTGAAGTTGCGAGCCTGCTTCTGGAGCACGGAGCCAAGGTCAATGCCGGTGACGTGCACGGGTTCACGCCACTGCACTCCGCAGCCGATCACGATCAGACTGACGCAGCCGAGATTCTTCTCGCGCACGGGGCGGAGATCAACGCGCGGACGGATGAGGGAGATACGCCGCTGCACTGGGCCGCACGTGACAACAGGATGAATGCCGCGGCGTTGCTGCTCCAGAATGGAGCTGGGATCAATTCCAGAGACAATCAAAACGCCACGCCCCTGCACTTCGCTGCCGCTGGAGGGCATGTGGAGATGACCGAATTCCTGATCGCCCACGGCGCAGATTTGAAAGTGAAAACGCGTTTGGGCTGCACTCCTTTGCGCGCGGCATACGACTACCACCAGGCAGCCACCGCGCAGGTGCTGTTGCAGCATGGAGCCACGCAATAAAGAAGTCGATCGACGATGGGTTTCCGAATCCACGGCAGCCCGCGCGATGCTCAACACCCTCGATTCTCTCGATGCCGCAGGAACCTTTTCTGTTTCCAGGTTGCGCGTGCTTCACAACGCATCTGAAGAAGCCACGAGTTAGACCACGCCAATTAGTTGGGCTTTGAAGGCAGCCATCAGTTCGTCGAGTGTGGAGAACTGCGCCACGGGCAGCAGATCGAAACTCATGGCGACGGACACCATGGTTTTTCTGCCTCCCTGATCGACCAGGTGCTGTGGGCAGTCCATGAAGAGCCGGGAAACTTCCATGCGCACCGCGGCGGGCGAGACGTGACGCCGGATGGCGGCCATGAAGACATCGCTGTTCCATTGGAAGAGCTCGTCGCCTTCGCGCAGGCCCTGGGCGAGGAATTGAACGGCGCTCATCAGGTAGTCGGTCGCGGCCTGCTCTCCGTACCGCTCTTCGACCGTGTGCAGCATGGTGAGCTTGATCATGAGCACGTAGCATTGGCGATCGACGCCGATATGGCTCCTGAGAAAGGCCTGCGCCTCGGCCGGTCCGGGAAGTCCAGCCGCCGTTTCCAGGCCCGCTGCCTCTTTGGCTTCGGGCGCATCCCAATCCGACTTGGCATGCTCGATCACTTGCGCCTTCTTGGCCAGTTCGCGCTGCGCCGCGGCCTCGCGAAACTCATCCAGGCCGCTATGGATGGCCGCGACCAGGGTCGATTTGTCGCACGGTTTGGTCAGGAATTTGAAGATGTTTCCCAGGTTCACGGCGGCGATGGCGGCATCGAAATCCGCGTATCCGGTGAGCAGCATGCGCACCGAATGCGGAGCTTTCTCCCGCACCTGGGCGAGAAACTCGACGCCACTCATCTCCGGCATGCGCATATCCGAGATCACAACGGGAAAGGGGCCGTTGGCCTTAATGGCTGCCAGCCCCTGGTGCCCACCCACGGCGGTGCTTACCGTGAACTCACGGTGAAGCAGCCGCCGGTAGCCCTCCAGAACGGGCACTTCATCGTCAACGAAGAGAATCTTCTCAGCCACAATCTCTCCCTCTGGCTCGGCAGCCTATGGCGGCCTGTTTTGAACTCCGCGGGCGTCCATTTGGACGGCAGAACGGTGCGGGGAGGACGCCAGTCGCCTCGCCGGATTGAGGCGGCGCGGCAATCTCCCTAGTGCAGTATCGGCAATTACTGATGAGGAGATGAGTTTTCTAATGCAACGGGATGGGCATGGACGGAAGTTTCCATCGCACTTGCGCTTATCGATTGCGCGCCGCTGCCGATAAGACGTTACGGGAGAAAAGCGTCCTCACGACCCGGCGCCGTGCCTTGACGCCGCGACGAAAGCGCTCATGGGCGCATTCGGCCGGAGGCGGAGGGAGATCCCACGGCGAGGATGAAACCGGATACGAAGAGACTGCCGGCGCGCAAACCCAAGAGGCGGGGCCTCGAGGGCGAGGCTATGGCTGCGGTCAAGGGCGGGGCTGCCCAGCGCAAAACCGCCGCCGGCGAAGTCTCGCCTGCGAGCGATGGCCGCCTCGTCGAAGACGCGTTGCGGGAGACCGAGGAGCGGTTTCGTGCGCTTTTCGAAGGCGTCGAAACGGGAGTCTTCATCATCGATCCGGAGACGCACCGGCTCGTAGACGCCAACGCAATCGCTGCCGGTATGGTTGGCGCGCCGCGGGAAAAGATCGTAGGCAGTGTGTGCCACAGATTTGTTTGTCCGGCGGAGAAGGGCCGCTGTCCGGTCACCGATCTTGGGCAGACGGTCGATAACTCCGAGCGCGTGCTGCTGACCGCCGATGGCCGACGCTGCGCCATCATTAAGACGGTGCGCCCGGTGGTTGTGGCTGGGCGCAGGCTGTTGCTGGAGAGCTTTCTCGATATTACTGCGCTGAAGAACGTAGAGAAGGCCCTGAAGGAGCGCACAGCCTATCTGAATTCGCTGATCGAAGTTACGCCGCTCGGTGTAGTGGTTCTGGACGCCGAGGAACGGGTCGAGATGTCGAATGCGGCGTTTGAGAAGCTGTTTCTCTACTCCCAGGCTGAGGCTCAAGGCACCGCCTTGGGCGATCTGATCGTTCCGGGCGACTTCGCAGCCGAAGCGGCCGAACTCAGCCGGCATTGCCTCGAGCAGGGCAGCGTGCAGGTCGCAACCCGCCGTCGCCGCAAGGACGGGACGCTCGTCGACGTCGAGATTTTTGCCGTTCGTCTGGAAGTTGACGGCAAGCCGCACGGGTGCCTGGCGCTCTACGAGGACATTAGCGCACGCATTCAGGCGGAGAAGGAGATGGCGGAGCGGTCCGGCCTGGCCGCTCTGGCCGCCGCAGTAGGAGCCGCGCTCACGGGTTCCGACAACTTGCGGCAAGGCCTGCAAAAGTGCGCGGAGATTCTGGCCGGCAAATTGGAGGTTGCCTTTGCCCGGATTTGGACGGTCAACGAGCGCGACAAAGTTCTTGAACTAGAGGCCAGCGCGGGGATGTACACCCACATCGATGGCGCGCACGCCCGCGTGCCTGTGGGCAGTTTCAAGATCGGCCGGATTGCCGAGAATGGTGAACCGCATCTGTCGAACAACGTGCTCGAGGATCCCTGGGTGGCAGACCCCACATGGGCGCGGCGCGAAGGCATGGTGGCCTTCGCGGGCTATCCGCTGAAGGTCGGGGACCGCGTTATTGGCGTGGCGGCGGCATTCGCGCGCCAGCCCTTGACCAATGCCGCTCTCGAGACCTTTGCTTCGGTGGCCGACAGCATCGCGCAGTTCATCGAGCGCAAGCGCGCCGAGGAGTCGCTGCGCGCGAGCGAAGACCGTTTTCGCACCGCGTTCGAAGATGCCTCTTACGGCATGTGCATGACCGCTCCCGATGGCCACTTTATGCACGCCAATGCGGCGCTGTGCACGATGCTGGGCTATTCGGCGGAAGAACTGCTGGCCGGCGCCTGGCAGCAGCTTACGCATCCCGACGATCTGGAGCCGTCGCGCCAGGCAATCGCCAAACTCAAAAGCGGCGCCAGTGCTGTGGCTGAGCTTGAAAAGAGATACATCCACAAGAGCGGGAGTGTGGTATGGGCGCGCCTTAAAATTCTGCCCGCTCGCGCGGCTAACGGGGAAGTCTCTCATTTCATCGCCCAGGTCGAGGACATCACGCTGCGCAAGCAGGCCGACGAGGCCAAGGCCTTTCTGGCTTCGCTGGTGGAGTCCTCTCCGGACGCCATCGTGGGAGTGAAGCTGGATGGAACCGTGATCAGTTGGAACCAGGGCGCCACAGAATTGGTTGGCTATACGGCCGAGGAGATGATCGGGACATCCATCTTGGTGTTAATCCTGCCCGAGCGCAAGAGCGAAGCGGGGAGAATATTCGAAACCGTTCGCCGGGGCGAGCAGATAACGCGCTATGAGACCGCATTGGCTCGCAAGAATGGTACGCGGGTGAGCGTATCGCTGACGTTTTCCCCGATCCGCGACGGCGAAGGCAAAGTGACGGGCATGGCCAGCATCACCCACGACATCACGCAACGCAAGCTCCGGGAGGAGCAGACGCAGTTGCAGACGACGGCGCTGGAATCGGCCGCGAACGGGATTGTGATTGCCGATTGCAGAGGGCGAATATTATGGGTGAACTCCGCATTCACTCGCCTGACCGGTTACGCCGCGGAAGAAGTTATCGGCCAAACCCCGGCCATGCTCAAATCGGGAGTTCATGACGCGGCCTTCTATCGGGATCTGTGGTCAACCATCTCCCGCGGAGACACCTGGCAGGGCGAGATTGTCAATCGCCGCAAGGACGGCAGCCTCTACACGGAAGAGATGACGGTTACGCCAGTCCGGTCGAGCGATGGACCTATCCATCACTTCGTGGTCATTAAGCAAGACATCACCGAGCGCAAGCGCGCGCAGGAAGAGTTGCTGTTCAAGACGGCGCTTCTCGAAACCGAGGCCGAGACCACGATTGACGGCATTCTGGTGGCGGACGGGAAGGGACACCGGCTGCAGAGCAACCGGCGTTTTGCCGAGATATTCAACATTCCGGCTGAAGTCATCGAGCGCAACGACGAGCAGGAGATGCTGGACTCCGCGCTTTCCCAGATCCAGAATCCAGAGGCGTTTATCGAGCGCGTCCAGTATCTCTACGCGCATGAGTCGGAGAAGGCGCGCGACGAAGTTCATCTGAAGGATGGACGCTGTCTGGATCGCTACACCGCGCCTCTGCACGAGGCCGGCGGCAGATATTACGGCCGGGTCTGGTACTTCCACGACATTACCGACAGCAAGCGGGCCGAACAGGCGCTGCGCGAGAACGAACAGCGCTATCGCGAGATCTTCGAAAATGCCTCGGAGATCATCTTTACCACCGACATGGATGGCCGCTTCACTTCGCTGAACCGGACGGGAGAGCAGGTTTTCGGTTACTCGCAGGAGGAAGCCACCCAGACCGACATCTGGCATCTCGTCGTCCCCGAATTCCATGAGATCCTCAAGCAACATCGCGTCCAGATGGCGTCGGGGGAGGCGCAGTTTACGGCGGAGATCGAGGTGGCGGCAAAAGACGGTCATCGGATCAGGCTGGAAATAAAGCCCCGGCCAATCTGGCGCGACGACAAGCCCGCCGGGATCCAGGCCATGGCGCGCGACATTACGGGCCGTGACATTGCCGAGATGGAGTTGCGCCAGGCGCAGAAGCTGGAATCGGTGGGACGCCTGGCCTCCGGCATCGCCCACGAGATCAATACGCCGATTCAATTCGTAGGCGACAATACGCGTTTTCTGGGGGACTCGTTCGCTGCTCTCAAGAATCTGATCGAGAAGTTTGGCGAGCTTTCCCAGGCCGCGGCCTCGGGTGCGGTGAGCCCGGATTTGCTCGGCGAAGTGCGACGCCTGGAGGAAGAGTCCGATTGCGCCTACCTGCTGGAGGAGATACCCCAAGCCATCAAGCAAACGCTGGAAGGAGTGGATCGGGTGGCGACCATTGTGCGCGCTATGAAGGAATTTGCGCATCCGGAGAACAAAGGCATGGCGCCGGCAGATGTGAACAGGGCCTTGCTGAGCACGATCACCGTGGCGCGGAATGAATGGAAGTATGTCGCGGACCTGGATACGGAATTGACCCACTTGCCCCTCGTGGTTTGCAATGTCGGCGATCTGAATCAGGTTTTTTTGAATCTGCTGGTGAATGCGGCTCATGCGATTGCCGATGTGGCCGGCAACGGCGGCAAGGGCCGCATCACCATTGGCACGGCTGCCGAAGGCGACAAGGTTCACATCAGCATCGCCGATACCGGCGCGGGCATTCCCGAGAGTATTCGCAGCAAAATCTTCGATCCTTTTTTCACTACCAAAGAAGTTGGACGCGGCACTGGGCAGGGTCTGGCGATTGCCCGCTCCGTGATTGTGGATCGCCACAAGGGAAGCCTGACCTTCGAGAGCGAAGTCGGGAAAGGAACCACATTCCACATCCGCCTGCCCGTTGCGCAGGAAGAATTCACCGCGGAGGCCAACGAGCGATGAAGCGGGTATTGTTTGTCGACGATGAAGTGAGAGTTCTTGACGGGTTGCGGCGCATGCTGCGGCCCATGAGGAACGAGTGGGAGATGGCCTTCGCGCCCGGAGGCCAGGCGGCCCTGGACCTGATGGCGGCGTCGCCCTTCGATGTGATCGTCAGCGATATGCGCATGCCGGGAATGGACGGCGCGGCTCTGCTTGAGCAGGTGCGCGAGCACTATCCCGAAGCGGTGCGCATTGTGCTGTCGGGGCACACCGAGATGGCCACCGCGTTGCGCGTCATTCCCATCGCGCACCAATTTCTGGCCAAGCCCTGCGATCCGGAGATGCTTCGCCTGGCGATCGATCGCGCCTGCCACCTTCAGGCCCTGCTTACCGACGGTGCGGTCCGTTCCCTGGTGGGCTCGCTGGGCGATCTTCCGGCGTTGCCGCGGGTTTACGACGCATTGAACAAGGCCCTCGCCGATCCCGATTCCTCCCTGCCGAAGATTTCCGAGATTGTCGCGCAGGATATTGGCATCTCGGCAAAGATTCTGCAGTTGGCCAACTCCGCCTACTTTGGCTGCGCCAATCCCGTGTCCAATATTCAAAGCGCAGTTGGATATCTGGGCCTGAATGCATTGAAATGTCTGGTTCTCTCCGTGGAGATCTTCAGGGTCTTTCGGCCGAAGACCAAGGTGCCCGGATTTTCCATGGACGGCTTGCAGCGCCACGCCACGCTCACGGCTCACATTGTTGCGCGGCTTCCGGTTCCAAAACACTTCGCCGAGGTGGCCTTCGTCTCCAGCATGCTGCACGACGTGGGCAAGCTGATCCAGGCCTGGAAACTTTCTGAGAGCTTCGGCAAGGCGATGGGAGAATCGGCCGAGAACCATGAGCCGCTCTACAGTGTAGAGGAGCGAGCCCGCGGTTTCAGCCACGCCGAGGTGGGAGCCTATCTGCTTGGCATTTGGGGCCTGCCCTACCCGGTGGTCGAGACCGTGGCCCTGCATCACGCGCCCAATCGCGTGCCTCATCAGGGCTTTGACGCCATTACCGCCGTCTACGTTGCGAATCTGCTTGCCCATCGCATCGAACCCGGCGATCGGGATGATCCTGAATGCGAAATAGCGCCGTTCATTGAGGATTTGACGGCCTTGGGAGTGATGGACCAATTCGGCGCATGGCAGGAGACGATGAAGGACGTTCCGGCGCGGATTGCCGAGGCGGAAGCCGCGTGACCGGCGCGCTGAGATCGAGCAGAGCGGAGTGGGCACGATCGGGCGGGCGCGTATTTCCTGCTCGATTCCGTCTGCCTGGCAGACCTCCACATCGGCAATTGGGGCGGTTGCCGGTAGTCTTCCTTCGATGCTGGGCCTGCAATCGGATCTTTCTTGCCGATGACACTAAACAGCGGCATCCATAGCGCCGATAGAAGTACTTGAGGGAGTGGTTTGGCAATCGGGCCGATTTCGAGGAATCGTTTTGGAGACTACGGCAACCGCAAATCCGGGGCCGGCCGCATCGCCGGGCGGAATGGACGACGCATTCCGCGCCTGCTTCGATCGCGCGCCAGTCGGAATCGGCATCGCAGGGCCAGACTGGCGGTTTCTGCGCGCCAACGACGCGCTCTGTCGCCTATTCGACTTAAGCGAAGAGGAGCTTTGCGCAACGGCGTTGGCGGAGTTGGCAATCCCCGAAGACCTGGAACTGGTAGGCCGCTTTGTGAAAAGGATAGCCGACGATCCCAATGCGCCGCGGGAGTTGGAAGCCCGCTTCAGCAACGACCTTGGCATTCGTTGGGCGCACATCCGGGTTTCTGCCGTGGGCGATGTCTCCGACCGTCCGGCACGCTTCATCGTGTGGATGGAGGACACCACAGAGCGCAAGCTGCTCGACACCACATTGAGCGAGAGCGAAGCCCGCTTCAAGTTGATGGCCGATAGTTGCCCCTCGATGATGTGGGTGACGGGGCCGCGCGGCGAAGTGCGATTTGTGAATCAGGCCTATCGCTCGTTCTGCGGCATCGAAGAAGGCAGGGCCGGCGAGGACGGCTGGGAACAACTCATCTGGCCGACCCATGCCCGGGAGTACGTCGCTCGCTTGGAACGCGCCATCGCTAAGCTTGAGAACTTCAGTGCCGAAGCGGTGATTCGTCTGGCAAACGGTCAAAGGCGGCTGATCGGCTCCGTGGCTAGGCCCTGCATCTCGCCGCAGGGCAAATATCTGGGACACGTGGGATTGACCGCCAACATCACGGAGCGCGTGGAAGCGGAGAAGCATCGGCAATTCGAATTCTCACTGATTCGCGCTATTCACGATGAATCGCTGGAAGGCATTCTCGTGGTCAACGAGGAGGGGGGGATTGTCTCTCTCAACCAGCCCTTCATGGAGCTTTGGGGGATTGGCAACGCGAAGGCTGCCAATCGCGGCGTCGAAGAGCTGATCGGCACTCCGGTTCGTCCGGTTCTGCTGTCGATTCTGGAAAGCCTTGCGGAGCCTGAAGAGTTTCTGAAGAAGGTGAATGCGCTTAGCACCCATCCCAACGAGCGGGATTACCGCGACATTGCGCTCAAGGATGGAAGAACCATCGAGGCGCACTCCTCGGGTCTTCGCGGCCGGTCATGCGAGTACTTCGGCCGGGTGTGGTACTTCCGCGATGTGACCACGCAGCGGCGGGCCGAGCTTGGCCTGAAGAAGGCCAAGGAAGCCGCGGAAGCAGCCCATCGACAGCTGCGCTCACAGCACCTTTCACTCGATAACGAGCGGCGCACTCTTCGCGCATTGATCGATAATGTCCCGGATTTCATGTACGTGAAGGACACGCAGAGCAGGTTTATCGTGGCCAACGTCCACACGGCGCGCAGCATGGGGGCCAACTCGGTGGAAAACCTGGCAGGAAAGACGGACTTCGATTTCTTCCCGCCGGAGATAGCCAGGCGCTTCTATGAAGATGAGCAGGCCCTGCTCGGCTCCGGCGAACCACTCTATAACCGCGAAGAAACCGGCCTGGACGAAACCGGGCAGGAGATCAAGATCCTCACCACCAAGGTTCCTCTTCGCGACGGGGACGGGAAAATCGTGGGTCTGGCCGGGGTTGGCCGCAATATCACGAACCGCATTCAAATGGAGAATGCGCTGCGCGAGGCGGAGGGAAAATTCCGCGGCATCTTCGACAACGCGATCATGGGCATCTTTCAGAGCACGCCGCAGGGCCGTCTGCTGAGCGTAAATCCTGCGTTGGCCGCGATGTTCGGATACGCCTCGCCGGAGGAGATGATTGCGCTGGTTTCCGATGCCCGCGAGCTCTACGGCGATCGCGGCGAGCGGGAATTACACAAGGTGCGCAGCGCCAAGCATGGTACCGTGCAGAACCATGAAGGCCAGTCATTGCGCAAAGATGGAACCAGGTTTTGGGTATCCGTGTGGATGCGTGGCATTCTCGAGAACGGCGCGGTTGTCCGCTACGAAGGAATGTGCGAAGACATCACCGAGCGCAAGTGCCTTCAAGAGCAGCTCTTGCAGGCCCAGAAGCTGGAATCGATCGGTCAGCTTGCGGCGGGAATCGCGCACGAGATCAATACCCCTACCCAATACATAGGGGATAACACTCGATTCGTGCGCGACGCATTCGAGGAGTTGAAGTGTCTATGGGATAAGTTTCAGGAGTTGGCCGAAGCGGCCAGGGCGAGCGATGGCTGCCGGAGTATCCTCGGCGACATCTCGGCGACCATGGCCAGGATCGATGCCCCATTCCTGATCGACGAGGTCCCCAAGGCCATCGATCAGGCGCTGGAAGGCGCGAGCCGCGTGGCCACGCTGGTGGCCGCTATGAAGGAATTCTCGCATCCGGGCTCGAAGGAGAAGACCCCGATCGACCTGAATCACGCCATCGAGAATACGATCACGGTGGCGCGTAACGAATGGAAGTACATTGCCGATCTCGAGACCGATTTCGACAAATCGCTGCCGCAGGTATCTTGCCTGCCGGCGGAATTCAACCAGGTGATTCTCAATTTGATTGTGAATGCGGCGCATGCCATCGCCGATACGCTTCCCAAGGGAAGCTCGGGAAAAGGCAAGATCACGGTCGAGACACACAAGCTGCCAACTTGTGCGGAGATTCGCATTGCCGATACAGGCACGGGCATCCCGGAGGGAATTCGCAACCGGATCTTCGATCCCTTCTTCACCACCAAGGAGATCGGCAAAGGCACGGGGCAAGGGCTGGCCATCGCCCGTTCCGTCGTCGTAGACAAGCACGGCGGAACGATTCGTTTTGAGACCGAGGAAGGGAAAGGCACGACTTTCATTGTTTGTCTGCCGCTGTAGGGCGGCAAACGGCCAGCGGCATGAACGTACGGCCGCGATCAGCGTGCGCGCCAACCGCGCCTGAAGGACGGAGGATTTAAGCGCGCCGCGCCTGTCGTTGCACCTGCATGGGCACCACCTGCACGGTTACGTCGCGCACCTCCGAGAGGAAGCGGTTGAGCACCGAGCCGCGCCACAAAATATCCCAGCGCGAGCGCGCCGATTGCCCAAAGACCACGTGGCTGATGTTCTCCTGTTGCGCAAAGCGAATCAGGGCGTCGGAGATGTTGCGGTCGGTGAGCGAAACCACCTGCGCGCCCAGGTCGCGCGCCATGCGCTGGTACTCTTCGAGGCGATGAAAGGCTTCGGGATCGCCATGGCCCTTGTCGTCGGGCCGCGAAACATAGACTGCGTACCAGTTGCTTGCCAGACGCCCCGCGATGCGCGCGCCCACGCGCAGCAGGCGCTCGGTTCCCGGCCGCGCGCTGAGGCACACCATCACCTTCTCGGGGATGGGCGCCTGCTCCAGGCCCTGGACGCGGCGATATTCCGAGGCGCGGTTACCGACTTGCTCGGCCGTGGTGCGCAGCGAGAGCTCGCGCAGCAAGTTCAGGTTGCCTTTGCGGAAGAAGTTGGCGAGCGATTGCTCGACCTTTTCCGGGGCGTAGATCTTTCCCTGCCGCAGACGGTCGCGCAACTGCTCCACCGTCACGTCCACGTTGACCACTTCGTCGGCGCGCTTGAAGAAGCTGTCGGGGACGGTCTCGCGAATGGTGGTGTTGGCCGAGCGGTTGACCGCGTCGTTCAGCGTCTCCAGGTGCTGGATGTTCACCGCGGTCATTACGTTGATGCCGGCATCGAGCAGTTCCAGCACATCTTCATACCGCTTGCGGTTCTTGCTGCCGGGCACGTTGGTGTGGGCGAGCTCGTCGACGACCGCGAATTGCGGATGGCGGGCGATGATCGCGTCCACGTCCATCTCTTTCAGGTTGACGCCGTGGTAGGGAATCACTTTCTGCGGAATGACCTCGAGATCGCGGATGCGGGCCTCGGTGTCCTTGCGCCCGTGAGTCTCGACCAGGCCGATGACCACGTCGACGCCCTGCTGATGCTTCATGTTGTAGGCGTCGTTCAGCATGTCGTAGGTTTTGCCCACGCCGGGCGCGGCGCCGATGTAGATGCGCAACTTCGCGGGTTCCGGAGTTTTCTCGAGCTTGATCTCGGCCATCAGCCCACCTCGACAGGATGACGGACTTCCTCGGCCGCGGCCACAGGAAGCATGAAGCGAAAAGTCGATCCGTGGCCGAGCCGGCTCTCGACGGCAATCTGGCCGCCCAGCGATTCCACGAGCCGCCGGACCATCGCCAGGCCGAGACCGGAGCCGCGTTCGGAAAATTGATTGAAGCGATCGAAGATCGAGCCCAACCGCTCGGCCTCAATGCCGCGGCCGGTGTCGCGCACGCTGAATTGCACAAAGTTCTTGATCTCCTCGGCAGCCAGAAGGATTTCTCCTTCATCCGGAGTGTAACGAATCGCGTTCGACAGCAGATTGTCGAGAATCGAACGCAGGGCGCGGCGGTCAGCGCGCACCATGGCCAGATCGGCGTAGGCCTGCACGTCCACGCGGATATGTTTCTTCGCCGCTTCGTCGCAGTAGCGGTCGCGGGCCTCGTTGAGCGCCGGAAGGGGACGAATATTTTCGAGCTTCATTTCGCGCTTGCCGGTATCGAGCTCGGCCACTTCGATCAGGTCGGTCATCAGGTCGTCGAGCTTCTCGGCGTCGTTGCTGGCCGCGGCCACCAGTTCGGTTTGCAGGCCGGTCATCTCTCCGCCGAAGCCCTGGGCGAGCGCATACAGCCCGCGCCGCAGATCGAGCAGCGGATCGTGCAGCTTGCGGCTGGCCACGGCAATGAACTGCGTCTTGAAGCGGTCGATGTCCTGCAGGCTGGTCACGTCCTCAAGGGTGGTCACCGCGCCCAGCAGCCGGCCTTCGGCGTCGCGCATGGGCGTGGTGCGCAGCCGGTAGCTCCGCTCCTGCTGGCCGATGCGCATGGGCAGCATCGCGGCCTCGTCTTCGGCAGCCACAGCCTTCTGCATGGAGACGACATTGCGAATCGCGTCCAGGATTTTTTCGCCGCCGGGAGTATTCGCAAGAGCCATGCGGTCGCCGGCGGACTCACCGAGCAATTCCGACGCGGCCTGATTCACTTTGAGCACGTGGCCTTTGCCGTCGGTGACGATGATGGGCTCAAAGATCGACTGCAGCACGGCGTCGGAGAGCTGGAACTCCATTTGCCGCCGCCCGGCCTCGGTATCGCGCAACTCACGCAGGCGGACGGCGATGCGGTTCAGTTCGCTGGCGAGAACGCCGAAGCTATCGCGGCTGCTCCAGTCGACGCGGTGCTCCAGATTTCCCTGGACAATGCGATGCGCGTCGCGCGCGAGCATTTGAATCGGCCGCAGAACGAAGACGACAGTGACCACGGCGATGACGATGGCCGCAACAGCAGCCGCGCAGGCCAGAGGGAGCTGTCCGGCCGCGGCCAGCGCCTTGCGCGCGGCAAACACCAGGCCCACCGTGAGGCAGCCGAGGAGCGCACAGCCGAGAATCAGTCGCTGGGTAAGGTTAAGCATGTCCGGTATCCGCGCCGATGAGAGTTGACGTACCCATTCTCGCGGATAGGGCCGTACTCTGCAAAGCCCCACGCGCGCGAGGCCTCCGTTGGCATTCTCGGCCCGCTGCGCACAAGACCGAATCACCCACCAACGCCGGTCTGTCTCCGTTCAGCTTTCTTAGAGTTGCGGCAGCAGCGTGCGCAGCAGCAGAAATCCGGCCACACCGGCGAAAAACACCAGCGCCATGTGAATGCCCGGCTCGCGGTTGACTTCAGGCACCAGGTCGGTTCCGGCGACGTAGAGCGCGACGCCGGCAGAGACCGGCAAGCCGTAGGGAACCCATTGCGGCACGAGTTGGATCACGAGCACTCCGGCCAGGGTGGCCGCGGCCAGCGCGACGGCGGAATAAAACGCGCTCGTACGGCTGCGCCCGCTGGCCATCATGACGCTCGCCATGGTGAAGCCCTCCGGCGCCTTGTGTAAGAGGATGGCAAGAAAGATCAGCCAGCCGAGCCAGTTGGAGAGCGCAAATCCCGAACCGATGGCGACGCCGTCGAAGAGCGCATGCACGCTCAAGCCCCCGAGCACCGAATAGCCCGTGCGCTGGGAGACAAATTCGCCGGCGTGCGTCTCCTCGCCGAAGTGAAAGTGCGCGTTGATGGTGTGCTCCAGCAGATGAACGGCGCAATATCCTGCCATGATCAAGGCGGGAGCCAAACGCGCATTGAGGCGAATGCTCTCAGGGGTCATCTCGAGCAGGGCCGTAGCCATCAGGAATCCCGCGCCCAGCGCGACGAAGTAGCGCAGGTAGCGCTCCACGCCGCGCGCCCGCACCAGCACCAGGCCGCCGGCCACGTCGGCCAGTGCGGCGATGGTTCCGAGAATGAGCGAGGTCTTCAACATGGCGAGAGCGGGGCGGGACTTCTTTAGGTTGCGAAGTTGAATCATAGGGCTCTGCGCCGGAGTCTGTAAAGCTGCTGCTTGAATCCCGGTCCGTGCAACCGCCTCATCCCCTACACTGAATCTTGAACCGGTCTCATAAGTCAGCAGCATCAACTCGCCTGTTGCCTGGGCCCCGCCTTGTTGTCGGGGCCCATATGTGCACTATTGGGCCGACGAGGCATTTATGAGACCGGTTGTGTCTCCCATGCCCTCGTATTGCGAAGTCGCGTTGCCGGTGCCGCTGGACCACACCTTCACTTACGGCATCCGCCTGGGCCAGTCGCCGAAGCGCGGGGCGCGGGTGATTGTGCCTTTCCGCAATGAGAAGCTGATTGGCGTGGTGACGGCGCTCGTGGCCGGCGCTCCCGAGGGGTTTGAGGTGAGGTACCTCGAAGCCGTGCTCGACGAGGAGCCGCTCTTGAGCGAGCACTTGCTGGAGCTTGGCGCGTGGGCCGCGCAGTACTATCTTGCGCCGCTCGGCGAGGTGCTGCGAGCGATGTTGCCGCTGACGGCCGAGGTGCGGCGCACCGTCTACTACCGGATTACCGATCTCGGGCGCGATGTGCTGGCTACGGCAATGGAGGGGAATGAGACAACCGCAGCAAGATCTTCAGACCGGCGAAAGGGCAGGCTCTCGCGTGAGGAGCAGAATATCGAGCGCCGCGTGCTCGAGCGTCTGGCCTCTGGCGATCCGGTGAAGGTTTCCGCGCTGCGCACGGCCACGGCGGCGAGTTTGCCGCTGCTCGCGGCTCTGGTGCGCAAGAAGTGGATCGCGCGCGAGACTGCGGCCGCCGAGCGCGATGCACGGCGCATGGAGCGGTTTGCCGTGCTGGTCCCCGATACGCGGCTGCCTTCGCTCACGGAAAAGCAGCAGGCGATTCTGGCCGAGCTAGCAGCCAGCGGCGGCGAACTGCCGCTGGCCGAGTTGCGCCGCCGCGATCTGCCTGCGTCGACTCTTCAGACCCTGGTACGGCGCGGGCTGGTGCGCATCGAGGAGCGCCCAGAGCAGTTCCGGCTGGGAGGGCTGACTCCGACGACGGAGTCGTTTGCGCTGAATACCGCGCAGGGCGATGCTCTAGCCACGCTTACTGGCGCGCTCGGGGCGTTCCACGCCTTTTTGCTCTACGGAATAACGGGTTCGGGAAAGACGGCCGTGTATCTGGCTGCGATGCAGAAGGCTCTGGACCGCGGACTGTCGTCGATTCTGCTGGTGCCTGAGATCGGGCTGACGCCGCAGACCGCCGGGCTGCTGGACGCGGCGTTTGGGCAAAAGGTTGCGCTGCTGCACTCGGCACTGACGCCGGAGGAGCGCAGCGAACAGTGGCGGCGGATTCGCCGCGGCGATGCGCCGATCGTGGTGGGCACGCGCTCGGCGATCTTTGCCGCCGCGCCGAATCTGGGGCTGATTGTTGTGGACGAGGAGCACGACCAGAGCTACAAGCAGGAGGAGACGCCGCGCTATAACGCGCGCGACGTGGCCGTGATGCGCGCCAAGCTCGCCGGCGCCGTTGTGGTGATGGGCTCGGCTACGCCCTCGCTCGAGAGCTGGCACAATGCGGAGCGCGGCAAGTACGCGCGCATCGAACTGCGCGATCGTGTGATGAATCGCCCCCTGCCCGAGGTGGAGCTGATCGACATGCGGCGCGAGTTCCAGCAGACGGGCAAGGACGAACTCTTTTCGCGGTCGCTGATCGAGCAGACCAAAGCGGCGCTCGAGCGCGGCGAACAGGCGCTGATTTTGCTCAACCGCCGCGGCTACTCTTTTGCCGTGATGTGCCGCGCGTGCGGCGAGAAGCTCGACTGCCAGAATTGCGCCATTGCGCTCACGCACCACAAGGCGGCGTTGGACGACGTGGGCGAGGCGCGCGTGGGGCAGCGGCTGGAGTGCCACTACTGCGGCTACAAGCGGACCGTTCCCGCGCGCTGCCCCAAGTGCGAGAGCGAGCACCTCTACTATCTTGGCGCGGGATCGCAGCAGGGCGAAGAGCGGCTCAACGAGATCTTTCCCGGCGCGCGCATCGGGCGCATGGATCGCGACACGGTACGCGGGCGGGGCGATCTGGAGCGGCTGCTGGCACGACTGCATTCGGGCGAGATCAATCTGCTGGTGGGCACGCAGATGATCGCCAAGGGCCACGACATTCACAGCGTGACGCTGGTGGGTGTGGTGGGTTGCGATCACGCGCTGTCCATGCCGGATTTTCGCGCGGCAGAGCGCGTCTTTCAGTTGATGACGCAGGTCTCAGGGCGCGCCGGGCGCGGCGACTTGCGGGGCCGCGTGGTGGTGCAGACGTACTATCCGGATCACTACGCGATTCTGGCCGCAACGGCGCACGACTACACCGCATTTGCCGAGCGCGAGCTGAAGTACCGCCGCTGGATGCACTACCCACCCTTCGGCGCACTGGCCAATGTGCTGGTGCAGTCGGAAAAGATGGAGGAGGCGGCCGGGTGGGCGGCAATTCTCGGCAAGTCTCTGGTCCAGGAACAGGAGCGGGGAGCGCCGGTGAGATTGTTGGGACCGTGCACGGCGCCGATCGCGCGCATCAAAAACGTCTACCGCTTCCATATGATTCTGAAAAGCAATTCGCGCAAGGCGCTGAACGAGGCGTTGCGGGGAATGCTCAAGCGTGCCGACGAGGCGGGGATTCCGCGGCGCAACCTGATAGTGGATGTGGATGCGTTGAGGCTGATGTGAGAAAAACAGGGACTAAGGGACTGAGGGGCTAAGGGAGCACGGTCATGAGGCTTGCCCTGCTCCCTAGCTCGCTTCCTTGCTTGTGTGCGCGGATTCTACTGCTGTTTGGCTTTCACGAAGTACTGCGCTACGTCGCGCACAAAGTCCACCGCGCCGGCGGGCACGGGCACCTGGCCGCGCAGAACCTTATCGAAGTCCTCCGGAGCGCCGTAGTAAAGCTCCGTGTCCTCACGATTCTGGCTCACGCTGGTGCCGTCGAGATCGATGCCGGCAAAGAGCCCCTTGGCGCGCGAGTAGCTGAGCAGCTCGGCGTTCATCTTCCAGTCGGTCGAGGCCGTTCCCGCGCGGCCTACGGGTCCGGCGGCAGCGGAGGCGTCGCCGCCAATCTTGAACTTGTTCTTGAGCAGGTCCTGCATGCCACGGTCATTGACGGCAATCAGAATCAGGTCGGTGGCCTGGCCGCCAATCTGAAATCCGAAGGAACCACCCGCCATGCGGATAAACACTGGCGCGCTCCAGCCATGGCCGGTGCGGCAGGTGACCACTCCCTGGCCGTACTGGGCGCCCACCAGGAAGGCTCCCTTGACCATGCCGGGGACCACCGCGACGCAGGTGGCCGAGCGGAGAATGTCGCTGGGGATGGTTTTGTCTTTGGCCGCCATGATTTGGTCCAGGACGATCCTGGCCGACTCGATGCGGCTCTGCAGGTCGTCTCTCGAAGATGCCGCCAGAGCAGTGCACGTAAGAAGTGTGCTGAGACAAACGCAGGCAATGGCTCTTTTCATATCCATGTCCTCTCTTTTCCGGCGGCTAGGCGCCGCGGTGTTTGGGATGATCGATCCGAGGTGTTGACTCCGGAGGTACGCCGTATGCTTCCTGGGGGATCGAGCTGTGGGAAAGAGCTGAGCCAACATCGAGTAGCGCTCGAACCTCCTCGAACAGCCTAACGCATCGGCGTCCTGGTGCGCACGCTTTCACTCCCTAGCTTTGATGCAAAAATAGAGTCTCTCGGGGTCGAATCGCGTGCGGGCGAGAGAAGGGCACCGGTATGAGCAGGCTTTGCGGCCATTAGAGCCTTGATGGCAAACGTCCGTGCCAAGCCCCGCATAGGCGCTTGGCGTAGAACCTGACATTCTGTGCGGGAGGACAAAAAAAGGGAGGGCTATTCTGGCAATGCAGATGCGAACGCAAAAAAAAGAGGAGTTCCCAGGCTTCATGGAAACATGCTGCCTGGGAACTCCTTTCCCCAGATCTGCGTTGTTTCTGGAGCCATCATCTGGGAATCTTCCAATGGACACAAGAGTACTTAGGGGACATGTCTAAAAGTAACCTATTCTATTAACTAGTTGATAACCCTACGGCGCGGCTGGGCTGGGCCGGTGCGCAGCGCAGCCGCCTCGCCCAAAAGCGACCGGCTGAGCGCGGAAATCGAGAGTTTGACCCGGTTGTCGGCGCCTGTTTTGCGCATAAGTCTTGCTATATAAGACTTTACGGTTCGCTGTTCGATACCGAGCTGGCGCGCGATCTCGCGCGTGGATTGGGCATTCATGATCAATTTCAGAACCTGCTCCTCGCGGAGCGTGAGTTGAGGCTTGGGTTCCACACGAACTGCAGGTGCGCCGAGGAGCAACTGATCGACCAGGCGCGAGAGTAATAGACGGGGCGCCCAGATGGATCCAGAGGCAATTACTTCAACGGCTTTGCGCACAGCTTTAGGGCCGGAGGAGCGGCCCAGGTACGCACGCGCGCCGGCAATAATTGCATTCAGCACCAGATCGTCGTTGCCATCGGGTCCGATGACGATCAGCCGGATATCGGGACGAGCGCTGCGCACAGCCTCCAGGGTTTCGATGCTGCTCTGGGAGGAATGCAAATCGACAACGACGTATTCGATGTCTGGGGCGTCAATCAACTCTTGCAGGCTGCCGACTACGGGAATTAGTTGCGCCTGAGCGGGCTGCTCCGGAAGATCGAAGATGCTGGCCAAGCCGGCCATGCGAATGGGCTCAACGGCCAGGACCCCAATGCGAATCGGGCGAGGACGTACAGGTTTGGGTGTCATGGCTCCCCCTTTCAACGTTGCAAGGGGTCGTTTCCGGCAGCAGCCTACGCCACGCCGGAGAGTTAATGGTACGCATCCATCCGCGGTTCGAACATGCCTATGCAGGACTAAAGGCGGCCGGCTCGAAGGCGGTACGTTGTCAGAGTTTGGGGAGAACGATACCTTGCTGCTCTTAAACTTGCCCTTGCGGTCGGCATAGCCGGTCTTCAATAGCTGGTCCGACTGGAAAAACAAGATCTGGCAATGACCTGCAACGACGTCGATCTTTGCCGGCAGCGGCGTGGAATTCGAGATTTCGCGCGTGACGCAACCTTCCCATTCAAGTTCGAATGGCGTCACGTTGACGATGATCTCGCAACGCGCGTAGGCCGATTTCCCCACGCAGATCGTCAGTACATCCCTGGGGCAAACGAAAACACTCAATGGCACGCGCCACAGCGAACGAACCCGGCGGAACGACCACCGAATCTGCCTCGACCGCAACGAACGATCTCTTTGTCGAACTGTTTGGGGTCGATGATGACGCTGTTGACGCGGGTAAAACTCTTGAACTCGTTGGAGACTCTCCGGTCGAATCCATACGAGGAAAGCGCGTAGGATAGGACCCCGCCGGCAACCTGCATCTCGCGGAAGGGCTCTATCGTACGATTGTCCACGGCCTGTTCGGTGATCCAACGGTCGCTTTCGATCGACATGCAGCTCCTTCTCCGGATCGTTCGATAGTCTCCAGTTACGTTCTTTCGCCGGCTGTCACTCGAAAATTTATATTACGCAACGGTGACAGCAATTGACAACAAAGAAACCGATTGCGGGAGTTCGAAAGTGCGTGTCCGATTACGGAGCGTTCTCAGCGGGAGGGGTTGGGAAGGGGAAAAGCCAGAAAATCCTCAATCCCCGGTTTCCTAATCGCCGCAATATCTGTAATATGGGCGATGAAGGTCGTTCGAAACCAGGTCACGACGAGCGAGGAGACTCCATTGATCAAGCAGGACATCGTTCACAACGTAGTTGAGCGCACGGGTCTGCCGCGCATCAAGGCAGAGGCGGCAGTGGACACGGTCTTCGAGGGTCTGAAGCAGGCTTTGGCGGCCGGTGAGCGCATCGAGTTGCGCGGATTTGGCGTGTTTAGCGTCCGCGCGCGCAAAACCGGCATCGGCCGCAATCCCCGCACTGGGACCGAGGTCAATATTGCGCCCGGCAAAGCAGTGCGCTTCAAGCCGGGCAAGGAACTGCACGCGCTCCAGGCGGACGCCCCGAAAAGCTAACCAGGCCAGCGGACGAATAGCAGGAAAACCTAGGCAGCCTTAACCGGCCACCCACTGGAGGCTTGTCTGCGCGCTATCGCGCTGACATCTGCTCGCACTGATACTCGCGAGGCTGACGACGGTCTAACTTGCTGCTTTGGTCAAGTAGCCCATGCCGTCGAGGACGCCGCGCAGGAAAGCGAAACTTTCGGCCACGGCTGTGATGGGGTTATTGGGATCGATCTCGAATTCAAGATCGACGAAGTCAGGGTAGTTGATGGCAATGAGCGCCTCAAAGATCTCGCGGAAGGGCAGGATGCCGCGGCCTACGGTAACCTGGCTCGGGTTGCCCGAAAAGCTGGCGAGATCGCTCACGAGGATGTTGTAAAGGCGCGTGCCGGCGGCGTGAATGGCGTCGACCAGATTGGCATTGGCGCGAGCGGCCTGGGCCAGGTCAATGCAGCAGCCGATGCGCGGGTCCAGATCCTTGATGGCTTTGAGAACATCGAAGGGCGAGGCGAAAGAACTGTCTTCGGGGCCGCGGTTGCGAAGAGCGACGCGGATGTCGTACTCCTTGACGAGTTTTTCGATGCGCGGCAGCGTGAAGGGAGATGCGTCGGCAACGATGAGGTTGATGCCCGCGCGTTTGACGTAATCGAACTTGCCGCGGATGTCGGCCTCGTCGTCGGAGGCAAATTTGATGGTGCCCGCGGCGTGCAGCGTGATGCCCGCGGAGGCGTAGTCCTCAAGTGCCTGCATTTCCAGCGTGGGGTCCATGGGGAGATGGTCCATCACATCTTTGCAGCTCAGGTAGTTGACGTTGAACTGTTGCATGTAGGCAATCAATTGCGGGCGCGAAAATGTTCGAAAGGTGTAGCTCGCGAGTCCAAGGCGAATGGGCGATGGTTTGCCCGAGGCCGCAAGCGCCTGAGCTCGTGCGGATGTGCCACCCAAGAGGGCAGATCCGGCGCCTGAAGCGGCGCCAGCCGCGACGAGTGAAAACGCTTGCAGAAGGTTACGGCGGGTGATGCGGTTCTTCATGGTAGGGAACATTATAGGGCGCAGACAAGAGCTAGTCAGTCCCACGCAAGTAACACTTAATGGTTATAAATAGCGGGGTTACGAGCGGTTACCGGGCGGGGGCGCGCGACGAGCGGATCGGATGAACAGCGCGCCCACACCGGGGTGTTTGCCCGGGGCGGGCCTGATCCCTGTTGTCTGGTTTCTACGTTCCGTGTTTATTGCTTGCCGAAGCGGTAGACGATGCCGGCGGTAAAGCCGCGGCTGGCCTGCGTCGTCGATCCAAAGCCGGTAAAGAAATATTCGGGAGCGAGCTTGAAGGCGAAGCTCGGGGTCAGGTTGTACTCGCCGATGATGCTGGCGCTTGCGGCAAAGGTGGACGCGTTGGGATAAAGAGAGCAATGGCCTGTAACGGGATCGCAGAGATTCTTTTCGCCGTTGGTGTCGCCTTCAAAGTTGCCGAGCGCCCAGCCGCCCATGACGCGTCCGGAGATGGAGTATTTGGGCTGCATATAGAAGCGATAGACGGGTCCGACGAGCACGTTGTACATGCTGATCTCGGGCCGGGTATTGTTGCCCTGGCTCAAACTGTTAAGGCCCACAAAAGCGTGGCCGAAGTAGCCGCGAGCGTCGAGGGTGTAGCCAAGGCGCTCGCTGGAGTAGCGCGTCAGCCCGGCATCCCACGAGTACCAGGTGAGGCGCTGCAGGGACGGACCGGGGGTGAAGCGCAGGTAGCCCATGCCCTCATAGGTCTCCCACCTGTGGTCGTATGCGTCGTGGATGGCCGTGGCGCGGCGCTGCTCGCGGCGCTGGCGGATGCGCGCCTGGACAGTCAACTGGCCTTGAGAGCCAGCATTGGACGGCTGGGCCGGAGTGGCCGTGTCTGGGGACTGGCTCGGATCGGGAGTGGAACTGGATGAGCTTTGTGCAAATGCGACCGGCATGGCCGCGCATGTGAACGCCAGCAAAAGAGCGAGACGGCGAAAAGATTGCATCGGTATCGGGATTCCTCCACGGGAGTACGAGAACGCGCCCAAGCATCCGGGCCACCAGGAAGCAGTTTTTGCTTCCTGGTGTGGAAATGACCGGCGCGCTCCCCCCAATTGGTATTAAAACATCCTGGGGGGAGGCTTGTGCCGAGCTTGTCTTTCGATTGGACGCGTGGAGGGGCGAAGCGCTACACAATCGCCTGCAGGTCGGCCAGCAACTGCGCCT
>Ga0326727_10004947_pt1 | contig 38854 bp, 29 predicted proteins | sample MB2enrmetagenome_FD_207643 | JGI IMG/M metagenome (GOLD analysis project Ga0326727, IMG submission 207643) | Lab enriched peat soil microbial communities from McLean, Ithaca, NY, United States - MB29MY | ecosystem: Environmental > Terrestrial > Soil > Wetlands > Peat | place: USA: New York...
CCTCGCCCAGCAATTGCCGTATGGCTTCGTGTACCGGAGTACGGCTGATGCCAAGCTCGGATGCCAAAGCAACTTCGGAAATTGCGTTGCCGGCTGAAATTTTTCGGTCTGCTATTTTTTGCTGGATGCAAAGGTAGGCTCTTTCGCGAGCTGATCTGGCGATGCCCTTTTGAGATTTTGTTTTCAGCAGTTTCGGCATGGCAATGCTCCGGATGGAATCACCAACAGTGAACCCAATTCCCGTCCCACTCGAAATTGGCACGAAGCCCTGCTTTTTCGGTGATGTGCTGAATATAGGAGGCAACAGCATGGCCCCGTTCATCATCACCACAGATTTCAGGCTGTCCTTTTGGATTCACCCAGCACGGGATGACCCCCGCTTTTCGCACACCATCAGCGCCAATCTCACAAACCGAAATCATTGCATTTCGTGCTTCAGGATGAAAGGGGTATGTAGGGTAATCGGGATCCGGTTCAAAGCCAAACAGCTCTCTTCGACGGCGCGCCCATTCGAGGCGTTTGGGGCTTGGGTTCGCTTCGAGATTCAATGCTCGGGTCACCGTAACAAAGTTGCCCAATCCATGATAGATCGGCCGGCCTTTATAAATCTCGATGCCGCGCAGAATATGCGCATGATGCCCGACGACGATGTCCGCTCCCGCGTCGATTGCGGCTTTGGCTAAAGGACGTTCGTACATTGCCAGCGTAGCAGGTGTATGCCCGATTCCCTTGTGCAGGGCTACGATGAGCACGTTCACTCCCGAGCGTAGCTTCTCTATATCCGCGAGCATGGCATCGGTGCTTTCAGGTTCAGCGAAAGTGTATATTCGCGGAGGCCCTCCCGGAGAAGCATGATCCAGCTCATAATGGGTGATCACGTGAACATAGGCGCAACCTGGTTTTTTCTCTCCTGCCCACGAATCTTTGGGACCCACACAGTTGTAGCTTAGCGTGCCCACCCTTAGTCCCTGATGTACTACTATAGCCGGCTCCCGTGCTTCTGCGAGGTTCATTCCCGCGCCCGTAGTGGTGATGCCCAATTGGCGAAGCGTGGCGATTGTATCTTCGATTCCATTGGGGCCCGCATCGGAGATGTGGTTGCCGGCCAACGTAGCTACTTGAAATCCGGCGCGCTTCAAAGCCGACAGGTGGTCCGGGTCGCTGGGTGGAGCCGGAACATCGGATGTGTTTTCGCGACCGCGGCGCGTATACGGGACCTCAACGTGTCCAATGAGCAAATCAGCTTGGTGCAGGGTGCTGAGCGCGTGTTCGAAGAATGAGTCGGGGTCAGGCTCATCAAGAATCATATCACCGACCAGCATCAATTTCAGCGAGGCGGCATTGGCCATCTTTCAGATCACCTTTTGAGCTTTCAGCTCTGCAATTCTCTCCGATGAATAGCCCAAAACCTGGCTATAAACCATATCATTGTGTTCGCCCAGTTCCGGAGGCGGCTGATCAAAACCGACCTTTGAGCCGGAGAATGCCACTGGCATACCCATGCCGTATACATCCTCTACAGCGCCATATCTAGGATGCTGGAGAGGCACCGTTTCGCCGCGTTGCACCACTCTCGAATCGCGTGTTGCCGCATATGGGGCACGAACCTCCGCCGCCGGCGTTCCAGCGCGCTCGAGCCGGGCAACGGCTTCCGATGAAGTCAACGACCGGGTAAACCGTTCAATAAAGGCGTTGAGTTCCTGAAAGTTTTTAACCCGTGCATTGCGCGTAGAAAACTTCTCGTCATCCGCCAGTTCCGGATGGCCTGTCGCTTCAAAAAAGCTGCGGGACATCGCCTCTGTCGGCGCGCATATAGCGATGAAGCCGTCCTTTGTTGGGTAGATGCCAAATGGGGCCAGGCGGGGAAGCGTTTGACCCGTCCTCTGCGGTATACCGCAACGCTCCAGAAGGTCGAAAGGCTCTACCGACACCATCATTGTCAATGCTCCCAGCATGGATACATCAATATGCTGGCCGACGCCGGTGCGCTGGGCCTGGTGTATGGCCGCCAACACACCCATAACCCCGAACATTGGAGCACAAAGATCCGCCATGGGAATTCCAACGCGAACGGGCGGGTCCTGCGGTTCGCCGGACGTATACATCATTCCGCTTTGTGCCTGGATGATTGTATCCATGGCCTTGGCGGGGCTCGAATCATCGCCACTGCCAAAGCCGGTGATGGAGCAATAAACGAGCCTCGGACTCACCTCGTGCAGCCAGCTATAGCCCACTCCAAGGCGGTCAAGCGTCCCACGGCTGTAATTTTCGACCAATACATCGCTCTTTCTTACCAGGTCGGCAAACACGGCTCGCGCGTCCGGATGCTTGAGGTTAAGAGTAATACCGAGTTTGTTGCGCAGGCGGTTGATCGCGGAGACGGATACGTCATCCGCGCTTCGGCGGACAAGGCTTGCGCCATCTGATCCAAGGTACGGAGCATTTTCTCGGCACGTGTCTCCGCTCGTTGGATTTTCCAGCTTGATGACTCGCGCGCCAAGTCCGGCCAGCAGGAATGTTGCGAACGGCCCGGCCAAGGCAACTGTCATATCAAGGACGGTAATATCAGCCAGAGGTTTTGGTAGTGCAGTTCCTGATTCTTTTTGCTTCGTCGTTTCGACCATATGCCTGCCTTGAATTGTATGCCGCCAAATGTGCAACTTACTCTAGCGCATCGTACCTTCGGATAAAACAAAAATGTAAATGCATAATGCATGCATATAGAATATCATATGCGTTATTCGAACAGGCGATAGTTTCAATCATGGATGTATGATCGGCAAATAATGTTTGCAGATGCAGACATTCGATATGACGAATTCTGATTTCACAGCAAAGCTCGGGAATGCGGCGGACCCGATCCAGCGGCTCACTTTGTATTACGAGAACCCGGCAGCGGAAGCCAAGGCAGCTGCTGCAAATGGAATCCCGGTCGTTGGGATCACTTCCAATACGATACCCTGGGAACTGATCCGGGCCGCCGGCGCCTTCCCCTGCGTAATCAACTCCGGAAATTCGAATCACTCGGATATCGGCAATTTCATGGAAGAAGGCGTTTTCGAGAACCGAATCCGGGCCATATTCGGCGCCGCAATATCGGGTGACCTGCAGCACCTCAGCCTTCTTCTGATATCCCGGACATCCGAACAGGAATACAAACTGTACCTCTATCTCCGGGAAGTTGCGCGCCAGGATCCCAGGAGACGCATTCCTCCTGTTTATCTGTATGACATGCTCCACACCCGTTCCTCAGAGTCCTATGCCTATGGACTGGAACGTAGTTTGTGTCTAAAAAAGCGGCTCGAAGAGTTGACCGGTAAGACCATTGATGATGTGGGTCTGCTACAGGCGATCAAGGAATCCAACACTGCGCGCAGGGCAATCCGGAAGCTCTTGTCCCTGCGCAAGCCGGAACCGAGGGTTTCCGGAACGGAAGCGTTGGCATTGATCGGACCGTCGTTCTTTATCAACAGGGACGAATATGGGTGCTTGGCAGAGGAGGCTTTGAAGGTCATTGAGCACCGCAATCCTCTGCACGGTAAGAAGGTCCTGATTGAGGGAGCTTCGATAAATCACCTGGGCCTTCACTTGGAAATGGAAAAACACGGAGTGGTGGTGGTAGGAGAAGGTGACTGGTGGGGTTCACGGAGTGCGGGCGGTGATATTAATGATAGCTCCGCTGACTTGATGAAGGCGATATTCGAGAAATACTATCTGGATACGCCAAGCCCCAGGTTGTTTCCTTTTGAGATCGCGGATGAATGGTTTCAAAAGGCGTCCGTAGATGGAATCGATGGCGTTGTTTTTTATATGCCTCCTGAAGATTGCGTGGCCGGATGGGATTACCCCAGACGCCGGAGATACCTTGACGAGCGGGGAATTCCTCATTTCCTTGTGCGGGATGATGCCATGTCGATTTCGGATGAATGCCACGAGCGCATCGAGAAGTTTGTGTACGGCATCGGAGCCGGACGGTAGGAAACTATGGCTGAGAAACAACTCGATTGCACTCTTGCAGCCGGTGAACATCAGAAGTCCCGGTTTGTCCAGCTTCGGAAAGATGTGTTTGAAAAGCAGCGCCCCTATGCCATTGTCCAGGCGGACATGCCCTTTGAACTGTTCCATGTGATGGATGTGCCGGTTGTGAGCAACCAGTGGTGGGCGGCAATAATTTCAGCCAAACGGCTTTCGGCTTATTACCTCGATATTTTGAATTCTCTGGGATTTCATGAAGGACTATGCCGCTACTGCAGCCTTGCGGCGGCCTCCACATTGGCAAAAGATCCGGAGCGTGCTCCGTGGGGCGGATTGCCCAAACCGGCATTGCTCTGCGCCAGGCTCACGTGTGACTGCCTCCAGCGGGTTTTTGGGATTTGGGCCGATGCGTTTGGCTCCGAATGCTTTTTCCTCGACAATCCGGGAGCGACCGAGTTGCCGCCGCACTGGTGGGAACTCAGCCGCTATCATTGGCGCCAGCTTTTTGAGGAGCACCGGCTGAAACTCACGGTCGTTCAGCTTCAAAATCTTATAAAAGTGTTGGAGCGAGTTACAGACAGGCCATTTCAACTCGATCGTCTGCGCGACCTGATGGAAAGAGTGAACCGCCAGGAAGAATATTTCGAAGAAGCCTATCAGCTGGTCTGCTCCGCGCCCAAAACACCTGTGAGAATGCACGAGCAGATAGCCAATGTTATGGCTGCCCAGTGGGAACGGGGCAGCGACTGGGCGGTTGAACATGCCCGCGCTTTCCGGGATCAAATCAGAAATCGGGTCAAGCAAGGAGTAGCAGCATGTTCGGGCGAGCGCCTGCGCCTGATGTGGGTGGGGGCCGGGCTTTGGCACGATACGGATTTTTACACAGCTTTTGAGGATGAATTTGGGGCTGTTTTCGTGTGGTCCATGTACCTGGCTTTTGGACCCGACGGATATATCCGCTATGGTTTGGACGACCCACTTCTAGCACTTGCCAGCCGCACAGTCAGCATGAACGAGCAGTTGCACAACCCGCCTTGGGCCAATGAGTGGATCATCCATCATGCTCGGCTAAATAGAATCGATGCTGCCATTGTGCTGACGCCCCTCGGAACAAGGCCGGCAGCCACCGGCAATCGTTTTATAGAACGCGCCCTGGAAGGAACTGGAATCCCAGTGCTTCCGATTGTTGCCGACATGGTAGACGCCCGGGGCTGGGATCCGAATGCCATGCGCCAGAAGGTTTCGGAATTTCTGACGCTTCGTGTCCTGCCCGGCCGCACATCGTAATGATCTGTCAAGTAGCGGGGCAAATTTTGGCGGCGCAGAGACTGAGGTGTTTATGAATCCAGAGGGAAAAACGAATCAGACTTGGATTGTCCCATTCCTGGCAACGCTCTTTGGGATGTTGACCCTTCAAATGTCCAACTTGGGATTTTCTCCTCTGTTGCCTGACATCCAGAGGGAATTCTCAATGAGCCATACCCAAATCGGGCTCTTCACAGGAATGTATGGATTGCTGGCGTTGCTATTAAGCGTACCTGCCGGGCTCGCAGCCAAACGTTATGGTGAGAAGCGTGTGCTGGTTCTGGCATTGTTCCTGGTGGGCTTTGGACTATTCATGCTGGGCAGGGCTCCCGGATTTTTCACCGCTTTCGCTTCTCGCGCTTTGTGGATCGGTGCCTACAGATTTGCCTTTGTCGGTGTTCTGACGGCCATTGCGATCACCTCGCCGCCCTCCTTAAAGGGTTCATCCATGGGCTTGCTGGGATCGGTTTCTTCCCTGGCTACGGTGATTGGAGCACCATTCGGGAGCAAGATTGGTGAGGGATTCGGATGGCGTACCGGAATGACCGCATACGCCTGCGCGGCAATTCTGGGGTCCCTGGCCATCTGGGCATTTTACCGCCAACAACCGCAGGAGGGAGGACGGTTGCCGATGCACCCTGTAAGCAGTTCCCGGGCTGGGGGACGGAGTGCATTCCGTTCACCGATTGTCTGGGCTCTTACCGCATTGGTGGGAATGGTCGGAATGGCTTCCTATAGTGTGACATTTTTTGTTCCCGCCGCAGCGACTACGGTTTTCAAAATGGATGCTATGGGAGCATCTTTGGTGATCAGCACGGGTTATGTTTGTGCGATTTTCCTGAACCTTCTCTCCGGCTACCTGATGGATCATTACAGCAAGTGGATTGTCCTGAGCTCGCTCCTTGCACTTTTGATTCCTGCCTCGATAGCCATGACCAGCGGGAATGAACTGATTTTCCGAATTGCCACCGCTGTGGTTCTTGCAGGAGGATTCGCCGCGACCAATCAGGTTTATGGGCTCGCCGGAAGCGTGCTTAGGGGACGCGAGACAGGAAATGTAATGGGCGTGTTGAGCCTGGGTGCTGGAATCTGCGGCTACGTGGGCCCCCAAATGCTGGGTGTGCTGCGCGAGTGGACAAAAGGATTCAGCGCAGGTTGGTACATGATGGCCGGCTTTGCGCTGCTGACATTGATCGAACTAATACTGATAAAGCGCCACGGTGAGAAAAACAAGGCTGAGCGGGAGGCAGCAGCTTAATCAGCTGAGGCTGGTTCGCAAATCAACTCCGAAAATTGAAAGGAGACATGAGGGATGATGCGGAAATCTCATTTTCATAAAAAGGCATTGCTCCTATGTATCGTTTTTTTTGCTGGCTTGTTGGGAACGCCCCTGCAGGCACAAACGTCATCTGGATTATCATTCGGCTGTGCTATCAATGCACCGGAACAGATCCGTGAATCTCAAGCGCTGGCCAAAAGCACCACTTCTCCCAACGATCCTCAATGGCGCGCCAAAGGTGATCAACACCGGAAATACCATTTCGCTGCGGCAAATGTCGACATGCCTTACCGTCTGTACGTCCCCACTTCCTGGGACGGCAAGTCTCAGTTGCCATTGGTCGTGATGCTGCACGGCGCCGGATCGGATGAGAATTGGTATGTAGATGCTAATGACAAGCAGCTTATTCATTTGGCCGAGCAACATGGCTATATTTTGGTATCGCCCTTGGGATACACCCGTATGGGCGCCTATGGAACACCCCTGCGTCTTCCAGCCGTCTTTGGAAATCCGGAAACAGCAGCGAAACAGCGTGCAGCGGTGAGCTCGGAACAGGAACGGACGCTGGAGCTCAGCGAGAAGGATGTCATCAACGCGCTCGAAATTGTGGTTAATGAGTATCCTGTGGATCGTTCCTCAATGTTCTTAATGGGACATTCTATGGGAAGCGGCGGCACGTGGTATCTAGGTGCCAAGTATGCTCAGTATTGGGCGGCAATCGCGCCCATGTCGGGGCCGTTTGTTGACGAAACCAATTATCCGTGGGACAGCATACGAAAGATGCCTATCTTCATGACGGAGGGGACAGGAGCAACCCCGTCGCTGCTTGGAAGCAAGGCAATGTTGGCCTGGATGAAAGAGCGCGGATTCAAAATAGAGTACATGGAAGTAAATGCCGATCACGGCGGCATGATCCCGCTGGTATTGCCAAGTATATTCAATTTCTTCGATCGCTGCAGATCCAAATAGATGGACGATGAGTGATTGACGATTGAAAAACACCAATTCTCTTTCGCGTTTTCAATCGTCAATCATCAATCGTAAATTCACTTCTTCGCCTGTTCTCTACGCCATGAATAATAGCTGTCGTACGCCTTCAGCTTTTCCAGGTTCGGTATTGGCTTGGCGCTTGCAGCCGTATCAAAGAACATCACTTTCTCGCCCTTCTCTGTAAAAACAGGCCACTGCGGCAGGCCGGATCCGTTCGGATCTCCCGTTCTGGCGAAATTGATCCAGTAGGAGCGAATCAAGTCGGAGAGAGCAAGGTCCTCCGGGCTAGGAGCGCCGCCGCTGGGTCCGCCAAAATTTCCGAATACATAAGAAACCTCTGCCCCATGATTCGCGCCGTCCGGCGAAGCGGGCGTGCGATGGTCGAAGTAGTACACGAACGCCTTCCCTTTGCCTTTCTGCGATTGCATCCGTGCCCATGCCCATGTGGGCCACGCAAAGGCAAATTCCCGGAAAATATCTGCAGATGCCCGGGCCGCTTCCGCATCGGTCGCATGCGGGTAAGCGTTTAACATAACGTCGGCTCGTTCCCCATAGCCTGATCGAATCTGCTTCTCGAAAGAAGCCGACGTGACAGGCCCGCGCATGAACAATCCACCTTCGTTGGAATTTGTACCGACGAGGATAGGGGTGTCATTGAAACGGCCCTTCTCGTATAGTTCATATGGATCTCCTGGCAGTACATTCCCATCGGCAACAGGCCAAAAGCTGGCGCCTCCTCCCATTCCGCCGCCTGCAGCTTTCTGAACCTGTTCGGCAGGCAGTGCCCGCGCCGCCTTAATGTCGGCAGCCCCAAGTTTCTTCAAGAAGCTTTCGCCGGCGGACTCTGCCAGCTTCAAGACAGCAACATTCATACCAGCTCCATCCGCAACCCGCGGCGGTGCAAACGAGCCGCCGCTTTCAGAAATTGCACGTTGGAAAAGCCCCTTGGCTTGCGGAGCAGCGGAAAGCATGCCAACCGCAATTCCTCCTGCCGACTCGCCGAAGATCGTCACACGCGAAGGATCGCCCCCGAATTGCGCAATGTTGTTTTTTACCCATTGCAGGCCGGCGATCATGTCCTGAATTCCATAGGTACCCGATCCCTTGCCGCTTTCTCGACTGAGTTCCGGGTGCGCCATGAACCCGAAAACACCGAGTCGATATGCAATGCTTACCAGCACAACGCCCTTTTTGGCGAACTTTGCTCCGTCGAACATCGGAGTGCCCGTCATCCCGCCGACGAATGCGCCGCCGTGAATCCAAACCATCACCGGCAGTTTTTCTCCGGCGGTTTTCGCTGCTGTCCATACGTTCAGGTACAGACAGTCTTCACTGACATTCGGGGAGGATCCCATCATTTTGGACATTCCTGGATCCTGCATGCAGCCGGGAGCGTAGGCATCGGCTTTGCGTACGTCGCTCCATGGCTTCGCAGGCTCCGGAGCCTTCCAGCGCAGCTTGCCCGTTGGAGGTGCTGCAAACGGAATACCCTTAAACGAAGCCACCCCATCAGCAACAACTCCCTGTACTTGGCCGCCGGTCGACTTGATGTTCTGTATCTGCGAAAGCGCAAATGGTGCGATCGAAAGCAGTATAGCCACACAAATAAATGCAACCAGACGTTTCCTCATGCTTGCCTCCAAACAATAGCGTTGGTTGAAAGATCATCCAGGGACTAAACCGTACACAAGAATTTTGATCTGCTGAGTTGCTTTGGTTCGTCGGCCTGTGCCAAAGCAAGCGGCAGATTCATTGTCGCACTTCCACGCTCCTAAAACATGCCATTTGAATTTGCCGCTTTCACCGGAATATCCTGAATCGCATCCCAGTGCTCCACGACTTTGCCGTTTTCATCGAACCGGAAACAGTCGAAAATCGCACGACCCGGCGTGTTCGGCACACGAATGGAATGCACGTGAATGATTACATAATTCCCATCAGCAAAAATGCGTTTCACTTCGCTGTGAGCCTGGGGAAAATCCTTTCTTAGCATGGCAAGAAACGCTTTGAAACCCTCCTTGCCATCCACCACCAGAGGATTATGCTGTTTGTAGCCGGCACCAATGTATTTGGAAGCCGCTTCGTAGTCTTTTTTGTTAATCGCTAAATCATAGAATTCAATAGCAGCTTTCTTGTTCCTCTCCATGATGTCTCTCGACACCGGAGCGGGTGAGAATGGGGTGGATTTGGTCTGAGGAGGAACCGCCAGTAAAACCCCCACAACCGCCGTTACCAACGAGATTGAAAATAACAAAGACCTCAACATATCCAGCCTCCCTTCGCCTATCTGTCCGCAGTCATGCGACGTTCAACGTTATATAGCTTTTCATTCATTAACCGCAATTCCACCGTTCTTGCGCGCTATCCGGGCCTTCCCTTGTTTCCTTTTTGCCTCTCTAATCAATTTTCTCGTGTCCAAGCATTTGCATGTAACCCGTCTGGTAGTACCCGTTGAAATAGGGCGACAGAAGCAACGGCATAAACAGTAATGGCTTACTTACCCTCTTTATGTCCATGGGATTGTGCTCAAACCCTCTGGGGATGTAGAGAATACAGGGTTTGGTGATGATGTGTCTTTCGTACTCCGGTCCCAGGAAAATCTCGATTTCCGCATCGAAGTTGGCCGTCAAATCCGGCAGTTGGGCTCCCAGAAAAAATAGATATTCGTCGACATCATGGTGATGCGATTGCAGTTCCATCTTGTACGGTTTGACATAATACCGGAAACCAAAATTGATGCCGGCACCAGGAAGATCACTGTTGCCACGAAAACTGATCGTTGGAGAAAGAATCGTGTCCGTTAGCGGTTTCTCTTTCATCCTGGTGCAGAACAGATGGTCGTATTTGTTGCCGGTAGTTCCTTTGGGCCAGGGTGGAATGTTTTGGGGCATCCTCAGACTATCCAAGGGCTGCTTTTTTTCTTGCGCCATTGCCGGCGCCGGCGAGCCTAATTGGGCCATTGCCACTGCGGCCAGGGCCGTGGAGGCTGTTACATCACTAAAAAATGCTCTGCGGGTTTTATCTTTGTTGCTAATGGCGCTCATGGTGTGCCTCCTCTCACATTGCCGTGAGTGTTTGGTTTGATGGTTCTTCCGTAACAGCGATTGAACTCCATCCTAAAAGTCGTCACTCGGAAACCATTTCTGTGGAATCGCTCTTTTCTGTCCCTGCAGTTTTCGTTGGAAGTATCGTACATGGGCACGAGCGCATTAATCGATTCGGCATCAAAGCGGCTGCATGCCTTCCGCAATTTGGTGCGGAAGAAGAAAACGGGCTTAAATAATAATAGGTGCCGGCCTTCCTTTTTCTTGGGAACTCCGTCTGAGGATATTCTGCCAGCCTACATTGACAAGGGCACCAGGATCCGATGCCCTTGTCGGAACATAAAAGCACCTGCTGTTTCCGGCTTCGATCGCTTCCAAACTCCAGGTGCAACACTTAATTAATATGTGGCGATATATTAGTTATCTTCTATAATGGCAGTCAAGCAATTTGTCACATTTGTATGACACATTCTATGTATGACGCAAATCATTAATCCTTTGCTTTATCATAGGGAAAAAGCGTGAGGGCGCGTGTATATGGTTCGGCAACAGACAGCGGCACGGAATACGCGATGCCATGGTGCTGCAGTAGAGTGTCTGGATCACTTCATTTCATATCCCCACCGAAATCCTGTGACAATTGACTTTGCCTACGAGTCTGTGCCAGCATGCGTGTCACACAATTATGACTTCGGATTAAGTTGCCGTGATTATACTTCCGGCGCGAACATCCAGCGGCCTGATGCAGCGCCCAGGGAGACGCATTATGCGGCATTTTGGTTTCATGTAGACCGCCATCCCGTGACTTGTTAAAAAACATATGGAATTCCAGATCGAAAAAAACAGCACTGTCCCCGCCATCAAACAGATTCAGGAGCAGATCAAGCTTTCCATTGCCATGGGAGTGCTCAAAAGAGGCGATATTCTTCCACCAATTCGCGAAGTGGAAAAGCAGACGGGCATTAATCGAGGTCAAATTCACCGAGCGTACCTGGCATTGCGTGAATCTGGCTTGCTTTCTCCAGCTCCCGGCAAGAGGATTGCAGTTGCCGTATCCGCTGCGGCGCCGGACATCATCAATAAAAAATGCCAGGAATTGTCCAAGGACATAATCAAACGAATCCGGAGGATCGGAGTATCCCCGATTGCATTCGCCAGATATCTTAGACGGAATGTACATGAGGATGAGCGTAGACATCCATTTGTCGCATACGTTGATTTTGAGAAAGAGACAGCACTCCGAAGAGCGGAACAGGTGTCCCGATTCTGGCACGCATCCGTAATCGGCTTGTCCCTGGACGAGTTCAAACACGCCCTTACCCACGACGGCAAACTTCAAAAGGTGCTCGTCAACCATCTTTACGCTGACAGCGTGCGGCGTGTGTCTCGGGGAAGAAAAGTCGAAATTATTTCCATCGAGATTTGCTATACAGATCAAACGATCAAAGCGCTGGAAAAAATAACAGCCTTTCCGATACTGCTGCTGCTTCCCAGCCATGCCGTACCAAGCGCGCGATTCATTGTCGAGCAATTGCAGAAATGGACGAAATGCAAAGATGAAAAAATCTCCTGGATGCCAGTTGACGAAGTAACAGATTTCGGACATTTGCTGAACAACTCGCAATATCAGCGCATTCTGGTTTCGCCGGGCGCACGGGGCAAAGTGCCCGTTGAACTGCGTCACAGTTCGCACATTTTACTCCTGCAAATGGATCTGGATCCGGAAGATTTGGAAATCGCCAGAATCCGCGCGGGCGTGATTGTATAGAGGTTCAGATCAAAACAATTGCTATCCATCAATGCTCTAAATGGAGGTAAAAGTGAAGAAAATCTTAATCGCGATTTTTCTGATAAGTGCTTTGACGCCCTTGGCTTTTTCACAAATTCAAACGGCGAAAGTAACCGGCGGAGAAGTGCAGGGCGTTGTTACCGACGGCATTTCGATATTCAAAGGGATTCCATTTGCAGCGCCTCCGGTGGGTGATTTGCGATGGAAGGCTCCCGCACCGGTGCAAACCTGGACGGGCATCAAAAAGGCGGAGGCCTTCGGGCCCGCCTGCATGCAAGCCTCCGGTGCAATGGGGAATACCGCGCCGGTTAGTGAAGATTGCCTGTACCTGAACGTGTGGACACCCGCAAAAAAGCCGGGCGAAAAAATCCCGGTGATTGTTTGGATCTACGGAGGAGGCTTCAGCGGCGGCTCAACCAGCACTTCCATGTATGATGGAATGGGCTTCGCTAGGAAGGGAGTTGTCCTGGTAAGCGTTGCCTATCGAGTTGGTCCCTTCGGATTCCTTGCACACGCCGAGCTCAGCAGTGAGAGCGGTAAGGGATCGGGGAATTACGGACTGGAGGATATGATCGCGGGATTGAAATGGGTCAAAGAAAATATTGCCCGGTTTGGAGGCGATCCCGCCAACGTGACGATTTTCGGCCACTCGGCCGGCGGCATGGCAGTCAACATGCTCGCGGCTTCCCCAGTAACCAAGGGCCTGTTCCACCGAGTCATCTGCATGAGCGGAGGATCATTTGCTCCACTCCAGACTTCCGAGCAAGGGGGAATAGGGATGGGAATCCCGGCCCTCAAGCTGGCGGAGTCGACGGGCGAAGCCTTTCTAAAGAAACTGGGAGCTGCCGATATCAAGGCGGCCAGAGCAATGAGCGCCGACGACATCCAGAAAAACGTCGGGGGCGGAATGGGAGGCGGTGGCTTACGCTTCCGACCTGTGGCCGACGGATATGTCATCCCGAGCGACCTGTATTCGATTTACCAGGCAAAGCGCTTCAACGATACCCCGATTCTGCTCGGCAACACTTCCAGTGAATTGGGATCGATGGGCGGCCGCGGAAAAACTACGGCTGCTCAATTTGAGGAACAGATCAAAAAGCAATATGGTCCTCACGCCGATGCCATTTTAGCCGTGTACCCTCATTCGACAGACGTCGAGGCAGCGAAGTCGTCAACGGGACTCTCTCGCGAGAGCACGTTCTCCTGGAGCACGTGGACTTGGGCTCGGCTTCAGTCCGAAAAAGGCAAAGGCAAGGCCTTCCTATACTATTACGATCACCACGCGCCTGATGCAGACGGATCTGGCCACGGCAGCGATGTCCCGTATGCATTCCAGACTCTGGCCGGAGGGCGGGGAGGTGCGCCCAAACCAGAGGACCTGAAACTCTCCGACATGATCAGCTCCTATTGGGTCAATTTCGCCAAAACAGGCGATCCGAACGGCCCTGGCCTCCCTAAGTGGCCTGCCTTCGCGGAAAACGATCAGGAAGCGATGGTGTTCGATCAGACACCCAACGCCAGGCCTGTGCCAAACCTGGATAAGATCAAAGCATTTGATGCGTATGTTTCCTGGCGACGAGAAGAAGCAAAGAAAAAAGCAGGGCAATAGAGGCAATTAGAAAATTAATATTTAACCGCAGATTTACGCGGATCTTCGCAGGTAAACGTACTGTGCAGCTTCTTCTTTAGGAGTTTTTATGCGTGGTTATCCCGTAAACATCCGCGGTTTCCTTTCCTTCACTGACGGAGGTTTTTGATGAGTCGTTTAACTAAGCTGCGTTGGCAAATTGGTATTTGCTGCCTGCTCTGGGTTGGATTGGCGCAAATGGCGATTGGGGCGCCACTGGCAGGACAGGCCACTGCACCGGCAAAGCCGGGAGCGACTTTGGTCCTGCCTAATCACGCGCCGACCGACTTTATCCAGGTCCGACCGGACATCCCGAAAGGCAAGTTGGAAACGATCACCTACAACTCCAAGAGCATCGGCGTGGACCGCAAAGCCGTCGTCTACACGCCTCCGAACTATGACCCTAGGCAAAAATACCCGGTCCTCTACCTGATGCACGGAATCGGCGGCAATGAGACGCATTGGACGACTCTCTGCGCGGCTAACAAGGTCCTCGACAACCTCATTGCCGACAAAAAGGCCGTACCAATGGTCATTGTAATGCCCAACGGCCGCGCCACTGCCGATCCCCCTTCGAGCAATTTCATGTCGGATTTCAATTACTATGCTTTCTTTGAGAAGGATTTGCTGCAGGATTTGATGCCCTACATTGAGTCGCACTACTCCGTAATGACAGACAGAGACCACCGTGCGCTCACCGGCCTGTCCATGGGTGGAGGCCAGGGCCTCAATTTCGGCATAAACAATATCGACAAATTCGCATGGGTTGGCGGCTTCTCCTCCGCGCCTAATCTCCAGCAGCCCGATGCCCTCATTCCCAAGATACAGCAAGCCAAAGACAAGTTGAGTCTGTTGTGGATCGGCTGCGGCGACAAGGACAACCTGATTACGGGAAGTTGGAACCTGCACCAGGGTCTGGTTAAGGCTAACATCAATCACGTTTGGTATGTCGACACCGGCGTGCATGAAGTCCCCGTATGGAATAACAATCTGTATCTAATGGCACAGATGTTGTTCAAACCCGTCGGATCCGTCACACCTCCGCCATCAATTGGGAGTTACAACGGCGAGCCAATAAGCGGTGGCATGGGCATGGGTAGAGGCAGAGGCCCAGGCACCGGTGCTGGTATGCAAGGCATGGGCGCTGGCCGTGGCATGATGGGTGGCGGTGTCGAATATACTGCCAAGAGAGTGACAAGCGATAGACCTTCGACAGGTATTGCAGGGAAGTGGCTTGCAAAAGATGGAGACAACGAGATAAAGCTGGAGTTTAAAGCCGAAGGTTCCACATTCACGGGAACGCTTGAGAATTCTCAAATGCCCGGAGCGGTGGAGTTCAAGGACGGCAAAATAGAAGGAGACAAAATTTCCTTTAGCTATGTACGCCAGGTGAATGGACAGGATATGAAAATATCATGGACAGGCACGCTATCTGGCGATGAGATCAAGTTAAAACGGGAAGCTGGTGGTGGTATGCCTGGTGGTGGACGTGGAGTCGCCCCGAAAGCGAACTAATTGAACCGGTATACGCCAGGCTCTGCCGGGAAGCTGAAAGAATCTTTCCGACCAGCCTGCCGGGAGCGCCCGCGCCCCCGGCAGGCTAGCTCAGGTTTCGCTGTGTGTCGTTCAGGTGTTTTATCTATATATTTCCGCGCCAGCACCAAGCTGTTTTGAAAGGAGGAGAAGCCTACCATGCAAAAATTTTTGTCGGCGCTCACCATTGGAATTCTCGCCGTCCTTGCAGTCCAGGGTTCATCCAGGGCTCAAGGGACTGTGAGTCCCAAACCCAAGGCGCCGGATGCTCAATTTGAAGTTCTCAGTCCCTGGGCGGACGTCGATCCGATGCCGCTCCGTGGAATCTCTCCGAGAATCCCAACTCTCGCAGGAAAGAAAATCGGGTTATTCGTCAATCCCAAGCGGGCGGCTATGCCGATCGCGGAATCAATCCAAAAGAGACTGGGGACCATGTACCCAGATGCGCAGACAATCATATTCCATGACACCGAGGCAAACGTTAGTGTGATCGAAACGAAGAACAAAGAGAAATTTATTGCCTGGGCGAAAGGGATTGACGCTGCCATCGCTGTCGTCGGCGACTGAGGGTCTTGCACAAAGTTCCTCGCCTACAACACGATAGCGATCGAGGACTTTGGCAAGCCGGTCGTGCTACTGGCTAACAAAGGTTTTGTTACCGATGCTCAATCCGCTGCATCGAGCAAGGGAATGCCCGGAATCAGGATCGTGGGAGAATCCGTGGCTTGTGAATCCACCGTAAAGTCGGAAATAGAGGAGGGCATAGCGGCAGTCATGAAAGATGTGGTTGAAGCCTTGACCAAGCCGCTGATTCCCGAAGAAAAATCTCCGAAGCAGCAAACAGGCAAGACTCCGAGAATCGCCTTCAAAGGAAGTCTTCAAGAAGTAAACCGGTTCTACTACAGCAAGGGATGGACCGACGGTCTGCCCATCATTCCGCCGACTGCGGAAGCAGTTGCGGAAATGATGACCGGAACGGACCTGCCGCCCGACCAGGTCGTGGCTACGCTAATCCCGCGAAAAGGGAAGGCCACAATCGAGAAGATTGCTGTCAACGCGGTTATGGCCGGTGCGCTTCCCACCTACATGCCGGTCTTGATTGCCGCGGTGCAGTCTTTTGCCGACCCGAAAACCAGATTTGATACGTTTGAGGTGAGCACCGGATCGTGGGCGCCTTTCCTTGCCGTCAACGGCCGGATAAGAAACGACATCAATATCAACTGCAGCTCGGGTGCATTGAGTCCGGGAAATATCGCGAATGCCGCAATCGGCCGGGCCGTCGGTCTGATCGTCAAGAACATCGGCGGGGCAAGAAAGGCCGTCGAAGACATGGGAGTCATTGGCAACCCGGGCAAGTACAGCCTTGTAATCGGAGAGGATGAAGAGGAAAGCCCCTGGGAGCCTCTCAGCATCGAGCGCGGCTTTAAAAAAGAAGACAACACCGTTACGGTGTTCTTTCCCAACACATTCATTCAGACGGTCCCAGTTGGGACAGATGCAAAAGGGATCCTGGACACGCTTGCAGGCACGGTTACTGGCACCATGTCCAGTCTCATTCTTATTCCTTCATGGGCCAGGGTTTTGTCGAGTGAAGGATGGACGAAGCAGAAAGTCAAAGAGTATCTGGCACAGCATGCAGTGCCCAATACTTCAAGCGTCATACCTTCGACCGGCGCAAGTCCTCCGAAGGTGGACATGGACAAAAGCCTTATGATTTTGGTTGCCGGCGGACCGGGCTCGTTTATAGCTTTGCTGAGGAGTGCGGGACCTGGGTTTTTTGAGAACTCCCTTGTCACCAAAAAAATCGAGTTGCCGAAGAATTGGGACAAGCTGGTGGCGAAGTACAAGAATCTCAAACCGAATTACGAGAAGTACTGAAAGTGAGAGCCACGAATTTCACAAATCTGGTTCGTGAAATTCGTGGCTTTTTTTCAACTGTTAACTCAGCAGTATCTTGCGCACATCACCTTCCGGATCGTCAACCACCCGACAATTGTTATCAAACACCATCGTCTGGCACCGGGTCGGGTCGAATGGTTCCCAGGCCAATCCAGGCTGGCTGGGATTGCCCGTGCGAGCGAAATTAGACCAGGCTATGGCCATCTTCTTAGCCAATTCCTGTGCTTCCGGCCCGTTGCCGGTCCCCTGTTCACAGCGCTTTGTGTTATCAAAACAGAAGGCGAGCTCTGCGGTGTGCCACGCGCCTGCATCTTCCAGCATCGGCGATTGCCAGGTGAAATACCACGTGAACACCGGCGCACCTTTCTGGTCGCACTTCATGCTGGCCATGCGCGTAACGTGGTTGCGTATGTTGAGGCTGTTCAACCCGCCGCCGTTGCACATATAGGACAGCGTACGAATGCTCTTCTCCGGATGCGCCTTCTTCAGCGCTGTGACCAGCGCCCTGGCCTTGGCCTCGCCGTAGTTCTTTGTGAGGGTGCCGAGCCACTCTGCCTCCGTTGGCCGAGAACGCATAGAATTCCCCTCATCGCTCACCGAGCCCATCAGCATCGGCACGCTCTTCGAAATCTCAGGAGCAACATCGAAGAAGGAGCGCATGGTAATGATGCGACCGTCGACGGTCGGTCCCCAACCCACCCGCGGTTTCTCGGCGCCCGGCGGCGGGATCGGTCCCCACACACCCATCGGCGGGTTCATTTTGGCCGCGACGGCTTCGCCGATCGCGTTCAATTTGGCCCATTCCATTTTTTGAAGAGAACCGATGTCCCTGACGCCGAGTTCGGCGATAACCCGTTTGGCAAACTCCCTGGACTGCTCGCCACTGGGAGGATTGCCGCCGCCGCCCGATTGTGCCGAAGCGCGATGGATCAGTCCCTCAGCCGAAGGCATCCCCAGCAACGTAGTCACTTTTGAGCCGCCGCCCGATTGGCCATAAATCATGATGCAGCCCGGATCCCCGCCGAAATTGGCGATGTTGTCCCGAACCCAGCGAAGCGCCGCCACAAGGTCGGTCATCCCGACGTTTACCGAATCGGCATACGCCGGGCCGCCGATCGTAGACGCATCGAAGAACCCGAGGATATTGAGACGGTGATTGACCGTCACGGAGACTACGTCGTGATGCCGGGCCATCTGCGCCCCGTCCTGCGATGCAAGTTCGTAGGCCGACCCGAAGGAGAATCCGCCGCCATGAATGTAGAACATCACAGGGCGCTTGCCGGTCAGGCTGGGCGTCCAGATGTTCACTTTGAGCATGTCCTCGCTCTGCCATCCATCGGTCCACTGCTGAAGGAACGTCTGCTCGCTCGACCAGTCGTGAGGATGCTGCGGGCAATTGGGTCCATAGGTCAAGGTGGGCAGTTCGCCCTCCCACGGTTTGGGTGGTTTGGCAGGAAGCCAGCGGTTTTCGCCTCCCGTGTTCGCGCCATACGGAACGCCTTTGAATGTCAGGACACCATCCTCGACATAGCCGCGCACCTTTCCGTATTGCGTGTTCGCAACAGCTGTCCGTGGCGTGCTGCAGCTCGCAGCCTTTGGCTGCGGCGCCGCTGTGTTCTTACTGCTGCTCGAGCCGCAGGCGGTTCCGGCTAGGGCGGCCATGCCCGCCGTAGCCGAAAGCAGCAGCGCTTCACGACGGTTGAGTTTGGTACTGTTCTCCAAATTCGATTTAGACATATGTCTCCTCTCTGGGCCTATCAACGCCCATTTGCTGCTGCCGAGCTGCTATTCCAGCGTATCCAGCCAGGCATCTAGCACTTTTTTAAAGGCTGTGTACTGCTCGCGGCGTATGCTATGCCCTGCACCTTTGATGTAGACCCACTTGAACGGTTCTTTGGACTTCCAGAGTTTAGCCGCATTTTCAGCCGTTTCCCTGGACACGATGCCTGTTTCCGAGATGATGAGCAATGCAGGGCACTCAATCCTGGTAACGATCTCCTCATAAGGGCGTGAAGGGACACCGATTCTGTCAAAGAGGGCCTTGTCCCACAATTTTCTGGAATTTGCCCAGGTTATTACTTCATCTTCCGGCCAGGTCGGATTGTCCTTGCGGCATCTGGCTTTTATATCTTCCGGCGGCAGTCTGGCTACTTCCGTTTGATAGGCCCGTATTTCTTCATGATTCTTTCTGACTGCTTCAGCATTTTCCGGCTTTGGCGGAAACATGCCCCAGGCCGGGTCTTCCAGGACAATGGCTCTAAGCAGGGTAGGGTACTCCATCGCTAAATTACAGGTCGTCCCCGCACCCATGGAATGCCCTATAACAATCGGTCTTTCCAGCCCCAGCTCTTTTATCAGGCCGGCCGCCTGTTTCGTATGGCTTTCGAAAGAAAAATCCGGGCCTAATCTATCCGAAAGCCCGTGCCCTTGCGCGTCCGGCATGATGACGTCATATCGTTCCGCAAGTTCCTGCGCCGTCCGCCCCCAGCAAAGCCCGTCGTCTGTTGCGCCGTGCAATAGCACAATAGGCGGTTTCTGCCCGCCGGAACGGTAGTAGTGAATTTTTATCGCATCGATTAGGACATTGCCTTCTTGATATTGCATATTCATCTCCGTGGAGGTAACACCGCCGGATTGGGAGTGGAAGCTCTCTTCAATCGCCAAATCCTCGCCCGCCAAGGCGTGGTGTTGGTGACTACCCTTACTTTGACTTGGCGTGTTGATTGAAGAACTTGAACACATCCGGCATGCTGCCCCCGATAATCCCGCCGTGATCCAGACCTGGCAGGGACTTGTACTCGACACGGAAGTTCAAAACCTTGAGTTGATCGGCCAACTGCTGTGAACCGGTAACCAGCCTGTCCTGATCTCCCACAATGATCAAAAGCGGCACATTTTTCAGCTTCTGGTCCGCACTCCACTGGAAACCGAAAGCGGCCGGAGCTAATCCGGCAACCGCTGCCCAAATCGTCGAGTACTTCTCACCCATATGCAGCGCACCGCCGCCACCCAGAGAATGACCCATCAGATAGATGCGGTTATTGTCGACGTTGAATTCCTTGCGGGCTATTTCCAGAACATTCATCGCGTCCTTCTCGCTGAGTTCGGCAACCTTGGCCGGGTCAGTTTCCTTTGTTCCTCCGGGTCCGCCCCTCATACCCATGAACATGCCGCGTCCAGGCTGACCATCGCGAGCCGCGCCGGGTCCCGGCTGGGACTGAGGTGACGGGCCATTCGTCTGACCAGGCGCGCCGACGCGTCCGCCGGGAGCCCCTCGCCCGCTCATTGGCATGCCAAACGATCCGCTGGGGCTGTAGCCCATCGCACCCACGAGAATGTAGCCGTTCTTTTCCGCTTCCTCCACGCACTGGGTGCGCATGAAGGTGCCGTGATTGCCGCTGAATCCATGCAGCGCGAGGACCAGCGGGGCCTTCTTGTCTTTAATTACTTTCGTGGAAACGAACACCGCATAAGGAAGAGTCTCGTCTGTATCATTGAAGTGATATTCGCGCAGCTGCACGCGATCGTCGACTGGATCCATCCCAATGCGTCGCTGTTGGCCTGCGCCGGTGCCGAGACCGGCACCGGCGCCGGATGGTGTGGTCCCGCGATCTTGAGCCAGCGCCAGGCACATTAGGCACAAGGGAAGAGGAAAGCCGATCTTTGCCACAATTTTCCAGCTCAATTTCATAACGGATCTCCTTGCCGCACTTTCTTCAGCAATCCGGAATCCTTGAACTCAGCGCTATTTATTTCCCGAACTTTTGAATATGCAATCACAGCGCAAGTAACTAAACCGTGTCTCGCATGATCTTGCCTGTAACTTTGTCTTTCCAGGAGCCTCTTTGCTGCAGCGGCCAATGGAAAGAGATTGCTCCCGGATTAGGGCAGTCAATAACGCAGCAGCCACAATACCAGCACTCATCGGGATGCAAAATGATTGGTGAGCTCCCCTTTTCGGGATTCGGAATAAACACGTCGACCTGGCAAACATTCACACAGGTGTTGCATCCTTTGCAGTGTTGCGGATCGAAAATCACCGGCGTGTTCGGAGTTGTAATGTTCGGCAACGCGCTAATTTTTACCTGAGCCATCGCAGCCTTCCTATTTCGCTGTATAAACTCCAGTGTAATCTCTGTTGTGAGACTCGTAATTGGTTTTCATGTCGCCCCAATAGTTCAAAGGCAATTCGCCGGATTTGACCTTGCCATTTTCCAGCCTGATGGTCATATACTTGTTCCATTCGGGAGGGTCCACCTCAGGATAGTCGATTCTATAGAAATTGAGAGGGGCACTGCTGGCTTTCCTTGCCAGGGAGGCATTTATAACCATCTGGGCATGAGTCAGCATACTCAAGTCTTCAATGCTGCGCATCAGCTTATGTGGGTCAAGAGCGTAGAGTCTTGGCACGAATATCTCTTCAATTTCCTTCAGGGTATCCAGTCCCAGGCTAAGAAGCGACTCGGTTTTGAATTCACTGCAGTAGTACTGCATCGTCCTGGCAATCCCGGCATTCAGTTCCTTCCACTCGATACCGCTTGCGCGCTTGATCGGGGCATAGACACGCGCTTTTTCCTCGGCGATCTGCTCTTTATTTATTTTGCATTCATCGGCCTGCTTCGCATAGTCGGCCGCTTTTCTCCCGGCATATCGCCCGGTAGAAGCTGCGAAGCTGTGATCCCCATGGGAAAACAACTGCTCCCCGGCCGCATATAGCCCGTCGAGAGTCGATTTCAGATCCCAATCAACGACAGGTCCGCCGCCCCTGGCCGTCCGCCACTGAGAGTGCGTTTCACCTTCAATGAAAGCATAGCTTTGAAGCAGGTGTTCTTTCGGGTTGAATCCAGCCCGCTCGTAAGTGCTGGTGATAATTTTGGTGGTTGATTCCTGTCCAAGCATAAGATCCCAGGTAGCTCTAAGCTCGATGTCAGACATGGCTGGGAAATCGCCGTAGAAAGGCAACGCCCATTCGCCTTTGAAGATTCCTTTGCGGATGGAGTCGCGCACTTCCGGTGGGGGGAACATGGCGCCCCCGTCCTGCCATCCTTGGGTCGGCCACGGCAGCTTCTTTTCATTTGCATCCACAATCTGCAGGTTTTCGTAGCTGGCATCGCCGGCGCCGCCATACCAGTTATGCTTGTATCCGGTACCTAGCATTAGCGGTATTGTCTTCTCCATTAAAACAAGCTCCGCGCCTGCTCGCCAGGCCATCGCATATCCGTCTCCGGTCGCGCAGCGGGAGCGGAATTGCCTGCAGCCGGCGTGTTCTGTATTCAACATCCACATATAAAAATCCCCGGCAGCTGCAAGCACTGTGGCTTTCGATCTGAATATCATGAACTCGCCGGTGCGGTTATTGAATCCCGTCGCACCGATCACGCGCGCTCCCTGGATGCCTCCTTCGGTCAGAAGACTAGTCGCCATGACGCGGTCGAAGATGCGAACGCCCAACCTCTGGCATTCCCTTTTCAAAGCAGGTTTGAACGTTACTCCCCAGACGCGCAGAACAAGTTCGGTCTGGTGGTTCGGGCTGGTGCGGGGTGAAATCATGAACTTGGTGTCGTCATATCGGCCTTCGGCTCCAAGATACTCATCATGAATGTCCCTGATCTGGCCGCCCATCTGTTCCAGTTCGAGGAGCGTGTCGTAATTTTCGCGGCACGTGATTTGCGATCCGATGCCGTTTCCATAGGAACATACGGGATCGCCTTTCGGCAGTTCGGACAAGGCCCCTGGATGCCGCGCAAGAACTTTAGCCCACTCGTCGGGATCGATTTTGGAGTGTGGATTGGCTGGACACTGGCACCAGTGGTCGCAGCCCGGTCCTCCAGCCCCGCTCCTGATGGTGTCGCCTTTCTCCACCAGCGCCACCCTAACTCCTTTCCCGGCTGCGCTGATTGCTGCCCAACACCCGGCGATGCCTCCGCCAATGACCAAGACGTCGGTATCGATTTCGTACTCTTTTTCGTAATCCACAGCGTATGGCCAGGATGGTGCCGTTCCTTGCCTTTGAAAGAAATCGTGCCAGTTGGTCATATCTATTCTTCCATTACCTGGTCAAACGAGGTTAAGCTTCTATGGGTTTGGTTTCTTGTCCTGCACCTCTGCATCCATCGAAACCTCTGGAATGGTCAGGATAAGCAGGAAAGCCAGGAAAAGGGCTGCACTTCCAACTAGAAAGAGCACTCTTAACCCTGACTGTAGGGAACTTCGGATGGCCTGCACTGTCTGATTGAATAGTACGGTTCCTTTGCCTTCAATTTTGTTAAAGGTATTCTGTAATTCCTTCATTGCGTCCGGGGACATCAAAACGCGCGGGTCGGCGAACGACTCCAGCGTCGCCGTATCGATATGGCGCTCCAGTTCGGCCGGCAGCAACTTCTCGAGATTTTTCCCGTAGGTGGAATTCATCGCTGTCCCCAGAATGGCGGGTGCCACGGCGTTGCCAAGAGCCACCATGAAAAAAATGGCTGCCACGGCTATTCCCAGTAGCCTCTTTGGAAGGGCAAACTGTACTACCAGAATATTGATTGTTGGTATGGAGCCCACACCCAGTCCGCCCAGGATCATGACGAGGATGCCCAGCCAGAGAGGGGTTGAATGAGTGAAGAATGCCATGCAGCCCATGGCAATGGTAAGGACGGCGTAGCTCGCAACCAGCATCCATTTGTATCGTTTTGTCTTGGCCAGCAGCAATCCCGCGGGAACTCCCATAAAGGCCATGAGCGCCGTAAACGGCGTCAGCACCTGACCGCTTATTGTCGCATTGGCACCCTGGACGCCCTGAAGAAAGAGCGGATAGTAATTGATAATTCCTACAAACCCGAAAAAGGACATAAGCGCAGCTGCCGCAGCGGTGATAAATGTGCGGTTGGTGAACGTCTGGGGATCCAGAATCGGTTCCTCGACCCTTCGCTCTACCAAAACAAAAACAATCCAGCAAATCAGAGAAATCAGAAGCAGACCCACAACCCGGAAGGAAGCCCAGGGATTTCTGTCGGCAAAGGAAAATCCCAGGATCATGGAGGAGGAAGCAACTGCCAGCAGGAGAGCGCCGGTGTAATCGATTTTATGGGCTATACGCTGGCTTCGGCTGGGTATACCGATGACCACGAGTCCTGCGCAAAACACAGCCATCGGGACGGTAGCCCAGTAGAAATAGCGCCAGCTTAAATTGTCGGTAATTATTCCAACAAGGGTTGGCCCAATTATTGCACCGACGCCGGCTGAAATCTGCAACAGTCCCGTCCACTTGCTTCGCTCAACGGGAGCATAAAAATCACCTATTACAGAAAAGCAGAGGGCCGCGAGGGCTCCGAATCCCATGGAATTGACGATGCGTGCTGCGATATAGAATGCAAAAGTCCGGCTGATGGCAGCCAGGACTCCTCCTATCAGAAACAGAGCTAAAGAAAACAGCAGCATGGTTCTGCGGCCGTACAGGTCAGAAAGCTTGCCGAATAGAAGGGTGACGAAAGCAGCGCCCAGCATGGGCAGTGATATGGCCCATGAATACAGGGACATTCCGTTCAGATCCGCAGCGATCATAGGGGCTGCAACGTTTTGCCCAAATGTCATGAGTGAGAATAAAAAATAAGTAAGAAAGACGGCTGTCAGCCCCATAGTCGCTTTTTTTTCGACAGGCTGATCTTTGATTCCGGCATTTCCGATTACCATCGACATCTCCGGGCAGCGCGGCTTCAATCAAATGCGTGGAGCAGAAAACAAAGACAAACGCTGCGTCATTTGGCTGCTGAGCCTGGCGAATTGTTCGGCAGGCACTGCGTTATTGCGACACAAGTTTTGACTTGGCCGCCACGTCAAATAATGATCGAAATACGGTTCCTATCTCGCTGGGACAATTGGCAACGTAAGGTACGATCTGTGTGTTGAATCGTGATATAGCGCAACTTTCGGTGCCGGATCGAGCTTGGGCGTTGACCTTGGGTCTGCAAAATTAATCACCAGTCGTATGCGATGACCTGCCTTGAAAATCATTGATGTTGGCAATATATCGAACACAAGTTCGGCCGGTTTGCCGGGCGTCAGCGGGGTCACGTCCGCCTCATAGAAGCCATGCCAGGGCAGCCCAAGATTGTTGTAAGGCGCATTTTGCAGCTTTCGCACCGAGGCCCGAATCCTTCCGTTCACGTTATAGGATGTTGCAGTGCCGTCTGACGCAACGTCCTGAATGGTGGCAATGAAGTCTCCATCAGTCGCGGTTGACGATGCCCACAGATTGATAGTGGGATGGCCCGTGACTTGAACATCAGCGCTGAGAGGGGCGGTTACGTATACGAGACCCCTGGTCGTCATGTTGGCGGGAGTGACATCGTATGCGACCGTGGTTTCGTCTTTTTGATCAACGCCCGTCGGCGCTGTGGTGCTCAATGAGCCTTTGCCCAGGTAGAATTTGGTCCTTTTTTCATTGGGCAGCGGCCACTGCTTGGCCGAGCGCCACTCAGAGCCGGTCGGAGCGTTATACGTATAATAATATACGCGATCCTCCTTCATGATGCCGTTGTCGATACCCTTCAGCCAGTAATCGAAGAACCGGTGTTCTTCAACTGTGATGTCAAACTTGGTTTGGCTTTGGACGGCGCTCCAGCCGCAGTGCCCCCCGGGGCCCACGATCAGTTTTGCCGGGTTGGTAACGTTGTTGAAGGTAAAGAAGGCGCCATGCTTTGTGGTCCCTTCGTCCCAGTTAGCAGCCAGATATATAGCGGTTTTGGAAGCCTTTATCTGTTGCAGGTAGTAATGAGGGCTGCTTTTGATCCACCAGGGCTGGGCACCTTGATCAGTGATGGCTTCGGCTGCGCTGTCGCGATACGGCGCGTAGCCCTCGTTTTCAACCGTGCCCGCGTGATCCGCAATCGCTTGATTCAACTGTGATCTGTCGGTGTCTCCGTCAACCGGTTCCGCCGCCGCATCGCGAGATTTTTGACCGGGCTGCACTTTGGTCGGGATGCTGGCACTAGTACTTTTGGCCGGCGCCATGCCACCGGGTACACGAAACGGATAAGCGTCGAACTCGCAGCTCATCGGGAAGATAGCCTTCAAGTGGGGAGGTGCTGTGGTCGCCGCCTGCAGCTGACTGCCGCCAGTGGCCGAGCAGCCCCACATGCCGATATTGCCGTTGCTCCATGGCTCTTTAGCAAGCCATTCGGTTATGTCGTACGCGTCGCGGCGAGCGGCAGTGAGCCATTCGCCGCGGTTAAACGCCACGTTATGCCCGTAGGAAGCGTATAGGCCGCGAAAGTCCACAATGGCGACCACGTACCCATATTTCACCAGCTTCGCCGCCGTCCCCGGATAGCCCTCGCCTGTCAGCGTCTTATCATTGCTGCTGTATCTGCGATTATAAGGTGTATGCATCCAAAGGACAGGAAGCTTGGCATCGATTACCTTTCCTGTGGCTTTATCCATGGGCCGGTATAGATCCATGGCGAGCTTCGTACCATCGCTCACCTGGACATACTGTGACGTAAGCTCGTATTTATCGTCGTAGATTGCGTCGCTATAGCCAGTATATTCGCCAGGCTTGGAGATGCGACTGGCCCTTGATGAATTGGAAGCAGTACTTTCGTCCTTGGCTCCCGTGTTGGTATTTACGGCGCCGCCAACAGTATTTACTCTGCCTTCAAGCCCAAGTGCAATGCCGCACAAAACCAAGCTCACCAATAAAACATGTCGTATCATGATGTCGCTCTCCCTTTTATGATGAATGGATTTTGCAGGCTGTTGAGGCCTCGGTCCTCCCTCGCGCTATACACATGACTGGCAGAGTCGTCGACACAGTTCGAAGTACGACCTATTTCACAAAGGCTTCGCCTTCCGGAGTCCGCCGCCAGGTGAAATACTGATCCATGACCTTGAGGGCATCCGCGCTCGGAACCGGCCCAGTGTGAGGCGTCTGGGAGAAGTACATCAGCACGGGATTGGCGTCGCTGAACGCCGGCCACCTGGGTAGTCCTGGGCCGTTGGGATCGCCGAATTTGGCGAAGTTCGTCCAATAGGCGGCAATGGCCTCCGAAATCGCCTGGTCCAACTTGGTGGTCTGCTGGCTCGGATTCAGGTGTTGGAACACGTAAGCTACTTCCTGACCATGCGGCGACCCCCGTCCGGCCTGCGGTGAATCGGCTGGATAGTCCGGGTGCTGATCGAAGTAGTAGTGATAAACTTTTGATTTGCCCGTCTTCGACTGCAACCGCGCCCAAATCCAGGTGTGCCAGCCGAATGCTGCATCTCGCATCAGGTCGCGAGCGGTCTTGGCCACCGTTCCGGTTCCAGGAGGATATGCCGCGATGAGTTGATCTGCGAACGGGCCGAAACGCGACTTCACACTCGCAATGTAATCTTCCGGAGTCCGCGGAGGAGAGAAGCTAAAGCCCTCGTCGGAATTGTAGCCAATCAGAACCGGAACGTCGTTGTACTGCCTCGATTCATAAAGCTTGTACTGATCGTCCGGAATTACCCAGCCGTCGACGATTGGCCAATTGCTCAAGCCTGCCGGGCCGCCACCGCCGCGGGCCGCTTGACCACGCCCGCCCGTATCCCGTCCGCCTGGACCAGGGCCGCTGCCGACGGAAAGCTTATCGGGAGGGAGCTTTCGTGCGTCCGCGATGGATGCCACACCGGCAGCTTTGAGGGTTGCCTCGCCCGAGAGCTCCGCGTCGGCCAGCCGTTTCATGTTCTCCCCGGGCATGGTCGAAGGTCTCGGTGGGCCGAACGATCCGCCGCTCTCCGAAATTGCACCGTGAAACAGACCTTTGGCCAGCGGCGATGCGCACAACATGCTGACGGCGATTCCTCCGGCCGACTCTCCGAAGATGGTTACGCGATGGGGGTCGCCGCCGAATGCGGCAATGTTTTTCTGGATCCATCGGAGACCGGCGATCATGTCCAGCAGGCCGTAGTTCCCCGATACGCGTTTCTTAGTCTCGGCGCTCAGTTCCGGGTGCACGAAGAATCCCATTTGCCCCACGCGGTAGGCAATGCTCACCAGCACCACCCCTTTTTGGGCGAGCTTCTCTCCGCTATAGGTGGCTTCGGAAGTAGAGCCCATGGCAAATCCGCCACCGTAGATCCACACGAAAACAGGAATGCGATCGCGCGGCGATTTCGCCGGAGTCCAGATGTTCAAATACAGGCAGTCTTCGCTCGGCGCCGGGCCGCGGCCGCCCGGGCCCATCATCATGCCCTGTATGCATGCGGGACCAAACTTAACGGTTTCCTTTACGCCATCCCATTTCAACACCGGCTGAGGGGCGCGCCAACGGAGGTCACCGACCGGCGGCGCAGCGAATGGGATGCCCCTGTAGACCGCCAGCCCGTCCTCGATGGCCCCGCGCACAAATCCACCCTCGACCTTCACGGGAGCGGGCGCCTGCGCCAAGCAGAACACGGCTGCAAGAATCACAAATGTTGCATTCAGAAGAGCTCTCTTCATTGAGCTTGCCTCGCTTCAGGCAGTCGGCTTCTTTTTATATAAGTCGGCCCTAAACGGAAACGAACTGGACGCTACAGGTAGCCCATCTCCCGGTCGTCTGCCGCTTAGAGTATTCCTAGAATCAAGACTCTAACACAAAATATGTCACAAATATGTGACATATTTCATCTCATCAGAGTTAATATCTGAGGGAACTCGTAATCTCAATCAGTGGAATCAGCTCTCCGACGGTCTACAATGCATGGTGGGGCAGGTCCAGAGCTTGGAGGGGGAAAATGGTTATGGAAGTTGTCGATTATGACAGATTAGTGTCTGGATCCATCGATATGCATCTTCATCCCGGTCCTGATGCCTTTAAATGCCGAGTGGATGCGCTGGAAGCGGCCAGCCAGGCTAAGCAGGCGGGGATGAAAGCCATCGTGATAAAGAACCATTTCTACCCAACGGCGCCCATAGCGATGATGGTGAACCAACTGGTTCCTGACTTCACTGTTTTTGGCAGCGTCTGCCTGGATTATGAAATGGGCGGACTAAATGCGCACGCGGTCGAGTATTCTGCCAGAGCTGGGGCATGTGTAGTCTGGATGCCGACCTTCTCCTCGACCAACTCCATATCCAAAATGAGAGAACTCGGGCTCCCACTTAAGGGCGAAGGGTACTCGATTCTAGATGGCAAAGGTCGGCTGGTGCCCGAGATAAGTCCAATACTGGCTATCATTAAGCGATACGATATGGTATTGGCCAGTGGCCATATGTCGCCAACGGAGACATTTGCCCTCGAAGAGGAAGCCCGCAGATTGGGGATCAATAAATTTGTTGTCACGCATCCTCTGGATCATGAGTTTTTCTCCCAGGTTTTCAGCAAACAGGACCTGATTCAGCTGGCAAAGAACGGAGCTTTCATCGAGTGCACGTTCCTGGCCTTTCAGGCCTCCGAGTTCAGACATGACCCGGCCGAGATGGTGGATGTAATCAAGACTGTGGGCGCTGAAAAATGTATCATGTCGACGGATCTCGGGCAAATATGGAACCCCCTGCCTGTCGAAGGCCTGAGGATGTTTATTGTCACTTTGCTTAAATATGGAATTACAGAGGATGAAATCAACTTGATGACCAAAACCAATCCGGCCAAATTGCTGGGGTTGAGTGCCTGACCAGATACGGGAAGTTCCCGCGAGAGGTGCCGGCATTTAGGAAGGCGAAACAGCCATGGATTATTCAAAGTCAGAAGCCAAATCATGGGCAAAGAAGAATATGAAGGGCCTGGAAGTGCCGATTTTCCCTTCTTTCACTCCCAACCTCGAAAATCTTGATGAAGAGGGCATCCGTTTTGACGTCAATCACATTTTTGCCAATGGCTTCACTTCAGTGATGGCTGCACCTGAGGTCTGCGGCATGACATTTGAGGAACGAAAGCAATTCGTGCAGATAGTCTGCGATGAAGCCAAAGGCAAAATGCATAGTTCTGTAAGCGTTATGCAGGACACGGTCGAGCAGGATATCGAAATGCTACGTCACATCGAAAAGGTTGGCGGTACTCATGCCACGCTCGCTCATCCGGTGCAATATTACCCCCAGTCAGAAGAAGACATTTTCCAAATGTATAAATCAATGTGTGACTCAACCGGTCTGGCCATAACGTTCTATCCGGGCAGGTTGCACACCTGGCATTTCCATCCAAGTTACTTTCCGCCGGATGTCATGCGTCGGATTGCCGAGATCCCGAACGTGGTGGCCATGAAGGTCACCGGGGGTAGCTCTGTAGCGTTAACCGTTCAGGCTTTTCAGCTTTGTGGTGATCAGATCCTGGTCAGTGACCCGATGCCGGACAGGTGGTTCTTCACTATTCCCAAGTACGGACAACAGTGGGCTGGCGCCGGGCCCTTTTATTGTATGCAGACTCCCGAGAATCCGCGGATCGTGAGGATATTTGACAATTTGACCAATGGCGAGATCGACAAGGCTATGGATATCTTCTGGGGGATGTCTCGGCCGGGTCCCCAGGGATCGCTGGCAGATTCCTATTTTCACACCGGCATCGTGGCCGCTCTAACAGATAAATACGCTCATTGGTGCACTGGGGGCAATGGCGGTACTGTCCGGCAGCCTACGGGCCGTCTGTACGATTATCAAAAAGATGCCATCAGAGCTGGTTTGAAGGCCATAGGTATCACCCCCCGTGAGCCGGAGGAAGAGTTTTATGTCGGCCGCGTGAATTATGCAAAGGGATGCAGGCTTAAAAGATATGAGGTCTGACGAAATATCGAAGATCCGATTACCTTGGGGGCCTGTCCGAGATAACGGATTCTACTCGCTACCGTAACAGCAAGGAGCAACCTATGGAATTCACGAAATCAGAAGCAAAGGAATGGGCCAGAAAAAACTATCACGGCCTGGATGGCGTCATTCAGCCATCCTATACTCCGGATCTGGAAAGCCTTGATGAAGAAGGGATCCGGCATGATGTCAGGCATAACATCGCCAAAGGTGTGTTTAGCGTTTTCTGCGCGGGCGAAGTCTCTGCCTTGAGCCGCGAAGAGCGCAAGCGGTTTGTAAAGATAGTCGCTGAGGAAGCAATAGGTAAAGTTCTGGTTTCAATGTTCGGAGCCCTTGACGATGCCGAGCAATCCATAGAATTGCTGAATTATTTCGAGAGTGTGGGCGGAACCCACACTTTGCTGGGTTGGCCGGGCAACTTCTATGCTAAATCTGAAGAGGATATTTTTCGGGTTGCCAAAAAGATATGCGACTCCATTAACCTGGCGGTTGACCTTTGGCCCAAGCCTTTTTACGATTTCGGAAGATTCCACCCGAGCGGATTTAATCCAGTGCTGATAGAGCGGATCTGTCAGATACCCAATGTAGTTGCAATAAAAGCTTATCTAAGTGACGGAATCGGAAAGTGGGCTGATGTTCACCACCGTGTGGGGGATCAGGTGCTGCTTCAGGCTGCAGAGATGGCAGAATGGCCAATAACCGTCGCGAAATACGGGCAACGGTGGGCAGGGCCGGCCGACTACGTAATATTCGATCAGACTGGGGATAATCCAAGAATAGTCAGTATGTTCAATTTGTTTGCGCAGGGAGAGTTCTCTAAAGGCATGGAACTCTATTGGGAGCTGGCCCCAATAACTCTGGGTGCCAGGGATGCCGCGTTTCAGTGCGGAATGCTGGGAATGAAGTACATGCAATGGTTGACCGGCGGAAACGGCGGCATGTTCAGAAAACCGACGTCATTTTTGTTTCAACATTTCAAAAATGCTATGAGAGCCGGTCTGCAAGCGGCCGGTGTAACGCCGCGCGAGCCTGAAGAGGAATTCTATGTGGGCCGTGTGAATTACTCCAAAGGGATCAGGCCAAAAGAATACCCGGCCTGAATCAGGGCTCTTCAGTCCTCCGTTATTTTATTGTACACACGGCTTCCGCTTTTTTTAGACACCTGTTCAAAAAAGGGGTGGGAATATGAAACCAAGAGTATCACTGGTGTGTTTCAATCCACAGGGCAGGATTCAGTTTCCAGCAGCTTCGGGGCTTATCAACCCTCGTATAAAGAATTTGGAAGGAAAGAAGATCGCGATAATCTGGGATGGCAAGAAGGGTGGGGACAATTTCTGCATCGCGGTTGAAGAACTGCTGAACGAAAGGTATCCGACAGCGACGACCATCCGGCTGGTCTGGGGAGATGCGGAGGCGGCGGCGAAAGCAAAAAAGGAAGCAGATACATTCATCTACGGCGTCGCCGACAATGGGATGGGAGGATGGCTTCAATGCTTGCAGGTAGTCGCATTGGAGAGACTTGGCAAACCCGGCGTTTTTGTCGTCGGTGACAACGCTATTCAGACGGCCAGAATGTCGGCCGAGGCCGCAGGAATGCCCACTTTGCGTATCGTAAGCCTGCCTTCAATAGACTACTACCCGAATCGTTTAACAGTGGAAAGTATCAGGCCTGTTGCACAGGCGTCTGTTGACCTGATTGTCAAATCTTTAACCCGGCCTCTTACGCCCGAAGAGAAAAACCCGACGCCAAAGATCCCTAAAAGGACGGCAAAAACCGTCAAAGTCAATGCGGACAGCTATGATTCCGCCATTGAAATGTTCAACCAGTCGTATCTCGACAAGCGCTGGGGCGATGGATTGCCTCTTATCCCCCCAACAGAAAAAGCCGTTAAATGGATGCTAAAAGGGACCAAACGCGTCCCCGATGAAGTTATTGGCCGGGTGCCATACCGAAACGGTATCGCCACGGTCGAAAAGATTGCTGTCAATGCGGTAATGGCGGGGGCCAAGCCCGAGTATCTGCCGGTGATCATTGCAGCTTTGGAATGCCTGACTGAAGAGAGCACCTTCACTCACATGATGAGCTCGGAAGGTTCTTTCACTCTCGCAATAATGGTAAGCGGACCTATTGCCAGCGAATTAAAAATGAATTCCGGCGTGGGTTTGTTGGGTCATGGCTGGCGAGCCAATAACACCATTGGTCGTGCTATTCGATTGAATCTGATCAATATAGGTTATCTGTGGCCGGGGGAGATCGATATGGCGCTGATTGGACGTCCGTCATCGCACACCTTTTACACTTTCGCTGAGAATATGGAACAGAGCCCTTGGGAGCCGTTTAACATGGGATTGGGCTATAAAGCGGAAGACAGTTGCGTGACGGTTTCCACGGTTGCAAGCGCAGGTGGTACCGGGATCAGGATATATGGTGGAGGAGTGGTCGAGCCTTGGGATGTGCGGTCGGTCCTTAACGACATCGTGAAAGATGTGGCCGATGATCGCCAAACTCTTGGTCAGTATAAACTCGGCGTGGCCAATCCCTTTGCCCATCTCAGGAAACACATCATCGTGATTCACCCGGAATTGGCTATCATGCTGCAAGGTCTCGGCTACAATACCAAGCGCAGCCTGCGCGATTACATCTACGAGAGCACAAGGATCCCATATGAAGAGCTCAGCGAACAAGAAATACGGGGTTTGAATGACAGGATCAACACCAAGCCTCCCGATATGGACATATTCTATGCTCACGATGCCATTCCTGCAGAACGCTTGCCGGTGATCAAGGAATCCCTTAAACCAGGAGGAAGGGTTCCTGTCGTGAATCCCGAAGACATCCACATCATCGTGTCGGGCAGTATACCGGGCTATTCTTTCGGGATGTGGTATTTCCGTACCGCACATAGGACAAAAGTTATCAGAGGAGCCACATTGACCAAATCCGGCAAGCAAGGAGGTATCGATCAACATGGCAAGTGAGAAGATCACCGTCTTGAGCCCGCGGGGCACACCCCCATCAATACAATTGATGCCTTTGGCAGCCAGGCTTGATTCCCTGGAGGGCAAAAAAGTCTATATCGTAGACGTAAATTTTCCTCGAACACATCAATTCTTTGAGGAAATGCAGAGACTGCTCGCATCCAGATATCCGAGCACGACCTGGATACTCAGGACCAAGACAGGCACATACTTTCACAATGACCCGCAGCTATGGGCTGAGATCAAGGAAAAAGGCGATGGCGCCGTAATGGGTATTGGTCAGCTGGATACATGTGCGCCTTCGGTGACCATCTTCTGCTCGATATTGGAGAAATCAGGTGTTCCTACGGCTCCTGTTGTCACGGACGCATTTCCAGAGCTTATAAGGAACTTTGCATACAAAAAAGGCATACCCAATTTGCGATATACTTTTGTGCCCCATCCTTTTGCCAATAGGCCATTCGAGGTGCACCGGGGATATCTGGAGGGCCGCGATCCAATAAGCGGCAAGCCAGTCCTGGAGGAAATCGTTGAAGCGCTGACCAAGCCGACAATTAATGAGGAAAAGAAGACGGGGACCATAGAAAGGCTAGTGCCGAGGCAACTGGAGCCTGGTACTCCGGAGGATTTGGAGCGCGCTTTCCTCGAGAGGGGATGGACTGACTATCTGCCGATAGTGCTTCCCACAGAAGAAAGAGTAGCCAGGATGCTCAAGGGGACATCCCATAGACCTGATGAAGTTATTGGCAGGATTCAGCCCATTCCTCCCCACGAGGCCTGGGAGCAGTCTGTAGCGAATCTTGGTGCTAGAGCGGTGACTAAAGGAGCCAAGACAGGTCATATTCCGGTAGCAATGCAACCCTCCCCTCCCCACGAGGCCTGGGGGTACACTGTGGAGCATGTCGCCATCAATGCAGTGATGGCAGGAGCCAGGGCTGAACACTTTCCGGCAATACTGGCCATAGCATCGACCGGGATCACCTCGTTGTTTAGTTCCGCAACCTCCTTCAGCAGAATGGTCGTTGCTAATGGACCTATGCGCAAAGAGATGAATATGAATTGTGGACTCGGTGCACTGGGTCCCTTTAATCAGGCCAATGCCGTCATTGGAAGAGCTTGGACGCTCATTTCCAAAAACCTCGGAGGAGCAACACTGGGCGAAACCTATCTGGGCGACATAGGCAATAACTGTAACTACAACAATATGTGTTTTGCCGAGAATGAGGAGGCACTGCCTGAAGGATGGAGTCCCTTTCATTTACAAAAGGGCTTTAAGCCAGAAGAAAGCGTTGTCAGTGTTCTTACCGGGTGGAGTCTCCTTAACTATGCTGCGTATAAACCGCATCCACACCACGAAATAATGAAGCAGCAATTGACAAGTTTCGAAACCAGTGGAGCCGGCACGCATCACACTCCTGGAATAAATCCTGGGACGCAAGCCACTCTTTTGCTGAGCCCTATAACGGCACGAGATCTCAGGAATAAAGGTTTCAAAAGCAAGGAGCAGTTAAGCCTTTGGCTCAAGGGAAATACCTATATGACTCTTTGGAACTATTGGGCAGCTATGCCTGATGACCTGGAATCTGCCAAGGCAGGGATTGAGCCATTCGCTTCTTTGCTGAAACTCCCGCCAGAAGCGAAATCACCACGGCCACTCATTCTCCAGGATGCCCCGATTGAGATAGTTGTAGTTGGAGGGGGGACTGATGCATTTTGGATGGCTGGGGACTTCTTTTGCCTGGCATCGGCATCCGTCGATATGTGGAGGTAGACGAGCTCCCTCCTGACAATTGGGAGGCTGTGATAAGGGTTCCCATTTTTATTCCTGGAACACCTGAACTTTTGAAAAAAGCTGCGAATTTCACGAATCGGGTTTGTGAAATTCGCGACACTTTCCGGCAACAGTTCTATCTGTAAACGCCGTATTCCCGGATGGCTTCCATCATGGCCCGCAGGTTTTCCAATTTTGGATTTTCCGCTATACAGCCGGCAGCCATGATGTAGCCGCCGCCTTCCCCGCAGGTTTCGATAAGCTTCCGGCAGCAGGCTTTTACGTCTGCAGGAGAGCCGGTGACCATGAGCGATGAAGGGACATTTCCCTGGATGGCATACTTGTCGCCCAGAACGTTTTTGGCTAAAGCCATATCTGTCTGATCAAACCACCAGACAACGCTCCCTTTCGGAAAATCATCTTTGACCACTTCAAGGCGCGAATTGTAGCCGCCTTCAGCAAACATCTGGCAAATGAGGCCTTCGTTAATGAACGCGTCCATGACTCTTTTCAAAGACGGCCAATAGAATTTTTCATATTGTTTTGGAGACATCCATCCGTCGGCGCCTTTATGCAGAGGGAACCCGACCGTGACGGCATTGTAAACCATCGGATTGTGCAGAAGCGAATGGATGATAATATCCGCCATGATGTCGACAGCCCGGAGAAGCTTGTCGCCGTTGCGGAACATATCCATCATGACACTTTTTGTCCCTCTGAGCGTGTCGCCAATCGCGTCAAATGGAGCGAAACTCAGAACTCCCATTCCCATCCAGGATGGGTACCCATGGGCGGCACCGGAATCCATCGATTTGGCCATGATTGCGTTTCTTTTTTGAAGATCCCTGCCTGCTTCGATTAATTTTTGAAAGGCCTCCAGTACTTGCGGTTGAGCCAGCGCCATGAGCTGTCCGGTCGGGATCTCTAGAATGTCGGTCAGGGGAGGCAAATAGCGAAACCCTTCGAAGGCGCCGAAAATTTTGGGCAGATATTTCCTCAGCCAGAAATCGGAAGGATCCCGGAAAAAATCTTCGTACTCCTCCAGTTTCATGTATTCGCCTTCCACGAACTGATAGGTCGGCGCATCGATTGAAAGGCCATGGCCCGGAAATGCATAAAGCTTGTAATCGAGGATCTCCATTGCCTTTCCCGGAGCAGCAAAGGGCATGGCGTAATATTCCAATTCGTCCGAATATTTTTTATTGAATTCTCTGCAGGCATCGATCGCTTTCTCCATATCGTACATGGCGGTATGCAGCTTGACGCCATGCAGAATGTTGGGGAGATCGCCGACAGGCAGATTGACTGGAACGCGGTCCGGCTCTTTCACATTGTAGGCATCGACATATCTCTGAGCATTGGTTTTGTATGCCTTCTCAGCTTCCGGGCTGACAAAACTTACGTTGTTTGGATTGAGAAACTTGTTAAGCCGGTATTCTCGTTTTTGGGTTGGGGTGAGTTGAGCCCAATCAGCAGGATAGCCATTCATAGTCGACATCGCTCCTTTTCGAAGAGTTTTCACAAATGCCGCTTATGCGAAAAAATCTTTGGGACTGCGGAAGTGATCTTGCGAACTTCCCTAAACCAATGCATTTATTCCTAGGAGTTCTCGTCCAATTGTCAGCTTATGCATTTCGGTCGTTCCGCCCAGTATCGTCGTCAGGACTGCATCTCTGTAATGATGTGCGACGGGATAATCATCAGTGCAGCCATAGGCACCGTGGATTCGTATCGCGTCCGCTGAGGCGCGCACTGCTAGTTCACTGGCCAGCCATTTTGCCGAAGAAAGCTCCTTCTGGTGCGGAAGCCCTCTGCTCATCAGATCCGCTGTATAGTAAACGAGCCATCTCACGGACATTATTTCTGCCTGAATTCGTGCTACAGCCTCTTGCATCAACTGAAAGCTGGCAATGGGCCTGCCGAACTGATTGCGCTCCTTAGCATATTTTATGCATGCATCCAAACAGTTTTGAGCCATGCCGATTGCACCGGCTGAAATAAAAAGCCGAGCGGTATTTACGCCTGTAAGGATATTTTTCAATCCCTTTCCGATATCGCCGATCAGGTTTTCCCTGGGCACCCGGCAATCCACGAATGAAAGGTTGGAGGCATTGCACGCCAGACCGCCGACGAACTCAACATCAACGCTTGATAAGCCAGGTGTGTTTTTGTCAATAGCAATTAGGGCTATGCCTTTCGGGCCCAGGCTTTTGTTTGTTTGGACTAAAATAATTGCAATATCTGCTATGCCCCCGCCTGTTATGAAATTTTTTGTTCCATTGATGACCCATTCATTACCGTCAAGAACCGCCGTGGTTTCGACGGCTGAAGCGTCACTGCCGGCATTGGGTTCGACAGCGGCAACTGCAATAAAGCTTTCCGCCCTGCACATTGGAGGCAGATACCGCTCTCTTTGTTCTGGGCTGGCTATCTTCATGAGGATTGTGCCGGCAAGCACACTATCTCCCAAGGATATAAGAGTTTGAGTCCAACTTGCCTGGCTCAATTGCTCCCAGATTATCACAGCGTCTGAATAACTGAGACCGGACCCACCATATTCCTTGGGGATGTGGATTCCGCGCAAACCCAGTGGGGCCATTTTCTTTAAGAGTGCATGGTTCACTTTTCGCGCAGATTCATATTCTCGCAGGCTGGGCAACATCTCCTGTTCCGCAAACTTGCGCGCCATATCCCTGAGCATCTTCTGCTCTTGGCTGAGTTCAAAATTCATTGTTCATACCCTGGTCAGTTTCAGAAGGTCTCTCAAAAAAACAAACCTGTTGTGAATTACGCATCAATACTACATAGGAATGTTCCCGTGCCATTTGGGAACTCGGCTTCTTGTCTTGGTTTCGAGCAAGCGAAGAGATCTGGCGAGGCAACGCCTGGTTTCCTGAGGTTCGATAATATCCTGAACATATGTGACGTCCGAGGCGA
>Ga0326727_10004948_pt1 | contig 38853 bp, 27 predicted proteins | sample MB2enrmetagenome_FD_207643 | JGI IMG/M metagenome (GOLD analysis project Ga0326727, IMG submission 207643) | Lab enriched peat soil microbial communities from McLean, Ithaca, NY, United States - MB29MY | ecosystem: Environmental > Terrestrial > Soil > Wetlands > Peat | place: USA: New York...
CGGCAGCGCGCCGGATAGTGCTTTGGGTTGCCCGTCACCAGGCAGACGCCCGTGGCGAGGGCGGCTTCCAAGAACGCCTCATCGTCGTGGTCGGGCAGTGCATGGGGGCATGGCCTTGGCGAGACGGACTCGCCTGCTGCCCGGATCTGGTCCAAGAGCGCGTCGATTTGCTCCGCTCGAAAGGGGAACTTCGGGCGCATGAGTACCTCCCGGTACTCGCCCAGAATTCGGGCGTCGAAGCAGAGTGCGACGTTGCCCGCAGCTACCATACGGACAATCTGGCCGGGCGCGCCGTAAGGATTCAGCAGGCCGGAGACCAAGACGTTCGTGTCCAGAGCGATCATCATCCCGCGCGGCCCTTGCGAGCCGCGGCGACCTCGGCCTCAATCTCCTTGCGCGGCAGCCGCTGCGTTCCGGCCGCGAGCGATTGGCGCTGCATGGATTCGACGGCCGCCGTCGCCCTGGCGCGGCGGAGGGCGGCCAGCGACTCCTCCAGGGCATCCGCTGGGACGGCCGACAAGAGGGCCACCGGCCTGCCATTGGAGGTAACGACGAGGTCTCCTTCTTCTGCAAGCCGGCGCCACAGATCTGCCGAGCGACTCCGCAGTTCACGCACGGTTACGAATCGCATAGGATTGCCTTTCTCTCGATACACAAGTGTATACACAAATGCGTACCACGTCAAGTCGCAGGCTCCCTCCCACCCGGCGGAAGCGGGAGGTCGCTTCTCCGCCGACCCCCTGCCGCCGTTCGGGCCTTGCTTCCCGGTGATGGCCGCCGCGCGCTGAGCCTGGAGACGGTGGCTGGGATTGAAAGCGAGTTGCGTGCTTGCGGGAGGAATGCCGTAGCGCCATTCAGGCGTGACCCCGTTGCAGATCACTCGTAGCGGAGCGATTCGATGGGGTCCAGGCGGCTGGCCTTGCGGGCGGGGTAGTAGCCGAAGAACATCCCCACGGCGGCGGAGAAACCCAGGGCGATGGCCACCGCCCCCGTGGAGATGGCCACCGGCCATTGCGTGCTGCTGAGGAACGTGTTGATCAGCAGGGTCGCGGCCACCGAGGCCCCGATCCCCATGGCCACGCCGATCGCACCGCCCAGCAGGGAGAGCACCACCGCCTCGACCAGGAACTGCCGCAGGATGTCGCGCGAGCGGGCGCCGACGGCCAGGCGGATGCCGATCTCGCGGGTCCGCTCGGTGACGGAGACGAGCATGATGTTCATGATGCCCACCCCGCCCACCAGCAGCGAGACGCCGGCGATCGAGCCCAGCAAGAGGGCCATGATCATGGTCACCTTGCTCATCAAGGCGGCGAGTTCCGAGGCGCTGTGGATAACGAAGTCGTCGTCGGTGGTGGCGCGGATGCGATGCCGCTGCCGCAAGAGCGCGCCGATCTCGTATTCCGCGTCGTCCACCCGCTCGGCCGAGCGGGCGGAAAGAAACACCACGTCAATGCTCTTGAAGACCGAGCCGCTCAGCCGCTTCTGCACCGTGGTATACGGCACCAGCACGATGTTGTCCTGGTCCTCGCCGACGAGGTTCGTCCCCTTGGGCTCGAGGATGCCGATCACCTCGAAGGGGATGTTCTTGATCCGCAGTTTCAGGCCCAGGCAATCGCGGGTGCCAAACAGGTTATCGGCCACGGTGACGCCGATAACGCAGACCTTGGCCGCCGCGCGGATGTCGCCGGCAGTGAAGAAATCGCCGCGGCGGACTTGCTGGTTGCGGACGGTCAGATAGGAGGGGTCCACGCCAAACATCTTGTCGGGATACCAGTTCTGGTTCCCGGCGACGACCTGGCCGAACGCCATGACGATGGGCGTGGCGGCCAACACCGCGGGGCACTCGGACGCCATGGCCTCGGCGTCGGCCGCGGTGAGGGTGGCGATGCTCCCCAGGCCCTTTTGCGCGCCGCTGCCCTTCTGGCTGCCGGAGTGAACCACCAGCACGTTGGAGCCGACGGACTGCAACTGGTCCTGCAGGAGCTGGCCGGCCGATTGGCAGATCGACACCAGCAGGATGACGGCGGTGATGCCGATGACGATGCCCAGCACCGTCAGGCCGGCGCGCATCTTGTTCTTGGCCAGGGCCCGCAACGCGACGCGCATCGTCATCCAGAGGTTCATCGCTGCGGCGGGGGCGGAGGTGGTGCGAATGACTTGGCCGTGGCCGTGCGGGTGCCGATGACCACTTCCTGCCCGTCGGCCAGGTCGCCGGACAGCAGCTCGGTCGAGGTCTTGTCGCTCGTTCCGGTGGCAACCTCGACGGCGGCCGGCCGGCCGTCGCGCAGCACCCACACGTATCCGCGGCTGCGGTCTCTGCTGGGCGACCCGCCGGCGGTGCGCGTCTCGTCGCTGTCGTCCGCGTCCAGGATCGCGCGGTCGGCGGCCGAGACCTCGTCGGGCTTGGGGCGAAACCGCAGCGCCGCGTTGGGCACGGCCATCACCCCCGCGCGCTTCTCGATCTGGAACGTCAGGTTCGCCGTCATCCCGGGCAGCAGCTTGAGTTGCGGGTTGGCCGATTCCACGACCACCGTGTAGGTGACCACGTTCTGGGTGGTCGTCGGGTTGAGCCGCACCTGGGCGGTTCTTCCCGTGAAGCTGTCCTTCGGGTAAGCATCCACCGTGAACGTGACCGGCTGCTGGCGGGCCTGGGCCTCGCGGATCAGGCCGATGTCGGCCTCGTCCACCGAGGCGTAGACGTAGACTTTCTTCTCCAAATCCGGCGCCACCACGAACATCACCGGGGTCTGGAACTGGGCGGCCACGGTCTGGCCGGGATCGACCTTGCGGTCGATGACAATGCCGTCCACGGGGGAGCAGATGTCGGTGAACTCGAGGTTGGTCTTGGCGGTGGCCAGGTTGGCCTCGCACTCGCCGATCATCGCCTCGGCGAGCTGGACCTGGGCGTCCAGCGACTTGCGGTCGGTGACGGCCTGCTCCACGTCGGCGTCGGCCATGGCCTTCTTCTTCTGCAGGTCGAGGGCCCGCTGCTCGTTTCGCAGGGCCTGGGCCAAGAGGGCGCGGACGCGGGCCAGGTCGGCGCGCTCGTGGGCCAGCGCCGCTTCCTCGTGGGAGACGGCCCACTTATAGGTGCGGGGATCGATCCGCGCCAGGATCTGGCCGGCCTTGACCTTATCGTTGAAGTCCACGGCGACCTTCTCGATCGGGCCCGAGACGAAGGCCCCGACCTGCACGCTGAGCACCGGCTGGACCGTCCCGTTGGAATTGACCGTGAGCGTGATGTCGCCGCGGCGGACCAGCCCGGTGCGGTAGAGACTGTTGCCGCCGGACCACGAGCCGGCGAAATGGCGGTAGCCGGCGGCGCCCGCCCCCACCACCACCGTGCCGGCGACCAGCCATAGCAGCAGGCGTTTCATGGTGCGGGCTCCTCTGGGCAGGCCGGGCGGCACAACCCCTTTTCCGCCGGTCCTTGCCGGCCATCGCCGACCAGCGCTCCGTGACGGAGGGGCGGCACGGTGTCCGGAGAATGGGGCCCGTCCTGGCGGACGGCGGCCTCCGGGCCGTGCAGGGCGGCGGCGGCGCGGGAAAAGTCGGTCGAGTCGCACAGCACTTGCCCGTCCCGCAGCACGATCGCCCGCCGCGCGCTGCGGGCCACCTCTTGATCGTGCGTCACGAGGATGATCGTCAGGTGATCTTCCGCGTTGAGCTGCCGGAAGAGGTCCAGCACTTCCCGGCTGGTGCGCGAGTCGAGGTTGCCGGTGGGTTCGTCGGCCAGCAGGATCGGGGGCTCGTTGGCCAAGGCGCGGGCGATGGCCGCCCGCTGCTGCTCGCCGCCGGAGAGTTGCGAGGGCTGGTGGTCCATCCGCGCGCCGAGTCCGACCTTCTCCAGCAGCTTGCGGACGCGCTGGCGGCGTTCGGCCGTGCGGAGCCGCGAGGCGTAGAGCAGCGGGAGCTCGACGTTCTCCAAGGCGCTGGTCCGCGGCAGAAGGTTGAAATTCTGGAAGACAAAGCCGATCTTGCGGTTCCGCAGACGCGCCCGCTGGTCGCCCGAGAGCTTGGTGACCTCTTCCCCTTCGAGGATATAGCTACCGCCACTGGGATGGTCCAGGCACCCCAGCGTGTTCATCAGCGTGGTCTTGCCCGAGCCTGAAGGTCCCATCAAGGCCACGAACTCCCCGTGGGCGATGTCCAGGGAGACCCCTTTCAGGGCGCGGACCTCGACCTCGCCCAGCGTATACGTCTTGCAAATATCGCGGAGCTCGATCAACTGCACTGGCGTGTTCCGATCGTATCCGACACACTCCGTGTGCCGATGCCAATAGGCGGTACCCCGACGATGCCGAGCATGCCGACCATGCTGCGCATGGTGCCCGCTGGTGCCCGGTGATACGTCTAGTAAACGAAAACCGACGCCGGTTCTCTACAACCCCCGCAGTATTTCCCGCGAGTTCCGCGCGGTCCTCAGCGACGCCAAGTCCACCGGAAGTATCAGTTTACACCGAACGGCTTGCGAAGGCGTTCCCGGAAGAATCATCTTATCGCGCGCTGGACGGCCGTGCAATACTGTGTGGAATTGGAGCTCACCCAGTGTTGCGGGGGTCCGGGAGTAGGATTTTCGGTTTTGGGTGCAGAAATCGGCCGACTTGGCTCGCCAGCCAGTCGAACAGATAGATTGCCTTCTTGGGCAGCCGCCGCGGGGTGCGTTACGAGGGCCTTGCGGAGATGGCTGAGGAAGCTCCCGGATGGCTGGTCCGCGGGCTATCACCTCGATGCCCGGGATGCGATAATCTCGAAGTCCATGGCACTAGACACCCGCGCTCCTTGAACGGGGGCCCTGCCGGCTCACGCACAGCCGCGGCGCTTTGTGCCGATCTTCTCCCCCGGCTCCGGATCGCCGTGGTCGAGGTCCTCTTGCTCCTCTGCCGAGCCGTCGTCTTCTTCGGCCTCGTCGAACTGCACTTCATCTTCATCCTCTTCGTCGCCGTCCGCGTCGTCCTCGACCTCTTCCTCGTCGTCGAGGTCCTCTTCATCCTCTTCGAGTTCTTCCTCGTCCTCGTACTGGTCTTCCGCTTCGAACTCCGGTTCATCGAGATCGGCGGACTCCGCTTGCTGCGGCCCATCGTCGTGAGCGATGAGGATCTTGTGGCTCCGCGGCGTGGCGGGGGCATCGGCCGCGGCGTCGGCTTTCTGGCCGGTCATTTCCGCCCATTGCTCCAGCGAGATGAGCACCTCGCGGGCCTGCGAGCCGTTGTATTGGCCGACGATGCCGTCCTCGGCCATGAAGTCCACCAGCCGGGCGGCCCGGCCGTAGCCGATGCCCAGCGCCCGCTGCAAGAGCGAGACGCTGCCGCGGCCCTCGCGGATCACCAGGTCCACGGCCGCCTCGTACAGCTCGTCGCGGTTGGCCAGGGCCTTGCCCGAGCCGTCCTTCGCGGTGGCCTTCAGTTGCACGAGCTCCTTGACGAACTGCGGCTCGCTGGTGGCCACGGCGGCGATCACGCGGTTGATCTCGTCGTCGCTCATGTAGGTGCCCTGGCCGCGCAAGAGCGTGCTGGTGCCCGGCCAGAGGAAGAGCATGTCGCCGTTGCCCAGCAGCTTGTCGGCGCCCATCTCGTCCAGCACCACGCGGCTGTCGGTGCGGCTGGCGACCTGGAAGCAGATCCGCGCCGGCAGGTTCGACTTGATCAGGCCGGTGATCACGTCCACCGTGGGCTTCTGCGTGGCCAGCACGAGGTGGATGCCCACCGCGCGGCTCTTCTGCGCCAGGCGGATGATGTGCTGCTCGACCTCCTTGGCGGCCACCAGCATCAGGTCGGCCAGCTCGTCGGCCACGATGACGATGTAGGGCATGTGGGTGGGGATCTGGCGGCGCTCGTCGTCGTTTTCCGGCCGGATCCGCTCCATCAGCTCCTCCTCGCCGAGCTGGTTGTAAACGCCGACGTGCCGCACCCCGGCGCGGGCCAGCAGGTGGTAGCGCTCCTCCATCTTGTCCACCGCCCAGGCCAGGATCGCCTCGGCCTTGCGCATGTCGGTCACCACCGGGTGCATCAGGTGCGGCAGCGACTTGTACGGGCTCAGCTCGACCATCTTCGGATCGATCATCAACATGCGGACCTCGTCCGGGCGCCGCGTCATCAAGAGCGAGGTAATGATCGAGTTCAGGCACACGCTCTTGCCGGTGCCGGTCCGCCCGGCGATCAACAGGTGCGGCAGGGTGGAGAGGTCGACGACCATCGGGCTGCCGGAAACGTCCTTGCCCAGGAACACCGGGATCCGCATCTTCTGCGTCTTGCCGCGGGTTTCTTCCATGACTTCGCGGAGGCGGACGATCTGCCGCTGGCTGTTGGGCACCTCGACGCCCACGGTGTTCTTGCCGGGAATCGGGGCCACGATCCGCACGCTAGGCACCCGCAGGGCGATGGCCAGGTCGTCCGCCAGGCCGGTGATCCGGCTCAGGCGGAGCCCCGCCTCCAGTTCCACCTCGAACTGCGCGATTACGGGGCCGGTCTGGATCTCGACCACGCGGATGTGGAAGCCGAAATCCAAGAACGTCTTCTCCAGGATGGTCGCCCTGCGGCGGACCTCCTTCTCATGCTCTTCAAAGGAGAAGGGCTCGCTGGGCAACAGCAGGTCGAGGCTCGGCAGCTCGTAATCGGCGGCCGGCGCGGCGGCCGTGTCCAGATCCGCCAGCACCCCTTCCTGCGTCTGCGGCCGCGGCTTGCGGACCCGCAGCAGTGAGGCCTGCGGCGACCAGCCGGGCTTCGCCGCGGCTGCCTCTTCCTCCGCTTCGGCGGGTGGCTCGTCGTGCGAGGAATCGCCCAGAACGGGCTGGGCATCGGCCGGGCGACCCGCGATGCGGACATTGGGGCCCGGCTGTTGGTCCACGTCGTCTGGGCTATCCAGGTCGGAGCGGCGGCCGCCGAGCCGGCTGGCGTAGGCCGCCCCGACGTGCAGCAGGCCCTGGCCAAACCCCTGCGCCGGCTTGCCCAGCACCCAGGCCACCGTCCGCACCAGCAGGTAATCGGTACACAAAAGCAGGCCGCCGAGGATCAGGCTGACCGTCAGGATGTAGGCCCCCACGCTGGCGAAGTGCATCTCCAGGAGCACGCGGCCCGCCGCGCCCAGATAGCCGCCGGAGCCGATGACCGGGCCGGGCGAAAGCTGTGGGACGGCCATCGCCGCCAGGGTCGTCAGGCCCGCCAGCGACAACAGCCACCCGATCAAGCGGACCAGCGGCTGGCCGATCGGCCGGCGGCGCAAGAGCAGAACGTCCAGCACGCCGAGCGAGAGCACCAGGTAGTAGGCCCCCAGCCCGATTCCATTCAACAACCAACGGCTAGCCAGCGCCCCGGACCGCCCACAGACGTTCAGCACGTGGGCCCGCTCGGGAACGACGAGTTTGCTGGGCGGATCGGCCGGGTCGTAGCTCCACAGCGCGGCGGCCAGAAAGACGGTCAGCGCCAACAGCCCCAGGGCCGCAAGGTCGAACTTCAGATGACGGGATTCGGGCATGGGATGCGCGTACCGTGGTGCTCCGGATTCCCCTGGCCTTCCGCGGCCGAGAAACCCTGGGCGCATCCATGCCCAAGACAATCCTGCTTTTTCGTCTTCGGTATCGTCCCGCCGGCGCGGCGGAAAGCAGGAATAAATCCAGCCGAGGAGCAGCCTGCCCAGGCGGCACAGGCGTTAGGAACGCTACGGAAGGCAGGCAGCGGGGGCAGGGAGCCGATAGCCGCGGATGGATATCCGCGGGGAGCGGGGGGCGGGAGGCAGGGAGCGCAGGCCACTCCCGACGTTGCCACCGATACGCTTCGCAGACTTCACGGCGTCAGCCAGTCTTCCAGTCGCAGGCCCGGAATCGACTGAAAGTCGGCCGTGTTGTTGGTCACCAGCGTGAGGTCATGCGCAAGGGCCACGGAGGCGATCATCAGGTCAGCCGTGGCTACCGTGACACCCCGGCGGGAAAGCGAGCCTCGCAACTTTCCGAACTGCTCCGCACAAACGGCGTCGAAGTCCAGGACGCGCACTTCGCCCAGCAGGCCGGCAATTAGGCCCAGCAAGCGTCCAGGGTTGGGGTGCCGGTAAGCCCCCGCATACAATTCCGCAAGGCCGACAGTGGGCAGCGCCAGCCGGCCAGAATGCTGCATGAAGCGGTGCGCCAGGCCGCCCGGTCGTCGCATGTGCGCGGAGCAGACATTCGTATCGAGCAGAAAGCTCATAGGTTCTCCGCCTGCGGGCGGCGCTCGACTTTCCGCTCCCGCTGAATCTCGGCCATGATATCATCCCAATGGGGGTCGTCGGACAGAACCCCCGCCGAGCGGAGGATGCCTTCTCCCCACGGCCGCCCCGGTTCAATGGCCCGAACGACCACTTCCACCTCCTGGCCGTCGGGCACGCCCGGGGACTCTCTGAGCTCGATGGTATTGCCATGCACGATGCCGTGAATCACGCTGCTCATAGCGGCCCCCTTCTTTCCCTTCTATTCTCGACAGGCGCCCGGTTCCGGTCAACCGGTCCCTCGGGCCGCGGCCGAAGTCGCCAGGTCCAGCGCACAGCCGGGTGGTAGCCGAACAACTCTCTGGTGGCCTGAGGGACAGGGAGCACGGCCGGCGGCCGCCCCCATCCCCTCATCGCTGACACCTGACACCTGTCACCTGACACCTCTCCCCCGCGGTTGGCAGCCTTCTCGGGAACGCTAATCTTCGCTAATCGACACTAATGGAACCAATCAGCGAAGATTAGCGAGCATCAGCGTTCCCCCGTTGCCCCGGGGCCGCGCCAGCCCTAACGCTCGGTGCTCGTCGCCGAATTCGCCTTACCGTTTCGTCGCGCGGCACCGGCGGTGAAGCGCCATACCGGCAAGCCCGAGCGATGCCGCGAGCAGGAGGGCCAAGGTGGAGGGTTCGGGGGTCGACACGAGGTTGGAGTCCAAGATCACGACCGAGGACGGGCTGCCGCCGAGCGGGTCGAGGCGGTACGACAACTGGTAGGTTCCAGCGGGAAGGGGGGCGTCGAGCGGCAGGAGATAGGTCACCGGGTTGCTCCCGGCCTGGGTCTCGTCAACCAGCCCGACCAGGCTTCCCGCCAGATACACGGACAGCATGGAATCGCTTGTGTCGCTCGCGTTGAACTGCGCGTCGAGCAGGACCGCGCCGACGGGAGCTGCCGACGTTACGACCGTTGTGAGCCAGACCGGTGAGCCGGTGGTGAGCGTTATCGAGCTGTTGCTTGCAACCTGTACCGTGCCCGTCGGGCTCGGGTACTGCGGCGATTGCGCCACATTCACTGGGACAACCGTTGCCGCCAGGGGCGCGGAGGCGGGTAGCATCGTGCCGCTGGCCGCGCTCTTCAACCAGGCGCTGACACCAACCGTCGCGCTCGTTTCGGCGCTCCCAGAAAGGCTGGCGCCAATAGACACGGTGACCGTCTTGTCGGTTGGGTCGAAAAGCATTGGCACCTTATTATCGCCGATGAGTTTCATGCCCGCGTAGGACGTGGACACACCCAGGCTGACCACGTAGTTGTCATATTGGAAAAGGGGGATGGGGACGTCGACCGTGCCTGTGTCGAGGTCGGGGAGGCCCGGCACGGGGACATCCACTTTCACCGGATCCGGTAGGAACTGCGCGAGCTGCTTCGACACTTGCGATATCACGCCCGGGAGGGGGACTTTCACGTAGCCGCCGGCCGAGATCCCCAGGTTCGCATCGACGGCGGCGAAGCTCTTGTTGTCCTGGAGCGTAACGGTCGCCTCGCCCGAGGCGCTTACGGTAGCACCGACCGTTGCGCTCAGACTCAGAGGGCCCCAGGTCTGCGGTGCCGCGCTAGCGAGTGTTTGAGCCAGAAGCCCACTGGGGACCGTAAACGGCAACGGCAGCGCTGGAATGCTCGGCGAAAACGCTGGAATCGAGTACGACGGCGCGAAGTCAAACGCCACGAGCCCCGGGACGGCCAACTGAGCATCGAGGCTGACCGTCAGCGGCGTCCACTGGAACGACGGCTGTATCCCGACTACGTACGAGTTGTTGGCCAGGGCGGGAGGCGGGCTGACCGGGTTGATCACCGGGCACTGGGGCGGGGTGAAGGGCCCAATAGTCAGCTTTACGGAACCGCCCGAGGCGGCGATGTTGTATGCCGTGTTGGCCTGCTGGTGCAGGACCGACAACGCGCCCGAACCGCCGATGCCCCCCGGGTAGTTCATCAGCGTGTATGTCCCGGGCGTGGCGAAAGCGAAAGGAGTGCCCTGGCAGTACAGGTTGACGCCGCCGCCGTTGATCGTCAGGCCGTTAGGGCTGGCGACGTTGATGAGATCGTTGCCGAGGCCGAACTTGTAGTTGAGCGTGGCGCCGGGATTGAGCGTCAGGCTGCCGACGGACAGGGTGCCGACGGTGCTCGTGGTGCCGGGGGCGATGGTCGAGCCGTTGCCGGCGACCACGCCGCCTGCCACCGTGCCGTTGCCCGCGAGCGTCTGGCCGCTGGCCAGGGTGATCCCACCGCCGCTCAGCCCCGTAACGTCGAGGGTCGCCCCGCTGTTGACGGTAATCGTGGGAGAGTGGGCGATATTGTTGGCAAACGGTCCCGTCAGCGCCATCGTCCCGGCGTTGATGGTTGTCGTGCCGGTGTGGGTGTTGCTCGCCGTCAACGTCAGCGTTCCGCTGCCAACCTTGACGAGCGATCCGCCGCCGCTAAGTGGCCCGTCATAGCTCGTGCTGGTGTTGTCGCTGCCCGTGGTAAGCGTGCCGCTGCCAAGGTCGATCGGCGCGGTTCCGCCCATCGAACCGACTGCCAGATTGAAGGCCCCCAAGCCGAGGCTCCCGCCGTTGAGCTGCATGAGGCCCGCAACGGTCGTGTTGTCTTGCAGGGTGAAGTTCTGGGTGCTGGTGATGGTGGGGTAGGACTGGAGGGTATAGATGTCGACGACGTTGCTCGCCAACGTTGTGCCATTGACGTACCCGCCCGCAAACAACACCTTGTTGCCCGCGGAGGCTGCCGCGACGCATGCGCGAGGCTGCGAGAGGCTCGTCGCCGACCAGAGGCCTGTGGATGTGTCATAGATGTCTACGGTGCTGGTGTAGGTTAATGATGACCAGTCCAGCGCCCCCCCGGCGAAGAGGACCTTGGTGCCAACGGAGGCCGCGCCGATCCCGTCGCGCGCCTGCGAGAGGCTCGCGGTGGACCAGACTCCGGTGGACGCGTCGCAAATATCTACGACGCCGCTCATGGCGTTGTCAGTCGAGCCGCCCGCGAAGAGGGCCATGTTGCCCGCAGAGGCCGCCGCGATGCCCGAGCGAGGTTGGGACAGGCTAGCCACTGACCAGGCACCGGCGGACGCGTCGTAAATGTCCACAACGCCGCTCACAGTGCCGCCGGCGGTCATGCCGCCAGCGAAGAACGCCTTGTTGCCCGCAGAGGCTGCCGAGGGCGCGGCGCGACCCTGCGAGAGGCTTGCGGTTGACCAAGTGCTGGTGGATGTGTCGTAGATGTCCACGACCGGACTGGCTGAACTGCTGCCCGCGAAAAAGACCTTGCTCCCAAGAGAGGTGGCCGTCAGATAGCAGCGAGGAATCGACAGATTCGCCGTGGTCTGAGTTCCGGTTGAGGTGTCGAGTATGTCCACGACGTTGCTGTAGCCGAAGTAGGGGTCAGACAACCCGCCCCCGAAAAGCACCTTTCCACCCGCGGACGCTGCAACCAACTCGTAGCGGGCCTGAGAAAGGCTCGCCACCGACCAGGTACCGGCGGACGTGTCGTAGACGTCCACCACACTGCTCGGGTCGAGGCACCAGTCTGTGCTCCCCCCACCGATGTACACCTTGTCCCCTACGGAAGCCGCGGCAAGCAGAGTGCGGCCCTGCGAGAGGTATGTCACGGACCAAAGCGGCGACCAGTCATCCGCCGCCGCCGTGCCGGCCATCAAGAGCAGGGCCACCGCTGACAGCCAGGGCCTGCTGACGATGTTCTGCGTTTCCAGGAAGCGGACGCTTCGCTCGCGACTCATCGTGACCTCCCATATCCGAATCGGGTTTACAATTGGGCAGCTCGCTCCCGCGAGCGGGGATGCTTGGTTTGCGTTTCCGGAGCGGGACCGGCGCGGGGCGCGGATGGGGAGCGCTTTCGCAGCCATCCGCGTTGGCAATGGCCAAACAAGATTCCCGTCGCGCAGCGGGAAGCGCAACAGAACGGCGCGCATCCAGCCCACGCGCCGCGTTGCAGCAGAGCCGGTCTTTAAACGGACGCGCTGCCTCTTCTGATTGGGCCGCTAGATTGTGCCACCCGGGAAACGGCAGGGTGGCGAGTCGGCGCGAAGCGATTACCTTTCCGGGGCAAGTGTGCTGGCGTCGATGCCCCTGATTGTGCCCTGTGCCAAAAGCGGTGTCAAGCAGTTTGTGCGGGGGGAGTGGGAAATCGGGGCGCAATGCCGCCCAGGTGGTGGCATGGTACACCTGACGAGAGGGTGACAAGTGGCAGGTGGGGGGTGGCAGGTGACGGTTGGCGCCGGAACTGAGGACTGAGAACTGACAACTGAAAACTGCGTGACCGTTCACACCCCGGGGAGCAATGAGGGGGCGGGTTGGTGGGCGAGATGAGCTTTCACGGCGGCGGTGACGAAGGTAAAGGCGTTGCGGCCTTGCTGGCGGCAGGTTTCAATGACCGTCAGCACGGTCTCGACAAAGCGGCTGTCGGCGGCGCTCCGCGTCCCAAAAGAGAGCTTCCGCCAAATCACCACATGGCGCAACGAGCGTTCGCCCGCGTTGTTCGTCGGTTCGACCCCTTCGTGATAAAAGAACATCCGCGGCCACTGGCGATGTTCGTACAGTTCCCGGCACGTGCCGCGCACGTCGGAATTGCCGCTTTCGGTGCCGCGCAGCAGCAAACGTTCCACCTTACGGCGGACAAGTCCCATGCGACGCACCAGCGCCGCGCGCGAAATCTTTCCGGCGCGATCGTCGGCCCAATGCTCGAACAACTCGCACGTCGCGCGCCGCAAACGCCAGCCCAGGTGTTTCGCCCGGCGGTCGCCGCCGTCGGTCATCGCTTGAAAATCCCGTTTCAGATGCGCCCAGCACCACTGCAACTGCCCGAGGTGCCCGTACATCTTGGCCCGATCGCAGGCAACGATGCCGTGGAACGCCTCGCCCAGGAAGACGGCCAGCGCCGTGGCCTCGCGGGTGGCACGCACCGCGAACACCGTGAAGCAACGGGCCACGAACGTCCACAGCCACGCCTTGCCGTTCTCTTCCTTGGTCGCCGTCTCGTCGCACTGGTCCGTGGGAATCAAGGGTCGCTCGTGTTTCTCGTGGCCGGGCTGCCCGCCACGTTTCCTCTTCGACTTCCGCCGTGGCGGCTGCGGACGGGCGTGGGGATGCTGCGTGCTGGGCGGCAGCGCGAAGTTCTGCGGCGTCTTGCCTTTCACTTGCCGTTCCAACTCCTCGATCCGCGCTTCCAATTCGGCAATCCTCGCCAGCAACAGGCGGATGACGGCCTGGGCTTCCGGCGGCCGGCGAGCAGTGATTTCTTTCGTGACTACCGCTTACATGAGCACTGTTGTGTCACACAAGCCGTATTTGAGTCCAGATCCATTTCCCCAGAACATGTCTCCGGGCTGTGAACGGTTGCCCCTTTTCTCACCCCGGTGCGTCGACTCTCGGTATGGCGTGAAAATCGAGGCCCTTGAGCTTGTGGCTCTCGACGGCTTCGCGAAAAACGTCGTCCACCAACAGATAGCTTCCGCTGGCCACGGGCGTTCGGAAGATGTGTTTGCCAACGAGCAACTCGGGCTTGAGGCAGTAGCGCTCGATGCTCGCCACGCGGCCATCGTCGTAGTATTCGATCTCTGACCGCGCGTGGTCGACGCAGTCGAGCACCTCCATCACATGGATGAGGTAGAAGGGCTTCTTGCTCGGATGGATGATCGGCAGCGCCTCCCAGCGGCAAGCGATGCGTCCGCTAAGCACATCCCAGGCCCGCTGGCTGAACACCGGCAGCCGGGGGTAGTCGTAGAGAACTGGAAAGTCGCCGGCCTCCAGCGGCTCGTCGTCGAGCACCAGGACCCGGATCGGCTTCCATCGCGACGCCAGCGGCCCATTGCGGTGGAAGATCTCCTCGAATTGGTCCCCCATCAGCGGGCGTGTGCCCAGGCCGGCAACCGAGCAATCATTGTCATAACGGTAGTATTGCACCTGTTGGCTCCTGTAGCGAATCAATGGTTTCACGGGCAGGGAAATCTCCCGGCAACAATGTCGCGTCGAATCCTCCCCAGTTCCTTCATGACCGCGTCCCTCGCGGACTCCCAGCTCTTGGCGCCCTGCGCCGCCCCCCGCAGCCTGTCGGTGAGGTCCTTGATCGCCCTGTCCCGTTGTAGCCCACTGGTCTGGTGGATGCGGCGAGTGAGCCGTAAGCCGTTCTCTGCGCCGTTGACATCGATGTGGTATTTGTCGAGCAGGGCGCGGGCGCCGGCCGCCCGGGGATCGGTCCCTTGCACGATATGGTGGGGCTCCTCTCCTGGCCCGAAAACTGCGTGATCCCTCTCCATGCTCTTTCGCAGGATTCTGGCGTTCCTGGCCGTGTCCCACGTCTGCGTCGATTTCCATTTGTCAGCTTCTTTTTTGGCTTCCTCGACCCAGATCGTAAACAACCCCCCGTCGGTGGATCCGCCCATCGTCGAGCGCCCCCAGGCATGCGCACTTGGTCGGAAATGTGGCCGGCGCGCCACGTCCCCCGAGTCCTTGCCAAGAATGGCCGCGAGAAAAGCCACGTGCTCGTCAGGGTCCGGCTCGCCGAGAATCGCCGTGACAAACGCGCGGGCCTCGGGCGACACGCTCGGTCGGTAGCTATCCATGAAGTATTCTCTCCGTAATTTGGAAAAAGGCGCCGCTGCTTCGGTTCGAGAGAGAAGAAAACCGATCAACCTCGGATGGAGAACAACGAATCTAACGAATCCGTTGGCCCGATTTCAAGGGCATTGGGGCCAATGCGCCGTTAGAAGGGCGGGGAGAAAAAAAGGCGGGCGGAAAACAAGGACCGGAGGGGGCGGGAAAAGGCGTCCGTTCACGGGGCGGGTGCCCCTTCCCCCCGCCCTGTGAACGGTTACGAAAACTGCTGTGAACGGTGCGAAAGGGGCGCACACCCAACCCCCAATCCCTAATCCCGAATCCTCTCGCTAGCGGCCGGGGACGGGCGTGGCGGGGGCGGCGCCACCGCCGCGGAACTGGCCGCCGCCGGGAAACATGCCGCCGCCACCTGGGCCGCCGCCCTGGCGGAAGAACATGCCGCCGCCAGGTCCCGCACCGAAGCCGCCGCCTGGCCCCGCGCCAAAACCGCCGCCGGGTCCCATACCGAAGCCGCCGCCTGGTCCCATACCGAAGCCACCGCCTGGACCCATGCCGAAACCGCCGCGGCCGCCGCCGAAACCGAAGCGCCCCTGTCCGGGCTGGAACGCGCCGGTCTGCCAGGGCTGGAGCCCGCCGGCAGCGGTCTGGGCGCCGCTCGGGCCGTTGCCGCGCATCCAGGGGGGCAGGTTCGCGGCGGTCTGCTGCGTGCCGCCGGCCCCCGGCACGGTGGTGAACCGCGCCGACGGACCGGCCATCGCCGCCAGGGCCTGCCGGATCGCCTCGGAGCCCGTGTCGTGCAGCGTCACCACGCGGATGCTCTCCTTCTGCTCGGAGGCCATCACGTCGAGCTGCTCGACGAGCTGCTTGACTTCCTGGAAGAGCGAATCGGAAGCGACCACGATCAGCGAGTTGCTCTTCGCGTCGACGCTGAGGGCCAGCTTCGGCTGATCGTCGGAGCGCCGGCCCAGCCGGCTGCCGCCTCCCCCTCCCATTCCGCCTCCCCGCTGGGCCGCCGCCGCGCCGGCGTACATCTGCGCCATGGCTTCCATCATCATCGGACGCGCCGCTTGCATCGGCGTCTGCACCATCCGGTCTGCGTAGACCTCGCGCACGATGTCAGCAATCTCCTTGGCATCCTTGTTGGTGACCGGGATCAGCCGGGGCTTGGGCGAGATGGCTACTTCCTCCGGCCCCTCTTTCTGATCGAGGACGCGGATCATCTGCTCGATGGTGTCGATGTCGGCGGAATTGGCTTGCACGATCAGGGCGTTGAGCCGCTCGTCGGGCGTGATGTGGACCGGCCCGCGCCGGCCTCCCCCGCTCTGCAGCAGGGTTCCCAGGACGCTTGGCCCGCTGCCCGCGGCGCCGGGCGTGCCGGCCGCGGACGAGATGGGAGCGGAAATGGTGCCGGCGAGGATGCGCTCCAGGGTCTCGGCCGCCTGGGCCGCCTTGGCGTGCGTCAGGTAGAAAACGGTCGTGCCGCCGGCCGCCGCTTGCGCGCCGCTGGTGAGCGTGTCCAGCAGGCGCTGGAACTCGTCCAACGCGGCCGTGTCTTCCGATGCAATGACCAGTCCGTTGGGCCCGGGCATGACGAAGATCGGCGGGGGCTCGGCGGCGGCCGGTTTGGACGCCGTCTCCGCCTTCGGTTGCGGGGCTCCGCTTGCGGGCGCCGCCGGTGGGTTCTCTCCCGCCGGGCGCTCGGCGTCCGGCACAGGCAAGAGCTTGTAGGACGGCTCGGCAACCAGCAGAATCCGGGTGCCGCCGGAAAGCCGCACGGAGCGGGCAGGCGGGGGCGCGGGCGGCTGCGGCGGGGTGTCCAACTTTAGATCAACACGCGGTTTGGCGGGCGTTTCGGGCGAGACGGGCTTTTCGGGCGGCGAGGCGGGAATCACCGGCTGCGCTCGCGGCTCGCGCGGTGGGCCGGGAAGGCCGGGCTGCGGCTCGGGCGACCCCGGCGTGCCGCTGCCTGAGCCCGCGGCGGCGGACGGGGCCATCACGCGGATGCGGTTCGCCCGCAGGGTCGGCCAAATCTCCTCGAGCCGCTCCAGGGCCGCCCGGCCGCTCGGGCCCGACAGCGGCAGCACGCGGACCTTCTGGTTGTTGGCGGTGGCGGTCGGCCCGCTTTCGCCCATTTTCTCCAGGAGCGAGCGGATCTGGGAAATCTGCGCCTCGGTGCCGCGGACGAGCAGTTGGCGGGTGATGGGGTCGGCGTCGACCTGCGGGGCGGAGGACTTGCCCGCCTCGCCCGCCCCAAACAGCTTCGTGATGGCCAGCACGGCCGTCTGCGGATCGACCCGCGCCAGCCGGATCACCTCGACCCGCTGGGCCTCCCGCTGCAATTGCTCCAGCGTGGCGCGAATGGTTTTCTGCTGTAAGGGCCGGGCCAGCGCGATCAGGTTGCCGCTCTTGGGGTCCAGCGCCAGCCGCACGTCGGGCAGGCCGGCCAGGAGCGTCTGCAGGATCGACAGCACCGCCTGCGGGTCGGACGCGGTGACGGCGTAGACCTCCAACTGCGGAGTTTCTTCCAGCGCGGGCGACTGAATCCTCGCCAGCACGCTGCGGATCGCCCGCAGGCGCCCCGCGGTCTCGGTGACCAGCACCTGCCGCGACTTCGGCAGCGTGACCACCGACCCTTGCGGGCCGGTGAGCTTCTTGATCTCCGCCTCGGCCTCCTCGGGCGTAATCTTGTCCAGGTTGAACAGCGTGCTGACCAGCTCGGACTCACCCAGGGTATCCAGCGATTCCAGCGGGATGGTCGGGACGAGGTTCTTGGGGATGGGGTCCTCCAGGTTGATGACGATCAACATGCGGCCGCGGCGGACGAGCGTGTAGCCTTTGGTCAACAAGACGCTGTTCAACAGGTCGATGGCCTCGGCCGGGGTGTACTGGCGGTCGTCGCTGTAATTGAAGGTGCCCGGCGGCGGGTGGTCCATCACCAGCGACAGGCCGGCCTGTTCGGCGAACCAATCCAGCACGTCCTTCCAGGGCTGATAGCGGAACTGGAAGCGGACCTTCGAGTCGGCGCGGGGGACCAAGCCGGTCCGGGCACCAGGCGCAGCCTGGTCGCGCACGCTGCCTGGCGCCTCGCCGCCGAGCGCGGCCGTCAGGGCCCGCTGGATCGCCGTTGCGGTGCGGCCCAGTGGGGACTGGGCGGCGGCGGGCGGTGCTTTGGCGGCGGCGCCCGCGAGCGGGGCTTGCCACTCCGCGTCGGCGGCCGGCGATGCCGGCCTGGCGGGTTTTTCCGCGGCATCGGCATCGGGCCTGGCCCGGCCGGCCCAGGAGCCGCGCTTGCCCGTCTTCTTCCCCGGCGCGCGGCCCTCCTGCTTCCCGCCGGGCCCCGGCGACTCCTGCTCGGCATTGGCCCCTGGCGGCTGAGCCACCGCGCGGCCAGTGTCCAGCCCGGCCAGGACCACCGCCAAGATCGTGCCCCAAGCAAAGAGGTGGAAGCGGCTCTGCATGTTCAGCCCTCCTGGGGGAGCAGCGCGGCGACGGGGCCGGGTACCGATTGGGTAGCGTAAACGATTGCCTCGCGGCGTGCCCACATACATTTATACATCTTAATCGGCCGGCACGTATGCCGCCACCTGGGCATCTTGGGACCCGACGTGTGATGGACGCCGCGGGCGGCCGGGTTGGTGGTGTACTGATTCATCCGGATTGGGATGTATCGTGTGCCACTGCTTCGCAGAAGCAGTGCCGAAAACACGCCGATTCACTGCTTCTACGAAGCAGTGGCACACCGTCGTAAACTATCCCAATTTTTCTGAATCGGGACACCAACGGACGTCCGAACAGGCCGCGAGCCACGTCCAGAACCCCTCTGTCAGGGGGCCACGCCGCCCATATTCAGCCCGGCCACGCCCAGGACAATGAGCGCCAGGGACACGATCTTCAGGGCCGTCACCGACTCGTGAAAGCCCAGGATGCCGACTAGGGCGATCAGGGCCGTGCCCGCCCCGGACCAGATCGCGTAGGCCACGCTGACCTCGATGCGTTTGATGGCCAGTGTGACGAGGCCGAGGCTCAGGCCGTAGAGGGCGAGCATCAGCAGAGAGAACAGCGGCTTTTTCAGTCCATCCGAGAGCTTCATGCAGGTGGTGCCCACCGTCTCCGTAAGGACTGCCAGCACGAGATAGAACCAACTCATCGGGGTCCTCTTTTTCCGATTTCTGATTTGCCAAAGGTATCCGGCACACGGGGTGTGCCGGATACCTTAGTCCGGCAGGCCCAGTGCACGCCGGAGGATGCGGTCCCAGAGCCGGGTGGGTATCCACTTGTAGACCCGCAAGAGCAAGTCCACCTTCAGTCCGATGCGATATCGGACGCGGGGCCGGCGGGCCGTCAGGGCGTGGACGATGGCCCGCACCGTTCGATCCACGGTTCCGGCCGTGTCCGCCAGGTGTGCGCAAGCCGTGCGGAAGGCATCGAGATCCGCCTTGTAAAGATCGATAGCTGCGGCAGACGCCTGGGTGGCGAGGGCATCGGCCGCGGCGAAGGACTTGTCCCACAGTGGCGTGGCCGTGTTGCCCGGCTGGACGACTGCCACCTGGATGCCCCACCCTCGCAACTCGATTCGCAAGGCGTCGCTGAGGGCCTCCAGGGCGTGTTTCGAGGCGGAGTACGCGCCCAGGTAGGGGCAGGCGATGCGACCGTTCAAGGAGCCGATATTGACGATCCGGCCGCGGGCCTGCCGCAGCAGCGGCAACATGGCCTGTGTCACGCCGATCACACCGAGAACGTTGACCGCGAACGCTTCGCGGATTTGATCGAGGGGAAGGATTTCCAGCGGGCCAGCCACCGCAATGCCGGCGTTATTCACCAGCCCGGCCAACCCCGCACCGCCGACCGACGCACGGACGGCCTGGGCGGCCGCAGCGATGCTCTCGGGCAAGGTCACGTCCAACGGCAGGGGGAGCAGCCGCGGCGAGGATGCGGCTCGCAGGCGGTCGCCGTCGGCTGTGGTCCGCACCCCGGCGAAGACCCGAAAACCACGCCGATCCAGCTCGCGGACACAGGCGGCCCCAATGCCCGTGGACGAGCCGGTCACCACCACGGCAGGGGGATTCTCGCCGAAGGGGGACATCAGGGACTCCATTGCCTTTTCGCGGCCGGCCGCACCCGGTTTTACCGCGCCGCCAGCGCCGAAGCAAGTCCGCGACTGAAACTAAACAGCCCTGCGCGTTTCCGGGAAAGAGGAACTCGCAGCCCGTCAGGCCCTCCGGCCCCCCTGCGGGCGCACTCAGGCGATTGACGCGAAGGTAGCGTCCCGGTAACATGGCTGGAGGGGTACCTCTGCACGGACTTCAGGCGGCGCGGGAAGATGTGGGACAGGGCTGCGATCGGAGCGACAGTGTTTTGGAACCACAGGCGAACCGCGCTGGTCGGGGTTCTGCTGGGGCTTGGGATCCTGCTGGAGGGTTGCGGCAAGGGCGGCGTTGTGCGGCTGCCCGTACACGGCACCGTCGCGCTCTCCAATGGCGAGAAGTTCAGCGGCACGATCGCTTTCCTGCCGGCCGAAGGCAACCCGGGCCCGGCGGCCACCGCGACGCTCAGCGATGGTGGCTACCAGTTCAATCGCGGGGACGGCCCGGCGGCCGGCCCTCACCGCGTGATCGTGAGGCGGACCGTTTCCAAGCGGACGCTGTTGGAATCTCGCGGCAGCAAGACGCCGCCGGCGTCCACGGCAACCGCGGCGGGCGCGGCAGCGAAAATGGAATGGACGCTATCCGCCGACGTAGCGGATGACGGCGTGTATCAGTGCGACTTCACGCTGGAACCCTAGGGCTTGCGTGAATCCGGAGGGAAAAATCGAGCTTGGTTGCAGACCAGTTCCCTCTCCCCTGGCGGGAGGGGGTGAGGGGGAGGAACTGCTCGTGGGCCAGCGATTTTCAAGACACCCCTCAGCCCCGTCCCCTCTCCAGGCACCGGCCGAAGGTTGGTCGGGGGAGAGGGGAGAAGGAGCGCCAGCCTCCCGGGACCGCGCGAGTTCATTTAGTGCATGGATGGGTGCAGCCATGCCGCGACGGATCTCCCTAAAGCCGGGTTTCACGCTGGTCGAGCTGTTGGTAGTCATCTTCATTATCGGTATCCTCGTGGCGCTGCTGTTGCCGGCCGTGCAAGGCGTGCGGGAGGCGGCACGGCGGAACTACTGCCAGAATAACCTGAAACAATATGGACTCGCGTTGCAGCAGTTCCACGCCGACTATGGGTCCTTCCCCATCGGCAACGTGCCCAACAAATGGTGGGGCTTCCAGTCCAGACTCCTGCCCTACCTGGAAGCGAGCGACATCTACCAGTTCATGAACTATAGCTACCCGGGCGACTGTTTTCAGGCGGCCAATGCCTTGCCTGCGGGCATGGACCCGGGCAACCAGGTGCAGAAGCCCGACAAGTGCCCGGACGACCCGAATGCGGGCAAGGTTTGGTACGCCTTTCCGGGATTCGGCTACCACGGTTGCACCAACTATCAAGGCGTGATGGGCACGTCGCCGACCGCCAATGACGGCATTCTGTTGTACGGCGGCACCGTCAGCCTTTCCGATATCACGGACGGGGCCTCGCAAACGATCATCATGGGCGAGCGCGGCATCCCCAACGACCTGTACTACGGCTGGCCGTATTGCGGCTACGGAGACAGCACGGGCAACGGCGACAACCTCAACACCACGCAACTGGGCCTCTGCGCCGGCCAGCCCGACGGAAGCCACGACTTTCACTTCTGGAGCTACCATCCGCAAATGGCGGTGTTTCTCTGGGCGGACGGGTCGGTGCGTACGCTGCCCTACAACATCGATAACACGACCTTCCAAGCGTTAGCGACCCGCGCAGGGAACGAAATTTTCGTGTTGCCGTGAGGTAGCGGCTGGCGGCCAGGCATCATAGTGTCGTAGGTTATGCTTCAGCATAACGCAGAATGTTGGGATGTCATGCTGAAGCACAACCTACAACCTTAACCCACCTTGGGCTGCATCGTGGCGGAGCAGGGCTGGAAGCGATTGCTGGCCGGGGCGTCCTGGTACCGCGCCGAGGGGCGGTGTCCGATCCCGGCGTATTCCGAGTTCATGCCGCCGCCGCGACCCGCCGAGAAGCCCTATGGCGGGGTCGATCCGCTCGTGCTGGATGCGGCCGACCCGTGGGGCTGGCACGTGACCGAGTACGAAGAGGCCCTGGAGCTGGGGCCCGGCTTGGCGCTGCTGGCGCGGGAGCTGCTGCACGTGCTGGTACACCTGGGCCGCGGCGAGCCGGCGCACGGGATCTCCCGCGGCAAGCTCCGCGGCAATCCGTATTGGCCCGAGCGACTGGCCGGGCGGGGCGCGCCCGCCCACGAGCACTACGTGCTGCTCCTGCCGCTGGCCCTGTCGCGAACGCAGGACGACCGGGGGCACGTCCGCTGGACGCTATTCGGAGCCAGCCAGCACGGTCCCGGCCACGGCTTCTGGCGCGGCTTCTTCCGCGGCCCGCGACAGGAACTGCCGCACGAGTGGTGCGAGGGGTTCGTCCGGCGGCTGTTAGCCGCCGGCTATGGACTCGCGGCGGACGGACTGGCCGACTTGCGACGCGGCGGTTTTCGGGTTTTCGCCGATCGCCGCCGGGCAGTCTTGCCCGCGTGGCGCGAAGGCCCGCTGCCGCGCTGGACCACCCCCTATCGCTGGAACCCCGGCGATTCACTGCGCGGTGTCCGCTGGCTGCTCACGTTCTGCCCCTTCGACCGCTTGCCGCAGGCCGTCCAGCGGGCCTACCTTGACGGCGGGCTGCATCTGCTGCCCTTCCCCGGCAGCTTGGCGTTCTTCGGGACCCCGCCGTATTTCCAACTCCGCAAAGAACTGCCCACGGCCCTGCAGATCCCGCTCTTGCACTCGCTGCGCCGGCACGAGGCGCCGTGGGGCATCCGGATTCCGCAATCGGGCTGGCTGCACGAGGCCACTCCCGGCGGACTGCCGCCCGACACGGACTACGGCCCTTTGCGCGGCACTTTCCGCCGCACCCACCGCTGGGAGCGGATGCACCGGCACCAGGACGTGCTGGCTGTCGAGGCCACCGAGGACAAGCTGACCCACGTGCTGATGAGCGCGACCGCCGAGGACCTCGGCTTGTATGGCAAGCCCATGGCCCGCAACTCGCAAATCTGGACCGACCAATTCCGCTTGCTGCTGGACGGTCCGCGGGCGATGCCGGCAGACCTGGCCCGCGCCGCCGCCCGTTTGGCCCAAGGCGGCCTGTTCGGCTACCGGATGACGTATCCGCCGATGCGGGTGGGACATCACGAAGTGTACTGGCATCGGCCGCTGGTGGCCTACCTCGATCCAGGGACGGGCGAGCCGGCCGTGCTCAGCGACGCCCCGTTGGGAAGCCTCGAAGCCTACGATTCCCGGCGCCCCCGGCAGGAGCGAGGGCTGGAGCTTTGGCCGCGGCTGCTGGCCCGGCGGCCCCATCAGGAGGCCATCCGCCTGTTCACAGCCAATCACGAGCAGCACTACCGGCAGACGATGCTCAACGTCCGCAAGCTGCTCTGCGCGTGGGAGCTTCGCGGTCGGCGGCCTTTGCCCCGCGGCTTGGCCCGGCAGTTGCTCACCTTGCCCAAGGACGCATCGCTGGATGCATGGCTGGCGTCCCTGCCGGGCCGCACGCACGATCCGCAAGCGGCCGAGCAACTCGCCGGCCACCTCCGCCAGTTGATCGAGGTGGGGGAGGAGGGGACAGGAGACGGGGGTCAGCGGAGTAGCCGCGGATGGATATCCGCGGATGTGAAGAATTCGGGTGGCTCGCCGGCGCTCACCTTCTCCCGCACCGCGCGGCGGTCCTTCGAGACGGCCTACTGGAAGACCATCGCCCTGTTGGCCGCCGGGCGTTACCGCAACAAGGACAACGCCGACTGCGTCCAGGACCCGGACACCCAGGCCCGGCTGGCACATCATTATCGGGACCTGGAGGTTTTGGGCGATTTCCTATTGGCCGAGCATCGCCGGGCGGTGGCCACCGCCGGGATGACCGGCCGCGCGATCGTCGGCGAGATGCCCTTCCGCTGGCAGACCGACTTCCCCTTCGCCTGGTCCGGTGGTTGGCAGGGGAACCAAGACGGCCGGATCTGCGAGCGCGACCTGGTAGTGGTCATTCCCGGGCGGGATCGCCGCCGGGCCGTGGTCATGGCCGACCATTACGACACGGCCTACATGGAGGACGTCTTCGGCTATCCCAAGTCACGTCGCGGGCCACGGCTGGCCGCCGCCGGGGCCGACGACAACCATTCCGCCACGGCGGCCTTGTTGTTGGCTGCGCCGATCTTCCTCGATCTGGCCCGGCAGGGCCGCCTGCGGTGCGACATCTGGTTGGTTCACCTCACGGGCGAGGAATTTCCGGCCGACTGCATGGGCGCCCGGCACCTCTGCCAGCGGCTGGTCGAAGGCCGGCTGCGGATCCGCCTGACCAATGGCCGCTGGAAGGACCTCTCGCGGACGCGGGTGGACGGTGTCTACGTGCTGGATATGGTCGCGCACAACAGCGACCGGGACCGCGACATTTTTCAGATTTCGCCCGGCACCGGTGGAAAATCGTTGTGGCTGGCCGAGCAGGCCCAGGCGGCCAACGAGCTTTGGAACGTCTCGGCGGCGGTTTGGAATCGCAGGCCAAGCCGGCGCGGACGGCTGCGGGGACGGCGGAGTCCCGATGGGGCCACCCTGCCGGCGATCGCTTCCCACCTGCCCTTGCACGGCGAAGTCCGCCTGCCCTTCGACCCGCGCAGCTCGCTCTACAACACCGACGGCCAGATCTTTTCCGACGCCGGTGTGCCGGTCGTGCTCTTCATGGAGAACTACGACATCAGCCGGCAGGGCTACCACGACAGCCACGACACGATGGCCAACATCGACCTGGACTACGGTTCCGCGGTGGCGGCCATTGCGATCGAGGCCGTCGCCCGCGCGGCGACCGCAATGAAGGCGGAAGGGAGAGTTTAGCGGGCGGGCTTGCCCGCCGGCGCGAGGGCGGAGTGCACGTAGGTGATGCTCCAGCATAACAACCCCTCAATCGGAGGCAGGGGAACACTTATCAGCGCTGATTGGCGCTAATGAGTGTTCCGGTTGGATGCCGTTCATAGGTCCGCCCTGGGCAGTCGAAGACACGGCAACTGTAGCCAGCCATATCGGCCTTGCGACGAGCCCGACCGCGGACCTCCGGCCAAGACAAGGCGCTCATCCGCCCGGTGTCGTATCAAGGGGCTGGATCATTCGTTTCTCCTGGTCCGCGAGTTTGGCAAAGTTTGCGGGGATTATCTTCAGCAAGCGTGGCGATTGCGACGATTGTGAGGAGGGCCGCACCGTCAATGTGACCATATTCTTCTCAGATACCGCATTCTATCCATCTTGTCGACGGGAACAGGGACCGGAGGGTGATGGCGTCTAGCTAGCGCGACTTTTTTCTGGCCCGAGTGGCGGTCTTCGTTCCCATGGTTGTGCGAAGCATATATTACGTCCCCGCTTTGCTGGCGGCGGCCGCACTCGGGCCGTGGCCCGTCCGGGCACAGGCACAATCCGAGGCGATGCCGGTTCCGTTCTTCGGCGGCGCCGCGCCGCCGGGCGCGGAGGTCGTGCCCATGCCGCCTCAAAACCCCCCTGCGTTGCCGGCCTCCCAGCCGGCAGCCCCCGCGGCCGACCCCTACGCCGGAGTTTTCGCAGAGCCCTGGACATGGCAAACGGCCGAGGGACTGCTCTATAAACCCTATTTGGCGGCTGGCCGCGAAGCGCGCTTCGCCAGCGAATTCGTGCATGATAAGAACCTCGGCCCGCTGTGGGACGTTGCGCTGGGGGGACACATGGGCCTGCTCCGCTACGGCACCTCCGACCCAATTGACCCGCAGGGCTGGCAGATAGACATCGAAGGTGCTGCGTTTCCTCGTCTTCAGCCGGCTGACAGCGTCGACCTGGTCGCGACCGATTTCCGCTTCGGCGTGCCGTTGACCGCGCGGCAAGGCCATTGGGAATGGAAATTTGCCGGTTATCATCTCAGCTCACATTTCGGCGACCAATTCCTGTACGAGCACCCCGACGTGGAGCGGATCCATTACTCCCGTACCGCCTTGGTGGTCGGCGGCGCCTATCGGCCGACCCCCGACTGGCGGTTGTACGCCGAAGCCGGCTGGGGCTTTGCCCTTGGGGGCGGCGCCAAACCGGGGGAGTTCCAGTTCGGCGTCGAGTACAGTCCGGCCTCGCCGACGGGCTGGCAAGGCGCGCCATTCCTGGCCGTCAATGGGCATCTCCGGCAGGAAAACAATTTCGGCGGCAATTTCACCGCCGAAGCGGGCTGGCAGTGGCGCGGCCAGACCGGCCGCTTGTTCCGCACCGGCCTGTACTACTTCAACGGCATGAGTGACCAGACCCAGTTCTTCGCCAACAGCGAACAGTTACTCGGCGTCGGCCTGTGGTACGACTACTAGCGGGAAGTCCTTTTCCCGATCGCCCCCGGGGGCTTGTCATGCGGCCGATTTCTGGTAGACTTAGGCGTTTCCCCGGATCTGGCTCCGCCCGGCGGCGGGACCAGCGAAGAAACCGCCACGCGCACACGTCGAGCCCCCCTCTATGGCACGAAAACTCCAGGTCAACCGAGTCAGCAAGCGCCGCACGAAGGCCAAGGTGCGGGGCAAAAAGAAGGACCCCCTGTTTGTCGAGGGTCAGCGACCCCGCCCGATGTACGTGGACTACAAGAACCTCGAGCTCTTGAAGAAGCTCATCAACCGCCAGGGCAAGATCATCAGTCGCCGCAAGAGCGGCTGCACGGCGGTGAGCCAGCACGCGGTGAGCCGGGCCATCAAGCACGCCCGCTACATGGCCCTGTTGCCTTACGTGGGCGAATAGCCGTTGTAGCCGGCACCGGGCACCATCGGGCACCATGCGTGGCATGGTCGGCATGGTCGGTGTGCCGGATTCCGCACACGGCGTGTGCGGTCTACAATGGGGCCATGTCCAGCACGCCCGTGATGCGACAGTACCAGGAAGCCAAAGGGGCATGCCCCGAGGCGCTTCTGCTGTTTCGCATGGGCGACTTCTACGAGCTGTTCTACGACGACGCCAAGACGGCCGCTCGCCTGCTGGGGCTGGCCTTGACCAGCCGCGACAAGGGGGCCGACCCCATCCCCATGGCCGGTTTCCCGCACCACCAGTTGGATAGCTACCTGGGCAAGATCATTGCCGCCGGGCTGCGGGCCGCGGTCTGCGAGCAGGTCGAGGACCCCAAGCTGGCCAAGGGGCTGGTGCGGCGGGAGGTGACGCGGATCGTCAGCCCCGGCACGGTGACGGACGAGGCCCTGCTGGATCCCCGCCGCAGCAACTACCTGGCGGCGGTGGCCCCCGGGGAGCCGGCGGGCCTGGCGTGGGTGGATATCTCGACGGGGCACTTCGTGGCGAGCAGTTGTCCGGCCGCCGCCCTGCCGGACCAATTGGCCCGTATCGCCCCGTCGGAGTGTCTGCTGGCCGAAGACGCCGCGCCGCTGCCGCGGCAGTTGGACGAGCATCTGCTGGTCACGCGGCGGCCGGGCTGGGCCTTCGCGCTGGAGACGGCCCGGCAGAACCTGCTCTCGCACTTCCACACGACGGGCCTGGAGGGATTCGGTTTCTCGGACGGCCCGGCCGATGCCCAGGCGCTCCGCGCTGCCGGCGCGGTGATCGACTATTTAAAGGAGACGCAGAAGACGTCGCTGGAGCACGTGGAGCGGCTCGTGCCGCAGCGGGCCGCCAGCACGCTCGAGATCGACCACGCCAGCCGCCGCAGCCTGGAGATCACGCAGACGATTCGCGAGGGCCGCCGCGAGGGCTCGCTGCTGGCGGTGCTGGACCGCACCGTGACGGCCATGGGCTCGCGGCTGCTGGCCGACTGGCTGGCCAATCCGCTCTTGGATGCGGCGGCCATCCGCGCGCGACACGAGGCGGTGGCCGAGCTGCTGGCCGAGCCCGCCCTGGCCGACGCACTTCGCGAAACGCTGCGGCGGATCTACGATCTGCAGCGGCTGTTGGCCCGGGCGACTACGGGCCGGGCCAGCCCGCGGGACCTGAGCTTTCTCGGGCGGACGCTGCGGGTCCTGCCGGGGCTGAAGGCCAAGCTGGCGGCCCGGCAAAGCCCCCTGTTGAATCAATTGGAGACCGAACTGGACCTCTGCCCCGACCTGCGGGGCCAGCTTGACGCCGCCTTGGCGGACGATTGCCCGTTGGCGGCCCACGATGGCGGCTTCATCCGCGACGGCTTCCACGCGGAGCTGGACGCCCTGCGGGAGCTGGCCCACGGCGGCAAGCAGTGGATCGCCGCCTACCAGGCCCGCGAATCCGAGCGGGCCGGCATCCCCAACCTCAAAGTCGGCTTCAACAAGGTGTTCGGCTATTACCTGGAGATCACCAACGCGCACCGCGAGAAGATCCCCGCCGATTACATCCGCAAGCAGACGGTCAAGAACGCCGAGCGCTACATCACGCCCGAGTTGAAGGAATACGAGGAGAAAGTGCTGACGGCCGACCAGCAGGCGAAGGACCTGGAGTTCGGGCTGTTCCTGGAGTTGCGGGACGCGGTGGTGGCCTCCCGCCGGCGGGTGCTCTCCAGCGCGGCCGTGCTGGCCCAGCTCGACGTGCTGGCGGCCCTGGCCGAGCTGGCCCGGCAGCGGAACTACTGCCGGCCGGAGATGATTGAGGAGCCCCGGCTGCGGATTCTCGATGGCCGCCACCCGGTGCTGGACAGCAGCGAGCCTGAGGGGACGTTCGTGCCCAACGACCTGGCGGCGGGCGGGCCGCACGGCACGGTTTTCCTGATTACCGGCCCGAACATGTCGGGCAAGAGCACCTACATCCGCCAAGCGGCGCTGATCACGCTGATGGCCCAAATCGGCAGCTTCGTGCCCGCCCGCGAGGCCACCATCGGCCTGACCGACCGCATCTTCGCCCGCGTCGGCGCCAGCGACGAGCTGGCCCGCGGACAGAGCACTTTCATGGTCGAGATGACCGAGACGGCGCGGATCCTCAACACGGCCACCCCGCGGAGCCTGGTGATCCTGGACGAGATCGGCCGGGGCACGAGCACCTACGACGGCATCTCGCTGGCCTGGGCGGTCGTGGAATACCTGCAGGAGCACGTCGGCTGCCGCACCCTCTTCGCCACGCACTACCACGAGCTGACCGACCTGGAGAAGTCGCTCACGGGCGTGAAGAACCTGAACGTGGCGGTCCGCGAATGGCAGGAGGAGGTGGTCTTCCTGCACAAGATCGTGGAAGGGGCGGCCGACAAGAGCTACGGCATCCACGTGGCGCGGCTGGCGGGCGTGCCGCGGCAGGTCGTCAACCGGGCCAAGGAAATTCTAGCGCAACTGGAGGACGAGCACCTGGACGCCGAGGGGCGGGCCAAGATCGCCCGGCCCCGCCCCGCCGAGAAGACATCGCACTTCCAGCTTACGCTCTTCGGCGCCGAGCACCCGCTCTTGGACGAGCTGCGGCGGGCGGACCTCGACAGCCTGACGCCGCGGGCGGCCCTGGAGCTGCTCGCGCGCTGGCAGGAGGAACTGGGGCGGAAGGGCAAGCGCTCGGGTTGAAATACGACGACGGAGAAGCCATCATGTCCAATACGGATTCTAAGCGGGTGGCGCTGGTGACCGGCGCGGGAAGGGGCATCGGGTTGGGGATCGCCAAGTGCCTGGCCGAGGAAGGCTGCAACCTGGCGATCTGCGACGTCTCCGAGGAACGGGAGGTCGCCGCCGCGCTGGCCGAAGTCGGCCGCTGCGGGGCCGAGGTGCTCTACTGCCGGGCCAACGTGAGCGACCCGCCCGCCCGCACCGCCATGCTCGATCGCATCCGCGACCGCTTCGGGCGGCTGGACGTGCTGGTGAACAACGCCGGGGTAGCGCCGCTGGTGCGGGCCGACCTGCTGGAAGCCAGCGAAGAGAGTTTCGAGCGGCTCATGCGGATCAACCTGCAGGGCCCCTATTTTCTCACCCAGGCGGCGGCCCGCTGGATGATCCAGCAGCAGCAGGCCGACCCCGCCACGCTGCGGTGCATCGTCAACATCTCGTCGATTTCCGCGACCGTGGCCTCGCCCAGCCGCGGGGAGTATTGCATCTCGAAGGCCGGCGTGAGCATGGCCACCAAGCTCTGGGCCGCCCGGCTGGGCGAGTTTGGCATCGGGGTGTATGAAATCCGGCCCGGCATCATCAAGACCGACATGACCGCGCCCGTGACCGCCAAGTACGACAAACTGATTTCCGAGGGCCTCTGCCTGCAGTCCCGCTGGGGAATGCCGGCGGACATCGGCCGGGCCGTCGCCATGCTGGTCCGCGGCGACCTGGCGTACTCGACGGGCCAGGTGATCCTGGTGGACGGTGGCATGACGGTGCAGAGGTTGTAGCCGCAGCGCGAAACCGCAATCGCCGGGCAAGCCCGCCCGCTAAATCCCAATCCCTAATCACTTCTTTTCCCATGCGCGAACAATTTCTCAACGTCGCTGGCCCGTCCGGCGAGCAAGTCTCGCTCCCCTTGACCTGGGTCCACAGCCTGGTGCTGGGCAGCGGGGCGGCGGGCCTGAATGCCGCAGTGCAGCTCCACGCCGGCGGCGTGCAGGACGTGCTGATCGTCAGCGAGGGCCTCGAGATGGGCACCTCGATCAACACCGGCAGCGACAAGCAGACGTACTACAAGCTCTCGATGTGCGGCAAGGACGCCGACGCCCCGGCCCTGCTGGCCGAGACCTATTTCTCCGGCGGGAGCATGCACGGCGACCTGGCCTTAGTGGAGGCCGCCCTGTCGGCCCGGGCGTTTATCCACCTGGTGAACCTGGGCGTGCCCTTCCCGCGCGACGCCTACGGCCAGTTTCTCGGTTACAAGACGGACCACGATCCGCGGCAGCGGGCCACGTCGATCGGCCCATACACGTCGCGGGAGATGTGCCGCGCCTTGCTCCGCCAGGTGCGGCAGCTCGGCATTCCCGTGCGGGAAGACCGCAATGCGGTGGAGCTGTTCACCCTCCAGCAGGACGGCCAGCCGCGGATCGGCGGCGCGATCCTGCTGGGCGGCGACGGTCGGCTGGAGGCGGTCTGTGCCGAGAACGTGGTGTTCGCGGTGGGGGGGCCCGGCGGCCTCTACAAGACCAGCGTCTATCCGCCGGTCCATACCGGCGGGATCGGCCTGGCGCTGTTGATCGGCGCCAAGGCCCAAAGCCTGCCCGAGTCGCAATACGGCATGGCCTCGATCCAGTTCCGCTGGAACGTGTCGGGCACGTACATGCAGGTCGTGCCGCGGTTCATCAGCACAACGGCCGGTGGCGACGACCCGCGGGAGTTCCTGCCCGAATACTTCGACAGCGTCGGCCGAATGTGCTCGCAGGTCTTCCTGAAGGGCTACCAGTGGCCGTTCGATGCCCGCAAGGCGGTGGGCGGCTCGTCGATCGTGGACATCCTGGTGTACATCGAAACGGTGTTGCGGGGCCGGCGGGTATGGCTCGATTTCCGCAGCAACCCGGCGGGCTTTCGCTTCGAGGACCTCAGCCCGGAGGCCCTCGATTACCTGACCCGCTCCAGTGCCCGCCAGGCCACGCCGATCGAGCGGCTGCGGGCGATGAACCCCGCGGCGATCGAGCTCTACGCCGAGCACGGCATCGACCTGCAGAGCCAGCCGCTGGAAATCGCGGTCTGCGCCCAGCACAACAACGGCGGCCTGGCCGGCAATCTCTGGTGGGAATCGACGAACATCCGGCACCTCTTCCCGGTGGGCGAAGTGAACGGCTCGCACGGGGTCTACCGCCCGGGCGGGTCGGCCCTGAACGCCGGCCAGGTCGGCTCGCTGCGGGCCGCCGAATACATCGCTCACCGCTACGCCGGCTGGAGTCTTTCGGAGCCGGAGGCGCTCTCCGCCGTCGGGCGTGCGGCCGCTGCGGTGGCGGACCGGATCGAAAAGTGCCGGCGCTCCGGCACGCCGTGGCAAGAGCACCGCGAGGCCATCCAGCAGCGGATGACCCGCGCCGCCGCCCACGTCCGCTCCGCAGCGGAGCTGGAGCGGGCGGTCGCCGAGGCCTGGCGACAATTCGAGGAGATCGACCGCTCAGGCAACAGCTTTTGCCAGTCCGCCGCTGCCCGCCCCGGCTCCGCCGAGGGGGGCTTTGGCGGGCCGCGGGAGCTGGCCGAGGCCCTCCGCAACCGGCAACTGTGCTTCGCCCACGCCGTCTATCTGGAGGCCGTCCGCTTCGCGCTGACGAGCGGCGTGGGGAGCCGCGGGTCGGCCATCGTGCTGGAGCCCGGCGGGCTGCGGGTCCACAACCGGCTGGACGATTCCTGGCGGATTGCCCCGGAAGAGCCCGCCTTCCGCGGCAAAGTCCAGGAGACCGTCGTGTCCGAGGGCAAGGTCCAGCAGCAGTGGGTCGACCGCCGGCCGCTGCCCGAGTCGGACGTTTGGTTCGAGACGGGCTGGGCACGGTTTCGCAACGGCGAAATCTACCAGACAAGATAGGCAGGCTTTGCCGATTATTCCTAATATTCCGGGAGCAGCCGGCCGATATTCAGGCGATGAGGCGCCGGCTCTCTGACCCGAATTCTCCGTTGCGGTGTCCGAAGCCGTGGCGCATGGGGCGCAGGGAGGATGCCGTGGATTGGCAATTCCGAAAGCTCGTGCTGACGGCCGGTTGCCTGGCGCTAGTCCCCCTGGCCGGGTGTGCGCGGCTTGGGTCCTGCGGCGGGCCTGCGCGAGGCCAGTCATGCGACTCCGGCTGTGCGGGGCCGGCAGGCTATTGCGGAGAGATCCCGCGCTTTCACCCCGTGCCGACGCAGCCGGTCTTCGCCCCTCGCTCGTATGCGGTGGCGGCGTATCCTCGCGCGCCGGGTGCGGAGGAAGTCCCGCGGGGGCCGGAAATCCCATTGCCGTCCGGAAGAGGGCCTGTGGGCTCGGCTGAACCCGGGCTGACGCCGATCCCTGTTGCCCCCGGAACGGAAGCCAAGTCGTCTGCCGACCCGGCAGCCCCCCGGCAGCTTGATTCGACGCCCAGCACCCCTGGCAGTTGGGTCTTCGACCCACCGCTGCCCGAGGCGCTGCTCCGGAAAGGGGAGCCGTCGGTCGAGGTAAAGACCGATTCGCCGGACAAAGGGACGGCCCAGCGCGGGGCGAAACCGTAGTGTGTGGCAGTCTGGGAGGTTTATTCCAGTGGTAGTGATCCTGGTCAAGGGGTGGGTTTTGGGGAACCGATGTACCAACAGTGTTACGGTGCTAGCGAGGACCAGCGGGGCCCACGCTACGGTCGCGCCCGCTGGGCACGCAGCGAGCGCCATGCTCCCACACCATCGATTCTCCGGCCATGCCCGACCGAGCGGCACACCACTCAGAGCATCGCCCGTCTCTCGCGGCCGCGCTGGCGGCATTGCCGCTGTTGCTGGTGGCCACGGCCGCCGCTTCCGAGATGCGGCAGACGGCGGTGGTGAAGGCCATCAAGCGGGTGGCGCCGGCGGTGGTGAATATCCGCGGCGAGAAGACGCTCGCGACCAACCTCGCCCAACCCGCCGGGGTGGAGGGTCCCAAGCGGGTCAACGGCATGGGTAGCGGCGTGGTCATTGATTCGCGCGGCTACATCCTCACCAATTATCACGTGGTCGACGGGGTCCGCGAGATCCAGGTCACCATGCACGACAAGCAGCGCTACGTCGCCATGCTGGTGGCGCGGGACCTGGAGACCGACCTGGCGCTGATCAAGGTGAATCTGCCGCAAGCGGTCGCCGCCATCCCGATCGGCACGTCCTCGGACCTCATGACGGGAGAGTCGGTGATTGCGGTCGGCAACGCCTTCGGCTACGAGGACACGGTGACCACCGGGATCGTCAGCGCGCAGCACCGGGCGGTGCAGATCAGCGACGCGCAGTTCTACGACGACCTGATCCAGACGGACGCCCCGATCAATCCGGGCAACTCGGGCGGGCCGCTGGTCAATATCGACGGCGAGATGATCGGGATCAACGTGGCGGTGCGGGCAGGCGCCACGGGGATCGGCTTCGCCATTCCCGTGGACAAGGCCGTTTCGGTAGCCGCCTCGCTGATGGGGTCGGCCTCCACGAACCGGGCCTGGCACGGCGTGCAGCCGGCCCCGGACGCGCCCGCATCGCTCTCGGGCATGAAGGTGGCGGCCGTGGACAAGAAGGGCCCGGCCGCCCAAAGCGGCCTCCTGCCCGGCGATATGGTTACCGCGGTGGACGGCGCCGAGGTGAAGCGGGCCCTGGACTTCCAGCGGGCGATGCTCGAACGCAAGGCGGGCGACAAGTTGGCGCTGACCGTGCGGCGCGACGGCAAGTCCCTGATGCTCTCGCTGGAGTTGGCCAATCTGCCCGAAGCTCCCCAGCCGCCGCCCACACCCGCCTGGGAGTTGTTGGGCATGGAGTTGCGGCCGCTGGCTCCCGCCGAGTTCAAGCAGAAGTACCAGACCCGCTACCGCGGAGGCTTGATGGTCGTGGATGTGCGGCCGCGCAGCCCCGCCGCCGACGAGGGCATCCACTCGGGGGACGTGCTGGTAGGCATGCACATCTGGGAGACGATCTCGCTGGACAACGTGGCCTACATCCTCAGCCGGCCCGACTTCAGCTCCATCAATCCCGTGAAGTTCTTCATCCTTCGCGGCAGCGAGTTGCGCTACGGCTATTTGCCGGTGAGCATGAAGACGACCCAGCAACAGCCGGTGACCATGAAGACGAACCGGCAACAGTAACTTGCGCATGGAACGCGAGTTCATCGCTTGGCTTCGCCAGCGCCTGCCCGGCCATCCGCGGCTGCGGCTTGGACCCGGGGATGACGCCGCCGTGTTGAGCATGGCCGGCGTCGAAGACTGCGTGTTGACGGTCGACCTGTTGACCGACCGGGTGGACTTCGAGCTGGAGCGGGTCGATCCGCGGCGGGTGGGCCGCAAGGCCCTGGCGGTGAATCTCAGCGACCTGGCGGCGATGGCCGCCCGCCCGCTGGCGGCCGTGGCGGCCGTGGCCCTGCCCCGCCAGGGCGGCGGCGAGTTGGCCCGCCAACTCTATGAAGGCATGCTGCCGTTGGCCGCCGAGTACGATGTGGCCATGGCCGGGGGCGATACGAACAGTTGGGACGGGCCGCTTGTGCTGAGCGTCACGTTGCTGGGGGCCGTCACCGCGCGGGGGCCGTTGCGGCGGTCCGGCGCCCGTCCCGGCGACCGCATCCTCGTGACCGGCTCCTTCGGCGGCAGCATCCTCGGCAAGCACCTGGATTTCCAGCCCCGCGTCCGCGAAGCCCTGCTCCTCAACGGGCGATACGAACTGCATGCGGGGATCGACGCCAGCGACGGGCTCTCGACCGACCTGGCACACCTGGCCGAGGAGAGCCGTTGCGGCGCGGTGATCCAGCGCGAGCTGGTGCCGCTCAGCCCCGCCGCCGCCGAGCTGGCCGCCCAGTTGGTCGACGGCTCGACCGCCTGGGACCACGCCCTGGGCGATGGCGAGGATTTCGAGCTGATCCTCGCCGTGCCGCCGCAGGAAGCCGAGCGGATGCTGGCCGAGCAGCCGCTCGCGGTGCCGTTGGCGGCCATCGGCGAGTTCATTCCCGAGCCCGGCCTGTGGCAGCGCGAAGGCGACGGTCTCCGGCAACCGCTGACCCCGTCCGGCTGGGAACACCGCTTCAGCTAGGAGGAAGAAGGTGTCAGAACGGTTTGTCGGCATGTGGGTGGTGTTGCAGCGGGCGTTTTCCCCGCAGCACCGTTCTGCACCCCTCTGCTTTGGTCTGGCCGTGGAACTACTCTTGATGTAGAATGGTAAGGAGGATTGGAGGCACGTCGCGAGGGGCACTCGATGTCAACGGCACGGGAACGGTTCGTGGTGGACGGACGCGGGAGGCGGACGGAGGTGATTCTCTCCGCGCGGCGGTACGAACAGATGCTGGAAGACCTCCACGATTTAGCGGTGGTTGCCGAGCGCCGCGAGGAGAAAACCATCGACCCAGCAGCCATGCGGAAACGGTTGAAGAGGGATGGCCTCCTATAGCCTCGCCTACAAACCCTCCGTGGCGAAAGACTTGGCGCGCCTTCCCCGCGCCCTCTTGCCGCGTATTTGACAGTCCATCGAAGGTCTCGCTTGCGTCCCGTTTCCGCGCGGTGCCGTCAAGCTGGCAGGCAGCCAGCGCCTTTATCGGGTGGGAGTCGGGCGTTACCGGATCATCTACGAGGTCGATGATTCCGCGCGGTCCATCACTGTCCATTACGTGCGTCACCGCCGGGACGCGTATCGGCCGTGACGGCCGCGCCTGTTCGTTAACTCCCCTCCGATTGAGCCACTACACCGAATGGCCGAAGGCTGCCTGATCTACGACGCCGCCGATGAGCGGGCCACCGCCGCCTTGGGGACCGCCCTGGCCGAGATCCTGCCACCGGGAACGACCGTCGCGCTGCTGGGCACGCTGGGGGCCGGTAAGACCCGGCTCGTGCAGGCCATCGCCGCGGCCTGCGGGGTAGACCGGCGCGAGGTGGTCAGCCCCACGTTCGTGTTGATCCACGAGTACCACGGCCGCCGGCCGGTCTGCCACATTGACGCCTACCGCCTGCGGGACGAGGATGAGTTCGAGCAACTCGGCCCGGACGAGTTCTTCGAGAGCGACGCCCTGGTATTGGTCGAGTGGGCCGACCGAGTCTCGGGCTCGCTGCCCGGCGAGCGGATCGAAATCCGCATCGAGGTCACCGGCCAAAGCTCCCGGCAATTCGAGGTCCGGTCCGTGGGCCGGCGGTACGGGCCGGTGATCGACGAGTTGCGGCGTGTGCTCGGCTCCTGAGTACGGGCATGATACCCGTGTTACGCACGACGTGCCGGAAAACCTTGCCGCACCCGGCCCTTGCGGTCCGTTCGGCGGGGGGCGATAATCGACTATCTATGCGAAAAACCGTTCCTGCCCTGGCACTGCTTACAGCTTTGGTCCTCTCCAGCGGCCGGTGGGCCGATGGGCAGGACGGGGAGCCGGTACGTCCGCCGCGCGCTCAGGCGGCCAAGGTCGAGGAACCGCCGGCGGAGAAAGGCGGGAAACAGGACCGCTTGACGCTGCCAGATATCATCGAGATGCGGCGGCAGAAGCTGTCGCCGGCGCGGATCGTGGAAAAGGCCGGCGAGCAGGGCGTGGGCTTCGAGATCACAGCCGCCGCCCGCTTCCAGCTCCGCCGCATGGGCTTCGATGCCCAGCAGATCGAGGCCCTCCATGACGCTTACGTTGCCAAGGCGGAGCGGGCCGTGCCGTTGGTGCCCGGCCAAGGGCTGATGACCAGCGAGGCGCAGCGCGACAAGATCCTGGAACAGATCACCGAGATCACCAAGGCCAGCGGCGCGGCAATCTCGCCGATCGCGTCGCGGCACGTCACCTTGTGGGCGGCCCAGGACGATCAGGCCGTCTACCTGCCGGACATCCAGAAGCTGGAGAAGTTCCTGGAATCGAAGTGCAAGGAGCCGATCCGCTCCGGCCTGGACAAGCGGTCGGCCCACATCATCCTGATCAAGCACCGCTATGAATACGAGAAGTGGATCCTGGCCATGTTCGACGCCATGGGCGACCCTTTCGCCCAGGACAACCCGGGCAGCACCGTCGGCTTGAAAGCGGCCATGCTGAAGTGGCCGGGCTACTGCCCGCCCAACTTCTCGGTCTTCTGCATGGAGGGCCAATCGGCGGACCGGTTGCACCGTTTTGTGGCGACGGGCATGGGCTACATGTACTTCACGCAACTGGTCCAGTCGCAGCGGCATGCTCCGCTGGCCACCGGTTTCGCCAACGGCCTGGAAGCGGTGCTGGCCGGCACGCCCAGCGTCCTGTTGTTCAGCAACAGCTACCAGAACGAGAATCGCAAGCTGGGCGCGGACACCAGGAGCTGGATCCACCTGGTGCAGCACCGGATTGCGGCCAAGGAGGTCTCGCCGGTGGGCGACCTCTTGCAGATGGACACCACGAACATGCTCCTGCCGCACTACGCCGAAGCCTGGAGCCTGGTGGGTTTGCTGGCCAAGCAGCCCGCCAAGCTGGCGGAGTTGGTCGTGTCACTCCGCGGCGAGAAGGTCACGTTGAAAGCGGTCGAGCGGGTCTACGGCTGGGATGAAAAAGAGCTGACCCGGCAGTGGCACCAGTACGTGCTCGCGCAGTAGCGAGGGGCCAGCCGGAAAGCTCCCCTCTCCCTTCCGGGAGAGGCACCCGAAGGGTACCCGGGGGTGAGGGTGCTCGCGCAGTGACTCTCGCCTCACTGCCGTTCCGTGACGGCCCCGGCCAGAAGGTCCAGCGTGTGGAGGTCGAGGCCGAAGAAACCCGCGGCGAGAGCCTGATTGCCGGCCCGCGCTGCGGCGTTTCCCGCTCGGGCCTCCGCGAAGCGAATCAGGGTCTCGTCGCTCGCCTGGCCGAATGCGGCCGTCCGCAGGGCGGCAACTCGGGGCCTCGCCTCCCCTATCTGAACCGGTGGAGCCAGCAACACCCGCGAAGGCCACCCCGGACCGGCGAAAGAACAAGTGCGACAATTGGCTGGCACGCTCTGAGGAACGAAGGGCGTGGAGGGCCCGCCAACCGCGCCAGATACCCTCTGGGTGGCCAGCGCACAATCCACCGCCGCGGGCGAATTCGGTCCCCTCTCCCTCTGGGAGCGACCAACCTCCGGTCGGTGCCCGAGAGTGAGGGCCTCGGCGCTCTCGCTCTGGGCGCGACCACCTGCGATGGTGCCCGGAATAAGGGATGCGGTGCCCGCACCGCCCACCACCAGGGACGCCGCCTCCGCGTCAGCCTGCCCCGCAGCCGCCACAGCCACCTGCAGCGGGCCGGCGCCGGGCGCCTGGGCCGCCGCCAGCGGCTCGCTGGCGCCGGGAGTGCCCAGCACGACGCCGCCGTCCGGACCGATCGCAAGCAGCGAGCCGCCGGGGATCGCCGCGATGTTCTCGACCACCAGCACCCCGTCACTGACCGTAGTAGCACCGCTGTAGCTGCCGGCCCCGCAGAGGATCAGGCTGCCGGATCCGGCCTTGGTCAGTCCGCCCGCCCCGCCGCCGCCAATCAGGTTCGCGGCCAGGGTGACGTCGAACTCGGCCGTGTCCAGGGTTGCACCGCCGGCGTCG
>Ga0326727_10004949_pt1 | contig 38845 bp, 51 predicted proteins | sample MB2enrmetagenome_FD_207643 | JGI IMG/M metagenome (GOLD analysis project Ga0326727, IMG submission 207643) | Lab enriched peat soil microbial communities from McLean, Ithaca, NY, United States - MB29MY | ecosystem: Environmental > Terrestrial > Soil > Wetlands > Peat | place: USA: New York...
TGCTCCTTCACCATCTTTATGGCTTCCGCCTTTAGCTCGTCACTATATGACTTTCGATCGCTCATCCTTCCCTCTGACCTCACTGTGCCTTAGGCTACCGTGTCCATAAAAGTCAGTATAGGTCATTGAGCTCGGAGAGGAGCTCCGCTATCCTTGGCTTGATCGCCTTCTCTGTCGCCTTGGGTGTCTTCTCGGCTTCGATGCCTGTGGATCGCGTGGCGATGATCTCGCCCGACTCCATGTCAATGAAGCGGACATAAACAATAGGGCGGCCATTGCTGGCCGCCCTAGAGAACGTTGCGTACGTGAAGCGGTTCTTGGAGTTGGTCCGGCGCATACTTGATCTCCGTTTCAGTAACAGTATCAAGTAACAGTACCTAAAACCAGTCCCTTACCTCACGTAACTCCTTATCGGGCTGAGTGGATTTGAACCACCGATCTCTTGGTCCCGAACCATATATAGGCTCTTTCCTATGGTTTGCTAAAGTACGCTATCATTATAATACAAGTATTTAGCTTTGCCTAGGTTTGCTATGTTTTTCTGTATTTATTGATATTTTCATTGACATTGACCGTTTATTGACATATTTCGGCCTGTTTTAACCAAGCGCTTAGTAAAAGCTATATATAGACAGTAAATAGCTATCAAAACAACTTGGTTTTGTAGCCAATTCTATTTTATGATAAAAACTTCCCGGACCTTGGCCAAAGCCTCATGGATAATAACTTCGGCGGGGGCAACCTTGTCTATTGTTTCCTCTAACTCCTGCCGTGTTTTTATAACGCTTCGGTCTGTTTTTACCTCCTGGAGGGCAAGACGAACACGGGCGTCGAGATAGCTCTTGAATAATTTTTCTGCTTGCTTTTCGATTTCCGCCTTTGCATGTTTAGCATTGTCGTAATTCTGAAGACGATCAAAGATGTCGGTATTCATGGCTGCGCTATTGATTTCAACTAGCTTCGATTTGTCTCCGCTAACAATCCCTGGGTCTTTCCCTGAAAGTATCCCGATTCTGTGTTTGCAAGGGAGCCCGTTCATTGCCGCCATGCAAGAACAGGATATGGTTAGAGGCGAAAGCGAAACTTTAACAACATACGGCACTGCCTCTGATCCTTGAACCTGAAAGATCATGTAAATCCCCTTTATATTCAATTTTGCTATATACTTTACATCTTTACATAAATATATATGAATGGAAAGAGGCCCGACGGGTGCTTTCAGTGGGCCTTTGGAATGTGGCCCAAGTATCATGATTGACATTTTGGGCCGAAAAAATATGAATAAACAGGGAGCAAAATATGGCACTGAGCTTTAGAAAGAGCATCAAGGCGGGGCCGTTGAAGATAAACCTGTCAAAATCAGGAATAGGTTTATCGACCGGCATGAAGGGCGCGCATGTTGGGATGAGTTCTCGCGGCCGCCCCTATGTATCCGGCGGGGCGAACGGGGTTTACTATCGGAAATCCCTGGGCAAGGCTTCCGGCAAAAAAAAGGCAAATTCGGCTACTGATGATGATAGAAATGATATCGCTCCTAGTGCTGGGGCCAAGGTTTTTACAGCCATTTTGTTCACGTCTATCTTGGGCTTGATATATCGCCCGTTATTCCTTATTCCCGCATCTATCTTTGTTATCGCGGTATTGGTAGCTATTGGAAAGCATGCAAGAAAAAGATAACCCGACAACGCATCGGGCTCCGCGTCGAATATGAAAGGCCGTCGGCTAATCCCCGACGGCCTTTTTGTTTCTAAGGCCATAGAGAAACACGAGTTTTTATAGTAAATCCGGCCTACTCGTTAATTCCTGTACATTTCCCCTTATCAGCGATGCCGGATGATTCATGCGAAAAAATCCCAGTAATCCTCCACACTGAGTTCATAAATTATTTTCGAAAGGATAACACATAGCAGCGGCACGCACGGGTGTACGGGGAACGGGATTATCCGGCTGCCTGCTCGGGGTTTTTTGCCTCATCGAGGGCTGTTTTGCCCTGCTTGCGCATGCGGATTTCTATTGTCTCCTCCATGGATACGATGACCGCGTGATAATCGCTCTCTTCGAGGACGGATAGCAAATACTCGATTCGTTGGCGCTCTGGATTACGATAATAGGCCGGTTCATGGGTTGTTTCTTGCCCATAGGCCAGCCAATCTAGGGAAATATCGAGTATTTCGCATACTTTGATTGCCAAATCAAAGTCTAGAAACTGCTTACCATTGATAATCCTTGAAATTGACGCCTGGGCCGTTGAAAGCATACTTGCCAGCGTCTTTTGGTCAATGCCTTTTTCCGTCATTGCTCGCTGCAGGCGTTCGCCGTAATTATTCATGCCTTCCATATCGGCTAATTATATACATATTTTTATAAAAATATACAAATACGGATAAAATCCCTTGACATATCCATACAGGTATATACAATACCACATTGTATATGTTATCCACCTATGGATATGGAGGCTTCATGCCGTATAGTGCAAAGGAATTTAGGTTTCAAAACACGCCGGTTAGGGTCTATGACCGTGAAGGTTATCCCTGGTTTGTGGCCAAGGATGTCTGCGGTGTACTTGAAATCACAAATACTGCGGATGCGGTCAAGACATTAGAAGAAGATGAAAGTTCGACTATAGCTAATCCCGATGGTCGAAACGGCGGCGGAAAGACTCTAATTATTTCCGAGTCCGGTCTCTATGCCCTGATTTTCAAATCCCGCAAGCCGCAGGCTCGGGAGTTCCGCCGGTGGGTAACATCTGAGGTTTTGCCCCAAATTCGCCGAACCGGCTCCTACAACACGGCTCCGGCCCCTGTAAGACTAAGCCGCTACCCGTTCTTCAACCGCCCCGATTGCGTAGAGGCCCTGGCCGAGCTGAACAAGGCCGGAGTGGCAAAGCTCCTCACGCACGAAGAGTTCGTCCGCATCGTGTTCGAAGAATCCGCCCCAAAGAAATTGAATACGGCTCCGCGCTCCACGGCACTCGACCAGTTTGTAGACCTGAACCTCTCATTCGTCGCCGGAGCCTACGAGAAAACCATCGACGTACACGAGCGCTATCTCGTCTGCGTCGGCGACGAAATCACCCGTAACAAGCTCACCCGCTATCTCACCACGTACTACCCGGATATCGCCGTGAAGCAAAAGAAGCTCGACGGATATCCGGTACAAGTCTACAGAAACGTCAAGTTGACCCCGGAGCCGATCAAGATCGGACAGCCTGCGGCGCATAACGCGCCTGCAATCGAACAAAGGAATTAGGAGGAATCATGGCAACCCCATACAGACGGAGGACGGAGATAGGAATCACGGCTATCAAAGAAGCCCTCGATAGAGCACTTCATCAACTCGATTTCTACTACGGCGCGAGCGACTCGGCGCCGTCGGATGGATGGGAAGATGACTTGAAAAAGGTCTTTCTCTATCAACTCACCGGCCGTGAAGATGTCCGTCCGACCTGGCACGCGGAAATATATCACAACCTCTCGCCAGTAGTTCCGCAAATCGTGGCGGAACTTAAAACCCTCGGTTTCGCGGTCTCCGAATCACGGCCAACCCCCTCACGGTCGGTACTCACCATCGAGAAAAAGGAAGGAAAGAAGTGAACGAGCAAGAACAGGCCACTATAGCGCCGATTGTAAAAAAACAACTTGGCGCGGTTCTCCCCATTGGCATTATTGCCGCGATCAAAATCGAGGCGATTAGGGACAAAAAGACTCTTTCGGATTGGATTACGGATCTCGCCGAAGCGGAGCTTCAGAAGCGAGGGGTTCCGTTTTCTCGCTAGCACTAGAGACAAAGTAAAAACGAAAGGAGGGAAACGTGAGACGCTACGAACAAAAAAGAGACCTGGCCAAAATCAAGCACTTGATTTTAGGGCAGCTCCCATTGGCCTATGAGCAGAAGAAACAGAAACCGCTCTATATAAACGGACATCGGTACGACTGCCTCTTTGATGCCGGAATCAATTCGGGCGTCAGCTACGTTTCCTTATCAAAGGCCATGACCAAAACCGGAGGCGCGCCCCGATTTGTGAAGGGTCGGTTTGTCGTAATGGAATCATGGGCCGTCGCGCACAAGGAATACTTTGTATGACCGCTACGGAAAATCTACAGATTCAGGCTGTCGAGCTGAAAATGGCTCAACTAATCCAAGTCATAACCGAGAACCGCCGGGAAGAAGAACGCGATGAGCGCATCCGCGAGCTCCCCGAGTGGATAACCCTCGAACGCGCGGCCGCTCTGAAGGGCGGTGCCGCATACGAAACCTATAACACGAAATACTGGCTTCAACCCTGCTGTGGGCTCAAGAGCCGCCGTATTGGCGGCCGCAAGTCCTGGCATCGCGACGATGTTGTCGAATGGCTCACGATAACCGACGAAGGACTCTTTGAGTATGCGAAAAAAATGGGCGCAAAAGTCCCGGATAAATTCAGGGAAATGACAGAGGCGGCGCGATCATGAATAATTCGGTCGACGACCTCGCCCGCGAGCTTCGGAAGCTTGCCATGTTCGGCCCCGACGCGGGGAGCAAGTTGGCTGATTGTGCCCTTCAAATGGCCGACGCGCTCGCGCCCGCGAGCGCGGTAATTCATAGGCTGGGTATCTTTTCGGAAATACGGGCCGAATGCGCACGCCAGGATGCCAAATGGGGAGAACAAAATCACCCCATGCGCCGCGATGATGAAAACGCGATTAAGTTTTTCAAAACCATGTCGGCACAAACTCGCGAACTTTGCGATGCCCTTGAGTTTCTACAAAAGGTTACCTGGTACGACATCCTTATTGAGGAAGTTTTCGAAGTCTTCGCCGAAGGAAGCCCGGCCAAGCAGCGCGAAGAGCTTGTCCAGGTCGTTGCCGTAGGTGTCGCCATGATTGAGTACATCGACAGGAAGGAAGGCGGCAAGTGAGAGGACCACTCGGCGAAAAGGCAAGGCAGAAGGTCGCGCGGGCGAATGTCCGCGATAAGGGGAAACCCGTTCTCTGCGTAGACCTGGGCATTGAATACGAAAGCGAATCCGAGGCGGCTCGAAAGATCGGCGTCTCGGTTATGAGCATATCGAAGGTTTGTAACGGCCACTTGTTTTCAGTGCGCGGACATACATTGCGATTCATTTCTACAGCGCGCTAGGCGCGAAAGGAGACCGGATATGGGAGTAAGGATTGCGGCGCTTTGGAAAGGTGTGGACGAAGGAGGAACAAAGAGGACTACCGGGAAACTGTCGAGCCCCTGTGGAATAAATCTTCCTCCTAATCAGCCGTTGAACATAGCTGTGGTTCACAATGATAAGAAGGTTGAAGGCGACAAGCAGCCAGATGCCTTTATCGAAGTTTGGACGCCGAAGAATTAGGAATCAAAGGAGACCCATCAATGGTTTTAACTACGTCAAGTTGGAAAGGCGGAACAGGGAAAACAACCCTCAACGTCTTGACCGCAGAAACCCTCGCGCGCCGAGGAAAAAAAGTATTGATAATAGATCTCGATAGCAACTGCTCAATTTCAGCATGCTATGAAAGTCTATTCAAAGACCACACGTCGAAAGATTTCATTTCCGGCCAAGCATGGGAGGTGTACCCCGCGAAGGAGAACATCGACATCATTCCGGCCGATCTACAGATCGGGTTACTGAATAACATCATGGATTCGCAGTTGAAAATAACTCTGCGTAAATCCGGTCTTCTCGAAAAATACAATTATATCATTATCGACCCGCCCGGATATTGGGGACCACACACGCGGAATGCGATATTCGCGGCCGACGTGCTCGTCGTGTCGGGTACGTGCTCCCGCCTCGACTATGAGGCCACGAATAACTACTTCGAAATGCTTCAACAATGCTGCATTGAGGCGAACACCTTCATTGTTGTGAACGCTTTCAACCTCAAAACAAACGGTCCTGGAGTATACGAAATGTACCGGGATAAGTTCTCGGACTACCTCGTACCCGAGCCCGTTCCTTACATCCAGTCATTAAAAAAACTGACCGCGAATATCGATTATGAACTCCAGCCGAGCGTAAGGGTCCGACTAGAGAAATACGTTGATTATATTCTAGGAGGAGATAATGCCTAAGCTCACGCCGAATGGCCCCGCGATGAAAATAAGCCTCGATCAAATAGTCGAGACGGGAAATATACGCGAGGATTATACGGACATTGAAGAACTTGCCGCGTCAATAAAACAGCACGGACTTATTCAGCCCATTGTGGTCAAGAAATACAAGCAGAGCGCGGAAGGCGTGCAGCTTTACGAACTTACCTGCGGTCACCGCCGCGTAAGAGCGTATCGCCTGCTTTGCGAGAAGGGCGATGATTTTTCAATGATCGACGCCTTCGTAAAGACGGGCGACAAGCACACGCTACAGCTAATAGAAAACCTTCAACGCTCTGACCTCTCGTCGGCCGAGAAGGAGCGGGCGGTCATGGAAATGCTCAACGATGGCCATACGCAGACCGAAATAAGCGACGCCCTTTGCAAGCCCGCGTCATGGGTTTCTGATCTGCTAGCTGCTTATCGAGTGAGACAGAAGGCGGATGCTGCGGGGGTCGATGCGAGCGCCATTTCAAGCAAAGCCCTCGGGCAACTCCGCTCGGTTGACGAAGTGGATATTCCCTACGCTATTGGGAAAACCCTCGAACTCGGTGGCACGCTTGCGGCCGCGACGCGCGTACTAAAAGAGTATCGAGGCGAACCCGTGAGCGACGAGCCCATCGCGGCCCCTGTTGCCAGGTCAAAGCCTAGCGAGCCGGAAGCAAAGGCGCCAGCCGCCGCTCGGATCGAAAGCCAGCCCGTCACGCGCCAGGCTGCACAAGAGAAAGACCCGGCGCCGATCAAAGTTCCGTTGACCTCCGTTTTTGATTGCATCCACGTCTATATCAACCGCCTAGAAAAGAAAGTGGGCGATATGGATAAAGAGCACGTCAACGCAAAGGAAGAGCGCGCGAAGATCGCGGCCGCCCGCGAAATCATCGAATTGCTTCAGACGAGTCTATAACATGCCCAAAGTGCGAAAGCCCGGCTGGCAATATATCTATTCCGACGAACTCAAAGAGGAAATCGCCCTGAATGAAAAGACGGGCTGGGTATTTTGCGAGGATGGTGTTCGCTACAGTCCGAAGGAAATTGAATTGATGCGTTCGAAGAACATGGCGATTTCTCGGGCGGCGCATCTCGTAAAAAAACAATTCGGAGGGGAGATAGTCGATGGAACAGTCGGAAGAGATTGTGAAGGAAAACAAGCTGAGGCGGGAAGCGGAAATGATAGAGATAAAAACAAGGATACCGCTCCCGCTGTATCTACACATAAGGCAGGAGTGCAGGGAGCGAACGCCGGAGATGGAGACCTCGACATATTTTAGGGAAGCTATAGAGCGGTATGCGGGAACGGATGATAAGCGAATATGACAATAGGGGATAGTTATGAACAGCCGAATAGCAAAGAGAATACGAAAACAATATCGAAAGCAAGTAGCGGCGACCGCAACGAAGAGCGTTCGTCATTTACTAATTAAGCTCGCCCGTGCCCGCGACATCCTTGGGATTGTTGCGATTCTGGAAACCATCACAATCATCGCGCTTATCATCGCACTGTTAAGGTAGGGCAGGATCGTGGATTTTAACCTCTATAAGCCGCGTCTTATCGATTATCTCAAACAGAAGGGAATCGACGCGAAGCCGGGACTAATCCGTTGCTTTAATCCGGCGCACGATGACAAAACCCCTTCCTGTGAGTTATTCGAGGACCATTTCGTTTGTTATTCGGGAAGCTGTGGCATTCACGGCGACATATACGATGCGGTAGAGGTTCTTGAGGGTATCACGGACAAGCGCGAGCAATACCTCGAAATAGAGAAGACCTTCGGCGCCGCTCCGCGCCCGGTCGTGCCGAAGGAAACAGAAAAATCCTTTACCCCTGACCGTGCGGCGTGCGATGAGGTCGAGGCGTACATGCGCGGCCATGTGAGCCGCGATCATGCGGTCCGTCTTTTTCTTGAGGCTAGGGCTCGGGCGAAGGACGGCGAGGGGGCCTCGTACCCGGCTGAGATAGTAGAGAAAATGGTAAACTATTTTTTCTACTGGCCGGGCCTGGACATTGCGACGGAGGCGGTGACCAGGGCTACCCTGCGCTCTGCGGGGATTCCCCTCGTCAACCCCCAAAAGGGATACTCTACCTGGGACCCGGCCGGGGTCGTAGTGAAGCTCTCTGTGGGGTACAAGCTCCATTACTACCGCGACGGCGAGTGCAAGAAGATCAATTCTCGAGCAGGATGCGTATTCCCAACGCCAAGCGACCTTGATACGTCGAAGCCCGTGGTCCTTGTAGAGGGCGAAATCGACGCCATAGCATGCCGCGCGGCCGGAATCGACAACGTTTACTCGACGGGTGGGACAAATGGACTAACCGGCCCCAAGGTCAAAGCACGCCTGCTTGAGGCGCATGAAATCATCCTATGCTTCGACAACGACGAGCCCGGCAAGAAGTCGATGGGAATCATCCCGATAAGCAAAGACGACAAAAACCGAGTGCTTATCCCTTCGACGTTGAGAAAAAACGGGTTCACAGGCATCATAAAGACGACCCACGTCCCAGATCCGTACAAAGATTCCGATGATGCTGTTCGCCACGGCCGCGCGGATCTCGTTATCAAGGCGATTGAGGAAGCGTCGATCTACGCAGAGGCCCCGGTAAGCGAACCCGCCCCGGCGGCCGCCGGGCCGGGGGCTACGCCAGGCGCGGCCGAGGCCGCCAATGTTGAGCCGCACGGCCGCTTGAGCCTCAAGGAATTAAAAGGTGTACTGAAGAAGATCGAGCGCACGAAACTTGACGAAAACGAGGTCGCGCCGTTCGTCTCCGCGTGCTGCAACATCCTGGAGACGATGGACGATTCCGCGTGGAAGATCCTGCATAAATGGGGCGCTCCGGACAACCTCCTCGATCGACCGCTAAAGCAGAACCCTACCTATCTTGTTACGATCGCGAAAAAGTACGGCCTCTCTCAATATTTTATTTCACGGCTCGAAGCGGTAACTATTTCTAAGGCTGAACTGCAGGGAATGATAAGCAAGAACGAGCCGATAATTCCTCTTAACTATAAGAAAATTACAGAGTCGGCTGAATGGGGGCTCTTTCTCCAGAACCAGGGCTCCGAGACAGCAGCCGGGATCATAGTCGATATTCTCAAGGATTGTTTTATCTACGTCGAGACAGAAAAACGGCACTATTTCTATAACGGTCATATATGGGTTCGTGAGCCAGATCCGCGCGGCGTGGTCTACAACATATTCTCCGCGCTTTTAGATTATTCGGCCGACGAATGCGGCGAGTACGACGAATATACGCTAAAGCTCCTCCAGCGGGCCGCGCGTAAAATAGAACAATACCGCTTCCGCTCGGAGGTCGTTCTTGATCTCTCGGCCCGGCCGCAGATTTTTCGCGCCGATGTGCTCTTTGATTCACCATCGATACGCGAGACGCTTACGCTCGAAGATGGCGTCCTCGATTTCTCGGGTAAGGAAATAAAGTTCCGCAAATCAACGCAGGACGAATATCGCCGCAACACGCTTCCGTACAAGGTTGCCGACCTCAAGAAGACAGATACGCCCGAGAAGTTCATGGCGTTCATGATGGGCAACTTTAAGGACCATGACACGCTCGAAACTCTTATGTACTACCTATCGCTCATCCCGTCGCGCTGCACGCAATACAAGTACGGAGGCATATTCATAGGGCGGCCGCACACGGGCAAGACGACGACGATTGAGTTAATGATGAAGATTTATGCCGGGATGATTGTCCGACTGCCTTCGGAGGCCCTCGTATCGACCGGTCGAAACCGCATGCCGAACAATGGCCCGAGTCCATATGTCGCCCGCCTAGAGGGGAAAGGCGCGGCCGTGGCCCAGGAGACGGAGCGGAACGGGTTCTTAAACGGAGCCTTCTGGAAAGAGCTAACGGGCGGCGATACGCTCACCGCTCGCGGCATGTATTCAGATCCGCGCGACTTCACACCGACCGCTCAAATTATCATGGCCTCGAACCATTCCCCGCGCTTTGATTCAAAGGACCAGGCCACTATCGACCGCATGGTAGTAATCCCGTTCAGAGTTGAGCATAAGCACGGCGACGAAGGCACGAAGGAACAGATTGACATTATCGCCGACCTATCCCCCGAGTTTCCCTCTGTTATTCGCCTTTTTGCAGAATATTACATTCGCTTTAAGCATGAGTTCAAAGGGAAAATACCGCTATCGAAAGAGTGCGCAGCCTATAAAGACGACTACGTCGAAGACCAGGAGACCGACCTTGATCGCTTCGTCGAGGATAATATTGACTTCGTTAAGGACGAAAATTGCTACGAGAAAATAAAGGACGTGTACGCCCGTTATCTTTCGTATTACAGCTTCGAACTTGATGAATTCGGAAAACCAACGGACAAGGAAGCGTTCACGCAGAACAAGTTCACCCGATTATTGAAGCATGATTATACTGAAATCAGGGTAAAGCAAAAGAAAATGAACGGATATCCCGTCCAGATTTTCCAATACATGAAATTGAAACCCGATGTCGGACAGTCCGCTCAACCAAGCCTGGCGGCGGACGACTCCGGGTCAACGCCAAAAAAGGAGGAAAGGCGCGATGACAGACGAAGCGATGGATTCGATTTCTCGCCCGAGCCGCCAGATGATAATCCCTTCGAATGAAATTGAGCTTGAGCCCTGCGAGTGTGGCGGCCGCGCTGAATATGTAGATGATACGACGGTAAACGGGCTCCGTGTCCTCTCTATAGTTTGCCCGAAATGCGGAAAGAGAACGCCGAGGCTCCTTTGCTACGTTGCCGGAGTCTACTGGAACCAAATTGCAGGAAAGCAGACCCCGCCGCGTAAACTCATCTATAACGAATGGGGAACGTGCCATTCTGAACCGACCAATACTGTCGTCGAGAACCACGGGCGAAACAATATCACGATAAGCATCTATGAAGAGACCGATGGATTCTTCGCGGCTTATTCGTTTTCTATAGGAGTGATTGCGAAGGCGGCAATACCTGCGCTCATTACGGCGACCATATATCCTAGCGCTATGGCTGCAAGGAATGCTGCAAAGGAAGAGATAAAGGAACTATGCTCGGCTGATCGAAGGACTAAGAAAATATTCCTCGATTTTATCGTAGTGAATGACCAGCAACTTGACCTTTTCACCTAACGGGCTGAATACTATTTCGAGGAGAATGCCATGCAAGACTTTGCGTTAATGGTCATCGATGACCCTTCGAAAATGAGCCTTTTAACGACGGCCATGAAGAAACAGGTTATCACGGGAGCGATTAATACAGTAAATATTCAAGCGGCGAAGACGCGAAAAAACGCTATTGAGAACGTAGGGCGAAACTTTATAATTCGTAATAGCTTCACCAAGAAAAATATAACATTCACTCAATGCCCGCTCGGATCTGTTCATACGCTTGAAAAAGTAACGGCTAGCATAGGCGCAAGCGAGGCGGCCGGATACATGGAGCGTCAGGAAAAGGGCGGCGCTCATGAGGCAACTAAAGAAAAACTCAATATTCCAACAGATGCTGCGCGCGGAGGAAATAAGAAAAAACCAGTGTCTAAAATGTATCGGATGGATTCTCTATCCGGGCGCTTTGTCATGACTGTTTTCTCCGACGAATGGCGACAAAAAAGTAGACCAGGCCTAATTGCTCAGGCCTACATCGCACATAAAAAGAACTTACTCCTTTTCTATCGAGGAAGCATCTTCAAGGTGACAAGGTTTTATTCCTACTATGGTAAGGCGAAGTTTGAAAAAAAGATGATCTATAACCGCAAGTTTTCTTCTACAAAGACGGCCGCGAGGCCATGGCTGCAGCCTGCAGGGGGAAAACCGGCGGCCGATGGGCAAAACATTTTCAACCATGAAATGGACAAGCTTGCGAAATAAGGCTAGTTCGGCGCCTTGCGGCCGACCGCTATTTGAAGCGATTTTAAGAGAGTTTTTTGAACGTAAGCGGCCGACGCGGTACCTTTTGCGTGTCCTATCCATGAACCTAACGTAGCAAGATATCGATCGTCGGCCATCTTTCCATGTCTCCAGGCGTTGTATTTGCCTCGCATCCTGTTCATGCTGGCCTTCTTGATGATCTTATTCCTCCGGTAGACCTTGTATCCCACGAAGTCAATTCCATCGCGTGTAAGCCCTATATGCGTCTTCTCGTTGAGCTGTAGACCAAGCTCGCGGCCGAGATAGTCCTCGATGATACCGCGCAGCTCTACGAGATAGCCTTTTGACTTGTCCAGGATGATGAAATCGTCCATATAACGGACGTATGCATGCATTTCGAGCTTTGTTTTTAGAAGAAAATCAAGCTCCGTGAGGTAAACATTAGCCGAAATCTGTGAAGTTAGATTCCCAATCTTGAGCCCGTCGTTTTCATCTTCGGCGTCATAGATCGAGAATAGGAGCCATAGAATATCCGGGTTTTTGATATACCACCTTTGAATGATTTCTTTCAGAATTGGAATCTTCACCGATGCGAAGTATTTCTTGATGTCGCATTTTAAGTAATAAATAGATGATTCCTTACCCATGAAATAAGCAAGCCTGGTCGCGGCCGCGAGCGTTCCCTTTCCCTTCCTGCAGGCGAACGAATCTCCGATCATTCGTGATTCAAAAATCGGCTCTATGACGTTACATAGGGCATGTTGAATAATCCGGTCCTTGAAAGGAAGAGCGGAGACAAGGCGCTCCTTGGGCTCGTGGAGTGTGAAATGGCGATAGGTCCCGACCTTGTAGGTCTTCCAGATTAGTTCGTTCTGTAATTCGATAAGATTTTCTTCGAGATTGTAGGAAAACTCTAGTACCGAAGTCCGATAATGCTTTTGCTTGCTTGCGAGTAAATAAGCCTGGTAAAGATTTTCATAGTCGTAGACTCTCGCATAGTCGATGTTGATCATGATGATGCTTCCTTAAAATAAAAAAGGCGCGTCCGTAAACGCGCCTCCAAACTACTTCCGCCACGAATGGCGAGGGTTATCGATCTGACGATTTAGAAAACGTCACTGTTTGCATAACCTTAATTATGCAAATCTGAAAAACGCTTTCAAATACTCACAGGCGAGGCGACACCCGATGTTCGTGTTCATGTTCCACGGAACATTGTTCAAGTTCACCGACCGAGGACCACAATCTACACCGTCGCTCCAATTGCCACCCGCTGACACCGATTACCCTTTGATAAGGCCGCCAACAATCCGGCCCACTTCCGCCAATTTTTTCACAGCTGTCTCGTAGCTATTCGGCGAAAGATATTTTCGTTTTCTCGCGTGCCGAATAAAGAATCGAAGCATCTCTAGGGATGCGTCGAAGTCGTACCAGCCCGCGAGCTTGTCGCGTTTTTTATTTGTTCGAATGATCTCCTTTGCCATGTCGTACATAAGGTTTTTTATTTGTGATACAAGAGCGAACTTTTCTGATTTGGGAAAGCGGTCAATAATGGGTATGAAGTAATTTATGAAATCTTCAAGCTTCTGGAAAAGAAGAAGATTTTCGACTCCATAAAAAGCACGATTGCCTTGTCCTTCGCTACCCATCATGACCGCCTTCGAAAAACAGAAATTCAGAAATCAGAGAACAGACACGCGCTAAAGCGCGTCACAGGCGAGGCGACACCCGACGCCCGTGCTCACGCTCCACGGAACATCGTTCAAGTACACCGACCGAGGACCACAATCTACACCGTCGCCCCAATAGCCACCCGCAATGAACGCAGTGAAGCCGATGTTATTCGGTAGATATGCTTGGCCCTTGTCGCTGCCGAGCACATCGTTCCAGGCCCATGATGTTGAATCCTGTCGAACGGTAAGTTCGTCAAGCCATTCCCAGATATCGCCAACGGTGTCGATGAGGTTGTACGCACTCACGGCATAGGGCTTGATACCGGCGGCCGCGTCATAGACGCCCGAGGAGGCCCCAACTGAGGCACCAGTACGCGCGCGGGCCGTGTTTGTGGTCTTTGTCCAGCCGTAGTTGTCGGCGGCCGCCTCGCCGCCAGGGTTGCCATAGGCCCCGCGAATGCGCTCGCCATAGGAAGGCAGACGCTTTCCTATGCGAGTCGCCAATTCGTTGAAATTGAACCAGTGCAGGCCCTCAGTGCCGGTGATAGGGAGCTGCCCATACTTCGATTGCAGCTTTCCCGCGATGACGTGTAGGCCGTTAGTAGCCCCCTGGAAGGAAACAGTCTCGGCCGTTGAGGCGAGATAGATGTCGTACCACATGTTGCCGACCTTCACCATGCCTTCGGGCGAGCATGACGGCCTGTTCTTCAGATCCCATACACTATTGGGGACGATGCCAACAGCGACGTTCCTTTGCCAGATAACGCCGTTCGCACCGAACTGGACACCGGTAGAATCGATCGGTACCCATTCATCATCGGCGGAAACTTTGCGAATATGGCCGTAATGGAAACCACCAATCTTGCGGGAGTTGTCCGAGGTGTAACCGCTCGGGTAGGTCGAGTTCGCGGAAATCTTGACGGCGACGTTTGTACCATCCCAAACGAGGTAGATATAATAATCGGTTCCCACGACGAAGGCTGATGAATCGTCCATGTCCGCAACGGTAAGCTCGATATCGGCGCGGTTGACGAACTGCTCCCATGCTGAACTGACATAAAGGTCGATCGCGCATCCCTGCTTGATGACGATGACGTTTGAGTCATAGGCGTAGGGGTTTTTCTTGTAGATGAAATAATTTCCCGGACTCTTGAAATTTCCCGATTCCGGGAGGCATGACACGGAGGCATCGTCTACCGTGTCGGCGTAATGGTGAAAACTCATGTCAACTCCTTTATCATGCTGTCGACGGCAGAGACCGTGAACCCGAGCCGATAGATTTCAGCTGCCGGGTCGTCGGTTTGCTCATAGTCATCCGGGGTTTGATCGTCTGCGCTTTTTGACGCGCTCGCCGCTTTGAGCGTCTTCATGTAGCGGTTATCGCGCAATGCGATGAGCCGCGACTTAAAGGCGCTCGCGGCGGATGAATTGGTCTTAGCGTATTCGAGCGCGTTAAGCCAATCCGTTTTAGTATTGAGCACTAATGGAATGCCTATCATGCTGTAACCTCCTTGAGAACAATATTGACTGGCATGCTTGAATATGAGCCCCAGTTCTTGGCGCCCCATTTAAACGATCCCCACTTTATTCGACGGGTTGAGCTTAGTATTTCACCGTCAACGAGACGATGCGGGAATATATGCACGCCATCGCTCGCGATCGAATAGCCGAAAGGAAGGAACTCTGGGTAATTCCCGGCCGCCTGCAATAGAATCTGATATGTTCCCTCGGATAGCCCAAGATCGGCCCAGGCAACAATGGTCTCAGTTCCGGTTACTGTAACCGTCTTGAACATTTTATCGTGGCTATTTGCGATGAGCTTTACAACTGCCTTAAGAGTGTCGGAAGCCAATATATTATCGGGGTTCCCGCTAATTCCTGCGAGGCTTCCGAATGCCGCATAATAGAGCGCCTGGCGCGCTCCGTTTATGTCGTTCATCCAGTCCTTTTTGTATGGCGTACCATCGAGGCTTTCCGTACTCGTCGCGTCAACCGCCTTACCGGCCGGATAATTCGCATCGCTATCGTCACGATAGTCCGTGTATTTAGCATCTATTTTTATCACCGCGTGCCTCCTAGCTTGTCCATTCGATATACATGACTGCCTGCGTATGCGCAGGCTTGATCTTCAATACGAGATATTCGACGTAATCCTTCCATACGGCGTTGACCTCGATTTTTTCGACATACAGTATTTCTCCCCGGCTGTTGCGCTCGACGCTGCCACAGACAAAAAAACACGATTCCCAATAAAGAGAATCGTTCGGGATTGAGTAAAGATTGCTTTTCCCATTAGCGAGCACGGTAGGCTCGAAGCTTTCATCGCCGATTCGATAGTCGTTGACGGCTCGATCGTCGCCGTTGTTCATGACCTTGTTCGCATTCACCGCTACGGTAGCGACATTGCTATCGCGCGGATTGCGAACCGGTACGTTCTCAATGACCTTTATTTTTTCATCGACCTGCGATAGAAGCTCTTGGAGCCAATAGGCGGATTGGCCTCCATTCAATTTCCAAAGCGCGGCGAGAATAGCGCGGCGCTTTGTAAGTTGTGACGACGCGAAAAGAACCCCGAAGGTCTTCTCCCACATATCGGGGAATCTCGTGGTATCAGGGAAAAGATCGGAATACGCGAGCTCTACTTCGTTTCTAACATCGTTAGGAAGAACCGCGATGGCCTTCATAAGCTTTTTTTGATTGTTGTCCTGGATAAGCTGATACGTTCTTGCATGAGGGAAGAGCGCGCGGATCATGCGAAACGCGGTACTCAATACGCCACCCCGTTTACGTAGAAACTGGCGAGCTTTGTGAGTTCGCCGTCGGCAAGTTCATATGGGGCCGCGCTCGTCACCGTGGAGCCATTCTGCTTGATCGTTACATCATCAAATGACGCCTTTAGGCTTTCCGCTACGTCGTTCACGATTCCGCGTACATTGTTAACGGCGACTTTGTTCGAAACGTCGGTGTCGACTGATAGCCCACGAATATATGGCTCACGAGAGAGGAAATAGTCGGCAATCAGGGACTTTGCAGAGTCGGCGAAGTCAGCCGCCGTGGCGCCGGAAACGCCCGTCACATAGACGACGAAGCCCTTCACGCTCACGGACAGGACGTTCCGGTATGATTCATCATTATCGGGGTCCAGGATCGCGCCTATGGGCTTCCTTGTGGCTTTCCCGGTATCTGGGTCATAGGTGCAGGCGGCTCCAACCGCTTTGCAAAGTGCCGTTGTGGCGATTCTGTCGGCATAGATATCAGAATTCCCGGCGACATAGATCAAAACACCCGTCGCCGAGTTGGAATCCTTGTAAATGTAAGTCTGTGATACACCGTCGACATCGGCCGCCCAGTTGCGATAATCCGCCAGGGCGCCTCCCTGGGGCTGTACTTGATAGCGATTGACGACTCGGGCCCGGTAATGCGCCTCCGTCTCCGCGTCTACTGCATCAGTCGTGACAGCCGTGATAGATACGCTCTTTCCAATCGTCCCGAGCGGGTTCACGAATACAAGTTCGTCGCCGACCTCGAGGTTCCCGATCGTCCCGGAGGATGAACATTTGAGCCCTATTGGGGTCGTTGCCCCAACCAGGGTGACCGTAGCGATTATGAGGTAGATTTTACCAGTGATGGTACTTTTTAGCTGCGTCCCGGAGTCGAGGACAGACCCGGCCAATACTACGGTGGCGAGGCCTGTGCCTTCCCATTGCGTCGCCTCGTTCGGTTCTCCGATGCCAAGGAGAACACCCCAACGCACAAGCGGACGAACCTGGACGCCGAGAACGGTGACAGTATCCCATGAAGCCGTGGCTGGAAAAAGCTGCAAGAAAAACCAGCCTATGAGCTTGTAAAGCGTAATATAGACGCCAGAAAAAACCTTGAAAATAACATTTAAGAACGACTTTGGCAGAAGCCGAAACTTCTTATTGAATTCTTGTTGAACTCCGGCAGAGAGTAGGGCGTATATGTCGGATATTTTCTTGTTTTCATACGCCATAGCTCATCGCCTCCCAGTGAATCGAATACTCGCTCTTCGATAATGTTGTCCCATCCTTGTTCACTTTTACTATTAAGTTGAGCATGTTTTTTCCGCCAATACTGCTTGATATGAGGATCTCGTCAGCTATGTCGGTATCCTTCATCCAGGCGAGGTCGAGGGCGGCAGCGTCGCATGCGAGTTTGATATTTTTTACGGACATGGGAAGGGCTTTGATGATGTTCTGGAAGCGCGAAACATCCTTTTCGTTTGCCTTGGTGCCCGAAATGAGATTTCCCCAATACGTCTTATCGTTCTCGACTTTTCCATCGTCCTCCTCATTTCCGCCGAAAAGAGAAAGGTAAACAGCGGTCGAGAACCCTCGATCGCATGTAATAAGGCCGTCCGTGATGTCTATCTCGCCACCGTCCTCCGTTGCTTTAAGGAGAACGTCGCCTTCGAAAATAGCCGATGATTCCATGATTATTCCCCTCTATGCGATCGTTGCCGTTCCGGTGGCTGTGGTTGCCCCTGTCTGCGCCGCCGGGCTCCCGGTCGTGGATACTGGAATACCTTGGGCGACGGTAATATCCGCTTTCATAACCTCGTCGATGAAATCTTGTGCTATTCCTTCCCATAGTGCTTTCACTTGGGCCTTGGCCTCATCAGAGGCATTACTCGCGGTTATACGGGCTGCTATCTTGTCGCCTAGCCGAGCGTTTGACATTGCCATATGTGCTCCTATGTCCCCGATACCTTGGACCCAGTTTGAGGCCCCCCGCAAAATGGACAAATGTTCATAGCGCAGAGAGGACCCGATCCAGTTGGGGCGACGCTCCCTTGCATCTCGAATGTTCCTCCCGTTATCTTCGCCTCGCTCGCCGTGATCTCGTGCTTACTCGATTCGATTGAAAAATCCTTTTTTGTTTTGATGCTCAAATTGTCATCGCAGGCGAGCGCGATAGACCCATCGTTGAGCATTGATATTTTAGAGACGATGTTCGCGTCGGCATCCCTGGCGTAGATTATTCGCTCGCCGGGCTTCGCGCCTTGCGATATAGATAAGACTCCGACGGCCGCATATTTCCCCGTACCATCGACCTTGACGAGTATTATCCGATCATCCTTTAGCGGAGGAGAATCCTCGCCGCTCGCTGAGAAAAGATTGGCGAGTTGGTTGTATTCGCTTCGCGTCTCGACGGTGAGTTCGTTTGTTTTTGAATCGTCGTCGGTTTCGCATTTTAGAAGTGCACCTATTCTTCCCATGGGAAAACCTCCGGCAATTCGCCGCTGTATGATCCCGGCAAAACAAGGCTGAAGGTCGTTCGCTTGCCATCGTTTTTGTCATCCCGGCTTATTTCGGTCTGCCGCGCAAGGAGCTTCGTTTCTTTGTAGATCATTGCTCCTGGAGCGCACACGGAAACACAGATATTCTTTCCATAGAGATTTCCTCCCTTGTCCTCATTGCCCATTACAACGAGTGTGTAGGAGACGGCCGAGGCGAACATACGCCCAGCTTTGGCTTTTACTGCCTCTTCAAGGCCATCCTCGTCTGCGTCGTCAACCATGAATGAAAATGGCCGAAGAATCCCGCGCTTTGTGAGATATTTATTTTCATAGGTATAATGACTCGATTTTGTTTTACTCGATGTTTTTGTAAATCCGGTTATGTGAGAATAGAAGTTCTGAGGATCAAAGTTCGGCGTACAAGAAACAAAGGGAAGCTCGCCTTCTTTGAATGTAGCAACCGGGGCACTAGCCTTCGGCTTAAAGAAAACAAGGTTTCCCCTAGAATCATTCGTGAAAAGAAGTCCACGTTCTCCGCCGAGCTTTGTAAGAAACTGCAATATTTTATTGTGCGGCTCATAGGATACGTCGGTAAATGCAGATCCCTGCGAGCTGTTTATTATCACAGAAATCCCGAACGGCGCGAGCATGTCGTCCGCGATGGCTGATAGTTTTAGACCTTTATACGATGGTGGGTATTTTGTAACAGGAAGATGTACGTCGTTGAGTACGCCACAGAGTGGATATCCTTGGAGATTGATGGTTTTTGAGTCTGGCTGAACGTCGGGATTAGGCGTTAATAGTCGTCCAGTAAATATGATTTTATTTTTATAATAGATAGCGCATTCTTTATACGTAAAAGGCCTGAATGACTCGTGGAAATCTTTAATGCTATCATCAAATGGCGCTGTAAGGGAAAAGGTGTCGAGAGTATCGATAGGCTCTATAATCTTGAATGCAGAAAATCCAGTGAAGGTTTTTCCGCCGATCATGATAGTTATATCTTGCTCGGCATCGCTCAAAGCCTCTGGTTTTGCTGTATTCGTTTCGGGCGCTACCTGTGAGTCGACCGGTATAATTAAGGTATCACCGGGATAGATAAGGGGCGACCCGTCGACGGCCTTCTTCCGTCCAAGTAACTGCGGGTTGCTATTCTTGATGATGGTCCATTTTTCGAAGATGCCATAATACTTGATAGCGACCGCGCCGAGGGTATCGCCCTGCTGAACCTTGTAAGATTTAGACATAATAAACAATCTCCGTGCCCATAGGCAGAAGCTCTATCGTGTCGGCGTTTAGATTGTTCTCCTGAATGAAATCATCAATCTTATCTAGGTCACCGTATAATTCGGCAACAAGTTCCACGACTTGCCGGTCGCGATCGAGTGTGATCGTGCGTTGCGTTGGAAGCGAAAAAGCAGTGTTGATAATGCTCTTCACGGATGCATATACAACCGCGACAAGTTTTTCATACGACCCGCCTGTATCCGTAAATGAGTTGTTCGCTACGCGGGCGTCCTGGAAATCTTGAAGGCTTTCGAGCAGATCGATGAGAGATTCGGCAACTTCTACCGCTTCGCTCCTTGACTTGAACGCGGGCGATGATGAAGCGGTAGCTGTATCACTGGATGACTCGGAATCTTTGATAGTTGTATCACCGGATGACTCGGAATCTTCGGAGGATTCACTGTCATCCGAACTTGTACTCGTGTCGGTCGTCGTCGTGGTTTTTGAAGCCGTGATTGCGATACCGCTCGCTACTTCCGCGAGAGCGGAAAATGCTACAAGGCGAGAGGCTGCAAACTGATTTTTTATATTATTGATTCCAATCGGGTCGGTTGAGAATTGCGTTATTATTTGATTGATGAGATTGGTATATCCTTCAAGTTTTGCCTTTAAGGAAATTAGAAGGCGTGAAGGTGTCTTGAGAATATTTAAGACTTGCCGGGCGGCATTGATGGCATTCGTGAATATCTTTTCAATCGAACTCTCGAGCGCCTTTATTGTGGTTTGAAACTTCGTCCATGCGCTCGGGTTTTTTTTCGCAAGTGATTTGAGATTGTCGCTTAATGCTTGCTTCTGCGCGGTCATGGTTGCGACGCCTTTGAGGGTTTCACTTGCGGTATCGGCACTGATATTGTCGGCAAAATCGGCGGCCGCTGAATCTTCGTAGTCGCTTAACTTAGTATCGATATCGTCTTCCGAGGATACGGAAGACTCAGGGAACGTGTCATCAGTGATTGTTTCGGAGAAAGTTATTTCAACGGTTGACTGATTCGTCTCGCTGACAAGGTTGTCTTTTCGTTTAATTGTCCCGGTCGGAACGACCTTACGGGTTCCATAGATTGGATGCTGAAGCTCTCCGTAGCCACGTTCCTCTAGGGCTGTCTCGAACTCGTCGGCGGAATCCATGCAATATTGCCCAACAAAAATACAGACCATTGGGAAGCGGCGTCCTGCCCTGCCGAGGGACTGGATATAGGCGCCGTCTTTTTCGATAAAGGTGAAGGTCGCGGTCTTTAGGTCTGTTTCCTTCTCGACATCCTCGAAAACAAAAGCGAATGATTTTCCGCTCGGCGAAGTATATTTAACGTCCTGTATTTTATCAGTCCATGTAGTCATATTATTTTTTCCCACCCGATCTTGTGAGCTTAACGTCGGGGGGTGGCGCGCCCTTCGAAACCTTAGCCGTCGCCCCCTTCTCTGCCCCTACAACAACGTCAACACGGCTTCGTGATACCTTCTCTTGGTAGGATTCCATAACATCACGGTTCGTTACGGGCGCTACTGGAGAGGCAACGGACGAGCTTATTTGCCTATTATTATCGCCAGGAATATTAAATCCGCGAGGCTGAGAGGAAACCGAGGCAATCGTTCTGGTAGTTGCTGCTATCGGAGCTATGGCCCCGGTCGAGGCGGGAATTACTTTTTGAACTACGGCGATGGCTTGTGGAGTCTTTCCGGTCGGAGCTATGGCTCCGGTTGTGGCGGGAATTACTTTTTGAACTACGGCGATGGTCTGTGGAGTCTTTCCGGTAAGTTGGTCACGAACGCCCTGCATTTTAGAGGCTGCATCGGCGGCCCACTTCCCTATTCCTGGTATTTTCCCGATCGTCTCCAGGATTCCCTGTATAGGTGCCATGATCCCCGAAAGGATAGCCGACCCAATAGCTTTAATTCCGCCGAGTATGCCGTCGCTCTTGAATGCATTAGTCACGAAGTCCCAATTCGTCACAAGTTCTTTTATCGCTGAAATGACGAACGCAAAAGGACCGGTAAATATTGCAATAAATCCGAGAATCTTATTAGAGTTCTGATCGATTTTTCCGATAAGCGACGAAAGCGCACCGGTTGCCATATTCCATATCGCAGTGGCGGTTTTGGTAATCCATTTCCATGCGGTCGAAACTGCGGCCGTGATCTTGTCCCAATTCTTGGCACAAATAATTACAATTGCAACGAGGGCCGCAATTCCGAGAATAATCCATCCAATAGGGCTAGATACAAAAAGGAAATTCAATAGGCGAACAGCTCCCGAGAACACGGCTGTTGCAGCAGCCCCGATTTTCTCTGCTGCAATAGAGGCATAAAGCCGGAGCGTCCATAATGCCTGCCCACTAGAAACTGAACGTATAATTGCGGCAGTACCATTTGTAACTACGTTGTAGGCTAACGTCACTGCCTTGCCTATTTTTATTGCATTATTAATAGCACTTTGTACAAGCGCAGCGGCGAATATCGCACCCTTGTATAACAATACCGTAGCAATAACGGCGAGGATGGGCACTCGAAGGTTCCACAACAACTTTGCAAAATCGGCAATTTTTTCGGCTACTTTCCCTGCTTTATCTGCTATTGGCTTAAAATCGACTTTATTTAATTCATCAGCAAATTCGGATATTTTATCCACCATTTTTTCGACAACTGGAGATAGAGCGCCCCCGAGATTGATTCCTGCATTTTTAACTTTGTTTAATAGCCTATCCATACGCTCGGCCGGTGTAGCGTCCATTTTTTCAAATGCTTCGTTCGTAGCACCTGCCGAGCTTGCCATTGCCTTCATGGATTTATCAAATAACGAGGAGCCCTTTCCGGTGAGAACAGTTAAACTATTAAGTGCCTTGGAGCCGAATAACTCGGTTAGCTTTTTTTGATCTCCACCGGTAGCCTTAGTGGCCATATCAAGGAAGCCTTTTAAGCCTTTGCTCTTTAGGCTCGCCTCGGAGAAATCAATTCCGAGAGATTTAGCCATTTTGCTGGCTTCAGCCGACGGCTTTATGATACTGGAAAGAATGCCCTTTATACCCATCATGGCCTTGCCTGCGCCAATGCCAGACGAAGAAAGGGTCGCGACCGATGACAGGAGTTCATCGGTCCCTATATTGAGTGACGACGCTATAGGTATAACGCTTCCTATGCTTTCCGCTATTTCTCCAAATGTAGTTTTTCCAAGATGCTGCGCGATCATCATTTGATCAGATATCTTCGTGGCCTGGTCGGCTTTAAGGCCATAGGCGTTAAGAACAGTCGTAATGCCATTTATTGCGGTCGCCGTATCGGTAAATCCGCCCTTTGCGGCCTTTGTAGCTACAGATACGAAATCAACCGAGGAGGCTGCATCGATACCCGCTCGTATGGCCTCATATTGCGCTCCTGCAAGTTCGGTCGCCGCTATGCCTGTCGCGTTTGAAACCTTTAGTAATGCTTTCTGCATGCCGTCGAGGGCCTCGGGGGTTGTATTGGCTACCGTGCCTACTTTGGCCATCGCGGTGCTAAGTTCCCCTGCATCTTTTATGCCCTTGACCGAAAATGTGATAACGGACCCCGCGCCAATTCCGGCTGCCGCAGTCGCAACCGCTTTTGTGATTTCCTTTCCAAATTCAGCTACTTTTTTTTGTGCTCCGGAGAAATCATTCTTTAATTTATTTCCGACTTTATTTCCTTTTATCCCGATTTTATCAAGCGGGGCAGTAATGTTATCGATCATTCTAAAAACTGTTTCGATTGCATATTTCGATGCCATCTCATGCCCCGCTATTTATTGTCCTTTTGAATCTTTATAAGTCCATCTATGAGCGGCTCATAAAAAAAAAGGATTTCATCAATGGTGATCTCCCTGAAGGATATCTCTAACGAATAGTCCATATAGATCTGGCGCAGTTGCGCCAGTATCCCGCCGATTCCGAGTATGCGTCGACGCTCGCCTTTTACGGCAAGCGTCGACTCTATGCGGATAAAAAAAGCGTTGCGATCCCCTGGAAAAACATCCAGTCTTCAATATCGAGTTTCGCGAAGTACTGGATTTCTTTCCCGACGATTGCGGACATGAAGGCTTGGAGTTTTCTGATATTCTGCGTGTCCTTGTAGCCGTCCATGGCCATCATCGCCGCACCATTCGGGCGAATGACTGTCACCTTATCTCCGGAGAATCCGGCGGGGGATTCGTCGGAAATGGTATACACAACCTTTTTCCCGTCGACGGTAACGCGGCCCGCCATAGTGGCCTCGACGAATCGATTCTTGATCGGGAGGAAATCCGCCTTATCCTCGTCGGACATAGCGGATTCATCCGCATCAAATCTATTCGCCGCGCAGTAATTAGAGAATTCCTGCTCAGCGAGTTCTTTCGTGATAGTTGTCGTTGTTTCTTCGCTCATTTTCAATTGTCTCCTTATCCCTGTTTTTCGACTTTACCCTTGAGCGAGATACCGACGGTGCCTTCCTTGTAAGAGAACTTTAGGTCGTCGGTTATCTGCGTGGAGCCCGAATAGACTGTCCCGTCGACAGCAGTGCAGGAGAAATCGAACGGGTCGAGACCGTCACGAAGATCCTGCAAATATTCTGGATCTCCGCGGTCGAAGTCGAATTGCATGTTCGCCCCTTCGACGACCGCAGGCTCTCGCCCCTTTACGATTCTGAATGAACCGTCGCCGTTCGATTTCACGTCGTTTTTGAAGCCTCCAAGTTGGAGTTGTACGTTGTCCTCGGCGTCGCAGGCGAACCTACGACCGCCGAGGGTCATGGATTCAAGTGGCCCTGAACTCTGGCTCATTATTCACCCCCCAGGTAGAATCCAAAATAAACATCCGTCGAACTAATTTCGACGTTGCCGGAGAGCTTGACGGGGAAGACAACGTTGAGCCGTTTCGGGTTCTCGCTGTCTATCGCGACCGTCATGTTCTTCTTGGTGAAATCAGCGTCTGCGATAATCGATTCTTCTACGAGTGTCGCGGCGAGGTTGTAGAAGCTCGCTTTCACCGTCTTGGGCTGGACGGCCTTCGGATTCACCGTGACTGTGGTGTCCGGTACGAGGGGTGCGCCCTTCATGTCGTCGGCTTCCATGATGAGCCGCACGTTATAGACGACATTCTGCAATTTCACGAGGTCTACGACATAGCGCTTCGATGGGAACTGGCCTTCGTTATCCGGGTGGTAGAAGGTGATGATGTCGTCTAGCTCGGCAACACTTCCGTTTTTGATATTCGTCGACGCGCCCTTCGTGGCCGCGAGATTCCGTGTGGTGTAGTTCTCTTGAACATCATCCGAGCCGCAATCGAGCCCGGTCAATAGGCCGTGATAGCCGCAGGCCGGATTATCATTCGCAGTCGTCATGATGTCGTCTTTGAGGCCCTTAGCCGCGATGACGAAGGGGAGTTCAATACTCCCAACGGACTCGATGAGGAAGTTTGCGGCATCAGTCTTTCGACTATCAGTAATGGCCGACCGGGTGGCGTAATCGTCAACGCATCCGTGGGCGATGATGCAGGGCTTCTTTTCTAGCACCGACCATTTGCCCTCACTGAAGGACTGGAAGAGGTCGAGGCGATCGGTGTCCGAATATGCGAATGTGTTCAGGATGACCGTCTCCCATACCTGGCCGATCTTATCGAGCGCGGCCTGAACCGATGGATCGGTTGCGCCGCCGGAGAATTGCGTGAGCGCGAACGTGAGGCCGCTGATATCGCAATCGACCTCTATCTTGATGAGGTTGCCGACAGCCCCTTTCCATTTGGCCGTAAGCGGAATCGCGCTCGCGGCTATAGCTGCGGTCTTCGCAGGCATTTCGAGAACGCTATCGATCGCGCTCTTGATGGCCGCCAGTAAATCGGCAGCCACCTCGCCCTTGGATACGGCGAATGAGGCGGCCACCCCGCCCACTTTTATTTTCCCGCTTCCGGCTACGGCTGCTGTTCCGGTCAATCCGACCGAACCAGCGGCGGCCACCGCCGCGTCCACCGCTTTGAGCGGGTAGAACGTGACGGGGAACTCGGCCGCGTCGCCGGAAGTGGGAAACAGCTGCCGCGCGACGAGGTGCAGGGGAGACCCATACCCGTACTTATCGCCTACCACGGCAGCCGATCCCTCGGCTTCATACTTGTCCGTGCTAAACACGGCGTCGGTATTCCCAACGCCGATAACGGCCAAGCGCTGCGGAAGGTGTTGTGCCTTCCCCGAATTGAAGTTCTTGTAAGACACGTCTACGCCGACGACGCGGCTGACGGCTGTTGCCGATACGCCCATATTCACTCCTTAAAAATCGATTAAGACCTTGCCTGTAGAATCCTTACAGGTAAACGTCATCGGTTCCATTTCAACCCCATCCGCCTGTGGGCTGGACTCATAGAAAACAACGCTCAAGGTCATACGAGCGATAAGCACTGCAATTGCCGTCTCTGCCATATTCGCGGTAGCGCCCGTCTCTATCTTCTCGATCTTGCGGGAACAGACGCATTGCACGCCGTCGACCTTGCGTAGCCCGAGGTAGGTATATTCGCCGGCGCCGATGATGTTTCGAACGATGCGCGCAACCTTCCAGGCGTTCAGCGCGGCGTTTCGATCATCGCCAAGCTCGTCGACAATGTTTCCGCAACCGTAGCAGTCAATGTTGTAAAAGCCTGTAAATTTCTGGCAATTAGACGCGTTGCTTCCGATATCAGAAACAATCTTTTCGAGGGAGACATTCACGAGCGGGAATGGCGAGCTTTCTTTCTCGTCAGTTACTTCCCAAGGGCGAGCGTTTTCAATATAGGCCGAGATATTAAAGTCATCGGCATCGGCAGCCCCGGCGGCCTGTGCGAGGGAATATTGATTCGCGCACTCAAGCGCGATGATAGCTGCTATTTGATCGCGGATTTTCTCCGCGTTGTCTTTCTTATTCAAAAATGTCGTGATAATCGCGCTCATTTTGCCAGATCCAAACTATAGACCGCGCGCCCAACTCCGAGCGTGCGGTCCGGTTCATAGCGAACAACATATAGCGTCCAGGTCTTACCCTGTCTGTCGGTATATGTTGCCTTCCATCCCTTTGTGGGAATACTTGTCGTTTGTATTGCAAGAGAAGAAATACGAAGGGCCCCGACTATTTTACGTCCCTGAACTGGGTTCCCTTCGCCGTCGAGAAGATATCCTATATCGCCCATCGTCCCCTTTATGGGGTACTGGTTCCCCTTGGGGTCGATGAGCGTATATGCGGAAGCGCCGCCGAAGTCGACATCTTCGAGTGTCTCGACAAGGTCGGCCTCGGCAAGCGTCCGCAGGTTCATTACTTTGCCCCTTCCGCTGAGGCGGTAGCCGCTGCCGTCCCTGCAGCGGCCGTCCCTGCAGCGGCCGCACCGGAAGACGCAGCGGCGGCAGCGGCCGTATCGCTTGAGGCGGCTGGCGCCGTAGCAATGATCTTGCTCGCGTCGACCTGGGCCTGAAGGAAATCAGCGTCTGCAAATACGCTCGCCGGGATCTCGACGCCCGGACCGTAGACGATTCCGTCCGAGATATAACTGTTTCCGGCGGCAACGGTATACTTCGTATCGGAACTAACCGTAGTAGTTTTTTTGGCCATCATGTCCCTCCTTTACCTGGTCGTGAGGCAAGCAAGGCGATCGATGCTCACTGGAATGCAGATCGGGCGAGACTTGACCTCGCCGACGTAAGCATCGCCCTTATTGTCGCGATAGACGCGGGGGCGGAAGTCAAAGGCTCCGTTGATCGATACCCGATCGGGTAGGAACTGGTCGAAGGGCGCGTCGAGTCCAATCGAAGGAATCCCGCCGAAAACAAGGCGGAAGTCGAGGTCGGCGATATCGGGCAGAAGGATGACTTTGCTCGGCCCAACGAAGGGCGCCTTCGTGTCGGTACCGTAGGTACGATAGCGGCCGTTGTAGGTGAAAAGGTTCACGCGATAACTTCCGATATCGATATAGCCCATGAGCTTTCCGCCGCGACCAACGAGGCGCGGATCGAGGGCGCCGAGGAGGAGGCCATTACGATTTATCGCGGCCTGCACTTTGGCAGTTCCGATGAAGTCGTTCCAGGCAGTCTTGCCGAAGATGAGGTTTACGACATCGACGAGGCCATCATCACGCACGACGTCCATGAGACCGGCAAGATCGGAAAGTGGGTCAGCTCCCGCCGCGTTCCAGGCAGTCGTAACGGTGGGGAAATGTGTAGCCTTCGGCTTGTAGTCGAGAATGTATGCAGCGTTTCCGTTCTCGTCGTTGAGGGAAAGGGACCCGGTCTGAAGGACCTGGGACGCCTGAAGTTCGATCGAGTATTTAATCATGGTCGTCATCTTGGTGAAGGCGTTTTTCAGCACGATCATGAGTCGACCTATCCAGGTCCCGATGGCGGCGTATTCGGTCTCGCCGGGTTGCTTCTTCAAAAGCTCAAATACGTTGACGGGCTTTTCGAGAGAATAGATCGGCGGCTTGACCTGCTTGTTCGTGTAATAATCCTCGGCGATCGCGACCGCTCCGGTCTTGAGGTCACGGAGAACAGGGGCGACATCCTCATCGCTGCGGACGATATCGATATCAACCATCTCTGCGTCGACGATATCCTCGTCCTCGGTAACGAAGAACGAGGATAGGAATCCCATCTTGTCCATGTTCGGGGCGCTCGTAAACATCCTTAACATGCGCTCAAGAAATTCGGGCATATTACTTCTCCTTTCCTATGGGGCTTTTACTGATTGTCTTTCTTCGACAAATCAGTGACGGCGAGGGGAATTATCCCGGAACGCCGAATCATATCGAGCTGCGCGAGCGTGGCGATGACGCTGTTTACAGTGACTTTCCCCGCGCGTACTTTTCCGCTGATGACCGGACGGCATGGAGTATCGGCGGCAGCGGCAGCCATATTTGAAGCAGCCGCTGTAGCGATGGCGACGGGCGTCTCGGTGGTAGTATCCGTTACCTTCGCAAACTTGAGGGTTGCCGCATCGCGCTTGAGCATGTCGCCCTCGGCGACGGATGCTCCGGCCGCGAGGGTAATCACGTTAGTTTCGAACTCGTTGTTACCGAGGAGAAGATCACTTGAGTCGTGATTTGTAATATTCATGTTGCCGGTCATTTGATGCCCCCGATTTCCTTATCGAGGGAGGCGAGGATTTCATCCTTGCCGTCCTTCTCGCCCTGGTGTTGTCCGCCCTTTGGGTCATCGGCAGCCCGAGCGGAGAGCGCTCTATTTTTCAGGGCGATGACATGATAATCGGCGATGACGCTGTCGTCGCCAAGGGAAGAACCGTCGCGAATATATTTCGCGGCCGTCTCATACGATTTTGCCGCCTCGCCCATTTTTAAGTGGGCATCGGCGCGCTTGCGTTCCTGCTCGACGCCCTTGGCTAATACCGCCTTGTAGCAGTCGGGAAATTTCGCCAAAAGTTCCTCCGGGTTCATTCGATCCTCCGTTTTCCCCGCTGTGGCGGGATCTGTTTTGATTTCACCTGTCGCAGACGCGGCAGGTACCTTGGTTGCTTGAGGTGCCAATAGAGCGACAGCCTTTTCAAGGCTATCGCTTGCGCAATTTTTCTCTACCTTTTTAAGTACGCGATCTATATTCGCTTTTGCCGTGGCAATAAATGCCGTGCGGTCAGCGAGCGCGGCGCGGGCTTCGATGTTGGACTCCGGTAGGGGAATAACTTTGTCGGCAAATCCAGCGTCGACTATTTCTTGGCCGATATAATAGGTTTCGCTATCCATAGCGGCTCGAATGTCGGAATCGCTCATCTTGCTGATCGCGCTATACGGGATTGCAAGTAGGCTTGCGAGTCGTTCGAGGACGATAGCGTCTTTCTGGAGGGTTTTATAATCGCCAATAGAAATAGACTGTGGATTGTGAATGAAAAATATCGAATTCTCTTCGACGCTGATTATCGATTGGGGATTCCCGGTTTTTGCGGCGAGCGCGGCATAGCTTGCCATGGAAGCGGCTGTGCCCTGGATTAATGTGGATACTGGATGCCCTTGCGAAAAATCCTTTATGACATTAAAGAGGGTTATGCCCTCAAAAACCGATCCGCCCAGTGAGGCAATCACTATTTGGACTTCCTCACCGGGCTGGACCGTGTTTAATTGTTCGCGAATATTGGCGGCGGTTATGCCATAATCGGCAATATCGTCGTCGATTAGGATTTGCTTCATACCGCGATTGTCGCGCTGTCAAATAAATAAAACTATTAACTATCGGATTTTTATCACCATGCTTTCGCGATGAAATGTCCTACTGCCCAAACCCCAGCGCCAGCCATGCCAACGCCGAGCCCTATAGAAACGCCCTTGTAAACGGTCAACCGCAGGGATAGCGTTTTAATTTCTGCTTCCGCTCCCGCTTTGTAATTGTTGAAGTCCAGCTCTAGCGCGCTTAACTGCTTCGAGAGCGATTCCAGTTTCTCCGATGTCGCCTTCAATTCCGCTTCCGAGGCTATGAGTGATGCTTGCGCCTGATTCGATTCCGCCTTTGACTTTTCCAGCGCTCCCGATAGCGTTGTCAATTCCGACTGCGCTTGCGCTAACGTGGCCGAGAGCGTCTCGATCTGCGTCTTGCGCTCGCCCAAGCGCTGTTCGAGCGTCGTTAAGCTCGCTTCGACTTGTTGTAAGGTCTCGTTGATACTTTGCAGCGTTGGCTTCGAGCTTTGCACGCTCTGCGCTTCCTGCGTTTGTCCCCACATAGAGGCCACCGGCAAAACTAGCCCCGAGGCCAATAGCAGCAAGCGCAATATAGATGACCATCTTTTTAGCCACATTACCACCTCCGATAAAAAGGAAAGGCCCGCCCGATCGGGGCGGGCCTCGATGTTTCTCGCGATCCTTTTGTTTAGACCGTGGGCTTAGATTTGGTGAGGAAGTCCTTCGCCTCGCTCAAAGCATCCTTGATGTCGCTCAGGCTCGCGAAGTACGAGAAGAAAATAGCGGCGACGAGGCAGAGCGCGACGGGAACGAATACCAAAACCGCCGCCCACCCACCGCCTATTAGCGAAGTGAAGAGCGCCAGCCCCTTAAAGATGGCGATAACGCCTACGACGACGAAGACCGCCGCGAAAATCCTCCTGGAGGAGAACGGCGTACCCTTGCCGCCCTCGCGGAGAATCGTGGTTAAATCCTCGATGATCGAGAACAACCACACGAAAAAAGCCTTGATCGCCTTGCCGATCTTTACAAAAAATGCCTTCATGCAAAACTCCTTTCGGTTCTATGACCGCTTCTTTATCTGAACCCCGGTTGAGCGCCAGAGCGTAAGCCAGGTATTCATGTCGTATTTATTGTTCCATCCATCGAGGTCGGCCCCGTAATGTCCGCTCGTCCTATTTCCATAGGGATCGTCGATGATAATGTTCTTGACCTTTGCGAGGTCAATGTCTTTCCAGACCTTCGCTTCGGCCTGTTCTATTTCGAATCCGACGAGCGTCACGATATGCCCAACCTTCGTGAGCCATGTCGAAGCGACGAATGGAATACCCTGTGTTATGCCGAAGAGCGCTTCCCGTAGGTCCCAATCCCAGCGCGGCCCGATGACCGGCTTATCCTTTAGGAGGAAGTGCTCGTTGATGGCCTCCGCGATCTTGCCCCAGTCCTCGGGAGCGTCGATGCCCCAGGTCTTTTCGCAATACGAAGTCAAATTGTCTTCCGGCTGCTTATAGTCGCCGGTAGGTAGCGGCCATCCTGCGATGGCGAGGCCCTCAGTCGTCCCGGTTGGCTTGCAGCGAATCGTTGGCCTGATGACATTATTCCTCTGTGAAAAATAGGTGTCGCGCGTCTTTGAAAGATTGAAGGTCACGGTAGCGTCCTTCTTGTCTTCAGCCTCATCCTTGGTTTCCATTCAATACCTCCTGTCTGGGTTCAACGCATCCTTTAATTTCATGCGTCGTTTCGATTCGTGTGATACGTCGCTCGTGGTTGGAGAGTTGCTTATCCTGATCGTCGTCATGCTTGTCTTTCCGGTCCATGTAATCAGTGAGCGACTTTATAGCTTGAGTGTTTGCGGCGACGGCACCTTTTATATTGACTACCCACACGAGAGCCTGAATCCCACCCGATACCAGAATGCTGACGGCGGTTAAAACAACCATCATCCAATCTGCCATTTGCTTTTCATCCCCCTTATTGATGATTTAAAAAACCGTCGAGCTCTTGCTCGATTGTTTCGACGCGCTCTTCGATGTCCGAATATACGGGCTTGCCGTTCTGGTCCTCATCAGTTGAGGGAACGAACCCGAGTTTCGCCATGATCTCGCGTTCTCGTGCTAACTTTTGTTGGACCGCCCGGAATGACATCCCGGTAATTTTGCGAGTCTGAATATCGTAAGTTGATATTCCGAGGTTTATCGCGGCCTTTGCGGCGTCAACATCCTTGAGGAGGTCAACGGAAGGGCGCGATATTCCGGTCCACGAACAATTGAGCCAGGCATTGCGCTTTTTCCATTCGGCAGGATCGAAAATTACGTCTATGAAACCAGGAAGATCGAGCTGGCCGGTTAGGCATAACTGAATAATCGTTTCTTGATAGATGAGTTGGCAGAAATCCTTAGAATTTTTATAGGTTCGATATTTCAAGTAAACATCGAACTCATTATTCGCCTGCCGTCCGGCTGAATATGAGGACGTGAACATAAGGCGGGCGATTTCGGGCGGTATCTCAAGGGTCCAGCAGAATACGTTGATGATAGCCTCTTCGAAGGCCTTATAATTCACGTTCGGGCGATTGGTATTGAAAGAAACAGGCTCCTCGCCGGGGGCGAGGTCATCGAAGACGGTTCCGGGCTCCATGCCGACCACCGGTTGGGTAGGGGGCGGTGGCGTCGGGGCTCCGGCTTCGGGAATAGGTGTCCCTCCGTGAAGGCGGGTAAGCCCTCCCGTCGGCCGCGTCCCGCCGTTTCCTGCCTGGGACCTTTTGATGAACATGGGGAGCATCGCATTAACAACGGCGGCTCGTTCTTCGGAATCCCTATAACGGTCAAGTTCTTTAAGCATGTACAACATGCATGCAAGAATCGGTGTCCCTCGAACGTCTTCGAGTAGCCGCTCTTGACCGTAGATCATCCAGGATATTTGCCTACCCGACTTCGGGCCATAAACAGGAATGCGTTCGTATTGTAGTTCGGTCCCATCCCAATATTGAACGTGATAGGCAACATGGCGGCCGCAATTGTCAAGCTCGACGCCGTGCTTTATGACGTTGCCGGGCGCGGGAATGTAACCATCGGGAGACCGAATGTAATTACCGTTGATCCAGTCCCAATAGGGGAGGCGTGTTTGCTGATTGATACGAGCGACGATTATGCCGTCACCGCAGAGCAGGGATTCGCGACGAACTTGCTCTTGGAATTCTCCGAAGGTCAGCTGCTTCTTATAGTCGAATACGTTGTAGTCGTTGGCGTAGAGATTAAAATTGAGTGTCATCTCCTCGGCAATCGTGACCGCCTTGTGCTCTCGCTCTTCGGGGTCCAAGTCGGGCCATATTACTTCGGCGATAGGGGCCGCCTCGGCGACGATCCCCGTGTGAATTTCGTTTCGCATGATTCGCCGAATAACACCAATCGCGTAGGGGTTTTCTCGGAAAAGTTGAAGGGAACGTTTTCGCAGCGTCCAGTAATCCACAAATTGATAGAGCTTTGTTGGACCAAAACTTCCGGCAAACTTATCGCCGTTGAATACGTCGTTGAAAATATCGCGGACGTAATAAGCATAAATATCTTTTTCGTTTTTACTCTTGAGAGTAGACACTGGAACGGCAGCGAATGTTTCTGTCATAGCGGTACGATCCTAACGGCGCGCGAACCGCCGATAGAGAAGCGGGCTTCGAGGGTTGAAATCTGCGTGATGAGTTGAGTTCTCCACGACTGGAGCATGGAGAGGTCTGAGCGTGTGACGGTCTGTCGATCCTGTCCCGTGTCGATCGTGTATGAAGCAATACCCTTTGTGGTCAGCGAATATATGGCGCGATCAACGGCGTCGAGTTGAATGCGCGCATTGCTCAACTCGTCTCGCCAAAATTGCTCGGACGTTTGTCCGTATGCTGGATTGCTCGTGTCTATAATTGCCATGAGCCAATAATCAACCGATGATATTTGAAAATCTATTAAGCAAGGGAAATAATTATTACGATTTCGCTTTTAGGTATTCTTCTATTTCTGCTACTTTAATTCCCGACCATTCCGCAATTGCTTTTTCTTTTTGTGCTCCGTCAGATTTGAGCCATCCCGGAAGGAGAGCGACGGCGTCGCACATGAGGAGATACGAAAAGTCCAAGTGAAGATATTCTCTTTCACTCGGAATTCTCCCGAGCGTCCTTTGTAACGATGTGCCTATGTCTATGGGATTCATGACAGTATGGCCCGCAACCATGAGAAGTCGAGCCGCTGCTCCAAATCGATCAGGCGCGGTATCTCGGCTTGAAGAAATAGGACCGGACAGATAAATAACCATATTGATGTTTCCTTTCTAGGCCGCGTGGCCGTTGTTATTTTTGTTCATCCGTGAGAGCCCCCCCCCCGCAATTCTTCGGGAGAGAATAAGAGGGCCTGTGCTTTATAATCATTAAATCGTTCTTCTTGCGCATCGAAATAATCCTTGTCTAGTTCGGTTGAATAGAAATCAAATCCAAGGTCGAACGCGGCTATCCGCGACGAACCAGAACCGAGGTGAGTATCAAGAATCTTGTCTCCTGGTTTTGCGTATCGCTGAAGAATCCACTTATAGAGCGCAATCGGTTTCTGTGTTGGGTGAATACGCTTGACGCCAATCTCCCCGGAGCGGTGAGCACCATCCCAGATATAGGAGAATTTCTCTAGTCGGCGACCGAATGAAGTCCATGCAAGTTCGCCCGCGCTTTTAGTAAATCCCGGAGCAGTCCCTTTATCCCAGAATATCCACCCCATTGATCCGGGCAACCTGTCGGAGAAATAGTTCCCGCCCCATATAATTTGATTTTTTGAAACTCGCATGAGTTCCTTAAAATACTCGGGCGGCGGCGGCAATTTGTCCCAATGCTTTTCCTTTATCTCGACGAACTCCCGCCGTGCCTTGGTGTCTTGCCCATAACCAAGGCGATCGGCTCCAATACCATAGGGTGGGTCGACTACCGCGAGGTCAAAGAAACGATCGCCGAATCGAACCATGTAATCCATGCAGTCAATGTTTAGTGCTTCGCTTGTCATTTCGATTTGCCTGGACCCACCATGCTCCGAAGCAAACCGACAATCTATAAACAATCAGAGTATTTTTTATTCAACCCAATAAAACGCAGATGCCTTGGCATATTCCCAGAACGACAGCCAGTCGAGACCCGCTAGTCCAAGCTCGCCTCGGCAAATATCGTCCGCGAAAATCTCAAGGGCGGCAAGATTGTAGACGTAGGTATCGAAGGCATGGTTATCGACTCCGGGTTTTTGTTTCCAAATAGTCCGCAAGTATTTATTTGTTTTTCTGTCGTATTCGTCGACTTTATTTTCGGCTTCGAACATGCGGAAATAATCGTCGTGAAAATCGTCGGGAAAGTTTGAATACCATGACGGTTGCTTGGTTCCCTCATCCCATTGTAGGGAATTGAGGGAGCGTGATATACGATCCTTTAATTTCGTTGTGTTGATATGGTATGCGAGCGGAAGGCCTATGCGTTGAAGTGTTTGCTTATCGAATAGTTTATAGGTTTCGCCTGCCTTGATATAGTCGGCTCCCTTGCAAGCGTAAACGCCGGAAGAGTACCGACCGCAGAATGCATAAACATAATCCGTATATTTCCCCGAGTCGACCAGCATAATAGCGATTCGATAATGCTTGCCGTCGGTTCCGGTGAATGTGGTGTTCTCAAAATAGGCCCCAAGCGTGTCCCATGGTCCGCCGAAGTCCTCGGTGTCTCCCTCGATTGAAAAGAAATCTATAGTCCAAGTGGCTCCGCCCGTTGAATATCCTTTTATATCGACGAAGAGATTACGCTTTTGGACGTCGACCGATGCAATGATGATGAGCATCGAGCTTCCGCTGTCTTGCTCCGCTAAGTCGTTCGGTATTTTCCCTCGGATGAAGCCGTAACGACGGTGCAGCATCGCTTTTTCATAGCGAATCTGCTCGCCGGTCTCCTTGAAGGGAAGCCCCTGCTTCGTGTTTCTGAAAACTCGATATTTCTCCTTGTCTTTCACACGGTTGTGTTCGATGTCCCAGCATTCGGCCCATAGGGTGGCCATCTTTTCCCAGGAGAACATACCCGGTGGGTTATAGAGCGGAGAAATATGGAACGAATGCAAGAAAGGATCGCTGCTCTTTTCGGTGGGGCGCCATTCTCCCGACTCCATGATCGAGGCCTTTTCGTAATTTTTCATCGTCTTCCCGCACGCGGGACATTTATAGGCTACGGATTCGAGGATGGGTGCAAACTTGTCATCGTGTTCAAAGACTATTCCATAAACTATCCCCGTCTCGGTGATACCGTGCCATACCAATTCCTGCATATATCCACATCGCGGACAAGGAACATAATATTTTTGCTGGTCGCCAGCGAGAAAGCGCCGCCAGATTAAGGAGGTTTGCTCAACAAGCGGTGTTGATTCTTCGAGTATTTTTAATTTTCCCGAACCTGCATAAGCATCTGTTCTATTTTTGATGAGGTCGAGAACTGAACCTTCGTTCTTGAGATTCTCCGGGAAGGTATCGATCTCCGATGCAAGGGCAACACGGTAGGACATTCCTCTGAATCTCGTCGGACTCTTTCCTCCATAGCAATGTAAAAATCCGCCTGGATATTCCTTCGAAATTGCTGTATCGCCAGACTCACGAGACCGACGTGCTTTTTTGTTTTGCGAAAAAATAAGCCCACGCGCCCCGGCGCCATCAATCATTTTCTCAATCTTCGTTTGTACGGACGTTTTCATAAGACCCGTATCGGCCGTGACGAACATTTGCGACTGCGGATTCGCCATAATGTTGTAGAGCATGATGGTTTCAAGTACGTCCGTTGTCGAACCCATCTGATTGCCCTTGCAAAGAACAACCTCCTGGGTTGGGTCAAGGGGGCTAAATAGGTCAACTATTTTTCTGAAATAGGGCGTGCGCGAATATGAAAACTTTCCAGGGAACGGAGTCAGGTCCGAGGATATATAACGAACGCGCTCGGCAAATTTCGAAGGCAATTCATATTCATGCGCCTGGGTTAGCTTTTGGAACTGTTCGACTAGAAAGTCGATATCGCATTCGGGAACTTCAATAGTCATTACGATCCAACCTCTTCAAGCTTTTCCTTGATCTCCGTCAATGGATCGTCTTCTTGATATTTTGTCTTTAGTCCATTGATCTCTTTAGTGATGGCCTCTTTTGCATTACCAATTATTCCTGTCAAACCATTTTGTAGAATTATAACGGTATCGGCTCGCGCGCTTGTGGGTGATGTCTGGATCTTGGCGACGATGGTATCGATGATCGATTCGGGGTAATCAATAAGTTGATTCATGAGCACGTCGAGAAATGAAAAGACGCGAGAAATAATAAAATCTTTCTCGACAAGTTCATGGCGTCTCTCTTTTATGCGCTGATCCTTCTCGTCGGCGGACGTGAGGTCTCGCAGAATATGAACGTATTTTTCTACGTTTGCCATGTTCCCATATCGCGTTACGAGTTCGCGTATCGTGAGCCCGAGCAATTCCTCGGGTATACCTTCCGCCCTTGCGGACCCGGTGGCCGTTGTCGCGGTGGCGCCTGGGGCGGCGATTGCGCCTGGAGAGGATGAGGACAGCTTCATTGGTTTTATGTTATTCGACGGCCTGATGTTTCCGCCACCGAATGCGGCGGCATCTTCTGTCTTCCGCCGCCGGGTCTCCACGTAGGCGCTATTCACTGAATTATCGGTGTCTAAAAGCCCTGCCGAGTTGACGATGAGGGTTTTATTCTTGATTTTTCCAGACACCGTTGCCCTTGAAACTTTCGCTAAACGGGCAAAATCGGCCTGCCGTATCTCCATAGAGTGCAATGTAAGGCCATGCGTAAGGATAAACTATTAACCGTTAGGACTTTGTAAGGCCAGTTCCAAACATGGCAGGCAAGCGGGAAGAAGGACTCGTCGCCGAATAATTGCACCGGGGTGGGGGGGCTGACAGTACCTTGAAGCCAAGGACATCGGTAAAACATGTGGGTATTTCTAAATCGTTTACTTTTTAAGTATATATATCATAAGTAAATATTATATTTTCTATCGGTCAAGATTTCTCGCTTAATAAGGAAGAATGATTCGGTAAGGTAATTCCGTTTTGAAAGTCTCTCCTTATTCAAAAAAAATCAAATAATTTTTTCCCCTGTAAAAACTTTCAAATACTATATTATTTCCTTTACCTCACGTAAAAAAAAGATTTAATAAGTCTTTATTATATATATCTTTATGATTTTAGCGGTAAAACTTTGTTAGGACTGTTAGGACTAACGAAAAAAAACAGTGAAAAACCATAGGTTTACTGCCGCCAGTTTCTAAAAAAAAGGAGTAAACATTCTTTTCATGGCGAACATTCGGCTTCCGCCCAACAAGGGAGGCCACAGTGGGGTCAGGCGAAGAACTGATCGGCAGCGGCCGTGGCCGGAAGGAGGGCGTCGACCATCTCGTCGAGGGCCGCACGGGTATAGTAATCGGTCATTTCGATTGAGGTGTGCCCGGACATCTTGCCCACGGTATCCGCCGACGCAGAGCGACGCATGCGCGTGACGTAGGTATAGCGTAAGGAATGGGGTACAA
>Ga0326727_10004951_pt1 | contig 38830 bp, 33 predicted proteins | sample MB2enrmetagenome_FD_207643 | JGI IMG/M metagenome (GOLD analysis project Ga0326727, IMG submission 207643) | Lab enriched peat soil microbial communities from McLean, Ithaca, NY, United States - MB29MY | ecosystem: Environmental > Terrestrial > Soil > Wetlands > Peat | place: USA: New York...
TACAAGATTCCGCCCCACGCAGTGGTTTATCCTTTTGTATACGCATATGAACATTGAGATTCCCAATTTGACGGCATTTGACGAGGCTGCGCTGGACTCCGCGTTTGCCCAACTGGAGCGGCAGGCGAGGGCGGCGGCCGCGGTACTGGACGGCGAGGCGGCGGTGGACGGCTTCAAGCTGCAATGGCTGGGGCGCAAGCAGGGCCTGCTCAAGGAAGTCTCAGACCGCTGGCTGAAGGCTGCGCCGGTGGAGGCCAAGAAGCTGCTGGGTGTGCGTTTCAACGCGCTGAAGGCGGTTGTGGAGGGCTTGCTGGACGAGGCGCTGGGCGCGGGGCCGACCGATGCGGCGCTGGCTCGCGAGGCCATCGACATCACGCTGCCGGGGACGCGGCGGCTCACCGGGGCCGAGCATCTCATCACCAGGACGACGAACGAGATTGTCAGCGTCTTTGCGGCGCTGGGTTACTCGGTGGGCGTGGGGCCGGAGGTGGAGACCGACTACTACAACTTTGAGAGCATGAACTTTCCGCCGGGGCATCCGGCGCGGGACACGCAGGACACGCTGGTGGTGGCGGGACAGGAGCGGCGACCGCAGCGCGACCGGCTCCTGCTGCGCACGCACACCTCGCCGGTGCAGATGCGGACCATGGAGTCGCAACCGCCGCCGGTCCGCATCGTGATTCCCGGCAAGGTTCACAGAAATGAAGCGGACGACGCGACGCACTCGTCGACCTTTCATCAAGTCGAAGGCCTGTGCGTGGACACCAACATCACCTTCAGCGACCTGAAGGGAACGCTGGACCACGCAATGAAGGCCCTGTTCGGCTCGGCGGTGAAGACGCGCTTCTTTCCGTCGTTCTTTCCCTTCACCGAGCCTTCGGCGGATGTGCAGATCAGTTGCATCTTCTGCGGAGGAAAAGGCTGTAAGAAGTGCAAGCAGTCGGGATGGATTGAGCTGCTGGGCTGCGGCATGGTGGACCCGGCGGTCTTCGCTTTTGCGGCGGAAAAGCAGCCGGGCTACGATCCGAAGAAGATTTCCGGCTTTGCGTTCGGAATGGGAGTGGAGCGGATTGCGATGATGAAGTACGGAATCAGCGAGATTGGGAGTTTGTTTGCGGGGGACATGCGGTTTTTGGGGCAATTTGTGTAGGAAGTCATCGGCAGAGAGGGTCGGCTATGTGGCGATGGATCTTTCGAATCTGGGTATCCTTGGTACTCTTCTGGCTTCTGATGTTGATTCACGGCGCAGTTTTGATCAATGCAGCTCGTCTGATGGCCAGGATTGGCTTACCGTTTCTAACGCTACTGATTCATTCTCATGTTTTGTTCTCGATGTTTCTATTAGGCGTATTGGCTGGACAGGTTGTTGTCGGGCCGAATATTACTGGCCGTAGATGGTTCCGATCAAAAAGTGGCCTAACATACGAAGGTTTGAAGCTGGAAAAAATCAAATCCTGGACTTGGTTGTTAGTCAGCCCGGTTTTCCTATTAGGTATCGTGGAATGGGTGCTGGAACGAAGTGAATCGGGAGTCTGGTCGAATATCACACTGGTGAATTTCTACGATGATGTTCTGATGCCGAACTGTTATCTTTCGTCGTGGAAGAATTACCAGTTATATCCATTTTGTGGAGTACAGCTAATATTTGTCGGGATTTGGATGGCTTCGATTGGCTATTCGTTAGCACCATTTGTTCGCAAATTTGGTTCGCAATAGTTGCGCAATATGCGGAATGCACATGAAGTGAGTACACCGGCGGAGTAGAGTCAGCCAAGTTTGATGAAAGAGAAGACAGAATAGCGATGAAGATACTGACAAAATGGCTTCGTGCATATCTGCCTGAGTTACCAGTAGATGACGCCCAACTCGCCGAAGATCTAACCCTGCGAGGCATTGCCGTAGAGGGCGTCTACGACCTGGGCGACGGCAATGGCTCGATCTACGAGATGGACATCACCACCAACCGCGTGGATGCGATGAACCACTACGGCGTGGCGCGCGAGGCGGCGGCGATCTATGGGCTCTCGCTTCTACCGTTGGATTTCAAGCTACCCCAGCCAAGGCCGACTGACAAGCCCTTTTCCGTGCGCATTGAGGCCGAGGACGCCTGCGGGCGGTTCACGGCGCGGGTGCTGCGCGACGTTACTATCGGCCCCTCGCGGGATTGGATTGCGGGCGCAGAGGTGGCTACCTACTTTGGCCTGCTGGAGCAGAAGCAAATCTCCAACGCGGTGGATGCGACCAACTTCGCCTGGATCGGGATGGGCCAGCCGACGCACGTCTTCGACCTGGACAAGCTGGAAGGCGGCATCATCGTGCGGCGCGCTAAGAAGGGCGAACGGCTGAAGACGTTGGACGGCGTAGAGCGCGTGCTGGACCCGGAAGACCTGGTTGTGGCCGATCACGCGAAGCCTGTGGCGCTGGCCGGCGTGATGGGCGGCTGGGACTCGATGATTACAACGGAGACGAAAAATGTGCTGGTGGAGGCGGCGTGGTTTGATCCGGTCACGGTGCGGCGCACGGCGCGGCGGCATGGGCTGCACACTGACGCCAGCCATCGCTTCGAGCGCGGCGCCGACTTCAACGCAGGGCCGGTGGCATCGGCCCTGGTGAGCAGCATTTTGATGGCGAATGGCGGTTGGATCGAAGGCGATTTGGTGGATGTGCGCGTGCCCGCGATGGAGGCGCGCACCGCCAATCGTAAGCCAATCGAGCTCAAGCTAAGCGAGGTGCGGCGGATCCTAGGCGCGACGATTGACGCGGAAGGGATTACAGCGGCGACGGTTGAGGGCGTGCTGACGGCGCTGGGTTGCGGGCTCGCGAGTCAGCAGGTCAGCGATCCGGCCTGGCTGGTCACGCTGCCCAGTTGGCGGCTCGATCTGGAGCGGGAGATCGATCTGATCGAAGAAGTCGCGCGCGTCTATGGCTACAACCGCTTCGCCAACACACTGCCCGCCTTTGGCGAAGGGGTGCGCACGCTGCCATGGGCGGCCCAGGAGTCTGAAGTACGGCGCACGCTGCTCGCGACCGGCTTCCATGAGGCGATTGGCAGCACCTTCTGTTCGGCGGCAGAGGCCGTGCTGACGGCACCGCAACCAGGGCTGGCGGTCCTGCTGGGCAATCCGCTCAGCGAGGAGGCGGGCGTGCTGCGGCCGTCGCTGGTGCCGGCAATGCTGGCAATGATCGCCGGCAATCTGCATCGCGACGTGAGCGACGTGCGCTTGTTCGAGCTGGGCACGGTCTTCAGCGGAACGACAGAAAAGGTTGACGAGCGGCCCGCGCTCTCCTTCGGTGCGGTGGGAACTCTGTCGGAGCAGGGAGCGCTGCATGCGGCGCGGGCGATTGAGTTTCTTGACGTGAAGGGAGTGGTGGAGCAGGTCGTGGGGCGCTTCCACTCGCGGGCCGTCCTCTTCGACCGCTTCTCTGCCGAGGCCGGACTGACGCCGCAGTGGCTGCACCCGTATCGCGCCGCGCGCGTGGTGGTGGACGGTATGACGGCGGGCTGGTTCGGCCAACTGCATCCGCTCATAGCCGCCGAGCGCAAGTTGAAAGAGCCGGTGCTGCTGGGCGAGCTTTATCTTGACCGGCTTTACAAGCTGCCGTTGCGTCAGCCGATTGCGCGGGAGATTTCGCGCTTCCAGCCGGTTCGCCGGGATTTTTCGCTGGTTTTGGATGAAAGCATCACCTGGGAAAAGATCGATCAGGCAGTGGCCGGATTGCGGATTCCCGAGCTGGTGGAGTGGCGGGCGCGCGAGGTCTTCCGCGACGCTAAGCTGGGCGAGGGCGAGTACGCATTATTGCTGGGCGCGACCTTTCAAGCCCTGGACCGCACGCTGCGCGAGGAGGAGTTGCAGGAGTTCCAGGCGCGCGTGGTCGAGGCTGTTGGCAAAGTTGGGGCGCGGCTGCGCAGTCAGGCGGAAATCAGCTGAGATAGGCGCTATACTTCACGGATAAGCCATATTCCCGTGGAGGTTTTTTCAATGTCGGAGTCCCTGTGGAAGTCAGATGTGATGGAAGAAGCGCTGCCGGAAGAGCCCAAGACTGAGCCGGCGGCGGAAAAAGCTTCAGAGCCGGCTGTGGAGTCAGGCGCCGTGACGCTGAGCGTCGATGAGTTCTCCGCGCTGGAAGAACGCATTCAGCGCACAGTAAATCTCGTCAAGTTCGAACGGCAGGCGCGCGCCACCGCCGAAGAGCGCGTCATCACGTTGCAAACGCAACTGCGCGAGCAGGCCCCGCTGGTCGAGCAGCTTCAGAAGGAAATCAGCGCTCTGCGCGAGGAGCGCGCCCAGGTGCGGCAGCGCGTGGAGCGCATCCTCTCGCAATTGGACGCGCTGGAACTGTGAGGTCAACTATGGCTCAAGAGCAATCCGTCAATCGGCCTGGCTACGTTGCCGTCGAAATCTACGACCAGACTTACTACCTCGCCGGTGAGGACACGGAGCACATTCGCGCTCTCGCCGCGCTGGTGGATGCACGGATGCGCACCGTGGCCGTCGGCGGGCGCACGGTGGATTCGCTGCGCGTGGCCGTGCTGGCGGCGCTGAATCTGGCAGACGAACTGTCAGAGGCTCGCAAGGCCCCGGGCGGCGCGCGGCTGACTACGGGGCGCGCGGCCAGCCTGCGCGGAATGTTGGACGAAGTGCTCGAAGATGAACGGAAAATAGGATAGCCGCCGTTGCCGCTCTCCGATTCGGAACCGGTGGCCCGAAAACAGTGGGTTCAAAACGGTAGCACAAAGCTACTGTCAAATACAAGACTTGTATTTTTCCACCCGGACTCCTACTATTCGCAATAGAAACCGGCCTGCAAAGCAGGTGGGACGATCAACGCTGGTTGAACCAACATTCATTGAACAGGGGCTCAACTCGACAATCGGTTCTGTGTGCCGTGTCCGCCAGTCCGGAATGCCTAATGAACCGCGGAGAGCTCCACCTTCTTAGGAAGGGTTCACCGGCGCATCCAACACGGCCCCGTGGGCCGGATTCTACCTTCCCGCAGGATTGCGGCTACCACGCCAGTAGCGCAAATGCCGTATTCTGACACTGGTGCATCCAGTCCTCTTTCATCTCGGTTCGATTCTGATTCCGTCCTATGGCGCAACGGCGGCCGTGGGCGTGTTGCTGGCGCTGTTTCTGGCGCAACGCACGGCGCGGATTGTCGGAGTTGATGCAGGCAAGATTTGGAACCTGTGCGTGATTGCGCTCTTTGCGGCACTCATCTGCTCTCGGCTGCTGCTGATCGCTCTCAACTGGAGCGCCCTGCGACTTCACCCTTCGTGGATGCTGACGCTGGCGATGATTCATCACCCGCTGCTGGGGGCCTTCGGAGCGCTGGCCGCGGCTGGGTCGGCGGTTTTGTATGGACGCGGGCAGCGGCTACCGCTCATGAGCACAGCCGATGCGCTGGCCGCGCCCGTGGCCCTGGGGCTGTCCTTCGAGCAATTCGGCGCGCTGCTGGCCGGCTCGGGCTATGGAACCGAAACCGCGGCGCGCTGGGCCGTCACCTACACCGACCCGCTGGCCGCTCTCTGGTCTGGCGCTCCGCTGGGGGTTACGCTGCATCCGGTGCAGGCCTACGCGGCGCTGGGCTTTCTCACTCTTTCGATTTGCTTACTGCTCTGGCTGCCGCATCGCCGACAGCCGGGCGATGCGGTGGGGTTGTTGTTGCTGGGCGCGGGCGTGATGGTTTTTATCACCGAGTTCTGGCGCGATTCCGAGGGGCGTGGCGCACTCTTCAGCGGCGCACTCGACGGCCCTCAGGCGGCGGCGATTCTGCTGGTCATGGCTGGAGGATTGGTGATGCTGGAGCGGAAGAGTCCGATTGATAGTTGAGGATTCCCAGGTCTCAAAATCGAGACCTGGGGTACCCAGCTTTTATGGGGCACCAGCGAAAGACGAGGCTGTGAATGGCTGAACTGCGCACTATCGAAGCACCGGCGGAGGCGAAGGGGCAGCGGCTCGACCTGTTCCTGGCCGCGCAGCTTGAGGACGTGAGCCGCTCGCGCGTCCAACTGCTCATCGACCAGGGCGATGTGCTGGTCGATGGCCTGCGCGAGAAGGCCTCGCTGAAGCTGCGCGGTGGCGAGCGAATCGACCTGACCGGTGAGCCGCATCCTGCGCCGCTCCGGGCCACAGCGGAAGAGATTCCGCTGGAAGTGATTTACGAGGACGACGACCTGGCGGTGATTAACAAACCGGCCGGGATGATGGTTCATGCCGGATCCGGGCAGAATGAAGACGCGCGCAACCGCGGCACGCTGGTCAACGCGCTGCTCTATCGCTTCAAGGCGCTCTCGGCCACCGGCGGCGACTTGCGCCCCGGCATCGTACATCGTCTCGATAAAGAGACAAGCGGGCTGATCGTGGTAGCCAAGAACGACCGCGCGCACGCGGCTCTGGCGGAGCTCTTCTCCAGCCGCCAGATCAAGAAGACCTATATTGCGCTGGTGCAGGGAGCCGTCGAACGGGCCAGGGGCACCATCAACTCCAACGTAGGCCGCGATCCGCAGCGGCGCACGCGCATGACCACGAAACCCCTGGGCGACGCCCGCGCGGCGGTCTCGCACTACGAGGTCGTGCGGCGGCTCGCCAATCGCTTCGGCAAGTTTACGCTGGTGCGGGTGCGCATTGAGACTGGCCGCACGCATCAGATTCGCGTTCACATGGCGTCGATTGGCCACCCGGTGGTGGGCGACACGCTCTATGGCGGTTCGGGCCATTTGACCGACCAGGTAGCTTCGCAGGCCGCGACATCGAAGGCGGCGCGGCGCAAATCGGAGCCGGAGAGGCTGCGGCTGGGAAGGAATTTCCTGCACGCGGCGCAGCTCGAATTCCCCCACCCCAAAACCGGGAAGTTGCTGCAACTCGAAGCGCCGCTACCCGTCGAGCTGGAGGAGTTTTTAGCCCAGCTGGAAGAACGGCCAGTTCCTTCGGCGGAATGAACAGAGCAGGAGTGGCGCAAGATCGAGGCACGGTTGATAAAATGAAGGAGCTATGAACAGAAGGTTTTCAGGATTTGTATTTACGATGGCGTTTGCGTTTTCTGCGCTGCAGGCTCAGCAACCTGCTGCCTCGCCGGCAGCCCAATCCGCTCCGGCCGCTCAGCAGCCTGACGTCAATGAGCCCACGATCCGGTTGAACGTCAATGAGGTCAACCTTATCTTCACCGTGACCGACAGGCACGGGCACTATATTCCCAATCTGCGGCAAAGCGATTTCGCGCTGCTCGATGACCAGAAAGCGCCGGCCAAGGTCACCTCCTTCCACCAGCAGATCAATCTGCCGCTGCGCGTGGGCGTGGTGATCGACGCCAGCACCTCGATCCGCTCGCGCTTTCAGTTCGAGCAGCAATCCGCCACCGAGTTCCTCTTGCAGATTCTCAAGGCCAAAAGCGACCGCGCCTTCGTAATGGGCTTCGACTCCACACCGTCGATCCAACAAGACTGGACCAACAACATCGATGCTCTTGAGGCGGGGGTGAACCGACTGCGTCCGGGCGGCGGCACGGCGCTCTTCGATGCCGTCTACACCGCCTGCCGCGACAAGCTGCTCACAGAGCGAGGCCCGGAACCGGTGCGCAAGGCGATGGTGCTGATCAGTGACGGCGACGACAACCAGAGCCGCGTCTACCAGAATGAGGCCATCAAGGAATGCCAGCGGGCCGAAACGATTATCTATTCCATCAGCACCAACTGGACGCCCAGCCGCGGCAAGGGCGACGATGTGCTGGCCAAGTTGTCGGAGGAAACCGGCGGGCAGGTCTTCTATCCGCCTTCAATCGAGGAGATGACGAACAGCTTTCAATCCATCGAGGAGGAACTGCGCAGCCAGTACTCGTTGGTCTATACGCCCGCCGATTTTAAGGACAATGGAGCCTTTCGTCCCATCTATCTATTCTGTAACGACCGGCGCTACCAGGCGCGAGCCAAGAAGGGCTACTTTGCGCCCCGGCCGGGGGGCCACTAGCGGCGGCGGAGTACTTCAACACGGCGGTTGAAGGTTGATTTTGATGCGGCACGGAATGCCCCGGCCTGCCGCCCGTTCGAGCATCCTGTCAAGCCAGCCCCCATCCTTCTCCGTCAGGATTCAGAAACGTCTGCTCTGAATTTTCAGCCGCGTGCTTGCCTCCCGGCCCCGGCTTCAGGCGATACTAAGTGCATGGCAGCCGATATGCACCAGAACCTTGAGATTCTTTTTACCCGCCAGCAGATTGCCGAGCGCGTCGCCGAGATGGGCGCGCAGATTACACGTGACCTGAACGGCGAAAAGCTGGTGATGGTGGGCGTGCTGAAGGGCGCAGCGCCGTTTCTTGCCGACCTGGCGCGAGCCGTCCAGGTGGACGCGACCTTCGACTTTGTGGCCACCTCCAGCTACGGGAGCGGACCACACTCCTCGGGCGCGGTCAAGCTGATCAAGGACCTCGATGAACCGGTGGAGGGCAAGAACGTGCTGGTGGTCGAAGACATTCTCGACACTGGGCTGACCCTCTCCTACCTGCGCAGGCACCTCATGCAGCAAAACCCCAGGACGCTGCGCATCGCCACGCTGCTCGATAAGCCCTCGCACCGACTGGAAAAGATTGAAGCCGACTATGTGGGCTTCTCCATTCCCAACCTCTTCGTGATCGGCTATGGGATGGATTACGGGGAGCGCTACCGTAACCTGCCCGACATCTGCCTGATGACCTCCGACCATCCGGAGTAGATCTTGTAAAGTGAATGTCGCTCTCGTGGGGGATCACCTCCGTTATTGGGCGTCCAGCTCCTCGACCAGCCGCCGCGCCGCGCGGTAGACTAGCGAACATGAAACGCATCGCCTTTGCCCTTGCTCTGTCCTTCCCTGCCGCTCTCGCGGCGCAGTCCTTCACCGTCAGCTTTCCCAGGGAAGTGAGCGCGCAGCCTCTGGATGGGCGGCTGCTGCTCTGCCTCTCGACCGATCCGAGCGACGATCCCTGCAACCAGATCGACGACTCGCCACGCTCGCAGATCGTCTTCGGCCTGACGGTGGACGGCTGGCAGCCGGGCCAGCCCGCGCTGGTGGACGCGAGCGCCTGGGGCTATCCGATCCGCAGCCTGAAGGACGTGCCGCCCGGCGAGTATACCGTTCAGGCGGTGCTGAACAAGTACGAGACCTTCCACCGCGCGGATGGCAAGACCATCAAGCTGCACATGGACCAGGGCGAGGGGCAGTTGTGGTACCGCTCGCCGGGCAACCCGATCTCGAAGCCGGAGAAGATCACCATCAAGCCGGGCGGCGCGCCGATTGCGGTTTCGCTGAGCGGGGTGATTCCGCCGATCGTCACGCCGGCCGACACCAAATACGTGCGCCACATCCGCATCCAGAGCGCATTGCTGACCAAGTTCTGGGGGCGGCCGATGTTTTTGAGCGCCATCGTGATGGTGCCCGAGGGCTTCGACGAGCACCCCAACGCGCGCTTCCCGCTGATGATCTTTCACGATCATTTTGCCGCCGACTTCGGCAACTTCCGCACCACGCCGCCCGATCCGGACCTCAAGCCCGATTACAGCGAACGCTTTCATCTGGCCGGCTACAACCGCATCCAGCAGGAGGAGGGCTACAAGTTCTATCAGCAGTGGATTGCGCCGGACTTTCCGCGCTTTCTGATCGTCAAGATTCAGCACGCCAACCCCTACTATGACGACTCCTACGCGGTGAACTCGGCCAATGTTGGACCCTACGGCGACGCGATTGAGAACGAGCTGATTCCGGCGATTGAAAAACAGTTTCGCGGACTGGGCCAGGGGTGGGCGCGCTTCACCTATGGCGGTTCGACCGGCGGCTGGGAGGCGCTGGCCGTGCAGATCTTCTATCCCGATCACTACAACGGCGCTTTTGCCGCCTGCCCCGACCCGATCGATTTTCACGCCTTTACGAATATCGACCTCTACAAAGACAAGAACGCCTTTTATCTTGAAGGCGCGCACAAACGCGTGGCTCAGCCGGCGATGCGCGACTACCTGGGCCATACCTTCATCACCACCGAGGAGATCAACGGCTACGAGCTGGCGCTGGGCGATCATGGCCGCTCCGGCGAGCAGTTCGACATCTGGCAGGCGGTCTACGGGCCGGTGGGCGCGGACGGCTATCCGCAGCCCATCTTCGACAAGGCGACCGGCGTGATCGATCACAAGGTCGCCGATTACTGGCGCAAAAATTATGACCTGGAAGCGATTCTGGAACGGGATTGGGCACGTCTGGGGCCGGAGTTGGCGGGAAAGATCCACATTTATGTGGGTTCCGACGATACGTATTTCCTGAATGACGCCGTCTATCGCATGGAAGATTTTCTCAATACGACGAAGAATCCGCCCTATGGCGGCGAAGTGACCTACGGCCCACGCGCCGAGCACTGCTGGAACGGCGATCCCACGCTGCCCAATGCCTACTCGCGGCTGCATTACAACACCATGTACCTGCCGAAGATTCTGGAGCAGATCAAGAAGACCGCGCCCCCGGGAGCGGATTTGACGAGCTGGCGATATTGAGGAAGTCGATTCCCAACCTAGCCGCAAAAACAAAGACGCGGCGAGTGTGGGGCACCCGGCAGTATGGAATTAGCAAAATTCAAGTTCGAAAGAAAACGGAATGTTATTGACAAAGAGATGGGTGTCGGCCGCAGTTATTGTTCTTCTTGCCATGCAGGCGGCGCAGGTGGTCTTCATCATTCATCGCGAGTCGCTCACCTGGGACGAAGACAATCATATGTTCGCCGGCTACATGATGTGGAAGACCGGCGACTACGGCCTTAACCCCGAGCATCCGCCACTGGTCAAGCTGTTGGCCACGCTGCCGCTGCTGGGCGAGAAGCTGTGGATTCCGCCGCTCCAGGGGCGCGATTTCAAGGCCGAGGCCTATCTGGACGGCCGCGACTGGCTGGCGCGCAATGACGGCTCAAGCCAGAGGCTGGTCTTCCGCATGAGGCTCGCCGCCGGGCTGCTGGCGCTGGGGCTCTCGATCGTGATTTTCTTTGCCGCGCGCGAGTGGTTCGGCACGCCCGCCGCGCTCATCGCGCTCACTCTGGCTACTTTCGACCCCAACCTCCTGGCCCACTCCGCGCTGGTAACAACGGACATGGGCGTTTCGCTCTTCTTTCTGGCCAGCCTCTACGCCTTCTATCGCTACGTCAAGCAACCCTCGCTCCTCCGCCTGCTGCTGACCGGCATCGCGGCCGGACTGCTGCTGGCCACCAAGCACTCTGGCGTTCTGCTGGCGCCCATGCTTCTGTTGCTGATTGGCTTTGAGCTGATCGCCGCGCCCAGAGGCACGCGCACGCGTCTGGCGCTGCGGTTGATCGGCGCCTTTGCGGCGATTGTCGTGATCGGCGTCGTGGTGCTGTGGGCCTTTTATGGCTTCCGCTACTCAGCCCGTCCGGCGGGCCTCGCGCTAAGCTCCTCGCTCGCCGATTACGTCTCTCCGCTTACCCACTTCAATGCCGCTGCCGTGTTGGCCATCGCCCACCTGCGCTTACTGCCGGAGTCCTATCTGATGGGACTGGTCGATGTGAAGCGCATGGCCCAGTACTACCCCACCTTCATCTTCGGCAAGGTCTACGCCAGCGGCCAGTGGTGGTATTTTCCCGTGGTCATCCTCATCAAGACCACCCTCGGATTGCTTGCGCTGCTGACGCTAACGGCCTTTGCCATTCTCACCGGCTGCCCGCGCAAGGGCAGGGAACTGGCCTACCTGCTCGTGCCCGGAGGTTTCTATCTGGCCGTCGCCATGCTCTCGGGAATGAACATAGGCGCACGCCATCTGCTGCCGATCGATGTCATGGCGGTTATCCTTGTCGGCGCTGGCCTGGCCTCCCTGGCCGCATATGACCGGCGCTGGGCGCGAATCGCAACCTGGATGGGAGCGGCGCTTGTCCTTGCCCACATCGCCTCCGCGCTCGCCGTCTTCCCCAACGACATGGCCTACGCCAACGAGGCCTGGAGCGGACCGAAGAACGTCCACAACCTGCTCAGCGATGCCAACGTGGATTGGGCGCAGCAGCTCTATCAGGTCAAGGATTGGCAGGATCGCCACCCCGGCGAGGAGTGCTGGTTCGCGTATTTTGCTTACCCTGAGATCGACCCCGCCGTCTACGGCATCCACTGCCACATGATGCCCACGCTGGACACCTTCTGGCTGGGCGGGGCGGATCTTATTCCCGCAACGATTCAAGGCAATGTGCTGATCAGCGCCGGCGATCTGAGCGGCTGCGAGTGGCCCAGCAGCCGCTTGAATCCCTACACCGTCTTCCAGCCGCTCCAGCCGGCGGAGTCCATCGATTACAGCGTCTTCATCTATCGCGGCACGTTTGCAGTGAATCAGGCCGCCGCCCTGAGCCGCGCGCAAAACGCTTATACTCTGCTCCGCCAGGGCAAGGCCGAAGAGGCTTTGGCATTAGCCCGCGAAGCCGCCGCACTGGACCCCGAAGGAATCGACGCCCAGAGCGCGCACGGCAATCTAGCCGCACGAATGGGCCAGAAGGACGAAGCCCGTAAAGCCTGGCAAGCCGCGCTGGCCTCCGCCAGGCAGCTCGATCCCGATGCCCAGCCCGGCTACATCCCCGACCTGGAGGCCAGGCTGAAGAGGCTACAGTGAAAGCCGCTTGACGTAGATGAGCGCCGCGCGGCCATGGGGATAGTAGTTCTCCTGGCGGCCGTCGCAGGCGTAGCCTTGCGCCTCGTAGAGATGGATTGCGGCGGCGTTGGCGGCCTCGACGTGCAGCCAGATCAGGCCAGCGCCCGCGGCGCGCGCGGAGCCTTCGATGCGGCCGAGCAGCGCGCCGCCTACGCCACGGCCACGCGCCTCAGGACTCACCTCGATTGTTTGGATGTAGGCCGTGATGCCGCGCCTTTCTTCCGACCACTCGACGATGGCGAAGCCCCACAACCGCCCATCCTCTTCGGCAATCCAGGCTGTCGCATTCGCGCGGCTGACAAGCAGACGCATGTACCGCCGTCCAAAGCGCGAGGGCGGCTCAAAGCAGAGCTCTTCGAGGGCGTAGAGCGCATCAAAGTCTTCGGGCTTGTAGAGGCGGTACAGCACAGTCCAACTTTACGGCAGATGGAACGCAAAAAGCCATCCCCGGTGAGGAATGGCTCTTTGCGGATGATTTGAATCTGATGATGAACGAGGGCGGTTCATGGAATCCCAGGTACGAAAATCCAGACCTTGGGCACCCAGTTTGGTAGGTACGAAAAGGGCTAGACCTTCACTTCCAGGTCGGAGATCACGTCGAAGAAGCGCCGATCGAGGCGGCGGTTGGTGGCGATGGCGTCCTTGATGGGGATGTCGGTGATGTCCAGGCCTTTCAGCACGGCGATGCGGCCCCACTTCTGGTCGTGGACCATGTCGATGGCGTGCAGGCCGTAGCGCTGGCCGAGGATGCGGTCGTAGGCCGTGGGAACGCCGCCGCGCTGGGTGTGGCCCAGGTTGACGGAGCGGGTCGAGAAGCCGGCCTTCTGCTCGATCAGCTGGGCCAGCGCTTCGCCGACACCCGACAAATGCGCGTGACCGAAGGAATCCAGGTTCTTCGACTCGTCGATCACCTGGCCGACATCGGGCAAGTGGCAGCCTTCGGCGATGACGACGACGCCGTAATGCTTGCCGTGGTCGTAGTTGTACTTGAGCAGCTTGCAGACGTGGTCGATGTCGATCTCTTGTTCGGGGACCAGGATGACGTGCGCCCCGCCGGCCACGCCGGAGGCGTAGGCGATCCAGCCGGCGTCGCGGCCCATCACCTCAACGACGATCACGCGGTTGTGCGAGTCGGCAGTAGTGTGGATGCGGTCAACGGCCTCGGTGGCGATCATCACAGCGGTGTCGAAGCCGAAGGTCTGGTCAGTTCCGCTGATGTCGTTGTCGATGGTCTTGGGCACGCCGACGCCGGGCACGCCGTGCTCGGTGAGAAAGAGCGTGACTGACTGTGTGTCGTCGCCGCCCAGGGCGATCAGCGCGTCGATCTTGTTGGCCTTGAGCACCTCCTGGACCTTCTCGATGCCGCCGGGAATCTTCTTCACATTGGTGCGTGAAGAGTGCAGGATGGTGCCGCCCTTCAACTGGATGCCGTCGACGGTTTCCAGGGTCAGGGGAATGAAGCTGTTCTCCAGCACGCCCTTCCATCCGTTAAGGAAGCCGATGAACTCATCGCCATAGTGGTTGATGCCCTTGCGCACAGCCGCGTAGATTACCGCATTCAGTCCGGGGCAGTCGCCGCCTCCGGTCAACAAAGCAACTCGCATCGTAAAATCTCCTCATCAAATTTTTGCGCGGCCGCAGGTACCGGGCCGGGAATTTGTCGCTGAATTGTACGTCCGGAATGGAAAATCGCCGCTCTCGACGCCTTAACCAGTTTACCCTATGGCTGTAAAGGCAAATCGTGACCACGCTCACGGTCGTCCGGCCTCATTCCTGCATTGAATGAAAATGCCACGAAGTGCTTCAATAGAGCTATGCCCGGAACTGGAGCACTGTTTCTGCTGGCATTTGCCGGCCTGGTCGTCGTGCTGTTGCTGGTGCTGCTGCAATTGACGCGGCTGGGTTACCTGGTCCGCGCCACCATTCCAGACCGCCCTCGGCGGCGGATGTTCATCGCCTCGGTCGCCTTCCTGGTCACCTTTGTGGGCGTGCGGATTCTGGTGCGGCTGATTGTGCATGAGAATGATGAAGGGCCGTTCCAGTGGGTGGTAGTGCATGGGCGGCACATTCACCACCTGGTCTGGGGGATTCTGATTCTGTTGCTGGTGGGCTACGGCTGGCTGCTGGACCTTGGACGGTCGCACACGCCGCTGTCGATCTTTTTCAGCCGGCTGATGTCGGTTAGCTACGGAGTCGGGGCGGCGCTGACGCTGGACGAGTTTTCCATCTGGCTGAACCTGGAGCCGGATGCCTACTGGTCGCGTAGCGGGCGGCTCTCAATTGACGCGGTGATTCTCTTCGGCAGCCTGTTGGCCGTGGGCGCCTGGGGTGCGCCGTTCTTCCGCGGAATGGCACGCCTGTGGGACAAGCGAACACTGTTTGGCAAGGAGCTGGGCCGCAGCCTGAGCTTCCCTATTCGCCTCGTGAGGTTGCTTCGTCCGCGTAAAGCGCGGCAATCAGGGCCGCGTACCGGCTCGTAATCACGCGCCGCTTCAACTTCATCGAAGGCGTCAGCTCACCCGTCTCCTGCGTCCACTCGTCCGCCACCACGCGGAAGCGCTTCAAACTCTCAAAGTTGGCCAGGCTGCCGTTCACCTCGCGCACGATCTCGGCGTAGAGGGCCAGGACGCGGTTGTCAGCCACCAACTCCGTGCGGTCTTTGGCCTCAATGCCCTGGTGGCGGGCCCACTCCTCCAGCGCTGTAAAGTTGGGCGAGAGAAGCACCGAAATGAACTTGTGCCGGTCGCCGACCAGCGCCGCCTGAGCCACTAGCATATTGTTCTTGAGCTTGTTCTCTATCGGCTGAGGCGCCACCATCTTGCCGCCCGAGGTCTTCAGCAACTCCTTCTTGCGGTCGGTGATGAAGAGGAAGCCATCCGCGTCCAGGTGGCCGATGTCGCCGGTGCGGAACCAGCCCTCCGCGTCGAAGGCCTCGGCGGTTTGGTCCGGCTTGTTCCAGTAGCCGGCAAAGACCGACGGCCCGCGCACCAGCAACTCTCCATCCGCGGCCAGCTTCACTTCGAGATTGGGCAGGGGCATCCCCGCGGCTCCCATGCGGTGGCGCAGCGGCGTGTTGAGAGCGATGACCGGAGAGGTCTCGGTCAACCCGTACCCCTCCCAGAGAGCAATTCCCACCGAGGCGAACCATCGAGCGGTGTCCAGCCCCAACGGCGCGCCGCCGGGGACGAAGATCCTGACCCGGCCGCCGAAGGCCTCGCGCACTTTGGAATAGACCAGTTTGTCGGCCAGCTTCCACAGCGGCGAATTGGGCCGACGGCCGTCGTAGACCGTATCGGCGTGGGCGGCGCCTACTCCCAACGCCCAGGCTAACAGGCGTTTTTTTACCGGCGACAACACGGTGCGCCGCTCGATCTCCTGGCGAATCTTCTCGAAGACGCGCGGCACGCCGACAAACACAGTGGGCCGGATCTCGCGCATGGCCAGCGGCAATTTGTCGAACTGCGAGCAATAGGCCACCTGCACACCGAACAAATACATGATGTAATCCAGCGCGCGCGCCGTTACGTGCGAGAGCGGCAGGAAGGAGATCAGTGCGTCGCTGGAATCGAAGTGGAAATCCACGGGAGCAATGTTCTGATTGGCGGCTATGTTTCCGTGGGTGAGCGACACGCCCTTGGGCTCACCGGTAGTTCCGGAGGTATAGATCAGCGTGGCCAGATCCTTGGGCTCGACAGAGCGCGCCAGGGCGTCGAAGACCGGGTCGCGTTCAGCGCCGTGTTCATCGGCGCCTTTTATCACTTCGCTGAAGGGGATCGCGCCCTCGGGGGCGGCCGGGTCCATCATCAGGATGCGCTCCAGCGCAGTCTGTCCGCGCACGGCGTTCAGCTTGTCGAACTGCTGACGGGTGGAGACGACGGCGATGCGGCAGCCGGCGTCGGCCACCAGCACGGCGATCTGCTCGCCGGTCAATGTGGGGTAGATGGGCACATCCACCGCGCCGATGGCCAGCGCAGCAAAGTCGGTTACGGCCCACTCCCAGCGATTCTCGGCGATCAGGGCAATGCGGTCGCCCTTCTGTGCGCCCCAACTAAGGAATGCCTCGGAGAGCGCGCGGACCCGCTGATAGATCTGGTCGGAGGAGATGGGCTGCCACAGGCCAAACTCGTCCTGCCAGAGAATGGCGCGGGGGTTGGCGGCCGCGGCAACGCGGCGAAATAGGTCATTGATCGTGGTGAGCGGCGGAATCTGTGTCATATGCAGTCAAACGGGGAAAGCGGAGAATCGTCAACCGCAATCATTCCGAGAGTGTATCAGCGCCAAGCCACAACCGCGAAACCATTTAATTGAGGAGACTGCTGGCGGCCATCCCTGTTCAGATTCCGGCACGCCCCGGTCTTCTGCCTCAATCGTGGGCGCGGTTGGTCGCGGCTGATGATATGCAGGCCAGGAAACGCTCATTGGTCGCGGAAGCCCTGTTCTTTTCCCGGCCACGGGGCTCGCGCAGACGCGCTTAGGAGGGATGAATTCGGATGATATTATCCCGCACTTCCACCACAGCTCCCGGCCAGAGCCGCGCGGTCAGTTCTCTCACCGCATCCATGGTGGGATAGTACTGGCTGGAGCCGAAACAGTTCGCGTCATCAATCAAAATCGCGTGCTTGTATCTTCCGTGGGTAAAAACAGCGCACAATTCCTCCATGATCGGCGTCTTGTCCGAATGTCCGTCCAGCCAGAAAAGGCAAGGCTCGGAAATCGACTGAAGCAGCTTCGGCAGCTCCACCGCGCTATCGCCATGCAGCAGATGAATCTGCGCATGACCGGCGAAGTTCGTCACAGCCAGCGCGTAATTGGAGTCATCCAGCTCGATGGAATAGATCTCGCGAAAATACTTCTCCACGGCGTCGATCATCTGCCCGAACTGCGTCCCCGTCTCGATCAGAACCGGAAGCTGAAATCTATTGGCGTATTCGCGCAGCGTTCTCTGCTTGATCAGGTGCGGCACTCTCGGCCGGGGCGACCCCTTCAACTTCCAAAACAGATAATCCGGCTTCGCCGCCAATCGTTTATAAAAAAATATCAGCCTGGATCGCCGGATGATGCTAGGCAACATGATCTTTACCCCATGCTAGTGATTGAAAAAATACGCACTTGCAGTTTATCGAGTCCTCGCGGACAGTGTCAATCAACGCATGGGGCGCTGCGCGGGTTGCGCCGAAGTTCAGAATTGCGCCGGTTTTTCGGCCGGATGGGCGACATTTATTTCATAAATTACGCAGCGGGGTTGCATACTTATGCGCTTATGTTGTATATTTATGCATTGACGCCGCACCGGGCGCCGAGGCGAAGGGTTGATGAAAGATCTACGCCACAATGCGATTCGTGAACTGGTGGGCCACTCGCTGGTGGCCAGCCAGGATGAGTTGCGCCGCAAGCTGCGACGACGAGGCTTCGCGGTGACCCAGGCCACGCTCTCGCGCGACATTCACGAGCTGCGCCTCTCCAAAGGTCCCGGCGGATACACTTTATCTAAGACCGCAGACGCGGCGGCCGAGGACAATAGCCCGCCTTCGGTGGCCGAGATGATTGAAAGTTTTGGCATGCGCGTGAAGCAGGCGATGAATCAGGTGGTCCTGGGCACGGTGATGGGCGGGGCGCAGCCGCTGGCCGCGGCGCTGGACTACGAAGGCTGGCCTGAGATTGTGGGCACGGTCGCGGGCGACGATACGGTACTGGTGATCTGCCCCGACATTCGCCGCGCAAGCGAGGTCGAATCCCGATTAAGGACAATGCTGGAGTCATGACAGAAACAATACAAACAGCGGTTGTGGGCGTGACCGGATACGCGGGCGCGGAGTTGGCGCGGCTGTTGCTGCGGCATCCCCGCCTCAAGGGCAAGCCCCCGGTCTTCGCGGGGCGCATGGACGCTGCCGATGTGGCGCGGGGCGGCATACCATTGGCTGAAATTCATCCGGAACTGGCCGACAGCCATGGCCATGGAGCCTTGCGGCAGCAGCCCTTTTCATGGGAGCTGCTCAGCGATCTGGACGTAGATGTTCTCTTTTTGGCCACGCCGCATGAGCAATCGCGGACATGGGTTCCTGAGGCGCTGGCGCGCGGCATGCGCGTGATCGATCTGAGCGGCGCGTGGCGGCTGACAGAAGCGGCCAATCGTGCCGTCTACGCCTTCGAGGATGACGGCACGGAGCTGGCGGAGGAAACTCAGGAGCAGGCCGTCTATGGTATGCCGGAGTTACATCGTAAGCGGATCGCGGGGGCGCCCCTGATCGCCAATCCCGGCTGCTATGCAACTTCGATCATCCTCGCGCTCAAGCCGCTGGTGGCCGCGGGGCTGGTGGACCTCACGCGCGGCATCGTCGCCGACGCCAAGAGCGGAGTGAGCGGTGCGGGCAAAGCGCCCACCGCGAAGACACACTTCATGTACGCGGCTGACAATCTCTCCGCCTATGGCGCCTTCACGCATCGCCACACCGGCGAGCTGCTGGAGCAGGTCGGCCTCGACGCGAGCGAGATCATTTTTACGCCGCACCTGCTGCCGATTCCGCGCGGAATTCTTTCCACAATGTATGTGCATTTCCGCGAAGCGCAGAGCAAGGCGAGCATCGCAAAGGTCTTTCACGATTTTTTCGCGGGCAGTCCCATGGTCCGACTCTACGACAAAGCCCTGCCGCAGATTCAGCACATTGTCCGCACCAACTATGCGGACATCGGCTTCCAGCTCGACGCCGGCGGCCGCCGCGCAGTGGTCGTCTGCTGCCTGGATAATTTACTGAAAGGCGCCTCCGGCCAGGCCGTTCAGAATATGAATCTGATGCTCGGTTGGGGCGAATCGGAAGGTCTCGAATGAAGTACGTCGTCAAATTGGGCGGAGCAGGCCTGGAGACTCCGTCGCTGCTGGAAGGCTGCACACGCGCCATTGCCGAACTCGTGCGCGACGGCCATCAAGTCCTGGTAGTCCACGGCGGCGGAGTGCAACTGACGCGCACGCTCAAAGCGCTGGGCAAGCAGAGCGAGTTCATCAACGGACTGCGCGTCACCGACGCTGAGACGCGCGATGTGGCGCTGATGGTCTTCGCCGGCAAGGTGAATAAAACCTTGGTCGCCGCGCTGGGAGCGATCGGTCAGCCGGCCGTGGGACTCTCTGGCGGAGACGGGCTGAGCTTTCGCGCGCGCAAGAAGCGTACGGCGCCCGACCTCGGTTTTGTGGGCGAAATTGCCTCCAGCGATGCGCGCCTGATCGAAGCCGTATGGCAGACGAACAGCGTGCCCGTCTTCTGCTCGATGGCGCTCGGCTTTGATGGCGAGTACTACAACATCAATGCCGATGAAATGGCCGCGGCCTGCGCCGTAGCCTGCCACGCAGATGCGCTGGTCTTCCTCACCGATGTGCCCGGCGTGAAGGGCGCATCGGGCGCGGTGATGCGATGGCTGTCCATCGATCAAATTGCGGAGATGGCCAAGAGCGCCGTCATCTCCGGCGGCATGCTGCCCAAGCTGGGCGCATGCCGCGAGGCTCTGCTCAATGGTGTTAAGCGCGTTCGCATTTTACCCGCGGAGGCTGCCGGTTCGTTGCCCGACCTGTGCAGTTCCCGCGTAGCATACGGCACCGAAGTGATGGTGGCCTAAGGAGAAAAGGATGATACTCGCAGAAATGACCAAGCTCGAAGAGATTCAAGCCGCCGAAGCGCGGTTGCTCATTCATACGTATGATCGCTTTCCTGTTTTATTTGTGGCCGGCGAAGACGTTTATCTGATCGACGAGAACGGCGATCGCTATCTTGATTTGCTGAGCGGCATCGGTGTCAACGCGCTGGGATACAGCAGCAAGGTGATTCAGGAGACCATCGCTCAGCACAGCCGCATTTTGATCAACGCGTCGAATTACTACTTCAACGACAAGATGGCCGGCCTGGCTGAGCGTGTCACGCGCATCACCGGCATGGATCGCGCCTACTTCGGCAACTCCGGCTGCGAAGCCATCGAGTGCGCGCTCAAGCTGGCCCGCGCACACGCCGGCATTCTGCGCGAAGAGGGCAAGCAGATCGGCACCAAGTTTCTTGCTCTCGAACAGAGCTTTCATGGCCGCACCTTCGGAGCCATCTCGGCGACGTACAAGGAAAAATATCGCGCGCCCTTCGAGCCCGTCGTACCCGGCTTCGAATTTGTGAACTTCAACGACATTGAAGATCTGCGCGCGAAGTTTTCCAATGAAGTCTGCGGGATTCTTCTGGAAGCGATTCAGGGCGAGGGCGGCGTGCGCCCGCTGACGCAGGAGTTCTTCGCCGAGGCGCGCGCGCTGGCCGATTCGACCGGCGCGCTGATCATCGTCGATGAGATTCAGGCCGGCATGGGCCGTACCGGAAAGTGGTGCGCCTATCAGCACTTTGGCATCAAGCCCGACATTACCACCCTCGCCAAGCCTCTGGCCGGCGGCATTCCGATGAGCGCGACGCTCTGCACCAACGAGGTGGCGCGCGCCTTTCATGCGGGAATGCACGGAACAACTTTTGGCGGCGGTCCGCTTGCTTGCGCAGTCGCAACTGCCGTGATTGATTACATCGAACAAGAAAACCTGCTCGAACATGTCACGGAGATCGGCGAGTACTTCCAGCAGCAGTTGCGCAAGCTGGCCGAGCGCCACGCGTGCATCACCGAGGTGCGCGGCAAAGGCCTGATGATCGCCGCCGAACTCAACTCCGCCGATCTGGGCAAGCACGCCGTCACCGAGATGCTCAAACACCACGTCATCATCAACTGCACCAGTGACACGACCCTGCGCTTCCTGCCGCCTTACGTCTTCGAGCGCGTTCATGTTGACACCACCATCGCGGCGCTGGACAAGGTCTTCACCGCTTATGCCGCGAACCTACACGCAGGAGGACAGAACAATGGCTAGCACCACTCTCATCGAAACACCCGCAGTATCCGTCGCGAACGACTCTGATATTCTGGCCGCCGCCGCGCGCCTGAACGGCGAGGACTTGTGCTCCATCACCGATCTGTCGAGCGGCGAAGTGCGCGCGATTGTCAAGCTTGGCCATGACGTCAAGAGCCATCCGGAAAAGTACCGCCATGCTCTCGACGCGAAACAGATGGTGCTGATGTTCGAGAAGGCCAGCCTGCGCACACGCCTCAGCTTCGAGGCCGGCATCAACACCATGGGCGGCAACGCGATCTTCGTCGATCAGACCAGTTCGCCGCTGGGCGAGCGCGAATCCATTGCGGACATCGCGCGCAACGTCGAGCGCTGGGTCAATGTGATTGTGCTGCGCACCTACGCGCACGACACCATCACCGAGATGGCTGCTAACTCACGTGTGCCGGTCATTAACGCGCTGAGCGACTTCGAGCATCCCTGCCAGGCGCTGGCCGATTTCATGACGCTCGACGAACACTACGGCCACGTCGCCGGACTCAACTTCACTTATGTCGGCGACGGCAACAATGTCTGCCACTCGCTAATGCTTACCGGCGCGCAACTGGGAGCCAATGTAACGATCGCCACGCCGCGCGGCTACTCGCCGGACATTGAAATCGTGACACTGGCGCGCGACATTGCGCAGGCCAACGGATGCGAGCTGCGACTGCTGCAAGACCCGCAGGCCGCCGTCGAAGGAGCCGACGCGGTATACACAGATGTATGCGTCAGCATGGGCTTCGAGCACGAGTCCACCAAGCGCGAGCCGATCTTTCGGCCCTTCCAGGTGAATGAAGCGCTGATGGGGAAGGCCACGCCGCACGCGGTCTTCATGCACTGCCTGCCCGCCCGCCGCAACGCCGAAGTGACGGATGCAGTGCTCGACGGCCCGCAATCCATCGCCTTCGACCAGGCCGGAAACCGCCTGCACGCGCAAAAGGCGCTGCTGTTGTTGCTGCTGGGAGGCCTGGCAAATACCGCGAGTTTTCAGTGAACAGTGGACCGTGAACTGTTTCGAAGAGAAACGCGACGGATGGGAGCGCAATGGAAACCCAAGTAATGTGTTACAGGCACCAAACTGGCAAATAGTAAGTTGTCTTCATTCGAGGAGATGTAGCCTATGACAGACTGGTTCGCGCGCCCCGTCATACACGTCAAGGACGTCGAGATCTCGCTTCGTTTTTACGTTAACCAGCTCGGCTTTACGAGCCCCTGGCGCCACAACGAGGACGGCAGAACGGATGTCGCACAGGTCGAACGGCAGGGCTGCGCGCTTATCCTGGCCGACAGTTGGCCGGAGAAGGTCGGTAAGGGACTGATGTTCATTTCCTTGAACGAGACGCGCGAGGCTCAGATCGCAGCGTTGGACGCGCTGCGCGCGGAGTTCGAGACCAAAGGAGTTCCGGTCAAGGAGAGTTGGTGGGGCTACCGGCTTCTAGTAGTTGATGATCCCGACGGCAATCAACTCTTCTTCAACTATCCGAACGAGACTCACACGAAGTTGGAAAGATGATTCACGGTAAATTGGAGGGGATCAAGGATAAGCATCCATTTCAAAGTTCCTGATCGCTGATCCCCAACGAAAGGTTCTCAAGCATGTCCGTAATTCTCGAAACGCTGCCCGTCGGCCAGAAAGTCGGCATTGCCTTCTCCGGCGGGCTTGACACTTCCGCCGCTCTGCATTGGATGAGACAGAAGGGCGCGATCCCCTACGCCTACACGGCCAACCTGGGCCAACCCGACGAAGCCGACTACGACGAAATCCCGCGCAAGGCCCTCGAATACGGCGCGGAAAAGGCTCGCCTTATCGACTGCCGCGGCCCGCTCGTTCGCGAAGGCATCGCGGCGCTGCAGGCCGGCGCATTCCACATCACGACGGCTGGCGTCCCTTACTTCAACACCACTCCCATCGGCCGCGCCGTCACCGGCACCATGCTGGTGGCCGCGATGAAGGAGGACGAGGTCCACATCTGGGGCGACGGCTCCACATACAAAGGCAACGACATCGAGCGCTTTTACCGCTACGGCCTGCTTGTCAATCCTGAACTCAAGGTCTACAAACCCTGGCTCGACGCGGCATTCATCGACGAGCTTGGCGGCCGCGCCGAGATGTCTGCGTATATGCAGCGCCACGGCTTCGCTTACAAGATGTCCGCCGAGAAGGCCTACTCCACCGACTCCAACATTCTCGGCGCAACCCACGAAGCCAAAGACCTGGAGCAGCTCTCTTCGTCCGTCAAGATCGTCGTCCCCATCATGGGCGCGGCCTTCTGGCGCGACGAAATCGAAATCCAGCGCGAAGAGGTTGCTGTCCGTTTTGCCGAGGGCACACCTATCGCCCTCAACGGCCGCGAGTTCAGCGACCCCGTCGAACTTCTTCTCGAAGCCAACCGCATCGGCGGACGGCACGGCCTTGGCATGAGCGATCAAATTGAGAATAGGATCATCGAGGCAAAGAGTCGCGGCATCTACGAGGCGCCCGGCCTCGCCCTGCTCTTCATCGCCTACGAGCGGCTCATCACCGGCATTCACAACGAGGACACAATTGAGCAGTACCGCGACCATGGCCGCAAGCTCGGCCGCCTACTCTACCAGGGCCGCTGGTTTGACTCACAGGCCATCATGCTCCGCGAATCCGCCCAGCGCTGGGTCGCCAAACCCATCACTGGCGAGGTCACTCTGGAGCTGCGCCGCGGCAACGATTACTCCATCCTCAACACCGAGTCGCCTAACCTCACTTTCCATCCCGAGCGCCTCAGTATGGAGAAGACTGAATCCACCTTCAGCCCGCGTGACCGCATTGGACAACTCACCATGCGCAATCTCGACATCACCGACACGCGGGAGAAGCTTCTCACTTACGCCAAAACAGGCCTCCTCACGCTAAGCAAAGGCAGCGAAATGCCCCAGCTCAACAGCGGCAAGGAGAAGGAATAACATGAGGTACGATTAAAGTAATGTCCAACGAACAACAATCCGTGAAGATGTGGTCCGGCCGTTTTCGCGAGCCGCTGGACGGGGAGTTCGAAGCGTGGCAGCGTTCGATTGTCTTCGATTGGCGGCTTCTCGACGAAGAGATCGCCGCCAGCAAGGCGCACGCGTCCGCTCTCTGTGCCGCGAAGATTCTCACAAAAGATGAGACAACGGAGTTGCGCGCGGCGCTGGATGCGATTGCCGCCGAGCACACAACGGAGGCGGGCAAGGCGCGGGTGCGCGATCACGCGACAGCCGAGGACATTCATCATTTTGTGGAACTTGAATTAGTTGCCCGCATCGGCTCGCTGGGACTCCGGCTGCACACCGGCCGCAGCCGCAACGAACAGATCGCCACCGATCTTCGGATCTATTTGCGCCGGCAGATCGGCCTCACGGTGGAAGCTCTTGCCGCATGGGCCAATGCGCTGGTCGAGCAGGCGCGCGCCGCCGGCGAAGCGGTGATGCCCAGCTACACGCATATGCAGCGTGCCGAGCCGGTGCTGGTTGCGCATTGGCTGCTGGCGTATGTGGAGATGATTCTGCGCGACGCGGCGCGCCTGCAAGATTGCAGCGCGCGGCTCAATTTTTGTCCATTAGGCTCAGGCGCGGTGGCCGGCGCAACGCTAGCGCTGGACCGCAACCTAGTCGCGCGTGAGTTGGGTTTCACCGCGCCAACGACCAACTCAATGGACGCGACCAGCGATCGCGATTTTATTCTGGAATACCTTCAAGCGCTGACCTTTATCGGATTGCATCTGAGCCGTTTTGCGGAAGAGATTACGCTTTTTGCAACCGCGGAATTCAATTTTGTCACGCTGCCGGAGGCCTTTTCGACCGGCTCCAGCGCGATGCCGCAGAAGAAAAATCCCGACTTCACGGAGCTGATTCGCGCAAAAGTCGGGCGCATTCACGGAGCCGCCGAAGCAGTGACGCTGCTGCTGAAAGGCCTGCCATTAGCCTACAATAAGGACATGCAGGAGACGCAGGAGCCGGCCTTCGCCGTCGAGTTTGTGCCGCAGATGCTCAGGCTGGTGGCGCGCTTCACGGTGGCTTTGCGATTCAATTGCGAGCGCATGAATGAAGCGGCGCAGTCAGGCTACCTGAACGCGATGGCAGCGGCTACGTACCTCGTTCACAAAGGCGTTCCCTTCCGCACAGCACACGAGAAGGTGGGTAACGCTGTGCGCTTTGCAATCGAAAAATGCGTTGAACTCAACGCGCTCTCGCTCGACGAACTACGGCAATTCGGTGAAGAGTTTGAGGAGGATTTCTTCGCCGCCGTCACGCTCACGGCTACGCTCGATTGCCACAACGTAACCGGAGGGACCGCGAGGGAGCGCGTGTGCGAGGCATTGGCTCACGCGACGGAACGCATTGTCGCGCTGAAGCAGGAGGCTGTTCATGCTGGTGCGTAAGGCGCTGCTACAGGACGCCTCGAAGGTCTACGACCTGGTGAATTCGCTCTCCGGCGACGGCACGCTGCTCAAGCGCTCCTTCGCCGAGATCTGCGAAAACATTCGCGACTTTACCGTCGCCGAATCCGATGGCGGCGTCTTTCTGGGCTGCGGCGCGCTGCACTTTTACGGACCGCATCTGTGCGAGGTGCGCTCCATTGTTGTCAAGCCCGAAGCCAAGAGCAAGGGCGCAGGCAGCCGCATTCTGGCCGCGCTGATTGAGGAGGCTGAAGAGCACGGCATTCAATCCATCTGCCTCTTCACGCGCATCCCCGACTTCTTCTTCCGCTATGGATTCCGCACCGTTGAAGACAAGTCCGAGCTGCCAGACAAAATCTTCAAGGACTGCCAGAGCTGCCCGCGTCTGCATCGCTGCGACGAAGTGGCGATGGTGCGCGGACGCATCCCCCGCGTCTCGCTGCTCGGCCTGCGCGAGGAAGCGCAGCAGCTAGTCCATCTTGCCGGGTGACGGATTCAGCATCGCCGCAGCGACGGCGGCCTGGCCGTAGCTGAGGCCGCCATCGCCGGGGCTGACGTTGCGATGCTGATAGACCTCGAAACCTTCCTCTTCCAAGCCCGACCGCAGCAACCGCGCCAAGCGGCGGTTGTGCATGCATCCGCCGCTGAGGGCGACCGCATTGATGCTGGTCTCGATGCGCGCGTTGGCCGCTGCATTGATAAACCCTTCCGCAATACCGGCGTGAAATCTCGCTGATATGCGGCTTGCCGGCACACCGCGCCAAATGTCCGCCAACACTGCATTCCACATCTTCCCGGTTCGAATCACAGCCACGCTGCCTGATTTCTTATCCGCCTCGTGCAACTCCGGAACGTATTCCCCCTGCTCAAATCGGTCGGGCTCATCAACCGCAATGCCCTCAAGCTCAATTGCCGACTGCGCCTCATAGTCCATCACGCGGCGTCCTCGAACCACGCTTGCCACTGCATCAAACAGCCGCCCCAGGCTCGATGTCATCGGCGAGTTGATCTGGCGCTCGATCATTCGTTTCAATACGCGCGCCTCGCTCTGATCCGCGCCGAGCAGAGCCAGCATTTGCTCAGACTCCACATCGAACCCCGCGGCATGAAGCGCGCTCAGCGCCATGCGCCACGGTTCCTTGATCGCCGCCTCGCCGCCGGGCATGAGCACGTAGTCGAGGTGAGCGAAGCGCTCGAAGCTTCCCAGTTTGGCGATCAATACTTCGCCGCCCCAAATTGTTCCATCCGTCCCGTAGCCGGTGCCGTCGAGCGCGAGACCGATTACTTCGCCCGTGAGTCCATGCTCGGCCATGCAGCCGGCGATGTGCGCATGATGATGCTGAACTGCGATGAGCGGGAGGCCGCGTTCCTGTGCCCACTCCCGCGCCCACGTGGTCGAAAGATAGCCGGGATGCAGATCGTGGACGACGGCTTGCGGCTCAATCTCGAAGGTGCGCATCAGGTGGTCGAGCGATTCGCGGAAGAACTCCAGGCCTGTCAGGTTTTCCAGATCGCCCAGGTGCTGGCTCTGATAAACAAAGCGGCCCCGCGCAAGCGCAAAGACATTTTTCAAGTGGCCGCCAACGGCGAGAAGCGGCGGAGAATCAAAGGGCAGTAAAACTCCCAGCGGCACAAAGCCGCGCGCTCTGCGCAGCAGTTGCGGCGCGCCATCAACGACTGCGGCGACCGAGTCATCGCAGCGCTGAAGGATTTCGCGGTCGTGCATCAGGAAGGCGTCGGCGATTGCTCCAAGGCGCGCGAGAGCTTCGTCGTTGTCGATGGCAATCGGCTCTTCGCTGAGGTTGGCGGAGGTCATCACCAGCGCGCGCACGCGCGAGTCGGCAAAGAGCAGATGCTGCAACGGCGCATAAGGCAGGAAGATGCCCAACCAGGGAATCCCTGGCGCGACAGCATCGGCAATGGCGCAGCCTTCGCGACGCTGCGCCAGAACAATCGGCCGTGCGGGAGTCGAGAGCAGCGATTCTTCTTCGGCGGTCAGCGCGCAGATTGCCCGCGCGGCCTCAAGGTCGCGCACCATCACCGCCAGCGGCTTTCCATAGCGGCGCTTGCGCTCGCGCAGGCGCATCACCGCGGCCTGGCTGGTTGCATCCACGCTGAGGTGAAAGCCGCCGATGCCTTTGATGGCGACGATATTTCCGGAGAGGAGCAGGTTGATGGTTTGGTCGACGGGGTCGGAACTAGCGGAGTTGGCGCAGTTAGCAACGACGCTTGTGAGCGATACTCCCGGCAGCATATTTCCATCGGCACTCACCAACCACACGCGCGGTCCGCAGTCCCAGCAGGCGTTTGGCTGGGCATGGAAGCGGCGGTTCAGCGGGTCGTCGTACTCGCTCTGACAGGCCGGGCACATGGGGAACTTCGCCATCGAGGTCTGAGGGCGGTCGTAGGGAATGCTGCGGGTGATGGTGAAGCGCGGGCCGCAGTTAGTGCAATTCAGGAAGGGATAGCGGTAGCGGCGGTCGAGGGGCGAGAGCAGCTCACTCAGGCAATCCGGGCAGGTGGCCGCATCGGCTGGAATTCCGGTGCTCACGCGGCCCACAACCTCGCTGGCAACGATTCGAAACTCCGCTTCGCCGGTCGCGGCCAGTTCGCGCACGGTGACCGAGTCGATGCGCGCCAGGGGCGGCTGCTCGGAGCGCAGGCGGGAGAGAAAGGCTACCACGCGCTCATCAGGCCCTTCGATCTCGAGGGTCACCCCATCGGTATCGTTGCCGACAAAGCCCGTCAGGCCCTCCTCCAGGGCGAGCCGGTAGACAAACGGACGGAAGCCAACGCCCTGCACCACGCCGCGGACCAGCGCCGAGCGCCGTACTCGATTTGGCGGGGTTTGATCCATCAACAGAAAGCCTCTCACCGGAGACCAGCATAGCGCATCACCACTCATTCGGCTCAATGAAACATTCCTGCACTGTCTCTTACAGCACAGGTTATTGGCAGAATGAGGTTAATCTGAAAGAGAAGGGATGTGGGGAGTTTCAACATGATGAGTTGTAGACGAGTGGGTGCGGCAGGGGCCGTTGCGGCGGTCTGTGCCCTGGCCTTGCTGAGAATCGCCGCGGCTCAGGCCGAGCAGCCTGACGAGTCTGCGGTGATTCGAGACGTTGACTCGGCGGTCAAAGTGCGGATTGATGGCATTGCCGCTTACACTGTCACTGAACACTACGCCGTTTACCGGAACCACGACGAAACCCATCCAGTGGCTGAAATGACGGTCAAAACAGAGTACCGCAAGGAGACCGGCAAGAGTTACACGATTCTCTCGCAAAGCGGTTCGGAGTTCATCCGGAAATACGTGCTGGGGCCGCTTCTCGATCGTGAGAAAACGATCAATCTGCCTGGCATTCGCGAGGCATCCTGGTTCACTTCGGCCAACTACGAGATGAAGCTCAAGCCCGGAGGCGTACAGCAGATGGACGGGCGGACCTGCTACGCGCTGGCGATCAGCCCCCGACGCAAGGGCACCAATATGATCGATGGAACTTTGTGGGTGGACGTCAGGGATGGTTCGATTGTTCGCCTTGAGGGAAGCGCAACCCAAAGTCCATCCATCTTCACCGGACCCGCCCAGGTGATGCGCCAGTACGTGAGCCTAAACGGTTTTGCCATGGCCACCCAGGCACGAGCCGTGTCGGATAGCTTTCTTCTTGGTCAGACCGTGGTCACCATCGACTATCGCGACTACCATATTCAACTCAATCCAGCCCGTTAGGCGGAGCCGAAGCTGGGCGATTTGAACCTCCTTCAAAGCCGTCTACCACGGCTGGAGGAGCGGGCGATTTATCCTTCCCTAACCGGAACGCATCGCTATAAAGCCGTCGGATGAAAGGATTTCCACTGCAAGTGACCGTGGTCACCGATTCAAACCGGCCCGGAGCCGTAAAAGTATAGATAGACACCGAGCCGGACGCGCCTGAATCGCTGTGCGTTTTGTTCCGTGATGGGGAGGATTCGTGCCAGCATTCACACCGCCGCCGCTGCCCAGCGACGATAAACGATGGAAGATCGTGAACGGCACCATGCGCAAGAATGGCTTTGCCCGTCATGCGCTGATTGAAACGCTGCACACGGTGCAATCCGCCTTCGGCTACCTGGACGACGACTCGATTCGCTTTGTTGCCCTCTCGCTGCGCGTGCCGCTGAGCCAGGCCTATGGGGTGGTTACGTTTTACCACTACTTCAGCCTGAAGCCGCCGGGCAAGCACACCATGACCATCTGCGCTGGCACGGCCTGCTACATCAAGGGCGCCGACAAGCTGATCGCCGCGGCAGAAAAGCGCCTGGGGGTTGCCCGTGGGCAGACCACGTCGGACGGCCAGATCAGCCTGATGACGGCCCGCTGCGTGGGCGCGTGCAGCCGCGCGCCGGTGATGCTGTGCGACGGCGCGGTGGCCGGCGAGATGGCCGCTGAGCCGATGCTCGAGCAACTGGAAAGGTGGGCGGTGGAATGACGATCGAAGAGCTCGAGCAGGTTGCCAAAAGCGTTTGCCAGGAGAACGATAAATACGATTTTGAAGTGAATGTCTGCATGGACCTGGCCTGCATGAGCCAGGGCGCGGACCATTTGCGGGAGGCGCTGGAAAAGGCTGCCGGAGCATCGGGCAAGAACGTTCTGGTGCGCCGCACCGGCTGCATGGGCCCATGCTCCAGCGGCCCGCTAGTGCGCGTGGACCCCGAGGAGCACCTGTATCACCATGTGAAGGCCGACAATGCCGAAGCGATTGTGGCCAGCCTGGGCGGCCCGCCCGTCCCTGAACTGCAATGCGACCTGAACGATCACTTTGACCGGCAGGTGCGGGTGGTGCTGGAGAATGCCGGTTACATCGATCCGGAGAAGATCGACGACTATATTGGCCGCGATGGCTACAAAGCTCTGCTGACCGCGCTGACCGAGATGACGCCCAACGGCGTGATTCATCGCATCACCGAAAGCGGCCTCAGGGGGCGCGGCGGCGGCGGCTATCCAACCGGGCTCAAATGGGGAACGGTGGCCAAGGCCTCGGGCGAGTTGAAGTATGTGGTCTGCAACGGCGACGAGGGCGATCCCGGCGCATTCATGGATCGCAGCGTGATGGAAGGCGATCCGCATCGCGTCATTGAAGGCATGGCCATCGCCGCTTACGCTGTAGGCGCAAGCAAGGGCTTCATCTATGTCCGGGCCGAGTATCCGGTGGCCGTCTCACGGCTGACAACCGCCATCCGCGAAGCGCGGCGGCGGGGATTGCTGGGCAACGGCATCTGCAACACGCCCTTCAACTTCGACGTGGAGATTCGCCTCGGCGCGGGCGCTTTTGTCTGTGGCGAAGAGACGGCGCTGATCGCCTCCATCGAAGGCAAGCGCGGCACGCCCAGACCGCGGCCTCCCTACCCGGCGGTCAGCGGCCTCTTCGGCAAGCCCACGCTCATCAACAATGTGGAGACCTTCGCCAACATCGCGCCGATTGTGCGCAACGGCGGCAAGTGGTTCGCCAACATGGGCTCGGAGCGGAGCAAGGGCACCAAGGTCTTCGCTCTGACCGGCAAGATCGCCAACACCGGCCTGGTGGAAGTGCCGATGGGCATTAAGCTGCGCGAGATCATCGAGGTGATCGGCGGCGGCGTGCCCGGTGGGCATCAATTCAAGGCGGTGCAGACCGGCGGACCTTCCGGCGGTTGCATTCCCGCCGAGATGCTGGACCTGGGCGTCAGCTACGATGCGCTGATGGCGGTCGGCTCGATCATGGGCTCGGGCGGCATGATCGTGATGGACGACACCTCCTGCATGGTGAACGTGGCGCGCTTCTTCGTCGAGTTCTGCATGACGGAATCCTGCGGCAAGTGCATACCCTGCCGCGCGGGCACGGCGCAGATGTTCACGCTGCTGACCCGCATCTGCGAAGGCAGGGGAACCATGGACGATCTGGACCTGCTGATCAGCCTGTGCGAGACCATCAAGGAAACTAGCCTTTGCGGACTGGGCATGACGGCGCCCAATCCAGTGCTGAGCACCATCAAATATTTCCGCAACGAGTACATCGAGCACATTGTGCATAAGCGCTGTCCGGCCGGCGTCTGCAACATCGAAACGCCCGCTGCTGTCTCCGCGGAGGTGTTGGCATGAGCGAAAGCATGGGCGTCAAAACTCTCACCATCGACGGCCAGGAGCTGAGCGCGCGCGCCGGTCAGACCATCCTGGAAGTGGCGCGGGAGAACGAAATCAACATTCCCACGCTCTGCCATCTGGAGGGCCTGAGCAACGTGGGCGCATGCCGCCTCTGCCTGGTGGAGATCAAAGGCAGCAATAAGCTGTTGCCCGCCTGCGTCGCCAACATCCATGAAGGCATGGAGGTGGTCACCAACTCCGAGCGGCTCAAGAAGCATCGCCGCATGATTCTGGAGCTGCTCTTCGCCGAGCGCAATCACATCTGCGCGGTCTGCGTCTCCAACGGCCACTGCGAGTTGCAGGCGCTGGCGCAGGAGCAGGGCCTGACGCATATCAGCCTGCCCTATCGCAACCCCGCATTGAGCGTGGATGCCTCGCACGAACGCTTCTCCGTGGATCACAATCGCTGCATCCTGTGCATGCGCTGCGTGCGAGCCTGCGCGGAGATTGAAGGCGCGCACATCTGGGATGTGATGGGCCGCGGCATCGACTCCATCGTCATCACCGACCTGCACGAAGAGTGGGGAAGCTCGGCTTGCACCCGCTGCGGAAAGTGCGTGCAATGCTGCCCCACCGGAGCCCTCTTCGACAAGAGCAAGATCGGCTCCGACCACCCCAAGTATCCGGATTTTTTGCCGTACCTGAACCTGATGAGGGAAGCGCGATGAGCAAATTGAAAGTGGCAACAGTATGGCTGGACGGTTGTTCCGGCTGTCATATGTCTTTTCTCGATATGGATGAGCGGCTCCTCAAGCTGGCGGAGTTGGTCGACATCGTCTACAGTCCCATCGTGGACGCCAAGGTCTTCCCCGACGAGGTGGACATCGCCCTGGTGGAGGGCGCGGTAGCCTCGGTGGACGACGAAGCCAAGATCAAGAAGGTGCGCGCCCACTCGAAGACGCTGATCGCGATGGGCGATTGCGCCGTTGCCGGCAACGTGCCCTCGATGCGCAATCCCATCGGCCCCGAGAAGATTCTCGACCGGGCGTACATCGAGAACGCCAGCGCGCAGCAGCAGATTCCCTGCGTGGTGGTGCCCAAGCTTCTCAAGATCGTTCGCCCCATTCACGAATTCGTGAATGTCGATGTTTTTTTGCCCGGCTGTCCGCCCTCGGCCGATACCTTTTACACCGCGTTGACCGCGCTGGTCACCGGCGCGCCGCTGGATATTTCAGCCCTTACCCGTTTTGGAGCTTGACGTCATGACCCAGACCATCACCATCGATCCGGTAACCCGCCTTGAAGGCCACGGCAAGATCACCATCATGCTCGACAGCCAGGGCCAGGTGGAGGACGCGCACTTCCACGTCACCCAGGTGCGCGGTTTTGAGAAGTTCTCCGAAGGCCGGCCGTTTTACGAGATGCCCAGCCTGATGGCGCGTATCTGCGGCATCTGTCCGGTCTCGCACCTGCTGGCCTCGGCCAAGGCCTGCGAAGCCATCATGGCGGTGCGCATTCCGCATACCGCCGCGCAACTGCGGCGCATGTTGAATATGGCCCAGTTGGTGCAGTCGCACGCGCTGAGCTTCTTCCATCTCTCGTCGCCTGATCTTTTATTGGGCATGGAGTCGGACCCCCACACGCGCAACATCTTCGGCGTGGCGGCCGCGCGGCCCGACCTGGGTCTGGCCGGCATTGGCCTGCGCCGCTTTGGCCAGCACATCATCGAGCTGCTGGGCAGCAAGCGCATTCATACCGGCTGGGTAGTTCCGGGCGGCGTCACCGAGCCGCTCAGCGCCGCTCACCGCGACGAGATACTGGCCATGCTGCCCGAGGCCTACGCCAACGTCAAGCTGGCGCTCACCGCCTACAAGCAGATCGCCGACAGCTTCAGCCAGGAGATCGAGGTCTTCGCCAACTTCCCGTCGAATTACCTGGGCCTGATCAACGAGGATGAGTCAATTGAATTCACCGACGGCACGCTGCGGCTGCTCGATCCCACAGGCGCGATCATCGAGGACGGCATGACAGCCCATCGCTTCACAGAGGTGATTGGCGAGGCCGTCGAGAACTATAGCTACACCAAGTTCGTCTACTACAAGCCGCTCGGCTATCCGCAGGGAAGCTACCGCGTGGGCCCGCTGCCGCGGTTGAACATCGTCAAAAGCATGGGAACGCCGCAGGCCGACAAGGAACTGGCCCTCTTCAAGCAGATGAGCGCCGGACCCATCGAGAGCTCCTTCCACTATCATCATGCGCGGCTGGTCGAGGCCCTCTACGGCGTCGAGAATATCGAGCGCATCCTCGCCGATCCGCTCATCCTCGACAAGCATGTGCGCGCCACTGCTGGCGTCAACCGGCTCGAAGGCGCGGGCCAGATTGAAGCGCCGCGCGGCACGCTGAATCACCACTACAAGGTGGACGAGAACGGCAAGATCACCTGGGCCAACCTGGTCGTCGCCACCGGCCACAACAACAAAGCGATGAACCTGGGCGTGCTACAGTCGGCCAGGGCTTACGTGAAGGACGGCAAGTTCACCGAGGGCGCGCTGAATCGCGTCGAGGCCGTGATTCGCACCTTCGATCCCTGCCTCAGTTGCTCCACGCACGCCTTAGGGCAGATGCCGCTGGTGATGACGCTGGTCAATGCCGACGGCGAGGTCGTGGACCAGTTGATCCGCTAAACTGAAACCATGAGTTCGACCCAAGCCCGATGCCTTATTCTCGCCTGCGGCAACACCATACGTGGGGATGACGGCGTCGGGCTTTGGCTTGCCGAGTGGGCGGAGCGGCGCTTTGCGGACCAGCCCGGCGTGCGCGTCATCGCCGACCATCAATGGACTCCCGAACTGGCCGAGGACGTTGCCCGCGCCCAGTCCGTTCTATTTATCGATTGCTCTCTCGATACGGCCGCCGGATCAATTCATCTGACGGACGTGGAGCCGGCCGCCGCGGGCCAGGGAATCAACACCCATCATCAGAACGCGGCGGAGCTGCTCGCGCTGAGCCGCGATCTCTATGATTCTCTGCCTATGAATGCGGTTCTGCTGACCATCAGCGCAGGCTCAGTCGAGTTTGGAGAATCCTTCAGCGCCGCGGTGACCGCCGCATTGCCTGACGCCTGCAGAATAATCGAAGAGACAGTTCTGCAACTGCTCAGCGCTCCGCCACCAGATCGAGCAAATCAAAAAACTCGGGAAAGCTGATGGCGACCGATTCCGCGCCTTGAATCCGCGTCTCGCCCTCGGCGCGCAACGCGGCCACGCTGAAGGCCATCGCGATGCGGTGGTCGCCGCCGGAGTCAATCGCCGCGCCTTGCAGCCTTTGTCCGCCGGGTACATCGAGTCCGTCCTCGAACTCTTCGACCTCGGCGCCCATCGCGCGCAGATTCCTGACCACCAGCGCGATGCGGTCCGACTCCTTCACGCGCAGCTCACGCGCGTCGCGGATGCGGATGCCGCCACTGGTAAATGGGCCAATCGCCGCCAGCGCGGGCAGCTCGTCGATCAGTTGCGCGGCCAGCGCGCCCGAAATCTCCGTAGATCCGAGACCTTCCGGCGGAGCCGTGATCTGCACCGTGCCCACCAACTCGGCGTTCTTCTCTTCCAGATTGAGTACGTTGATGCGCGCGCCCAGAGCGGTCAGCACGTCCAGCAGCGCGGCGCGCGTGGGATTCAGGCCGAGGGAGTCCAGCACCAGGCTGGAGCCGGGAAACAGGGCCGCCGCGCAGAGAAAGAACGCAGCCGAAGAAATGTCGCCGGGAACGGCAGCTTGGATGGCGCTGAGCTTCTGCGGCCCCTGAATCGACACCGAGTCCAGCGTGCGCTCGACCTTCGCGCCGAAGGCTCGCAAAGCCAGCTCGCTATGGTCGCGGGTGCGCACTGCCTCGCGCACCGTGGTTGTGCCCGCCGTCTGCAAGCCGGCCAGCAGAATGCAGGTCTTCACCTGCGCGCTGGGCACCGGCGTGGTGTAGTCGATGGCGCGCAACGCGCAGCCTTCGATCACGAGCGGCGCATGGCCCTCGGTGAGCGTGAGGCGCGCGCCCATCTCTTCCAGCGGCTTGCGAATCCGCTCCATCGGACGGCGCGAGAGCGACTCGTCGCCCGTGAGCGTGAAGCGTCCTGCCTGCGGCGCCAGTAGGCCGCTGATCATGCGCATCGTCGAGCCGGAGTTGCCGCAGTCGAGCGGCTGGTCGCAGGGCGTCACGCGTCCGCCCACGCCGGTCACTTCCACCGAGCCGTCTTCCAGGCGGCGCACCTTCGCGCCCAGCGCCTCCATGCAGGCGAGGGTCGAGGCGCAATCGGCCCCGGTGGAAAAATTCGTGAAGCGCGACGTGCCCTCGGCAAAGGCCGCCAGCATTCCGTAGCGGTGGCTGATGGATTTGTCGCCGGGCAGGCGTAGGCTGCCGTAGATGTTCTTTGCCGGGCGGATGATGCGTTCTTCTGTCGGAGTGTGCAAGGCGGCTCCCGCAATGGTCTCTCTTCAAGTCTAACCAACGGGAGAGCCGCGCGGGCAAAGGACGCAAAGGAAAGGCGGCCGGTAGTATACTGACGCGGAGCGGGAAAGCGTAAGGGAGATCCATCAGGAATCAAAATCGCCGTGCCAGTGCCCTGAACGAGCGCCAGCATCCCCTTGCTGGACGGGTGCGGGAGAGCCGGCAAAGTGGGGTCGGGAGTCTACGGGATGAATAGGAAAATCTTTGTAATTGCAACAGCGGGCATGCTTCTCGCGGCCGGCCTGCTTGCGGGCCGGGGCATCATCGGTGTGAGCGCGCAGAACGAGCCGGCTCTCATCACTATCGACTATCCGCTGGACGGCTCGGTCTTCCCTCCCGACATGGCTCCTCCCACCTTTCAATGGCGTGACACAGCACCCAACGCGGACTCCTGGCAGGTTGAGGTCAACTTCGCGGACGGTTCCGCGCCCCTCCTGGTCTCGTCGAAGGGCGAGCCGATGCGTGTTGGAGCAATCGACCCGCGCGCCATTGCCGACACTAACAAGCCGCCCGAGCTGACTCCCGAGCAGGCCGCCGCGCACACCTACAAACCCGACGCCGCAACCTGGGCCTCCATCCGCCAGCACGCGGTCTCGGCTGCCGCCACCATCACCATCCGCGGCTTTGCGACTGGCGCTGTTCCGGTCTCCAGCGGCAGCATGAAGCTGAGCATCTCGACCGATCCGGTGGGCGCGCCGATCTTCTACCGCGACGTGCCGCTGATGCCCTCGGAGACGGAAAAGGGATTCATCAAGCCGCTGGCGTCAAGCGCGATCCCGCTGATCGAGTGGCGCATGCGCAACGTGGCGGAGACGGGAAGCCATGTCGTGATGACCGACCTGCACTCCTGCGCCAACTGCCACTCCTTCGCCGCTAACGGCAAGACCCTGGGGCTTGATATGGATGGTCCGCAGAACGACAAGGGGCTGTACGCGGTAGTTCCGGTCGCCAAGCAGATGACGATTCGCAACCAGGACATGATCTCCTGGTCCTCATTCCCCTCGGAATCGGCCAGCCCGGTCCGTATCGGCTTCATGTCCCAGGTCTCGCCCGATGGCCGCTATGTGGTTACCACCATCCGGCCGCCGGGAACCAAAAGCTCATCGTTCTACTACGTGGCCAACTTCAAGGACTATCGCTTCCTGCAAGTCTTTTATCCCACGCGCGGCATCCTATCCTGGTATGACCGCGTGACCAAAAAGTTCCAGCCGCTGCCCGGCGCCGATGATCCCCATTTTGTGCAGGCCAGCGCCGTGTGGAGTCCCGACGGCAAGTACCTGGTCTTCGTTCGCGCCGAGGCCAGGGAGCCATTCCCCGCCGACGGCAAGATGGCCGCCTATGCCAACGACCCGGCAGAGGTTCCGATTCAGTACGACCTTTACCGCATTCCCTTCAATCACGGCCTGGGAGGAAAGCCCGAACCCATCTTGGGCGCATCGCAGAACGGCATGAGCAACAGCTTCGCCAAGATCTCGCCGGACGGCAAGTGGATAGTCTTTGTCCAGGCCCACAACGGCCAGTTGATGCGCCCTGACAGCAAGCTCTACATCGTTCCGGCCGCGGGCGGCGTGGCTCGTCGCATGACCTGCAACACGGCGCTGATGAACTCCTGGCACAGCTTCTCGCCCAACGGCCGCTGGCTGGTCTTCTCCTCCAAGAGCCGTTCGCCCTACACGCAAATGTTTCTCACCCACATCGACGCCGAGGGCAACGACACGCCCGCCATCCTGATTGAGAACTCCACCGCCGCCAATCGTGCGGTGAACATTCCGGAGTTCGTCAATATGGAGCCCAGCGGCATCGAACACATCGCCACGCCGGCGGTGGACTTTTACAAACAATACGATGTAGCCGCGGATCTGGCCAAGAAAGGCCAGTACGCTGCCGCCATTCCCGAGTGGGCCAAAGCCATCGCGATGAATCCGGATGACGCCCGCGCTCGCAACAATTACGGCCAGACGCTGGCCAAAGCAGGCAAGACCAAAGACGCCATCGATCAGCTCCAGAAGGCTGTCCTGCTCAAGCCCCAATACCCTGAGGCGCACAATAATCTGGGCATTGCGCTGGCCGGCGCGGGCCGTTCCATGGAAGCCATCGATCATTACCGCCAGGCGCTGGAGGACAATCCCGGCTATGCCGAGGCGCGCAACAATCTCGGCCGCGCGCTGTTGGAAGAACACCGCCTGCCCGAAGCCATCGAGCAGCTCCAGGACGCCATCGCCATCAATCCCGAGTATGCCGAGGCGCACAACAACCTGGGCTACGCGCTGGCCTCCCAGGGCCGCC
>Ga0326727_10004952_pt1 | contig 38827 bp, 28 predicted proteins | sample MB2enrmetagenome_FD_207643 | JGI IMG/M metagenome (GOLD analysis project Ga0326727, IMG submission 207643) | Lab enriched peat soil microbial communities from McLean, Ithaca, NY, United States - MB29MY | ecosystem: Environmental > Terrestrial > Soil > Wetlands > Peat | place: USA: New York...
CCTTTGCTCGCCACTTACATTTCCGGCCCCAGCGCGACGGCGGACATTGAGATGACGCGAATCAAAGGCGTGCACGGTCCGCGGTTTTTACATGTGATTCTGGTCCACGACTGAAGCACTTCAGGAGATGATGAAGACTTAAGTGAGAATCTCAGTAGATTTCGCCATAAGGGATAAGAGATGGGCAGCCAAGTGAGATCAATCCGCATTGTAGGTGCTTTGCAGCAGCGGATATGGAAGCCAGCAGCGGACGCGTAATAGCAGGCCAGTTGGCCGATGGTCGCCTATATGTGCGCGAGGTCAACAGATTTGCCAACGCATTTTCCAAGGACCCCGTTAGCGGATATCACTGCTGGCCGATTGATGGAATATATACGCATATTCAGAATGAGCTCGCCGCAGCATCATCCATAAAATCTCCGCACATAGTGAAACTCTTTGTGCCATTGGGGTCGCCGGGGCCTCCAAGGATGCTCGTCGCCTCTTCTATCGACGGGGAATGAAGGAGAGATATTTCTATTTCACCCGGCAGATAGGCGGTAATTAAAATGAGATTCATGCCGCAACCCGGAAGAACCACGGCAGAGAGAGACGTCGGTTTGCAGTTGTTGCCATTCCTTTTTCGAATCAGCATAATGACCGGCTGGCAGCCGATTCGCTGCAAATTGCTGTTGCCCGATGTTACCGACTGAGTTGTCGCTTGTGAAAATGAAGACATAGTTATCACCTGAACGTAGGTTGCTCGATTTTATTAACCCTGAGATTCTTAGTTTTTACCGCATTACACTTACTCTGCAGCTGGTACAAATTACCAGGCAGGCCAACTCCAGACGCGCGTCCCACATTCTATCTAGCCGACGTAAAGCGCGCAGATTATTTTGCGATCACTGCGCCCCGAGGGTCCGAGGGTGCGTTTATTTTGCATGAAGTAGCGGATCTTCTCATCGGCCGGAGTCGGGCCGCCACTGATGCAGAGCTCAGTAGCATCGACAACAAGAGGCTGTGAGCAGGTAGAGAACCTTTGGGGAAATAGCAGACGACAGGTTATTCCTCGCTGTCTTGGAGTATAGATTGTATTGCAATAGACAATTACTATCTCTACGGAATACCATGTGGTTATATGAGCCGGTGTCAGGCTCTCCACTAATGAATCCGGCAAGCATGTTGTGAAGATTGCTTTTTCGCCCGCTGCATGGCACGCTTTTTACAAGGGCTAACTGCTGTTAACGGAACTGCTTGAAGGGAATTGAAGACACGGAGGCAAGCGCTTGCCAAGGGCCAAGCTCAAAAGGTTATATCTGATTCCGATTCTTTCCAAGGCTCTAGACGTGATCGAGCAACTGGAGCAGAACAATGTTCCTGTCACCCTGGAAGACATGTATCAGAAGAACCAGATATCCAAGACCAGCGTCTATCGTATTCTTAAGACGCTGGTGCATCGGGGCTATGTTGCCCAGTCACAGGACGGCCAGTATCGTCTGGTTTCCCGGCCGCGCAGGCTGCGCTTCGGCTTTGCCGCTTTGAGCGCCGAGATGCCCTTCTCGATTGCTGTGGCACAAAGCGTTGTGGAAGCTGCGGCGGCATCTGGTGTCGAGCTGATCATGCTCGATAACCGCTACGATCCAGACATTGCCATCCAGAACGCAGAAGAGTTTGTGGCCAAGCGGGTGGACCTGGTTCTTGAGTTCCAGGTGGAGGAGGCCGTGGCTCCGCGCGTGGCCCATCTCTTCAAGAGGGCCGGAATTCCCCTGATTGCAATCGACGTACCTCACCCCAACGCGACTTATTTCGGGGTGGATAACTTTGAATCTGGATACGAAGCCGGTGCCTTGCTGGCACAACACGCCTTGGGCAAGTGGAAGGGAAAAGTCGACTGGGTTCTGGGAATCGGGTTCGCCGAAGCGGGCAGCTTTGTGCAGAGCCGCATCTCTGGCGCTTTCGACGGCATTCGCGACCGTATTGGCTCCATTCCTCCAGATCGCTTTGTGCAGATCGAGGGGCGAGGTATGCGCCAGCCGAGCCAGCTTGCGATCACTAAATTTCTCACCAGCCACCGCAAAGGGGAGAGCATTCTGATCGCTGCCGCCACTGATTCAAGCGCGCTGGGCGTTCTGGACGCGGCCCGCCAACTTGGCATTGAAGCAGATATAGCCATCGCCGGACAGGACTGCATCCCCGAAGTGATCGAAGAGATGCGCAGTGGCAAGAGCGCCATTATCGGGTCTGTTTCACATGAGGCTGAAAGCTATGGTCCCCGCCTCATCCAGCTTGGCATCTCCCTCTTGCGGGGGTATGCAGTGCCTCCCTACAACTACGTGCACCACCGTGTGATCACCCCGGAAACCCTGGGTATTGAGCAGGCATCTTCCTCCGCATTGCGTCCTGATCAGGCTGTGGATTAGAGTCACTTGTAAATAGGTGGTAAGCGAGAAATATCCTCCTCATTTTGTCGCGCCAGGTATATTTCCCGGACTCATAAACTTTTTTCTGCTCCGAGGCAACGCGGCCTCTGTTCAACGGTGTACACAAGATGGGCAGGAGCTTTTCCATGAGTCGGGCGGTGCCCGGCCTTATCTTTGCCTCATATACGTGTGAAAATTGGTCTTTACAATACAATAGGCTCCGGCATAGATTATTTCTAAAGGTAAATAGTTTCAAATGAGAATCAGAGGTTTCAAGAGGAATCATTTTCATCGGGACGTGATTCGCAGCAGGCAATCGAGTGATTAGTTCGATGAGTTGTCTGTGTGGAATTTTCCGCAGATGTAGCCTCGTTGCCTGGCAACACGGTTCAGCAAGAGGGTAATGGCGGTTAATTTTTAAGGAGAAGGCGGAGAATTCAAGGAGCAAGGGAAGAAAGATGGGAGCAGCTGACGGAGTTGAGATGCAGTTCCCCTGTTATGTAGCGGCCGATCTGGGAGCAAGCAGTGGACGTGTGATTGCCGCGCAACTTGGTGAAGGGCGCCTGCGCCTGCGCGAAGTGAGCAGGTTTCCGATTGCGTTTAGCAAAAATCAGCAGAGTTGCAATTGTATGAGAGAGGAAGTTCAACGATGAGCGTTCAGCAGAAAGTTCAAACGGCTTACGATTTGGCCAGAGAACGTTTCGCGGAGATCGGCGTGGACACCGAAAAGGTTCTTCCTCAGCTGGAAGAGATTCCGATTTCCATTCAATGCTGGCAGGGAGACGACGTTCGCGGCTTTGAAAATCCCGAGGGCGAGTTGACCGGCGGCATTCAGACCAGCGGCAACTATCCGGGACGGGCCCGAACTGCTGACGAACTGCGTGCTGACTTTGAAGTTGCCCTGGCGCAGATTCCGGGCAGAAAGCGGCTCAATCTTCATGCGATTTATCTCGAATCGGACAAGCCGGTGGAGCGGGACGCCATTGAGCCCAAGCACTTCGAGCGCTGGGTAAAGTGGGCCAAAGAGCATGATCTGGGCTTGGATTTCAATCCTACCTGTTTTTCACATCCACTCAGCGAACGAGCAACACTCAGCCATCCGGATGCCGTTGTGCGCAGGTTCTGGATTGATCACTGCCTGGCAAGCCGGCGCATCAGTGAGTATTTCGGCGTGGAACTGGGCACTCCGGCGATGATGAATATCTGGATTCCGGATGGGGACAAGGACCTGCCCGCGGATCGCATTGGGCCGCGTCAACGATTGATCGAGGCTCTGGATGAGATTGTTTTCGCTCCTCTCGGCAAGCATCATAAAGTAGCCGTCGAGGGCAAACTATTCGGCATCGGCTCGGAGAGCTACACGGTGGGTTCCAACGACTTCTATCTTGCCTATGCGGCCACGCGCAAGACGCTGCTCTGCCTGGACGCCGGGCATTTTCATCCCACCGAGAACGTCTCCGACAAGATTTCCACGGCGCTGTGCTTCTTGGACGAGATTCTGCTCCATGTTTCGCGCCCCGTGCGCTGGGATTCCGATCATGTAGTGCTGTTGGACGATGCCACGCTGGCCATTGCGCAGGAGATCGTGCGCTGTGGCGCTTTATCTCGAGTGAACATCGGCCTGGACTTTTTCGACGCCAGCATCAATCGCATCGCGGCCTGGGTGATAGGCGCGCGCAATATGCGCAAGGCATTATTGCTGGCGCTGCTAGAGCCGGCGGCCCTGCAACTGGCCGCGGAAAAGGACCTTGACGGCGCTGGCCGCATGGCGCTCTTTGAGGAGCAGAAATCGATGCCCTGGTCCGCAGTGTGGGAGTATTATTGCGCCAGCCACGGAGTCCCTGAGGGGATTGGATGGCTGCAGCCGGTGCGCAGCTACGAAGAGAAGACGCTCTCCAAGCGCGGATAAGAGAGCGGGAAACGGAACGCCGGAGGAAGTCGATCTCCGCTAACAGCATGAGATGCCCACAGCGCCGGTTCGGCGTGCAAGCCAAAAGGAGCACCGCGATTCTGATGAAACGAAGATTTCTTATCACGGCTGGGATCGTCATTGCCCTGGCTTCGTTGTCACGTGCCGAGAATCCGCCTGCTTCATGGGTGGACAAGGATACCGGCCATCGTGTACTCCGGCTCACCGATGAGCCGGGATCGTCGGGCTTTTATTTTAATGTCAATGCGTATACGCCCGACGGCAAGCACATGGTCTATAACGCTCCCGACGGCATTCATGTGCTTGATCTGGCCAGCTTCAAAACCCGGCTGGTGGTGCCCAATCCTCCGCCTCCCGCGGACGCACCGCCGGGCAGCCGCGCCTTCTTTCGCAACGGCGTTCATGCTATCATGGCGGGCAGAAAGACGAACTCCGTCTTCTTCTCACGATTCGACGCCGCAAGCAAATTGAGCACGTTGTATAAGGCGAATCTGGACACCGGAAAAATCACTAAGCTGGTTACGCTTCCACCACGCGCCAGCGTGGCGACCATCAACGCCGACGAAACGCTGGGCGTGGGTACCTACGATGAAACCGAGGAGGGCTTCAATCAGGAATACGGACGCAATCCGCCCCCGGTAAATGGGTCCGCCAACACGCCAGCGTCATCAGCCGGATTCCTGGTTCAGCCGGAGGGCAAGGGGGAGATGATGGAGCGCCGCCTCGCCGCGCGCATTCCCGTTGTCCTGTTTTCCATCGACCTGAAGACCGGCAAGGTCACTGAGCTGCTGCACTCCACCGACTGGATTGGCCACATGCTCTTCTCGCCCACCAATCCCAACCTGCTGATGTATTGTCACGAAGGTCCATGGCATAAAGTTAACCGCATCTGGATGATTCATGCCGATGGCACGCACAACCAACTGATGCACAAGCGCACCATGGCCATGGAGATTGCCGGCCACGAGTTCTGGGGGCTGGACGGCAAAACCATCTGGTACGACTGGCAATATCCCAAGGGCGAGGACTTCTTTATTGCCGGCTATAACCTGCAAACGCGCCAGCGCATCGCCTATCATCTGCAGCGCAACGAGTGGTCGATTCACTTCAACCTGACGCAGGGCGAGACGCTCTTTGCCGGCGATGGCGGCGATCCCGGCCAGGTGGCCAAAGCTCCGGACGGCGAGTGGATCGAGCTCTTCCATCCGCAAATGCTGAAGTCCGCCGGCATCAACGGGCCCGGGATGTGGCAGCCGGGCGTATTCCACTCCGAGCGCCTGGTCAATATGTCGCACCACAACTACCGCCTGGAACCCAACGTTCGCTTCTCTCCGGACAAGAAACTGGTGATTTTTACCAGCAATCTTTTCGGCAGCAGCTACGTTTTTGCAGTGGAAGTGGACAAGGCCGCCAATCCCAATCCGTCGGAGATTCAATCGACGCCGGAGTTGGCCGCCCGCTACTTGCAGTCGCAAAATACAAAATGACGGTTTGATAATTGCAGGATGTATGGAAGCCAATTGGAATCGAGGGCAGTCATGCAGCGTATTTTTGCATTCATTATTGCCGGCGGGACGCTCGCCGCCCAGGGCCAGAGCTTCATTTGCGGTCTACCAAAGGCAACCCAGGCCGGAGTGGTGCAACTAACCGCGACCTCTGTTTATTCATCGGCCACTCCCGGCTTCGATCTGAATACGGTTCCTGAGGTAAAAGCGGGCTTCTGCTCCAGCGACATGCCGTTCTTTTTTTCTGCTGCGTTTCCAGAGGGAAGTTATCGCGTTACCATCAGCTTCGGCTCTACTCAGCCGTCCGCCACCACGGTGCGCGCTGAAGCGCGCCGCCTCATGATCGAACAGGTTGCGGTCACTCCCGGCGCGCCGGTGACGCGGAGCTTCGACGTCAATCTCCGCGTGCCGCAGATTGCCGGCGACTCCAACCATCAGGTCAAGCTGAAGCCGCGCGAGATCGGCAGCCTGGATTGGGATGACAAGCTCACGCTGGAGTTCAATGGCGACCATCCCAGCTTTCATTCCATCGCCATCGAGCCACTGCGCGAGACTACTATCTACCTGGCCGGTGACTCCACAGTCGTCGATCAGGACGTTGAGCCCTGGGCGGCGTGGGGTCAGATGCTGCCGCGCTTCTTCCGTCCCGGCGTGGTGATTGCCAATCATGCTGAATCCGGGGAAACGATTCGCAGCTTTGTTGCGGAGCAGCGCCTGGCCAAGATCCTGTCGTTGATACAGACGGGAGATTACCTCTTCATCCAGTTCGGCCACAACGACCAGAAACCCAACGCCGTTTCTCTGGACGACTATAAGGCGCTGCTGGTTGATTACATAAGCCAAACTAAGGCCAAAGGCGCGACGCCGGTTCTGGTGACCAGCATGAATCGCCGCACCTTCGATGCCGCGGGAAAAATCACCAACTCGCTATCTCCGTATACCGAGGCGGTGCGGGAGATTGCCGACGCGCAGCACGTCGCGCTGATCGACCTGAATGCGATGAGCAAGACTCTCTTCGAGGCGATGGGGCCCGAAGCGTCTACGAAGGCTTTCATGCACTACCCGGCCAATGCTTTTCCGAATCAACCCGACGCCATCAGCGATGACACACACTTCAACAGTTACGGCGCCTACGAACTGGCGCGCTGCGTGCTTCACGGCATTCGCGCCGCGAAATTACCTTTGGTCGAGTTTCTTAGCGAGGATGTCGCGGACTTCGATCCATCGCAGCCGGATTCGCACGCTGCCTTCCATCTTCCTCCTACGCCCATTCCGACGGAGACAATCGCCACTCTCTATCGCCAGCTTCAATCCCCTCCCGACGATGCCCGGCCTCTGATGCGCTGGTGGTGGTTTGGCCCCGCCGTCACCAAGCCGGAGCTGCAACACGAGCTGGAAACCATGCGCTCGGCGGGCATTGGCGGAGTGGAGATTCAGCCCGTCTATCCGCTGATGCTCGACGATGAGAGCAAAGGCATCAAGAATCTTGCCTACCTTTCGCCGGAGTTTCTTGACGATCTGCGCTTCGCCAATGCCACCGCGCGCTCGCTGGGGATGCGCGTTGATCTGACGCTGGGAAGCGGTTGGCCGTATGGCGGCCCCAAAACAACGCTGGCCAATGGAGCGGGCCGGTTGCAAGTCGTGGCTGCTCCTGTCACCGGAGCAACACTCGCTGCTCCAACGCTGGCTGAGGGAGAAAAGCTCATTGCCGCATTCGTCGTCACCGGGACAGAAAAGTCTTTTGACCCCACCTCGGCGCAACGCATCGATACAAGCACCTGGGCGATTCCCGCCGGCACGGGGACGCGCACGGCGTTGATCTTTGTTGCCAGCCACACGCGGCAGATGGTGAAGCGAGCGGCATTTGGCGCCGAGGGATTTGTGCTGGATCTTTTCTCCCGCGCCGCCATCGATGCGCATCTTGCCGGCGTGGCGACGCCGCTGCTGAACGCCTTTGGCGATCAGCCGCCCTATGCCGTCTTCTCCGACTCGCTGGAGGTTTACGGTTCCGACTGGACCGTGAATCTTCCCGCGGAGTTTCTGGCGCGTCGCGGTTACGATCTGATTCCGCATCTGCCGGAGCTCTACGCCGGAGGAACGCCGCAGGCTGAAGCGGTGCGCCACGATTGGGGCCGGACGCTCTCTGACCTGATTCGCGAAAACTACCTTACGCCGATTACGAGCTTTGCCGCGGAGCATCGCACCCGTTTTCGCTCGCAGACCTACGGAGAACCCGCCGTCACGCTTGCCGATGAAGCGATTCCCGCGCTGCCGGAAGGGGAAGGCCCGCAGTGGCGTACCTTCTCGTTTACCCGCTGGGCTAGTTCTGCCAATCATCTCTATGGCAACAACGTGACCTCGGCCGAGACCTGGACGTGGCTCCATTCGCCAGCCTTCCGCGCCACGCCGCTGGACATGAAGGCCGAAGCCGATCGCATGTTCCTGCTGGGCGTCAATCAGATCGTCGGCCACGGCTATCCGTATTCGCCTGCCGCGGCCGGCGAGCCGGGATGGTCTCTCTACGCCGCCGCGGCCTTCAATGCACACAATCCGTGGTTCCCGGTGATGCCGGATGTAACGCGCTATTTGCAGCGCATGAGCTGGCTTCTCCGCCAAGGCAAGCCGGCCAACGATATCGCCATCCTTTTGACGGAGGACGACGCGCAGGCCGCCTTCACGCCGGGGCACGTCTCAGTGACCGACGAGATGAGTAGGCGCATCACTCCCGAGTTGATGTCGGCTATTCTCGACGCGGGCTACAACATCGATTACATCGACGCCGCAACCATCGACAAGCTGGGAGTGATTCCCTACCCTGTCTTGATTCTTCCGCCGACAGATAGGATTCCGCTCACAACCTACAAGAAGATCGAGAGCTATGCGGCGAATAGAAATGTGATTGCTCTTGAAAAACTTCCCTCACTGGCGCCCGGCCTCATGGAACAGAGTTCTTCTGCCGAAATCGCCGCGATTTCCGCCAGGCTTTTTCAAAGCAGCAACCACAAAGGCATACAAATTGCCTCGATCAGCGAGCTTGCCGAGGCGCTTCAGCGTGCACTCCCGCCCGACGTGGAGGCAACCGGCCAGACAGCCGGCCTCGGCTTCATCCATCGCAAACTTAACGGCATGGATCTCTACTTCGTCGTCAATTCTTCCAATCAGCCCGTGAATGGGACCATCAAGTTTCGCGCCGCGCAGGCTGTCATTGAATCCTGGAATCCGGATGGTGGCGCTGTTCTGGCAAGCGCGGCGTACGACAAGAGCGCAGGAATTCCGCTTCGGCTTGCGCCCTACGAATCGCGTATTTTTGTTCTTGCGGAAGCAGCTCTCGCGCAGAAGAGCGAGAGTACGCGACCGGCGCAGAATCAGGTAGAGCGTATCCTACAGGATTTGAGCAACGGTTGGCAGATTCGTTTTGCGGATGAAGATGCATCTCAACCCATGGAGCCTTTGGCCTCGTGGACCAAAGTTCCTGGCAAGCAGTTCTACTCAGGCGAAGCAGTCTACACGCGGTCGTTCACTTTGCAGGATGCAACCGCGACCAGTGCGCGCGTGCTTCTGGACTTTGGCGAAGGAGTTCCAATCATCGACAACCGGCCGCCCCGTGCCGCCGGAATGCGCGCCCTCCTCGATCCTCCCATTCGCGAGGCCGCCATTGTCTCCATCAATGGGCAGCGCGCGGGATCGCTCTGGCACCCGCCCTATCGAATCGACATTACTTCGTTCCTCCATCGCGGAGAAAACCGTATCGAAGTTACTGTTTACAACACCGTGGTCAACAAGATGGCCGGCCAGCCGCCGCGAGACTATACCGCGCTGAATGCCCGCTATGGCAAGCGTTTCGATCCTCAGGATATGGACCATCTGCAACCGGTTCCCTCCGGCCTGATAGGACCGATTCATCTTTTGGAAGTGATGCCCAAATGAAAACCCATGCAACCCGGGACGCTTGCGCCCTACTGCTGATGGCGCTCAGCGTGAGTGCCGCCTGGTGCGCGCCAAGAATATTTCAGGCTAATCAATTCGGCGCCCAGGGAGATGGCCAGCATCTCGATACCGTTGCGCTCCAAACAGCGATTGACAAGGCCGCGAAGGTTGGAGGCACGGTCACCTTGAAACCCGGAACCTACCTCACCGGCTCGATCTTTCTCAAATCCGGCGTAACGCTCGATCTTCCGGAAGGCGCCACTCTGCTTGGCTCGCAGAGGCTAGAAGACTATCCCCTGCTTCCGACGCGGATTGCGGGAATCGAGATGAGCTGGCCGGCGGCGCTGGTCAATGTGCGCGATCAGCACAACGTCACGATCACCGGCAAGGGAACCATCGATGGCGACGGTCCGATCTGGTGGAAATCTTATTGGGATCTGCGTGCTCAATACGAGCCCAAGGGCCTGCGCTGGGCCTCGGACTACGATGCGCGCAGACCGCGCCTGATCCTGATTCAGAACTCGTCAGAGATTTGGTTGGGCGGCGGCATTCTGCTTAAGCGGTCGGGATTCTGGACGGTGCAGATTCTCTACTCCCACGACGTGCATCTGGATGGCGTCATCATCCGCAATAACGAGGGCGGCAAGGGGCCGAGCACCGACGGCATCGATATCGACTCCTCGCGCAAGATTCTGGTGGAGCACGCCGATATCGATGTCAACGACGATGCCCTTTGCCTCAAGGCGGGCCGCGACTCCGATGGGTTGCGGGTGAACCGGCCAACCGAAAATATTGTTTTACGCGACTCGATCATTCGCCACGGCGCGGCGGCTATTACCATCGGCAGCGAGACCTCGGGAGGCTTTCGCAATATCGAAGCCTACAACCTCACCGCGCTCAGCGGAGTTCCTTCGGGCGTGCTCTTCAAGTCGGCGCGCACCCGAGGTGGAACGGCAAGCGACATTCGCATTCACGATTTGACTCTGGAAGGCGTCGCCATTCCGATTCACATCACAATGAATTGGAATCCGAGTTACAGCTACGCAACGCTCCCGCCGGGGGTGAAAGATATTCCGCTATACTGGGTCGTGCTCACCACCAAGGTGGACGAGCAGAAGGGACTTCCCCATTTCAGCGATGTTCACATCTGGAATATCAAGGCCACCGGCGCGCGCAGAGCATTTGATGTTAGCGCTTATCCCAATGCCACGCTCGATAATTTCCGCATCGACCATCTCGATATTGAATCGGCGACAGCAGGCTCGATTGCCAATGCGAGAAGCTGGAAGCTGAAGGAGAACCATATCAAGACAACCGATGGAAGCACAGTAGTTTTCACGGACTCAGCGGGGTACGATTCCAACGAGATTCCCTATGGCGAGCCTAAATGAAGAAGGGTTGAAGGCTGTGTCCCAATTGACATTGCAGAGTCCGGCTGGAATTCTGAAGAGCGATGATACAAGTAGCACGAGTGAACCAATGAGATGACGCGGGAGAGAAATATTATGAGTTCGATAGTGCAATCCTGGTTTATTCAGGCGATGGTAAAGGCCACTGGGGATATGTGGCTCAAAGGGTGGGATGAGCGCAATGGCGGCAATGTCAGCCTTCGTCTGCTTGGCTTGGACCTGGAACCTTATGTGTCGATGCTGCACCACGGCAAAACGTTGCCGATCGGGGAGAAAATCAACGGTCTTGGCGGGCAGTGTTTTCTTGTAACCGGCTCGGGAAAGTATTTACGCAACGTTCAACTGGATCCTGAAGAGAACCTGGGCGTGGTACGCGTGGCGGAAGATGAAGAGTCGATCCAGATTATCTGGGGCTTGCGCGGGGATGGCATTCCCACCTCTGAGTTGTCCGCGCACCTGAAGTCGCATCGCGCGCGGCAGCAGGTTACAGGCGGGACCAATCGCGTGATCATGCACTGTCATGCGACCAATCTGATTGCGATTACCTATGTGCTGGATCTATCGTCGGCAGTGATAACGCGGGCTCTGTGGGAGATGAGTACGGAGTGCCTAGTGGTTTTTCCTGAGGGCGTGGGTGTACTGCCCTGGATGGTTCCCGGCACCAGCACGATTGGCGCTGCCACGGCGAAGTCCATGCGCCATCATCCGCTTACGCTGTGGCCATTTCATGGTGTTTTCGGCTCTGGCGCAACGCTGGATGAGGCATTTGGCCTGATTGACACGGCCGAGAAGGCAGCCGAGATCCTGGTGAAGGTGTTATCGATGGGCGGGGTGAAACATACGATCCGGACGCAGGAGTTGCTGGCTTTGGCGGAGCGATTCCAGGTAAAGCCCATGCGGGAGGCCATGGAGTTGGAATCGTGGTGCGGTGCGCAAGACAAGTGACATTCAACGAATCGTAGTTCATGCGAGGAGACCGAGTGAGTTCAGTGATTGCAGGCATCGGGTGGCACATGGTGGGGGCGGCGTCCGCGGCCTCGTTTTATGCTCCGATTGGAAGAGTGAAGCGGTGGTCGTGGGAGACCACCTGGGCGGTTGCCGGGTTGTTTTCGTGGATCCTGCTGCCCATCGGCGTGAGTCTGATGCTGCTGCCGGACTTTTGGGGCTTCTATACGGCGCTGGACTCAAGCGTGGTTTGGAAGACTGTGCTGTTTGGATGTATGTGGGGCGTTGGCAATGTGAATTACGGATTAACCATGCGCTACCTGGGCATGTCGCTGGGGATAGGCGTGGCCATTGGAGTGACGCTGGTGGTGGGCACGCTAATTCCGCCCGCAATGCATGGCCAATTAATGTTTCTGTTCACCACGCACAGCGGGCTGCTAACCTCGGCTGGAATTCTGGTAGCGCTGGTCGGTGTGGCTATCGTCTCCTATGCCGGGCATCAGAAGGAACTGCAACTGGGCAAGACCGCGGAGCAATTCAATCTGAAGAAGGGGCTGCTGCTGGCCGGCATGTGCGGCATCTTCTCTTCCGGCATGTCCTTTGCCATCGACGCTGCCAAGCCCATCGAACAACATGCGCTACATCTGGGCGTGACGCCGCTTTATGCCGCACTGCCCAGCTACGTGCTCATCATGGGCGGGGGCGCGCTGGTGAACCTCAGCTATTGCTTTGTCCGCCTGGCGGTGAAAAAAGAGCTTTCATTCCGGGCGGATATGGCAGAGCCGGGAAAGATTCTCGTCAAGAACGCATCCATGGCGGCTGCCGGCGGAATTATGTGGTACCTGCAATTCTTCTTCTACGCCTGGGGCGCCTCAAACATCTCCCAGCAGTTGTCTTATGTGAACTGGATGCTGCACATGAGCGGCTATGTTTTGTGTGGCGGGCTGGTGGGTCTGGCGCTGGGCGAGTGGCGCAACGTGGATGCAAGACCTGTCCGGCTGTTGTGGCTGGGCATCGTCATCATCATTGCTGCCGCAAATCTGGTCGGATTGGGCATGGCTTCATGAATTTTAAAGAACTGAATGAAGGAGGCCCTCCATCTCAGTCGAGATGGAAGACCTCCTCCAGGGGAAACATGTTGTCATCAATAGAACCTGCATTGACGGCAGCGACAAGGGGGGCCATTTCCTCCTGCCAGCGCGCATTGACCGGCAATTTTTTCATTGCTTCGCGAGCCTTGTCGAAATCCTCCGTCTCCAGATAACCGACTAGGTGCCCGTCCTGATTCAGAAACAATGAGTAGTTGCGCCAACCTGCCTTGCGCAGCGCTTCCTTCATTTCCGGCCATACCTGGGCATGGCGCTGTTTGTACTCCTGCATCATTTCCGGACGAATTTGAAGTAAGAAGCAGATACGCATACAATCCTTTTTCAAAGTGCAATTCTTCTCTGTCTGGTTGGTCGCTCGCCCATGAGGCTGGCGCGCCGTTTCTCACTGCAGCCCCGAAGGCGCTGAGCGATCGTGCCTCAGGCGATCTTTCGGAGTACTGCATTCCGGATTCCCCGGGCGGAAGACTAGGCCTGCCGCGAAACCGAAAAGCCGGATGCAGATACAATACAATGAAAACCATGTTTCTGTATAGAATTGCTTTTCCTATAGAATTTATTTTATTGGTGCGTTTTTCTTTTGGCGAAACAGTGCAAATTCGATGTGAACGGAGGTTAGAGGGCCTGTGGATTGCTCTGCGCGCCTGTGGACGGATATCGTAAGTTGTGCGATAACCTTGGTATAACATGTTTATAATCAGCAGGTTTTGCGATGAAGTGTAAAAATAATGCGCTGCCCATTGCCTCTTCTTGTTCTTTCCAACCTGTTTCTTTTGTCCGCATCCAGTCAGGGCCAGTCCTAGGCGGACCGCCTCAAATTCATCCCCGGATGGAAAGTTTTGGTGGTTACCCGCAGGGGGCGACCCGCCAGGTTTTGCCGACTCCTAGTGGAAGCGGGTCACGACGCCCTACGCCTGGAATAAAGACTCTGCCTTTCGTGCGAGCATTCACGAGCTGTCAAAATATAAATAATATTTCTATTGACATTTCCTCTTCTAGGGATTTTACTTTCTAGCGTGGCGGAATAGACCTTTCCGACCACCGCAAAAATGTCTCAACCAGCATTCCGTGAGCATTTCTGCAACTTTGGAGGCTCTGTCCTGTATTTGGGGGACTGTATTTTTTGGAGGACAATGATGACGACCGGAAAATCTCTCTGGAATCGCCTTGCCGGGATCGTAGTAATCATTTTCATGATTGCTGTTTGTGCCACGGCGCGCCTAAACGCACAAGGATACGCTAAGATCGTCGGAGCCGTGACAGATCCAAGCGGAGCGGTCATCCCGTCCGCCACGGTTACGGCGACTCAAACCAAGACCGGCACGGTGGTTGCCACGGTGAAAACCGGAGGCGACGGCGTCTATGTATTTCCCGCGCTCCTGCCCACCAACTATGCGATAACGGTTACGGCGACAGGCTTTGAGAAGTACACGCAATCAGGCATCGTGCTGGAGGCCGATCAGTCGGCAACCGTCAATGTCAAAATGGTGGTCGGTTCGTCCGCGCAGACCATCAATGTGAACGCCGATGCGCCGCAAGTCGACACCACCTCGGGCACTTTGTCCCAGGTCATCGACGAGGATCGCGTCGTCGATCTGCCCTTGAACGGCAGAAACGCGGCCGCGCTGATCACCCTGGTTGCCGGTGTCACCGACTCCTCCAACGAGGGCAACGGAACCGACCAGGGCAGCGGCAAGACATTTCCCGTTGCCGTAATCACCAGTTCGAACGGAACGCTCCCTGCCCAGCAGAATTACCTTCTCGACGGCGGCAACAACGTGGATGAAATGACCAACGCCAATGCGCCATTCCCATTCCCCGATGCGTTGCAGGAGTTCAGCGTCCAAACCAGCAACTACAACGCTGAATTCGGGCAAAGCGCTGGCGCGGTGGTCAACATCATCATCAAGTCCGGCGCCAGCAAATTCCATGGCGACGCATTTGAGTTCTTGCGCAATGGATTCTTTAACGCCAAGCCGTACTTCTCATCAACCTATGACACTCTGCATAGGCATACTTACGGCGGAACCATCGGCGGCCCGGTCATCATCCCTCACTTTTCCACCGGGAAGAGCACTCAGTTCTTCTTCGGCTATCAGAGAAGGTTTGACCATTCAGCTTCCAGCGCCAATTCAGCGACGTTTCCAACCCTGGCTGAAGAAGGGCGCGGCAGCAACTCATATGCTGATTACAGCAACCTCTGCGCAGCGCCCAATGGATTCAACGGAAGCGGGCTGTGTGCGGCTTCGGGGGGCACTGGAGCTCTTGTCCCTGCCCAGCAGATTTCCAATCCATATACGGGTGTGGCCTACCCAAATAACCACATCCCCTCCACCAACTTCGATCCAGCTTCGGTCAATTTTGAGAAAGCTTTTCCCACTTACGCCGGAACCGAAGCCGCCGGTAAGATCGGAGGCACAGTCAATTACTTCAAGCCTTCGATTATAGAATATCGAGAGTATGTTGCCCGCGTAGACCATCAGTTCGGCGACAGGGATCATCTCTTTGGCCACTACTTTAACGACTACTACCTCGCTGATGGCGTTTACGATCCCACGATGCTGCAAAGCTACACATCGTACTTCAACACTCGTTATCAGAACGCGCTGCTGGCGGAGACGCACACCTTCTCCACCAACATTCTCAACATTCTAGTCCTCAACTATCAGCGCGAAGTCGCCTTGCGCGGCGGACCTCCGGGCAGCCAGGACATCACAGCTTTCGGCGTGCAAAATATCTGGCAGCCATCGACCGGCCCCTATCTCTCCGTGGGTATGGGTACCGGCAATATGGGTGCATCATCTTCGGCGTACGCGGGCTGGTTCCGCAACAACTACACCTTCAATGACGACCTGCACTGGGTCAAAGGCAAGCACAATATTGCCTTCGGCGGTCACTTTGAGATCAGCAAATTCGACGTGAACAACATCTATCAGTCCTACGGCGGCTTCACGTTCGGTACCACCACCGCTAATCCCAATGTCTTTGCGAACTTCCAACAGGGCTTCATGACTGCATTTACTCAGGGAAACTTCGAGTTGCTCAAAGATCGCAATCACTTTCCCGGCATCTATGCCCAGGATAGCTGGAAGATCAGTCACAGGCTGACGGTGAACTACGGCGTGCGCTGGGAAGATTTCGCCCCCTGGGCAAACAAGAATGGAGTACAAACCGCATTCAGTCCTGACAACTATGTGGCTGGCACGAAGACACCACAGTTCAGCACTTTGCCAGCTGGCATGGTGCTCTCCGGCGACCCCCTCATGCCGAATAAAAACGGCTTAAACAACAAGTACGCGCAGTTCATGCCTCGTGCCGGCTTCTCCTACGACATCTTTGGCACCGGCAAGACCGTGGTGCGCGGCGGCGGCGGCATCTTCTATCAGGACCGCATGCCGGGCTTCTTCAACCTCAATCAGTCCAGCAATGTACCCAATACTATATCCGTCGCGTTAACCAACCCTGCAATGTTAGGTGCAGCAAACTCTGGAGGGCCATTCAGCAATCCTTATGGAACCGGAACATCTACTGCATATCCGAATCCATTCCCCTTCACTCTGCCCTTCGCCTCAACGCAGACTTTCCCGAATGGGTTTGTCGTCAATGAGTTCGATCCATCCGAAAACTTCCAGGTGCCAGTCACCGATGACTTCAACCTTACCATTGAGCATCAACTCGCTACCAGTTGGGCGGCCAGGCTTGCTTATGTTGGTTCTGAATCCCGGCATCAGTTTGTCAATCAGGAAATTAACCCGACGGTCAATACCGGCTCGTTTACAGGTACAGGCGGAGCTTGGGTTCCCACACCGGCCAGTAAAGTAAGCTTGAATGGGCGCCGCGTTTATAACACCTCTCCCACCGTGGGACCCTGCGCTACCAGTACAGGTTGCGCTGCTAACTATGGCCAAATGGTCGAGGCCAGCATGAGTGGCGCGGCACACTTTCACTCAATGCAAGTCTCGTTGGAAAAGAAAATGTCTCATGGCTTCTCGATGCTATTCAACTACACCTGGTCCAAGTCGCTGGACGACATGCCGCAGGCAACCAGAGTCTCAAATACCGAGGATCTGAATGCCGGCGAATCGTATGTCTATCCTCTGTATCCTTCAAACGCGGTAGGGGTACCGGCTGCGGCGATTGTTACAGATATCAAGGCGCTTGACCGCGGCCGTTCGGACATCGATAAGCCCCATGCCATCTCGGGTTCTTACGTATACGAGTTGCCCAGTATGCACAATGGAAACAAGGCCGTTAAGTACGTTGTCAACGGCTGGCGCACCAGCGGACTAATTCAACACCACTCAGGAGATGCTTTGACCGCTTACATGGGGACGGATAACTCCTTGACGGGTCTAAACCAGGATCGCGCGCAGCAGGACTATACCAAGCCCGCTTACTCCAAGCAGAACGGTGGTACGGGCGATTGTGCTGCGTCGGCAGCCCATTGCATCAACTGGCTGAATAATGCCGCATTCTCGGTCCCGGCACAGGCTGGCCCCGGAACCGGCTTTGGCAATGTGGTCAAGGGTTCGCTCCGCGGCCCCGGCTACACCAACTGGGATGCTGCCGCACTGCGCACCTTCCCTCTTTATCGCGAGGCGCACCTTGAGTTCAGAGCCGAGTACTTTGACGTGCTCAACCACACCGAACTCAAGAACCCGAACACCACTAACCCCTCAGGCAGCAGCACTTCCTTTGGAACCATCACTAGCGCGGTAACGAATCGTATCGCGCAGTTCTCACTGAAGGTCATCTTCTAACCAGACGCTTCATTAACCCCAGACGGCGGGGCATCCGGTTCTTTCCGGATGCCCCGCCACTGGATGCAGCAAATATTGTCCATTCGACTATCCGCTCTTTGAATCGGAAGTTAAGGTAGGTTCATGTCATTTCGTGGATTGAATCGCATGCTGGCCATTGCAGCGGGTGTTTGCGCATTTGCGCTGCAACAATTCGCCATCGCGCAGCATCAGCCCACACCTCGCGAGCAGGCGAACATAGCCAATAACGAGGCGCGCCACTTCGGTGACGCCCCGGATAATCCAGGTCCGCTGGCCACTGACCTTTCTTACACGACCAAACCAAAGGCCGTGGCCAGGGCCATGCGAAAGGTTGCCGACTGGCAACTTGAACGCTCTCAGCCCTACTTCGACCGCATCTGGACGTGGAGCGCGATGTACGTCGGATTCATGGCCGCATCGGATTCGTTGCATGACCCAAAGTATCGCGACTCCGTGCTGGCCATGGGGCAGAAGTTCGATTGGAAACTGCGCACAAATATGATCGGACCCGACGATCTGGCTCATCTGCCCGATGCCGACGGCCAGAGTCTTGCGCAGGTTTACCTGGAACTGTATCTGCAAAAGAAAGACCCGGCCATGATTCAGCCAACACGCAGCGCGCTGGATGCGATTCTGATCGCCCCGCGCACCTCGGCAATTCCAAACAAGGAGATTGCATGGTGGTGGTGCGACGCGCTCTTCATGGCCCCGCCCGTGTGGGCGCGCATGTATGCCGCCACCGACGACAGGAAATACATCACTTATCTGGATGAGGAATGGGCCAAGACCTCTGGCCGCCTCTATGACACTCAGGAGCACCTTTATGCGAGGGACTCCACCTATCTCACCCGTACCGAGGCCAATGGAAAGAAGATGTTCTGGTCGCGCGGAAATGGATGGGTGATGGCAGGAATCATCAGGACTCTCCAATACCTTCCCAAGGATGATCCGGCGCGTGAAAAGTATATTGCACAGCTCAAGGAGATGGCCGCAAAGGTGGCTTCGATTCAGAGTCCCGATGGGCTTTGGAGGGCCGGCTTGCTCGATCCCGGCGACTATGATCAGCCGGAGATTTCGGGCTCAGCATTTTTCACTTATGCGCTAGCCGCGGGGGTGAATGAAGGATTGCTGGACAAGAAAGTCTACAAATCGGTGATCCAAAGAGCATGGGCAGGCATGCTGCATCATGTATATGCCGACGGCCGGTTAGGTTGCATCCAGCAGACGGGCGCGGAGCCTGCGCCTTTCAAGGCATCCGCGAGTTACACCTATGGCGTTGGCGCCTTTCTGCTGGCCGGGAGCGAGATCCTTCAGATGAAAGACATGAGATGAAGAAACAGATTGACGCACGCGTTACTTTGACTTGAAAATATTTCTAGAAATAGCAATCGCTGGACTCGTGCTCGGCATCACCTATAACTTCTATCGCCTTCGAGTCCCTTTGAATATTGCCGTATTTTGAGAGGATGTCAGCAGAGCCAAGCTAGATTCAATTCACTTTTCTACTAGTGAATTAAGCTATCATGGACCGCGTTGCACCTAACCAAGCTGCGCTTACTTGTTGTCGTTGCCGATGAGGCGGAAGGTGATAGTGCCCCAGAAGAGGCGGGCGCGCATCTGGACGGGGAGGTGGCGCTCGTCGTCGGTGTACCAGATCCAGATGTTGCCGCGATTCTTGACCACGCCGGCATCGGCGGTGGGCTGCACGCGCAGCGTCTTGAATGTGCCGAGCGGGGTTTTGATCTCCTCGCGGCCTTCGATCTTCATGGTCACGGGCACCACATGCATGGCGTCAAAGACCGGGATGACGAAGTTGTGTCCCAGGGCGATGGGCTGTGAGGAGGCGTAGTAGACGCCGGTGAGCAGGTCGGTGAGGCAGGCGGGCGCGGTGGACTCGACGTGCTTGGTTTGTTTAGTGACAAGGTTTTTCTCGTCGAGAATGGAGTGGTTTTGAGCGTAGTCGAGGTGGAGGGTGGAGTTGACCTGGCGGCGGCCCTCGACGGTCTGCTTGTTGAAGTCGTAGGTGCAGCCTTTGGCGCGGTCAAAGCTGGACTGGAAGCGGTCGCTGACGTGGAAGATCAGGTTGATGGCGCCGCTGGTGTCGGCGCTGGCGGTAAGGTTTTCGCGGTCTCCGGCGGCCTCAAAGCGCAGCACGGCTGTTCCGGCGGGAAATACCCGCCAGTCCACCGAATAGGTAAGGGTCTGCTTGAGCGGAAAGCTGAAGCCGGGGCGAGGGGGCGAGAGCGAAGGCGGCTGCTGGGCGGGAATCGCTGCGGCCAGGGCGAGTGCGCATAGAACGGCGGTCAGGATGGTGTGCGTCTTCACTGGCGAGATGGCTCCTTGCTGAATATACTGCTTGAGCATAAAAACCGCTTATTGCGGCAGGTTCACAAATGCGGCCAGCAGCGGACGCAGAAAAAGCAGGCTTAGATAAAGCAGCAGAGCCCCTATCCCTGCATTGTACTCGCGATGCTGGAGATAGAGCGACAGGGAGAAACTTCCTATTCCAGCTTCGGGGGCGCTTTTACCTTCTGAATTTCTCGCTGTGGTCAATCTGGGAATCAGGCGCGGCACCTGACGGCAATAGTCGCTGTATTCGAGGAACGTGGCGCGCAGAAAGCGCTCCTCGGAGGCGATGACCGGGACGTAGATGGCCGCGAAGCCGATGGCGAGCACCAGCGCCACCGGCCAACTGAGCAGCGCCAGGGCAAAGCCGGCGGCCATCAGCATGGAGCCCAGGTAGAGCGGATTGCGGGTGTGGGCGTAGGGTCCTGTTACTGTGAGTTCGCGATTCTTTTTGACGTAGCCGGAGGCGAAGGCGCGAAGCCAGAGGCCAGGCAGAACCAGCGCCAGGCTCCAGGCAACGGCGGCCGGACGGGGAGCATGACGGAGGAGCTCGAAGAGATAGAGCGCGGCGGCGAGAAAACCCAGCGGAACGCGGATGCGCCGGGCAATGCGTTGCCAGCGGGCGATCCAGTCGGATTGCGGAGCGGCGGGCGTGGTCATGAGGCTGATTCAGGATAAAGCAAGGCATCGGCGGCGCGCAGGACATCGTCCGGCTGGATGGTGAGCAGGCCTGCTTCCGGCGCCTCGCGGCGGGTGTGGTCGCGACGGCTTTCGGGGCTGCGCAGGACGATATAACGCGAGCCGTAGGGGCCGTTGCGACTGGGGTCGGTGGGTCCGTAGATGCCCACCACGGGGCGGCCGAGCGCGCAGGCCAAGTGAAGCGGGCCGGTGTCTCCGGCAATGGCCAGGGCAATGCGGCGTGTGAGGGCGATGAGTTGGGGCAGCGTGCAGGCCAGCGGTTTGGCCGCGCTGTTGGTTGCGTGGACGATGGCCTCTGCCAGCGGCTCCTCGCCGGGGCCGACGTTGACCAGCACGCGGCAGCCGCGTGCGACCAGGCTTTGCGCCACAGCGGCGTAACGTTCGACGGGCCATCGCTTGGCGCCCCAGCCCGCGCCGGGAATGATGAGCACGGCAGTTTTGTTGGTGACTGGGGGGATGATTTCATCGGCCCAACGCTCGACGGCGGGGTCAATAGGCAGCAAAGGCTCGACAGGGGTGAGCGCATCGCCTGCGATGGCCGAGACCAGCTCCACATCCTGCTCGATGACGTGAACACCGTGAGTGGCAACGCGTTCAGCAAAGAGCCAGCGCGCAGCGCGCTCGCGTGGTTCGGCCTCGCCGATCAGGCGCCGGCAGCCGGCCAGACGCGCCAGCAGCGCCGAGCGGATGGCCCCTTGCAGGTCGATCACCACGTCGTACTTGCCGGTTCGGAGCGCGAAGCGTAAAGCCATGAATTCATGGAGGGTTTGGGCGCTGAAAGGGGCTTTGCGCCACTCTTTGGTGGCGGCAAAATGCAAGTGGTCAACCAGAGGCCGCGCAGGGCCTCGGGCTTTGCCGCGGCCGATTTTTCCCTCCGCGGCCAACAACGCCCGCCAGCGCGGCTCGACCACCCAGTCGATGACCCAATCTGGATGAGCCTGGCGCAGTGCCGTCACAGCCGGCAGGGCGTGCAGAATGTCACCCATGGCGCCGAGCCGAACCACAAGCAAGCGAAAGTTGGAATGTGTCCGCAAGCTCTGATTTTCTCACAGGGGCGGGTGAAGCGGACTAGGACGCAAAATAGTCGATCAGCCAGTTGATGGTGGCGGTTTGGTCCTCAAAGTCGATGTGCAGGCGGGCGGCTACGAGAGGCAGTGACGCGGGGAAGGCAGAGGCGAGACTTCCCAGGCGGACGTGGTCTTTTTGGGTGGTGATGATGGCGGTGGCTCCGGCGGCGAGGGAGGCGGCGACAAGGCGGTCGAGGTCGCGGGGGGTGTAGCGGTGGTGGTCGGGGAAGGCTGAGCGGAGAGCGAGACGCAGGCCGGCGGCTTCGAGACCGGCGAAGAACTGCTCAGGACGGGCGATGCCGCAGAAGGCGGCTACCGGGCCGCTGACAGAGGGGATTTCCAAGGCGCGGCGCAGACGCCAGATTGGACCCTGCCAGCCCCAGGCCTGTAATTCGTTTGCCAGCTCCGGCTCGTTGGCGGGAATGGCGATGACGCCGGCGCGGCGAATGGCCGAGCGCGGCTCACGCAGATTGCCGGCCGGAAGAAGCGTGTCATGCCAGTCGCTGCTATCGAGGATGAGAATGTCCACGTTGCGGGTTAGTTGGCGATGCTGGAAGCCGTCGTCGAGAAGGTGAACGATGGGCGGGTGGTTCTGCTCGGAGATTGGTTGCGCTTCGGCCTCGGCCAGCAGGCCGGCCTCGTAGCGCCGCGGAGCGACGTAGACGAGAAGGCCGGTTTCGCGGGCGATCAGCAGCGGCTCATCGCCGAAGTCATCAGCATTTCCATCCGGGTTCACGCGGGCGGCGATTTTGCTCGTCCTTCCGTAGCCGCGGGAGAGCACGTCCACGCGCAGGCCGCGAGCAGCAAGCGCCTGGGCGAGCGCGATGGTGAGGGGCGTCTTGCCCGAGCCGCCGGTGGAGAGGTTGCCGATGCTGACGACCGGGAAACGGAGACGGCGGATCGGCTCAAGCCCGGAGCGGAGCCGGAGTTCGCGGAAGGCGAGCGCGAGCCGGTAGAGGGGAACCAGCGGAAAGAGCAGGCGGCGCGCGGAAAAGGGCTGATTCATGCAGACTTCTCCGATTCTCCCTGCGTCAAAAGCAACTCCATGAGCGCCTTCACGCAACGGCCGGTTGCTCCCGCCTGCAGTTCGAAAACTTGCCTTGCCCGATTGCCCATGGCTGTGGCGGCTTGGGAGTCTCGGAGCAAGGCGATCATGGCCGCAGCCAATTCTTCTTTGGCCACGATGCGGAGGGCCTGGTGGGCCAGCAAATCCTCTGTAATAGCGCGGAAGTTGGCAAAGTGGGGGCCCATGACGATGGGAACACCGAACTGCGCCGGCTCCAGCGGGTTGTGTCCTCCGGCGGGAATCAGGCTGCCGCCAACGAAAGCTACAGTGGCCAGCGAGTATACCGAGGCCAGCTCGCCGATGGTGTCGAGCAGGACGATTGTGCCGGGATTCAACGGCTTGAGCGAGCCTTCGGGGGCGATGAGCCAATCGGAGCGCTTGACCCAGGCCATCCCGGATCTTTCCAGCAGCGCGGCCACTGTGGCGAAGCGCTCCGGATGGCGAGGCGCAAGGATCATGGCCAGTTGCGGATCGGATTGGAGCAAGCGCGGCCAGGCTTCGAGGAGAGCCGACTCCTCGCCTTCGAGCGTGCTTCCGGCCAAGATGAAGCGCAGACCGGGCGACAAATTCTTTAACAGGCGGGTGGCGCCGATTTCCCCGGTGGCGCGCACATCGAATTTGAGGTTGCCGGCGACAGAGACACGCTCCGGCAAACAGCCGATGGCCTTGAGGCGGTCGGCGTCGTTCTGGCTTTGGGCGAGGACGCGGCTTAAGCGGCTGAGGAATGGCCGCCAAAGCCAACACATCCGCCGGTAACGCGGCCAGGAGCGGTCGGAGATGCGGGCATTGGCGACAGCCACGGGAATTTTTCGGCGATAGCAGCCGCTGAGCAGATTGGGCCAGAACTCTGTCTCGGCCAGGATGAAGAGGCGCGGCTGGAGGGCGTTCAAGTAAGAGCGAACCGCCCAGGGCAGGTCGAGCGGACAATAGAAGACGCGATCGGCTCCGAAGCGTTCGCGGGCCAGGGCCTGGCCGGTGCGAGTAGTGGTAGAGACGACGATAAGGTATTCAGGCAACTCGGTGTCGAGGGTTTTGACCAGGCGGCTGACGGCCAGAACCTCTCCGACGGAGACGGCATGCACCCAGATGAGGGGGCGTTCAGCAGTCAATCCGTCAAGCTGCTTGCGGAGCCGGGATGGAATGAGGCCAAGCCTGTCCAGCAGCCCCTGGCGATACTTTTGCGTGGTGGCCATGCGAAAGAGCCACCAGGGCGCACCCACGATCAGAACCACGAGCAATGCCAGATTGTAGAAAAGCAGAATCATGCGGTTGGGAGTTATCCTATTCCCATCCAATTCTCACATGAATTAGGCGCCTCCAATGATAAAGTCGAGGAAGATGGGAGTCTTTTGCGCCATTCCGCCGTTGTTGCTTTGGCTGGCGCTGCCGGGGGGGGGCAGCAGCCACACTCCGCCTCCAGTGCAGCCGGCCACGACGTTTGCGGCGGTGGACGTGCACGAGGACGAGAAGGTGGCTATCGCCGCTGAACCCTATGACACGCGCGAAAAGGAAGCTATCTTCCGTGTCGATTATCTGAGCCACGGCGTGATGCCTGTCCGGCTCATCGTCACCAACAACGGCGACCGGCCGATCAGCATGCTGGAGGCGCGGATTCTTTTCATTACAGCGGCCGGCGACAAGATTCAGGTTGCCGAGCCGAAAGATGTGGAGCGGCTGATGACGCGCAAGGAGCGCGAGGGCGGCACGATTCCGCTGCCCGCCCCGCTGCCCAACATCAAGCTTAAGCCAGTGGCGAGCATTACGGAGATCGAAAAGGACTTCGACACCTTTGAGTACAATGCACTGAAGGTCGAGCCGCACACCACGCGCGCGGGTTTCCTGTTCTACGACGTCTCCGGGCTGGACCATCCGCTGGAAGGCGCCAAACTTTACCTGCGCAAGGTGCGCGACGCCGACGGCAACGAGCTGAGTTATTTTGAGATTTCCTTCGACAAATATCTCAAATCAAAATCCAGCCAGATGAACTGATGATATTGCATGTGATATACTCCCCCTGTGAAGATCGTACTCGACACCTCCGTCTTAGTTGCCGCTATTCGCAGTCCAACGGGTGCATCGATGGCGCTACTCGATGCTGCTCTCGGCGGCAGAGTTGAAATCCTGATTTCGACGGCGTTGGTGCTTGAGTACGAAGCGGTTCTGACGCGCGCTGAGCATTTGCGCGTTTCCGAGCTTACACGCGAAGAGGTCAATGGATTATTGGATGCGATCTGCCGAACGGCTACACAAGTAACCATTCAATGGCAGTGGCGGCCACAATTGCATGACCCGGACGACGAAATGGTGTTGGAAATTGCAATCAATGGCTACGCGGACGCCATTGTTACATTCAATCGAGCTGATTTTATCCGCGCTACGAAGGAATTTAATTTGAAAGTTCTCTCACCAAGAGAGGCGCTTGAAAGGGTGAAGGTCCAATGAACCGAAGCAACTTTGCACTACGTCTTCAGCCGTCCTTGATGGAAGCATCCCGCAAACTAGCGGAGTCAGAAGGGGTGGCGCTTAACCAATTGTTCAACGTCGCCGTGGCTCAGATGATCGCATCTCACGGCACATTGGATTACATCGCACAGAGGGCAAAACGGGCGGATGTGCAAGGTGCGCTGGAAATCCTGCGCAGGCCCAGAAAAGGCGAACCTCCGCGCGAAGGCGATGAGTTGCCGGAGTCGTGGAAGCGCCGCCGCGCCGGAGCTCAGAAATCGCGAACAAGAACTGTTACTCGTAGTAAGTAGCTGTGCAGGTGTCCGTCTCCCAGACAGTCGTTTTCTTTACGCGGACGCGGCCCTGGGTGAGTGCGGCGAGCTGCTCATTGGTTTGGTCGTAGAAGTACTTGGCCAGGTTCTCAGCCGAGGGGTTCAGCTCGGTGAAGGGATCGAGGTCGTTGAGCATCCGGTGGTCGATGCGGTCGATGACCGGGCGCAGCAACTGCTTGAGTAGCTTGAAGTCCACAAGCAGGCCGGCGGGGTCCAGTTCCGCCCCGGCCAGGGTGACGCGGACCTTGTAGTTGTGGCCGTGCGGGTTCTCGCACTTGCCTTTGTAGTTGCGGAGGTAGTGTCCGGAGGAGAAACCAGCCTCCACGGTGACTTCAAACATAGGCGTCTGCTCGATTCTATGCGGGGAAGCGCCCCTGACACTATTTTAGTGCTTTTCGCTCCGGGATTTACGCCGGGCCTCTTCGCTGCGGCGGTCCACCTGTTCGAATAGGTGGCTAAGGACGCCAATCAGCGCCGCGGCGAGGCTCGCCAGCAGAAGAAACAGCGACCCGGTGCGCCAGAGCGAGGCGTTAGCCGGCAGGCCGGAATTTATGCTCGATGGCACAAACGAGATGGTCGCCGAGAGCAGCGCGAAGAGAAGCAGCGTGGCGGCCAGGACGTAGAGGGTGCGGGACATGATTTGAGGCAGCGAAGGGCGCCGGACCTGTTGCGATTTTACGCGAGATGTACCGGCTACGGCATCGATCATTCAAGTTCAGTATCAGCGAATTCCCGTCTGGCACCGTGGCGGACGTGGAGAACTTCGATCTGTTTCTGCTTTTCCAGAACTCGGAAGATCACGCGATAAATGTGAGGTTTATGGCCGTAGAGCAAATGCCTAAATTGGCTATTCTCGCGTGTCGATGGACAGCGATGAGGCAGCTTTTCAAGGGTCAGTATAGCCACGTAGAGTCCCCTGTACCACTTCAGCGCCGCTTCGGAATCGCTGGCGCGAATTTCCTCAAACACTCTGTCAAGGTCGCGCTTTGCACGAGGCGTAATGTCAATGAGATATGCCATGTTTGGCTTCAAACTCGGCGAAGAACTCCCTGATTGGCTGGAGCTTTCCTTGTCTTGCGTCTTCCAGACCTTGACGGATGCCTTCCATGACGTCGGCTTGCGCGGCAATATCGAGCAGGCGTTGATAAGCCTCGGCGTCCTGCACGACTGCCGCGGCCTTCCCGTTCACGGTGAGCACCATAGGGCGCTTGCTCTTTTTTAGATGTTTCATGAAGTCGGCGGAAGAGCGGCGGAATGTGGTCAACGATTGAATATCTTTAGCGATATTGAGCATTTGTGCCTCCGATACAAGCACCTTATTAGGTGCTCTAAGAATATCACTTGTTCGGGAATTTGAACAATGCCTATATCACCCGCTCAGACGTTAAGGAGCGAAGCGTCATATCAGACATCAAGAAAGTCTCCCGCCAATAGAAACCGATACCCGGGAGGCAAGCCGAGAAGGTGAGCAATCTCAGGGTAATCTTCATACAGATGGTACGTATGGAGTGGAACGAAGAAGTCTGGTGCGTCCGAGAAATTTTCTCCGCACCAGATGTACCAGCCGCTCGTTTCACCCGCGACTGGATGGCGAAGGCCATTGATTGGGGTTAAACCCTTCGTTGATAGCGCAAAACCAGTCTTATCACTGCCGCGAACTGCGACATACTCTGTTGCATATTGTCTACAAATGTCCTTTTGCGTCTCCTCGATTTGTGTTTGCATGATAACTCCTACTTATTCTTCCACGAATTTATCTGATGGAGCATCAAAAAACTTCTCCACTTCCGTAATCGACGCGGTCATGCGGTAGGGCGGGAGGCTGGCGAGGAAGGTCTGGCCGTAGCGTTGCCGGGTGACGCGGGGATCGAGGAGAACCAGGACGCCGCGATCTTCGAGCGAGCGGATGAGGCGGCCGAAGCCCTGCTTGAGAGTAAGGACGGCGGAGGGGACCTGGTAGTCGAAGAAGGGACGGCCGCCGGCTTCCTCAATCGCCTTCATGCGGGCCTGGACAACTGGGTCGCTGGGCACGGCGAAGGGCAGGCGGTCGATGATGACGCAGCTCAGCGCTTCGCCCTGCACGTCAACGCCCTGCCAGAAGCTCGACGTGCCGAAGAGGACGGCGTTGGGTGTCGCGCGGAACTGCTCCAGCAACGCTTTGCGCGGAGCCGTGCCGTGGAGCAGGATGGGAAAGTCGAGGACCGGCAGGAGGCGCTCGTAAAGCAAGCGCATCTGGGCGTAGCTGGTGAAGAGGCAGAAGGCGCGGCCACGGGTGATCTCGAGAACGCGCTGGATGCAGCGGGCAGCGGCCTCGGGAAATTCGGGATCGCGGGGGTCGGGCATCTCCGGCGGCAGATAGAGGAGGGCCTGCTCGCCGTAGCGGAAGTGAGACGGCACGACCAGCTCGCGCGCCCCCTGCCCTGAATCGCTGAGGCCGAGGCGCTTGCGGATATGCTCGAATCCGCCCTGCACGGTGAGCGTGGCCGAGGTGAGAATGACGGTGGGAATCTGATCGAAGACCAGCTCGTGGAGAAGCTCGGAGACATCGATGGGCGTGGCCTGCAGGTAGGTGGTGCGCGGCCCTCCGCGGGTGGCGAACGCTCTAGTGTCTGTACCGCCAAAGATGCGGCGCTCCATCCAGAAGACCATGTTGCTGGCGTTCGATTCGAGCAGGAATTCAAACTCGGAGCGGAGGCGGGCAACGCGCTTTTTGAGTCCGGGCGCTTCGTCGATGCCGTCGAGAGAGTCCATCTCCGCTTCCATGCGCTGGAGCGTAGTGCGCACGGCTAAATAAAGGTCGCCAGAGGTTTCCAGAAACTGCTCGCGTTCGGTGAAGGGCTGGCGACCGTCGCCGGTCATGGGCAAGCCGGCAAAAAACAAGCGGGCGCGGTCGCGGAGTTGCTGGGTAAAGGCGGGCAAGTTGTGAGCGCCTTCTTTTCCGCGCAGCAGGGCGTCGGTGTCGCGGGCCAGCTCTTCAAAACGAATGTTGCTGACCGAGAGGCCGAAGTAACTCGAAGCGACCTCCTCCAGCTCGTGGGCCTCGTCGAAGACCACGGCGGCGGCTTCGGGAAGTATTCCGGCGTCGGGCGCGTTGGCTGCCTCGCGCTTCACGGAGAGGTCGGCGAAAAAGAGGTGGTGGTTGACGACAATGATGTCCGACTCGAGGGCCTTGCGGCGCATCTCGGTGATGAAGCAGCGGCGGTAATCGGGACAACTCGACCCCAGGCAGGCCTCGGTTCTCGCGTCGAGCTTTGCCCACAGGGCGCTGGACTCGGGCATCCCGGAGAGCTCGGCGCGGTCGCCGGTTTCGGTGGTCTGCTCCCACTCGGAGATCTGGCGGTACTGATCGATCTCCTCCAGGCCAGAGAGAATGGGCTGGTTGCGCAGGGTGACCAGCTTGTGGCGGCAGAGGTAGTTGGCGCGGCCCTTCATGTAGCAGACGCGCAGCTCGCCGACCAGCGTTTCAAGGAAGGGAACGTCGCGAAAGTAGAGCTGGTCCTGCAGGGCTTTGGTGCCGGTGGAGACGATGATGCGCTGGCCGGTACGCAGGGCGGGCAGAAGGTAGGCGAGGGTCTTGCCGGTTCCGGTGCCGGCCTCGACGATCAGATGGCGGCGTTCCGCGAGAGCCTGCTCGACGGCCCGGGCCATCTGCAATTGGCCGGTGCGGTACTCATAGGGCAGCGAGGAGCGCGCCAGAATGCCGCCGGGGGAGAAGAACTCGTGCAGCGAGGGAAGGGCGCGGGTTGGTTTTTCGCTGGCGGGCATGGGGAGCGTGCGCTCTTTCCATCATAGTGATGCGGGGCGGATCGACAGGCGATTTTATCCAGGCTTGTTGCGAGAAGCTGCACCAGCATCGCGCTTCACGAGCAGGATGGTGATATCGTCCTCATTGAATTGCGGGTCTACCAGCGATTTCAAAAGAAGCATCGTCTTATCCGAAGTGCCGGCCAGCGCATCGCGCAAACGGTTTTCGGGATTCTCTCCGGAGATCGAATCGGTAAAACCATCCGTGAAAACCAGAAGGGCGCCACCGGGAGATAGAAGAGCTTGACGAGCTTCATATGCGGCTTCGGGAAAGAGTCCGAGCGGCATGCCGGTAGCTTCCAGCTCGATTGCAGATCCGGAACTAAAAACAATCGGGGCGTTGTGGCCGGCGTTCACATAGGTCAACTCTCCCGTCTCGCGGTTCAGCACGATGAACACCGCCGTCGCAAAACGATCGCTGGGGGAATAGCGGCACAGGTGCTGGTTGATCTGCCGAGCCAGGGCCAGGGGATGCGCTTCAAGATTGGCGATGCTTCTAACCAGCGCCTGTATGTTGGCCGCCAGCAGCGCCGCCGGCATCCCTTTTCCGGAGACATCCGCTACCGTGAAAAGCGTTCGCTGGTTCGCAAGCTCGATGACGTCAAAGTAGTCGCCGCCCACCTCGCGGTAGGGCTTATAGAACGTCTCCAGCTCGTAGCCCGGCAACGTGTCGAGTTTTCCGGGTTGAAGGGTCTGCTGAATCTGCCGCGCGGCAATCTGATCGGCTTCAAGCTGGGTCTTACGGACCAATTCCGAAGTCAGCATGGCGTTCATCAGCCACCAGCCGAGAACGTAAAACAGCCACGCAAATATATAGAGAAGAATTCCATGCGGCCACATGAGAGGCCACACCAGAGACCGCGACCAGAGGCAATAAATGGCGTATCCCTGGAGCAGAATCCCAACCCATGTGACGATGCGTTTCGACCTGGGCATCTCGCGCAGCCAGCTGTTGACGTTGTACTTGAACGCGCGATGAAGAGGTCCGGCGAACCTGTCGAGCTTTGCTTTGAGGTCGCGGACCTGCATTGTTGAAGTCTATCAAGACGCAGGGGGCATATGAAAATACAGTCAGGCTAAAGAACCGCTGCCGGCCGTTTACGCCTGCGCGATCCTGAAGTGCGGGCAGACGGCGAGACCAAGAAAAACTACCGGACAGCACGCCTGCACAGTCCAGGCAATTTGCTCTCTCAACATCTTCGTTCCAATCCCGTCGTGCCTGTGACCTGGAGAAGCTATCGGCATACGGCCTGAAAACAGAGGTTTTTGCTGAAGAACGGCAGCACATGGTTCTGAAAACGATCAGCGACGGCGCTGGTGTGCGTGCCCGGATAGATTTCGATGCCGTTCGCGATGCCGTAGCTATCGAGAATGACGTGCAGCTTGCCCGCATCGATCTTGGTCATGTCCTGATCGCCCGCCTCCATGGCGATGGCGCGATACTGCTTGAGATTTCCAATGTACTGATCGACGAAGACCAGGGGCGCATTGGCCGCAAATTTTGCCTGTATCTCCGGAACCGGAACGCCGTCCTTTGTTGGCAGGTCGAGATACAGCGGCGGGTTCTTGGGGTTGGGCGCCCATGCGGCGGCCGTAGCAAGCTGGGCAATGCCGAAGCCCGGCAGAGCGGCCGCGGCATCGGAGGGCGATTTCAATGCGGCGATTATCTTTTCGTTGTTGATCGCCGCCTCTTTCATCTTGTCCGCGGGGCCGGGCCCGCCGCCCGTCATGGGCGACAGGCAGCAGGGACTCATGATGTAGAGCGCGCCAAAGACATCAGGATGCTTCATGCCGATGCGGGAGGCGCCGTAGCCGCCCATCGAGTGGCCGACCAGGCCGCGGCTATCGCGGTCTGCGAGCGTGCGGTAATGCGCATCTATATAGTTGACTACGTCGTGGGCGATATAGTTTTCAAAATCGCCGGTGGTTACCGAACTGGAATACATCGAGCCGTTGTAGATGGTTTTTGAATCCGGCAGCACCACGATCATCTCTTTCGCGCCCAGGGCGAATGCGCCTTCGATGGCCTGCGGCACATGAATCTCATGCGTCCACTGCTCGGCTCCGATGAAGAATCCGTGCAGCGCGTAGACGACCGGGTAGCGGCGATGCTTCTCCCTCTCGTAGCTGGGCGGCAGGAAGACGATCACGTCACGATCAACGGCATCTCCCTCCAGATTGCCTTCGAGCGATGTGCCGTGAATCTTGATGTGCTCCACCGTAACCGGCTTTGCGCCAGGGACAGCGGGGGGAAGCACCGTCTCAACCTGAGCCGCAATCGTGGAACACGGAACAATAACCATCCCCAGCGCAATTGCCCAAAACAAACTTGTAGTTTTCATCACTGTCCTCACTCTGAAATTCATTGCATTCACGGGGCGGAGTGCCGGCAAGCCGCCGCTAGTTCAGTTGCGGTCATCCCGGAAAAGCCTGGGAGCGAAGTCGTTCAAGTCTCTTCGCCACGTTAGCCATTCATGCGCCGTGCCGGGCGAAGAGAAGTAGACGTACTTCACGCCCGCCTTGTCGAGCATAGTGCGGAAGGCGCCGATGGATTTATGGAAGAAGTCAGGCTCCTCGGTGCCCATGCCGAGCCAGAGAAGCTTCACCTTTAGGTTGAAGGCCGCTCCATCCTTGAAGATGCCATTGAAGGCCGTCGCGGGATCGAGCGGATCGCCGCTCAGGCCGTTCATCGTGCCGCTAAATCCGGCCATGTAAGCAAAGGTGTCCAGATGGCCCGTCGCCAGGTGCAATGCCTGGTTGGCTCCCATGGAAAGGCCGGCCATCGCCCGGTGCTCGCGGTCAGGAATCGTCCGGAAGCTGGAGTCGATCATGGGGATAACCTCTTTGATCATCACATCATCGAAGGCGGCGATATCACCGGAGCGCCCCGAAGCGGGCGGCCCGAAGGGTCCGACGAGCACGGAGGCGTAGCCGTTGTCCATGACGATGATCATGGGCACGGCCTTGTGCTCCGCGATCAGATTATCCAGAATCAGGTTAGCGTGCCCCTGGAAGATCCACCCGGTTTCATCCTCGCCCATGCCGTGCTGAAGATAGAGCACTGGATAGCGCGCGCTAAGGTTGGTATCGTAGTCCGGCGGCGTGTAGACGAAGCAACGCCGCAACTGGCCGGTGATCTTCGATTGGTAGATGCGGATGCGGACATCGCCGTGCGGCACATTCCGCGCCAGGTAGTAGTTCACGCCGTCCTCGGGAATATCGATGCCGCTTGCGTCCATTCCCATGCCGAAGAACGTATGGCTGCCCGGATCGTTGATGCGGACCCCATTCACGTCGAGCGCGTAGTAGTGGAAGCCTTCGACCAGCGGGGGCGTGGTTACGCTCCACACTCCGAAGTTGCCGCGCGTCATGGGGAACTTCTTTCCGGTGATATCCACATCCACCGACTGAGCCTCCGGCGCCTTGAATTGGAAGGCCACGCTATGGTCCGGCAGAACGCGCGGATACGTCGCGCCCAACACATTCGTCGCAGCGGGCTTGGCGTCTTCAACCGACGAGGCGCGCATACCCTCCGGTGAGCGGCGCCAGGCAAAGTAAGCATCCAGAGTCTTGAGCCCCTCCTCGTTGGGAAGAAGTCCGGTGTGCGGCGTTCCGGCAAAGTACATCAACTCGGGATGCTGATCGCTGAAGGCCGGCCAGTTGGGCATTCCTTTGCCGTTCGGATTGCCGTGCTTGGCGAAATTCGTCCAGTAGGTCGCCATGGCATCAGAGATCGCCAGGTCGGTTGCGCTCGGCTTCTCCGCGGGTTTGCCGGTCACGTGTTCGAAGACATACTCAACTTCCATGCCGTGCGGAGAACCATGCCCAGCCTGCGGCGAGTCAGCCGGATAATCCGGATGCTGATCGAAGTAGTAATAGAAGACCTTGGAGTTGCCGTGCTGCGATTGCAACCGCGCCCAGATCCAGGTATGCCAGCCGAAGGCCGCGTCGCGGCTCAGGTCGCGCGCGGTCTTGGGCACGCTCGTTTCGCCGGCCGGATATGCCTTGATAAGGCTGTCAGCGAAGGCGCCGTAGCGCTTGCGCACGCCGTCCATGTATTCCTTCGGAGTGCGTTCGTGGGAAAAGCTTGCGCCCTCATCCGAGTTGTATCCGATAAGAACTGGAATGTCGTTGAATTTTTTGGCTTCATAGAGCGAGTACTGATCGCCAGGAATCACCCAACCGTCGATAATCGGCCATGCCATGCCGCGTTGTGCGGCCAGCAGTTTCTCCGCTGGCAGCTTGCGAAGCTCGGCGATCGATGCGGCTCCCGCGTTGCTGGCGAAGGCCTGACCGTCCTTCTCGGCAATGGCCAGAGGCCGCATATTCTCGCCCGGCATACCACCGGCGCGCGGAGGACCGAAGGAGCCGCCGCTTTCGGAGATTGCCCCTGAAAAGAGGCCTTTAGCCAGCGGTGAAGCACATAGCTGACTCACGGCGATGCCTCCGGCCGACTCGCCGAAGATGGTGACCTTGTTGGGATCGCCGCCAAATGCGGCAATGTTCCTCTGAATCCATCCCAGCGCGGCGATCATGTCGAGCAGACCGTAGTTCCCCGAAACGTGCTGCGGCGATTCCGCGCTCAGCTCCGGATGCGCCAGAAAGCCGAGCGGCCCCAGGCGGTAGGCGATGCTGACCAGCACAACTCCCTTTCGGGCCAGTTTTTCTCCGCTGTAAGTCGGAGGAGAAGTTCCTCCGACGCTGAACCCGCCGCCATAGATCCACACCAATACCGGGACTTTCGCGGAGGCCGACTTGGCCGGGCTCCAGACATTCAGATAGAGGCAGTCCTCGCTCGTCGTGATCCCCGGGATGCCCTGCACACACTGCGGCGCAAACTTGTCCGCGGGGCGCACGCCCTTCCACTTCGCGGCGGGTTGCGGAGCGCGCCAGCGCAGGTCGCCCACTGGAGGGGCAGCAAACGGAATGCCCCGGTAGACAATGAGCCCATCTTCCTTTGTGCCCTGAAGCATACCCTGCTCAACCTTCGCAGTGGGGCCTGCGGCCGCACTCATCAGCGGCACTGCAGCGATGGCGATTGCCAGCAAAACGGTTCTCATCTTCGATTTCCTTTCATACTCCTTACCTGGGTGCTCGTCGGAGAGCATCCGCAAGCGGCATCCGCCACGCGTGCACATTCGTGCTGTGGCAAGGCGCGCTACTGTAGCGGATACGAATAGATGCTGATGCTGAAGGGAGGAGCGTCAATCGTCTCCGGAACCACACCAAGCGCGTGCTCCTCCACCGCAACCTCCGGCGTCTTGCCGACCACGACGACCGCATCCACTTTAGAGGGGGCCATCTGCCACAACTTGCCCGCGCTCGCGAGCTTCACGCCGTTGATTGCTAGCTTCAAGCTCTGCTTGGCGTCTGATGGATTCAGCACGGCGAAGGTGAGCGTCTTGCGATCCTCGCTGAGCGCGGCGCTGACATCCAGCGGATAGGTGTCGCTGCCCGGATTCACCGCCGGCTGGTCGCCGCCGACTGGGAAGACGGGCTTGGGCTGCGGGGAGTCGCCTGTGACCTCCACCGGGATCGTGCCGAAGTGATCGCGATACATCTTGAAGAGCATGCCGGTGGGATTCAGGATGGCTTCGGTTCGCGTCTGGCTCATCATCGCCGTAGCGAATGTGAATGCGCCCATTTGAAAGATGTCGGAGTGGCGGAACATCTCATGGAAGGCCCACGCGTATGCCGGCGTGGTCTTGTAGGAGCCGGGTCCGCCGCCGAAATACGCCCATTCGTCGATGGCAATCGGCACAGGCTTCTCTTTGAGTCCGGGTATGCGCTTCAGGTACTCCTGGTAGTGCTCATATTTCGCGCGGACCTGCACAGCCGGCGCGCGTTGCCATTCGATGAACGACAGAGGAGGATCGATCGGCACCTTCTTCTGTAGCTTCATGTCGGTATGCTGGGTGCCGGATGCGTAGTAATGCTCGCTCACCATGTCGATGTTATCGAGGCAGTGGAGAAGCATTTGACCGGTCCAGTCAGCGGCAGAAAGATAGTCGGGAACATATTGGCCGTTGATACGCCTGGACTGATCGGCGCCCTCCATCACGTCGGGCATGGCGCCGCCGGCGATCAGCTTGATGGTGGGATCGACCTGCTTCATGGCCTTGGCGAAGAGGTTGTGCTTGATGGTGAACTGCTCGAGAGAGATCGCGCCCATCTGGTAATCGCCCCAAGGCTCGTTGCCAACGCCCCAGAGTTTGACGTTGTAAGGCCGCGGATGACCATTTGCGGCGCGCCATTTTCCCATGGGCGTGGTGACCGCACCGTTGGTATATTCCACCAATTCTCTTGCCGACCAGGCGTCGCCAAAGCCGGCATTGACGGTAATGTAGGGATCGACGCCGAGCAAGCGGCAGAGCGTGAGAAACTCATCGGTACCCACGTCGTTGGGCTGCACCGCGTGCCAGACTGGATCGAAGATCGGCGGACGCTTGTCGATGTCGCCTACGCCGTAGCGCCACTCGTAGGCGGAAACGAAGTTGCCGCCGGGGAAGCGGAGAACGCCGAAGCGCATTTGCTTGAGCGCGGCGATGACCTCCGCGCGGAAGCCCTCGATATTGCCGGCAGGCATCAGCGAGACCGCGCCTACATGAAATGACCCCGTCCCCGTCCCTGTTATCTCAATGCGCGCATCGTCGTTATCGGCCTTGGCCTCGAACTTAAGCGGAATCTTGCTATAGTAGGTCCCCGGAATATGGAGGGTCACAATCTGGCGGTCGCCGGGCTCCTTACCCCAGATCAATGCGACTTTGACCACAGTCCCTGGCGTGCCCGCCAGCACGATGCGGCCCGTATATGCTTTACCGTTGCGCACCACAACTCCCGCTTCTCCGATTCCATGCGGCGTCTTGGCGTCGAGCTTCACCAGCGGAGTGTGATCGCCGGTGTATGGATTCCTGGTGTCCATCGATACCACGTTGTCGCCGCCGATCGGCGCCCACCACCGCGTAATAGGACGGCGGAAGCGGGGATTGCCCGCAGCGTTGCCCATCAGCGGCGGCGGCGTGGGCGCGCTAGCCGCTACCGGATAAAAGAACTTGCGATCCGCCAGCAGTTCTGCCCATACGCCGGTGTTCACGATATCGCCGCCGTGCTCCAGAAACTGCCCGTAGATGTACTTGGAGATTGGGGCGCCGGTCTTTGAAGCATCGATTGCGACATTTACTGTATGCGTCTGCGCCGCAGACGCGATTGAGAAAAAGAGCGCTGCCAGCAATACTGCCGACACCTTCAATGATGTTTTGATTGCGGTTTGCATGATGAATAGCTCCGTTGCATAACCCCGTCACCTGAATGGCCTGCGGTGCAGGGTTGAGTTTTTGCGCGTATTGCAGCCGATTCTTCTTGGTTTCTGGAGTCAATAATAGCTACGCGCAGTCCCTGTCATGGCTCCAGCGAGATGACCGTCACCGACTTTGGCTCAACTGTCAGGGCCAGCCTGCCGCCTTTCACACTAGCGGAAACAGACTTCGGCACTACGGTGTTGGGCGCCGCGAATGTGTTTACGCTGTCGACGGCAGGCGCAGTTAGCGTTTCTCCCTTCGCCGACTTGACCGTTATGCCGGTTATCTCCGCATCGATTTCAACCGGCTTCTCGGGATCAAGGTTGGTGATTTCGAGCCAAAGCTTGCCAGACTCGTCTTTGGCAGCGAGAGCGTCTACGCGCGGCAGGGTGATGCCGTCGCGATGGACAGTGCCGGGATCGAAATCAACTGGAATAAACGCCGCGTCCTGGAAGGGCACATACATCTTAAAGACGTAATAGGTGGGAGTGACGATCATCTTCTCTTTGTCGGTCAGGATCATCGCCTGTATTACGTTGATCATCTGGGCGATGTTGGCCATGCGCACGCGGCCGGCATGGCGCGCAAAGATGTTCAGGTTCAGCGATGCCAGAATCGCGTCCCGCAGGCTGTTCTGCTGAACAAGAAAGTGCTCGTTCGTGCCAGGAAGCGCTTTATACCATCCGCCCCACTCGTCCACCACCAGCGCAATCTTCTTCTGCGGATCGTATCTGTCCATGACCACCTCCTGCTTGCGCAGGAAGTCCTCCATAAAGAGCGTGGACTTGAGGGTTTTGTCGTAATCCTCAACAGTGAAACCGGTTGAAGCCATGGAGAGCGGCCAGCCGCCGGGCGTTGTATACCAATGCACAGACAGGCCGTCGAAGTTCCATGCCCAGTCGTGATGCTGCCAGGCTTTCATGACGGCCTCGGTCCACTCGGTCTCGGGAAAGCCCGGGCCGACAGCGATTTTGAGCATCTGCTGCTTGTCCTGCTGGTCCGGATTCATGTTCCTGACGAAGTGGCTGTAGATTTTGAGCTGGCTCAAGTAGTAATCCACCGTCATATCGCCGCCACAGGACCAGCTTTCGTTGCCGATTCCCATGAAGCCGACCATGTACGGATCGGGATGACCATTGGCGGCGCGCTCTTTGGCCAGTGCCGTAGGCGCAGCCGCGGTCATGTACTCCAGCCATTCGGCCGCTTCCTGCGGAGTCCCGCTTCCGACATTGACCGAGACGTAGGGCTGGCTGCCGATTTGCTGGATAAAATCCATGAATTCGCCGGTGCCGAAGGCATTTGTATCCACCACGCCGCCCCAGGTGGAGTTGATCGTTGCCGGCCGCTGCCCGGCAGGGCCGACTCCTTTGCGCCAATGGTACTCGTCGGCAAAGCAGCCGCCCGGCCAGCGGACGTTGGGCACCTTCAACGCCTGAAGGGCGGTGACAACGTCCTTGCGGATGCCGCGCGTGTTCGGAATCGAAGAATCCGGGCCGACCCAGATGCCCTCGTAAAGGCCATGTCCGAGATTCTCAGCGAACTGGCCAAAAATGTTGCGATCGATTTTCGCTCCGGCTTTGGATGCATCGATGGACAGATGAGCCTTCTCCTGGGCCATCATGGGCACGGTGGAAATCAGCAGAACAGGAAGGAAGATGCGATGGATGAAGCGAATACCTGCGAAGTTCATGACGGCTCCCAGGGAGAATGCCGCGGATCGGCGAAGGGCGATTCTCTTTGTACCGGATAGCCAACAGCCTCCCGGCCA
>Ga0326727_10004953_pt1 | contig 38809 bp, 36 predicted proteins | sample MB2enrmetagenome_FD_207643 | JGI IMG/M metagenome (GOLD analysis project Ga0326727, IMG submission 207643) | Lab enriched peat soil microbial communities from McLean, Ithaca, NY, United States - MB29MY | ecosystem: Environmental > Terrestrial > Soil > Wetlands > Peat | place: USA: New York...
GGCCTTGCTTTGGCGGCGAGGACGCTGCCAGTAAAGCCGATCAGGAGGTCGGCGCTACAGAGCGTCGATCTGGCCGTGAGAAATACAGGCTAATCCTCTTCGCCTGCGCTGGGCGGAGCTTTGGAAGGTTCCCGGCGCCCGCGTTCCGAAGCCTGCGCCCCACCGGGCAGAACCTGGACGTGCGGCCTTCCGCGCCCGGCGCACCGTCCGCCCGCATCCGGGTGCGAAGTGCCGGTCGCCCGCCGCCTCTAGATTCTTCCCGGGAAATGAGCCTGCAACGCGTCCACGAACTTCTCCGCGAGCTTCTTGAATCCAGCCGGATAAGGATGCAGTTCGTTGGCCCAGTCGGCTGCATCCAGCGTTCCCTGCGTGTCCACCAAAGTGAACAGATTCTTCGGGTTGCCGGCCAGCCCCGCCAGCATGGCCCTGAAGCTGAGCAGGGCCTGATGCAGGATCGCCGTGCCCTGCGCCGTGTTCCAGCCGGCAAAGCTAAGCGACGGCAGCAGCCATGGCCCGGCGCATACGGGGTGAGCGCCGTTGGGGATCGGGAAGTCGTAGCAATGCCCGAAGATCGGCACGCCGGGCGCATTCTTGTCGCGGAACGCGAACAGGTCGTTGTACGATGCCTCCACCATGTCCAGCACGCCCTGGAATCGCGAGGGGTTCAGACCGTCGACGCCGGGGCCGGCATAGTTGAGGAAGATGCAGAACTGGTTGCCGGCGATGTCATCGCCGCCGCCGGAGAAGAGAATTGCGTCCGGGCCTGTCCCATTCAGCCAATTGGCCTTATCCTGCAGGCTCTGGATCAGGCGCTGCTGCTTGGGCAGCGACATCTCCTCGGTTGTGGCGTCGCCGAGGTGCGAGATGTTCTGAATCAGGGGATGGATGGCGCCCATGGTCTCGAGCTGAGCGATGATGTCGGTGGTCCCCAGGGTGACGTCGTTGCCGTTGAGGGGGTAGTCGAACCAGGAATCGCCGTGCGCCAGGAAAACGAGCGGGTTGGCTGGCGGCGCGGCGCCGGCGGCCACCATCTGTGCGCGGTTGGTCTTGAATGCGGCAATCCTCGCCTGGTGAGCCTGCGTGCGCTCGGCAAGCTCGGACTTGATGGAATCCCGCATCTGCTGGCGAAGGGCAATACTCTGGCGCATGAATTGTTCCTCCCGATGGATTTTGAATTTGGCCTTTTGAACTTCCGCGTCTCAAAGCGAAACCTGAAGCCTCCGTCCTCTCAACGGCGTTTGGTCAGCGAACGAATCTTCCCGTCGTCGGATTCAGGACCGGCGCTCTGGGACGCAAGTCTCCCGGTTGCCGGGGCTCCGGCGAGGTTCGTGGACTCTCTGGTCCTCCGCCGTGGCGGACTCAACCGGACTGCCGGCGTTGAGGCCATTATGCCATCCCGGCCGCCCGCCTGGAGATACAATGCAGAGGATTGAAGGAAGGTTCACAATGAGGAAAACTGTTTGCATTGCGGCGCTGTTGCTCTCTATGCCGGCCCTGGGCCTGGCCCAGGAGGCCGCGTATGACGGACTCGACACCCACCTGGGCGGTCTTTACCGCCTCTCCGATGCGAAGACGCGTTCCATAAGCGCGGAGAATCCCACCGGAGAGAAGGGCAAAGGCGGCATGGCGACCGAGGGGACCGGCGCCAATGCCGCGCGGGATCTGGGCCAGGGCTGGAAGGTGAGTCCGTCGGTGGTCATCGCGCCTGGAGCAACCTACACGGTGGCCGAGATCGACGGATCGGGCGTGATCGAGCACATTTGGATGACGCCGACGGGCAACTGGCGCCTTTCCATCTTGCGCATGTACTGGGACGGCGAGAAGGATCCCTCGGTGGAAGCGCCGGTGGGCGATTTCTTCGCCATGGGGTGGGGCAAGTACGCCCGGATCTCCTCGCTGGCGGTGTGCGTGAACCCAGGCAGCGCGTTCAACTCCTACTGGCCCATGCCCTTCCGGCGAAAGGCCCGCATCACCATGGAGAACCTGGACAGCCAGCCCATGACTCTTTACTACCAGGTGGATTACGCGCTGGCGCCGGTGCCCAGGGACGCCGCGTACTTTCACGCCCAGTTCAGGCGTATGAATCCGGTGCCGCCGAAGCAGGTCTACACCATCGTCGATGGCATCCAGGGAAAAGGCCAGTACGTGGGAACCTACATGGCGTGGGGCGTGCACAACAACGGCTGGTGGGGCGAGGGCGAGATCAAGTTTTATATGGACGGAGACCAGGCGTTTCCGACCATCAACGGAACCGGAACCGAGGATTACTTCAACGGTTCCTACGATTTTGTGAATACCGAGAAGAAACAATATGAAGAATTCACCAGCCCTTACTCCGGACTGGCGCAGGTTATAAGACCGGACGGGCTCTATCAGTCGCAGCAGAGATTCGGCCTGTATCGCTGGCATATCGTGGATCCGGTGCGCTTCGACCACGATTTGCGGGTGACCATCCAGGACCTGGCATGGCAGTCTTCCGGGAAGTACCTGCCGCTCAGCGACGATATCTCTTCCGTCGCCTTCTGGTACCAGACCGAGCCCCATGCGCCGTTCCCCAAATTGCCCCCGCGCGAGCAACTGGAGACAAACTGACGGCCCTTGCCATAACCCCAGGGGGCAGCCAGCGCGGTCACACGTTTTTGAGCCGGCTGGGGGATATCGGGTTCGCAGGGAAGGCGGGCGAAGCGAACGGAGTGTTCGTCATACGCCGGCGATCCGGCGGCGCTGGGCTCGGACCACATCTTCTCTCCATTCCAAGTGCGCGCTGAGTGAGGGCTACCTCCTGCAGTGGGCTGCGGTTTGTGGCGGCTGAGCGCGATACTGTATTTGACAATGAAATCCCATACGGTCCCAAGGTTCTTGCTGGATCAATTCGCCTATGACGATCCCGTCACCAAATCGCGGCGCCTCTGGCAGTATGCGAAGGGAAGATCGCCCTATGGATTCGCCTCGCCGACGTCGGCGACCCGGATTGATCATCACTTCGCAGATCCGGCAAATGCCGAGCGAGAGGAGAAGCTGGAGACCAGGCTTAATCAAGAATTTGAGAATCCTGTTCATCAATTTCTTGGGAGCCTTCGCTACCGTACCTTCGTGTTGTCCCGTCTTCACACGCGCCAGCTCACACGTTACGTGACTCTGCTTTTCAATCGCTCTGTCAATCGCAGAAGGGCTACGAAAGAACAGGTCGCGATTGCCATCGAATCGGCCAGTAAGTTCATATCGAACGAAGAAAAACTATCCAAGGTTGCCGCCCGGTGGACTCTTGAGATGACCCGACTCGGTTATGTTCTCGATCGCCCAGTCTGTGGGGAAGATGTCAAGAAATCAGCGGAAAAGATGATTGAGACGATGCAGACAGAGGACCACCAACAGACGACCTATGTTGACAGTATGGAACGCGCGATGGCCTTCCTGGACGAATCGCTCGACAACGGGCAGTGGAACGTATTGCATACTATCCCCGACACTCCTTTCGTGGTTGGGGATGCTCCCGTTGTCACATGGCAGCGCCTCGAGAATGGGACTCTCCTTTATGGCCAGGGCTTCGCCACCCCAAATGTCGAAGTTTTGCTTCCGGTGGCGTCAACGACCTGCCTTCACATCCTTCCAGCCGTTCCGCGCGCACGTCAGCTAAGACTGCCGACGGTCAAAGAAGTGAATGAAGGTGAGGCCGCGTTCGCGACCAAATGTTGCTATACCTACAAGAACGATCCAGTCCTTGACGAGATTCTGCAGCCAAAATTCGGGCATATCAAGATCGGCATTAACGCGTTCTCGGTCCGCCACCGCAATTACGATGAAACAATGTTTGAAATCCTCATGAGCGGCGGTCGCGATTTCCGCGCGCCCCGGCGCTGATACAAATCTTATTCCGTAGGAGCGGCCGTGCTTTGGGGTTCACCCCAGCCCCCTGGCAAGTGCAGTCCCTGTCCCTTGTGCTAGGCATTCAGTCCGAGCAGGGTTGCGACTTCATTCAGCCGCCGGTCGCGCGTCCATATCTTCAGGCTGCCAAGCGCGGCGGCTGCCAATAGGTGCATGTCGAGATAGCCGACGCCCTTGCCGGCGATGCCGTGCCTGTCGATGAAGAAGAGAACCTCGGCGTCGCTGGCCACCGCGACCGGCGGCAGGGATTTGAGCAGGTAAAGCCTGTTCGCCCGATCGGCAAGGTTCCCGCAGGCCAACTCGCCCACCACCCAGGGATGCACGCGAACCAGTTCCGCATGGAGCAGCGCGACAAGCCGGCTGTTGGACGACCGGAAGTGGTCGATCCAGATCGACGTATCGACGAGAATCAACGTCCGTTCTCCCGGCTCAATTGCCAAACTCGCGACGGCGGGGAATATCCTGCAAGTCCGGCTGCGAGCCGCCGAGACGGGCCAGACGCAACGCGCTTTCCCGGTAGATCAGCGCCTGCAGCGCCGCCTTGACGAGCGGCCCGTTCTCATCCAGTCCGCTCAAGGTTCGCGCCTCCTTCAGCAAGGCGTCGTCGATGGTGACCGTTGTGCGCATGTGTGCCCTCTCAGAACTGCATCAATTATAGCACCAAGAGATGCACTCTGTGATGAGGATGGCGGCGCGCGCTAGCGTCCTGAGTCAGAAATTCATCCCAGAAGTGAGGGAAGCAACCGCAGGTCCTTCGACTCCGTTTGGCGCACAAAACGCGCCAAACTCCGCTCAGGATGACAGCACTATTCATTCATCGAACATTGGACTCGGGACGCTAGCACCCCTCCGGCAGCGGCGTGACCGGAATCTGCAGGGCGGAGTTGAAGCGGGGGAAGAACTCGAAGGCGGCGGCGACGGCGGTCAGCTCGACGATCTCCGGCAGGCTGAAGTGGGCGCTGAGCTCGGCGAAGGCCGCTTCGTCAATGGCGTTGCCCGAGCCGTGGAGCAGGCTGGCGTAGCGGAAGCCGGCCTTCTCCTTTTCAGTGAAGGGCCCGGTCTCGAAGGCCTCCAGGCTGGCCACCTGCTCCGGCGTTGCGCCACGCTTGACGGCCAGAAAGCGGTGGGCGCTGACGCAGTACTCGCACTCGTTGAGCAGGGCCACGCGGGTGGCGATCAGCTCCTTGTACCAGCCCTGGAGCGCGCCCTCGGCCATCAGCGGCTTGAGCAGCGCGGCGATGCCCAGGACCAGCTCCGGGGCGTTGGCCAGCGCCTTGAACATATTGGGCACCACGCCGCGGTCGGCATAAAGCTTGTCGTAGAGAACGGCCACCTCGGCGGGAACCCCGTCGCGCTCCAACAGCGGAACGCGGGCTTCAAGAGAGCTTTCAGCGATCATAAGTGCTCCGAAAAACCTCTCCACAAGTGTAAATCCGCCGGTGCGCGGACCGGTCCCAAAAATGAACGGAATGAGAGAAGCGGGAAAGTTCGCCGGCTGAAACTCCGGTCGCGGGAGATTCCGATTGAGAGCGGGCAGGAAAGCCTCTAGCCTCCATGGTATCGATGGGGAAGGCTCGGGCTGGCAGGGGTGAAGAGGAACCGCTGGGCTGCCTCTTCGACGCCGATCGGGGCGGGCCTTCGACTGCGCTTGGCCGAAACCGCGCGCCAAGCCTCGCTGCTCATGAACGAAGCGGACACGAATCAAGGACCTTCTGGAGGAAGGCAGCAAGTTAGCCCCCGCTTCGCGGAGATGGCGAGTTGGCAAATTGGCGGGAGCGTAACAGGCCTTCGCGGCGGCGCTTGGGGCAGACCTTCGGCGCTGCCCGGCATAACTGTCTCATTGAGGAAGCTCCTGCCATGCAGCAACACGAGAACGGTTCGGCACGAGGGTTGAGCGGCCGGTTGACTCAGGCGGCGCTGGGTTACCAGCGGATGCTGGACGAGAACCCTCGCCAGCCGAAGGCGCTGGTGGGCATGAGCCTGGTGGCGCTGGCCAGCCGCCAGTTCGAGGCCGCGGTGAAGATGGCGGAAACGGCCGTGGACGCAGCGCCGGAGATGGGCGCCGCGTGGGTGGCGCTGGGCCAGGCGCTGAAGGCCGCCGGTCGAAACGGCGAGGCGGAGCGCGCCTATGGCGAGGCTATCTGCCTGGACGGAATGAGCGCGCTGGCCCGGATGGGGCTGGGTGAGCTGAAGGTCGCCACGGGGCGCTTTGAGGAGGCGGCGAGGGAGTTTGAGCTGGCCCTCAAGCGGCAGCCGGCGCTGGTGGCCGCGCACCTGGGTTTGGGCAATGCGCTGGCCGCGATGGGTCAGAATGAGCAGGCGCTGGAGCGCTATGAGCGGGCGCTGGCCCTGAGACCCCACTTGCCCGAGGGCGAGTTTGCGGCCGGGTTTGCCCTGGCGCGACTGAGACGGCAGAAGGAGGCCGAGGCGCGCTACCGGCGAGCGCTGGTGCTGCGCCCGGACTTTGCCGCGGCCTGGATGAACCTGGGCAGCCTGTTGCGCGAGCAGGGGCGCGAGGTCTTTGCCGAGGCGGCCTTGCGGCGGGCCGTCGAGCTGCGCCCGGACCTGATTGCGGGCTGGATCAGCCTGGCGATTCTGGATTGGGAACGCCGCCGGCCGGTGGAGGCGGAGGCGCATCTGCGCAAGGCCTTCGCGCTGAATCCCGAGCAGGTGGAGACGCTGGTGGCCTGGTGCCAGTTTCGCGTGGCGGAGCGGGATCTGGCCGGCGCCTGGGGCTGGCTGCGCTGGGCTCTAGAGCGCGATTCCGACCACGCCGAGGCCGTGAACATGAACGGCATTCTGCTTCACACCGAGGGTCGCTTCGCGGAGGCGATCGAAGCCTTTGAGCGCGCCGAGGCGCTGGGCAGCCAGGGCGCGGCCTCCAACCGCGGAAACTCCCTGCTGGACATGGGCCGGATGGGCGAGGCATTGCGGGCGCACCGGAAGGCTGTCGAGCGCGATCCAACCCACCCCGGCTCGCAGTACAACCTGGCCCTGACGCAGCTCAGGCTGGGCGACTGGGAGCAAGGCTGGCCGGCATATGAGGCGCGCTGGCGCTTCCGCGAGGTTCACCGCAACCCGCGCGTCTTCAGCCAGCCCCGGTGGCAGGGCGAGCCGCTCGAAGGCCGCCGGGTGCTGCTCCACGCCGAGCAGGGATTGGGCGATACCATCCAGTTCTGCCGCTATGCGACGCTGGTTGCGGCGCGAGGCGGCGCGGTCGTTCTGCAGGTGCAAGCGCCGGTCGAGCGCCTGATGGCCTCGCTGCCCGCGGTGCGCGCCGGACAGGTGGAGATTGCGCTGCTGGGCACACGCCGCGGCGGGCCGCCGCAGTTCGACCTGGAGTGCCCGCTGCTGAGCCTGCCGGCGGTCTTTGGAACCACCCTGGAGACGGTTCCCTGGCCGGGCGCGTACCTGGGGGCCGATGCACGGCTTGCGTTGGAGAGGCGCGCGCAAACTCCGCACGTCCGGCCCAATCAGCATTTCAATCCCGATTCCGCTCACCAGCCTCTGCGCGTGGGAGTCGCGTGGGCGGGCAATCCCCGCTACAAGGCGGACCGCCGGCGGTCCATGGAAGTGAAAACGCTGCTTCCCTTGCTGCACACCTCCGGCATCAACTGGATCTCGCTGCAAAAAGGCGAGGCCGCGGAGCAATTGTCCGGTCTGGCCGGCAGTGTTTTTATCTGGGACGGGTCCAGCGCGGATAAAGATCTGGCCGAGACGGCCGTTCTCGTGGCCACGCTCGATCTGGTCATCAGCACCGATACCTCGATCGCCCACCTGGCCGGCGCCATGGGCAAGCCGGTCTGGATTCTGCTGCCCCATCTGAGCGACTGGCGCTGGATGCAGCAGATCGAAACCACCCCCTGGTATCCGACCGCAAAGCTCTTCCGCCAGCGCAGCCCCGGCGACTGGGCTGAAGTGTTGGAGCGCGTGATTGGGGAGCTGGGCGAACTGCGCGAGGCGCGGTCAAGGCCACCGCAACCGAGACCGAAGGGAAGGCTAGCGAAGCAGGACTCCCAGGCTTCCGGGCTCATCCCGGCGTAAAGTCCAAGCCAGAGTCAAAAAAGTTGAAAAAAGTTCTTGACATTCTGTGCTCCACAAAATAGAGTACTCCGTATAGAGGACTACTCTGAGAATAGACAGAGGCCCTCGAGGAGAAACCGATATGACCGAAAACGCTGAAGAGTTGGGACTGAAAGACAGGCTGAGCCTGATTGAAACCATGATCGCCGAGGGACGGCGGAGCACCGAGAGCTACGCCTGGACCTTCATTCTGTGGGGGGTCGCGTACTATGTGGCGATCGCCTGGTCCACCTGGGGCTTCGGCTGGGCCATCTGGACGCGTTCCTACCTGGCCTGGCCCGTAACCATGACGGCTGCCTTCCTGCTGACCTGGTTTCTTGCGATTCGGAAGCGTGGAGGCAACGATAACAAGCAGCCGGCGACGACCGCAGGCCGCGCCATCGCCTCCATCTGGGTGGCCATGGGAATCTCGATGTTTATCCTCCTGTTCTCGATGGGCATGAGCGGCAGGGGCGACCAGCAGGTTTTTGTTGCGGTGATTGCGGCCATGCTGGGTACATCGAATGCTGCTTCCGCCATGCTTCTCAGGTGGAAGCAGCAGTTTGCCTGCGCGGTGGTGTGGTGGGCGGCGGCGGTGGCCTCCTGCTTTGGCACGGTTACCCAGAGTTCGATCGCGCTGCTGGTTGCCATCTTCTTCTGCCAGATCGTCTTCGGCGTCTACGGAATGGTTTGCGAGGCTCGCATGCGCAAGCAGCGGGGTGCGATCCATGCCTGAGCTGCCGGAGCTGAATCCTGTGATCCACGGGAAGCTGCGCCTGGCCTTGCTCTCGCTGCTGACTGGGGTCGAAGAGGCGGAGTTTACCTGGCTGCGCGCGAAGACCGGCTCGACCGACGGCAACCTGGGCGCGCAACTGCTGAAGCTGGAAGAAGCCGGCTACGTGACGGTCGAAAAGAAGTTCGTCCAGCGCAAGCCGCAAACCCTCTACCGTATGACCGAAGCCGGCCGGCAGGCGCTGACCGAGTACGTCCAGGACTTGAAACAGCTGCTTGGCGGGGCCATCGGCGGATGACGGCCCTCACCATTCCTTGCCAAGCGCTTCGGATCAAACCACGAATTCCGGGAGAAATACCATGAAGATTGAGAATGCAAATCAGCTCAGAGGCAGGGCATCGGGCGTAGTCGTCGTCGCGGTCTTCGGAGCGCTGTGGCTCCTTCTCGCGCTTTACGCCATGCAGATGTTCAGGGTAGCCACCGTTGCCGTCGTTGCCTTGGGCCTGGCGGCGCTGGTTGTGGCGGCCATGTTTCTCTTCCGCGAGGCGAAGCGCTGGCCGCGCGTGCCCGACGATCCGGCCGTGGGACGCGCCTTCGGCTGGATCAATACGCTCCAGTGGATCGCCGTTGGCGCCGTGGCCTTCACTCTGGCCAGGCTGCGCCTCGACGTCTACATCCCGTCGGCCATCACCGCCATCGTGGGGCTGCACATGTTCCCGTTGGGGCGGATCTTCCGCTATCCGGCGCACTATCGGGCAGGAGCCATTTTGCTTGCCTGGGCAGCGGCCAGCGTTTTATTCGTGCCCGTCGAGCATATGCAAGGCATCGCGGCCCTCGGGACAGGCGTGATTTTGTGGTGCAGCGCGGCGGTGACATTTGCATTGGCCTTCCGCGCCGCCCGCCGCTCGGCTGAGCCGCTGGCTTGCTGACTCGCTGGCTTGCTAACTCGCTGACTTGCTTACTTCGGTTTCCTTCCCGAGGCTCTTCCGCACCCGTTCCATGATTCCCAGGTAGTAAGCCAGGTTGTGGATGGTGTTCAGCGTCCCCGAAAGCGGCTCGCCGGCCTGCATCAGGTGGCGCAGGTAGGCGCGGGAGTAGCGGCGGCAGACCATGCAGTTGCAGGCGGGGTCGGGCGGGCTCTCATCCTCGGCATATCGCTTGCCTTTGATGTTCAGCCGCCCCTCGCTGGTGAAGAGCAGTCCGTGGCGCGCGGCGCGAGTGGGCAGCACGCAGTCCATCATGTCCACTCCCATGCAGGCGTACTGCTCGATCTCGTCCGGGTAGCCCACGCCCATAAGGTAGCGGGGCTTGGCGGCGGGCAGCAGCGGCAGCACCTCGGCGATGGTCTCCTGGGTCAGCTCGCGCGGTTCGCCCACGCTCAGGCCGCCGATAGCGTAGCCGTCGAAGTCCATCTCGACCAGGCGCTCGGCGCTTTCGCGGCGCAGATCGCGATAGGTTCCGCCCTGCACGATGCCGAAGAGAGACTGAGTGCGGGATTCATTCCCCGGTCCCCAAGTGCGAGGGACCGGGGGCACCCAACCTTCCCCGGTCCCCAAGTGCGAGGGATCTCCACCCCACGGACGAGAGCCTGTCCGTGGGGACCCCGGACCTGGGGCACCCGACCATACGGCTTCGTGGCAGTGGGCGCGAAAGCGGTCGAGCGACCGCCGCGCCCAGGCCATCGTCAGGCGCAGGCTCTCCTCGGCGCGGTCGCGGCTGGCAGGGTATTCGGTGCACTCGTCGAAGGCCATGCAAATGTCTGCGCCCAAGGCGATCTGCACCTCCATGGAGTGCTCGGGCGTGAAGAAATGGCTGCTCCCGTCCAGGTGCGAGCGGAAGCGCACGCCCTCGTCGCTGACCTTGCGCATCCCGCTCAGGCTGAAGACCTGAAAGCCGCCGGAGTCGGTGAGCAGGGCGCGCGGCCAGCTCATGAAGCGGTGCAGCCCGCCCATGCGCCGGACAGCGTCGTGGCCGGGGCGCAGGTAGAGGTGGTAGGTGTTGCCCAGGATCAGCTCCGCGCCCAGGGTCTCCAGCACGTCCTGGGGAACGGCCTTGACCGTCCCGGCGGTGCCCACCGGCATGAAGACCGGCGTCTGGACGGCGCGGTGCGGCAGGCCAAGCTCGCCCCGCCGCCCGCCGGCTTCGGTCGCCGCAAGTACGTTGAATTCAAGGCCCACCAGACGATTCTACCGGGCGCCCTACGCTTAGCATTGAATCCTGGACGCACCAGGTCTCGTCTTTGAGACCTGGGCAACCATCCAGGCATCGCTTTCGAGCCGGACCGCGGCTGCGTTCCCGGGGCCTTCGAGCAGGCTTTCGAGCAATTGCGCGGCGGTCTTCCCGAAACGCGGAACCATGGCTTGCGGCGCAATCTCATTGAGGGGAATCAGCACGAAGGCGCGCTCGGCCAGGCGGGGATGGGGAATCTCGAGGTCAGGCTCGCTGACTGCGAGGTCGCCGAAGAGCAGAATATCCAGGTCCAGCGTCCGGGGTCCGTTCGCGAATCCCGCAGCGCGGTCGCGGCCAAATTCGCGTTCGATGGCCAGCAGCCTGTTGAGCAGCTCCCGCGGGTCCAGATCGGTTGTAAGCGCCGCCACAGCATTCACAAACCGCGGCTGTTCGACGAATCCCACCGGCTCGGTGAGGTAAAGCGACGAGCGGCGCGCTACACGTCCCAGCGATTCCAGGCGCAAAGCCGCGGCGGTGAGCGTAGCCTCCGGCGTCCCCGCCCAACTGGCCAGGTTGCCGCCCATTCCGATGTAGGCCGCGCGCATGATCTTCAGAGTATCGCGCTGGCGCGGGCGTCATGCCAGGACAAACTCCGGGCCTCGGAGCATCCCTCTGGCATCGCTGGGGTCCACGTCCATCTCCCGCGCGGTCTCAGAGAAGAGATAGGACTTCCCCGTCCCGGCGCCCTTGACTTCAGCCTCTCCTTCGCCAAGGAAGCGCAAGCGAACGGGCCGCGGCGCCAGCCAGGCCTTATACGCTTGACGTCTCCGTCCGCAGCAACTCATCGCAATCTCCTTTCTGTTTTGGCTCCGGCGAAACCATCTGTTCAATCAGGCATGCGGCCCCGGAGAGCGCCAGCCAGGCGGCGATGCGATCGGCGGGTTTCCGGGCCGCGTAGAACGCGAAGGGAATTGCCACCCAGACGCTGGCGCACTGAAAGCAGTCCATCAGCTCGCCCAGCTGGCTTTCCCCTAGTCTTTCGCGCACACGTGCGATGGCCGCGGCGGGGCCGTCCTCGCGCGCCAGCAGGTGAGTTACCCGCCAGGTTGCCAGGGCAGCCACGCCGAAGCGCAACAGAAGCCTCACGCGGTCACGATCTGCAGAACGCGATGAAGTCCTGGAAGGTTCCATACAGCACGACATCTCCATTGGTCAGGTTCAGGTTGGCGTTGAGGAAGACCACGTAGGCGCATGGCACCAGCATGCTGATGTCGACAGCGAGGCCGGCCAGGCCTGAATATGCGTCTCCGTCGGCGGGAATAACGGGAACTGTAACCGTGGGCAACGGCGAAGGTCCAACGAACTGCACCGAGTAACTGCCCAAGTAGGGATGGTAGGCAGTGTACAGGATGTGCAAGGTGTCGGCGCTCATGCCCAGGGGCTGGCACCCGCCCGCCTGCATCTCGACAATATCCAGCGAGACAACCGGCGGAAGAGTTACCGTGGAGCCGGCCCAATCGGGGTGGCGGGCATACTTGTATTCCGTGTTGCTGAGCGCGATCACGTTCAGGGAGTTGCTTCCCACGCTGGCCAGGGTGGTCGCGTTGCGCGCCTCGAAGTTGATCTGGAAGAGGGGCTTGACCGACTCCTGAGCAGCCGGCACCGGATCTCCGGCAGTCACCGGCAATCCCGGCCCCGCGGCGGTAAGGTCGAAGGACTCGTAAGTCAGCTGTGTCGTATCCAGCTGGGCGAGCAACCCTGTGGGCACAAAGCGGCCGACACCCCCGGGGGTGAGGTTGTTCTGCCGCGGCACCTTGATCCAGCCGTTGACGTCCGGATCGGTATCGACAACCACACTGAGCGGCGGCCCGATCTGCTGCGGAATGCTCACCGTAGCAGCCGGGTTGTTGACGTAATAATCGGTGGAACCAACCAGCCATGCCAGCAAGGTCGCATCCCAGTAGTAGTACTCGAGCTGACCGATGATCGAGGTCGCCGGGATCATCGTGCCGGTGATGGGAATGGGCGTGCCGCCGATGGCCAGATTCACATAGGTGAAGCGGTACTCCAGCGGGTCGGGGGCTGTGCCATCGGGGATAAGCCCGTTCAGATTGACCGTGGTTGAGAAGGCATACCCGCCCGCGGTCGTGGTGCCGTTGGGCTGGAAGTCGTGGAACGACGGGTCGACGTGGTACTGACCCACCTTGGTGAACAGCGGAATGGTCTCCTGCTGCGGGCAGACGCAGATGCAGAAGCGCGTGCAGACCTCGAACGATACCCAGCGGCAGAGCTGGATGCAGTACGCCCCGACATCGTACTTGTCGACGAGCGCCGAAAATGCCTTCTGGTCGTTGGCATTCACGGCGTCGAAGAATCCCGGATAGGCGCCCTCTTCATCCGCCAGCCGGCCTGACAGCTCGGCGAATCCGCGCATCTCCTCGATGTAGTCTTTGGGTATCTCGAGCGGGCGGCAGAGCGGTCCGCAGTAAAGGATCGAGCGCCAGCTGCAGATCCACCCGCAAATCACGAAGCAGTCGTTGAAGCCGCCCAGGACGCCCTGAAGATATTCGCAGTTGAGGGCGACCGCGGCGTCGATCACCTCCCGCAATTGCGCGGGATTCCGGGCAAGCTGGCCCAGCGCCCGTCCGGCCAAGGCCAGTTGAGCGGACAACTCCTTTTCGGGAATCTCCTCCGGTGTGCAAACCACCTCGCAGATGAGGCCGAAGCGGACAGAGCAGACCCAGCTGCAGATCAGCCGGCAGTAGGCTTCCAGCTTCTGCGCCGCGATGAAGGCTCTGTAGCCGGCCGCATCGCGGCGTTCCACCACATCGGCCAGCCGCTCGACCAGTTCTTCGTTTTGACTGATCTTGGCGATCGCTGCCGCCGAGGCGGCAACCTGCTCCGGGGTAACTACGCCGGTCGCGGGGCCGCAGAGTTCCAGGCATTCCAGCACGCACTCTTTGCTCGCAAACCATCGACAGATCTCTTCGCAATACGGGAGCGCGTCGATCTGCCCCAGAAGCCGGGTGAAGCTATCGCCATCTCCGGCGCGAAATGCATCGACAGCCGCCCGGAAGATAGTGTCGTTCTGTGCCAGTTTCGCCACGGCCATTCCCGCCTTCGAAGCGAGCGTGGCCAAATCGAGATTCTGCGTCGTGTCGCTCATAGAAGATCTCCTATCGCAAGGTGATGGGCTGAGACGGCGAACCGCAAGCGCGCAGATGGAATACACGGATGGAGACACAGCTCCCCGTCGCCCTTGGGACTTTGTCCAGGGGAGCGTTCTACTGCGTCTGCATCAAGGCCACGCCAGCAGGCGCAGACCGTCCGCTGTGAACCGCGGTTCCGCGCCGGACTCGGCTTGGGATGAAGAACCTGCTTTGCACGAACTTGGGGGACATCGCAGCACGTTGAGGTTGTAGAACTGCGCTCCGGGCGTCAGTTCTCCAAAAGGCCCAGGGGAATGCAGGCCGCAGGGCCCGCACAAAAGCCTCGCAAAGAAAGGTACTCGCGTTCCGGGTCGTTCCTTGGGGGAGAGGATACAGCCAGTGGGGAGGGCTTACGCTGCTTGCGATTCAGCGGACGCCAGCTACCGGTGCTCCTGACGTGCCCTCACGTTAGAGCCTCGCAGTCCTCTTGTCAAGTGAAATTCCAGAGCATCGTTGCTGGTTCCGGAGCGAGGGTGTGAAGCAAGGCGATTATGACGCATTACTGAAGCGCATCACTCGATATAACTAATGCCGTATCATGTAGTTGGACGTTCTGCTCCCACATTTCCAGTCTCCGGAAGTCTCACTGCACCGTCCCCTGCGGGCGCAGGCGGCGCAGGTCGAGGGCGCACTCGACGGCATTCTGCGCGTTGAGGCGCAGATTGTCGCAGGCGGCCCACAGCCACAGGCGGGAGGCCTGATTCGGGTTGCGGCCACTGCCCGGTTCGGGACGCAGCCGGACCAGGAGATCGTTCTGGCCGGTGGCGGCCAGGTTGGAGGGCGAATCCGTATCTTCGAGCACCAGGTCCACATGGTCGCCGCTGAGCGCCTCTTCCAGCGCGGAGATCTCGACGGGGCGCTCCATTTCAACGGCGATCGAAAACGTCTGACCGTGAAAGACCGGGGCATGAATGACCTGCAAGGCCAGCGCCGGCCAGCGCCCGCCCCCCAGCGCGTCATAGTGGCGGCGCACCCTGGCCTCGACCGCGTTGAGACTGACGGCGGCGTTCTCGCCCAGGCCGCTAAGCAGATTGTAAGCTGCCTGCGCGTCATAAAGGGCGCGCGGCAGACCCTGGAAGCTGAGCAGGCTAACAGTCTGTTGGTGCAGTTCGTCCAAGGCGGCGCGGCCAAACTCACTGGCCGGCTGGAGCAGCGTGGCGGCGGCAAAGCGCACCGGCGCGGCCGATTGCAACCGCTCCAGAAGCAGCGCCAGGGCCAGCGCCGCGGGGTGGGCGGGAACCACGGCGGGGGTAAACAGGTCGGGCGCGGCGGCCGCGGAACCCAGCCACGGAGCGCGCACCAGCACGCCGGTCTCCCGGTCGAGGGCACCGGAGAGATCGAGGACCGTGGAGCCGGAGCGAAGCGCCTGGCGCCAGTGCTTGCGGGTCAGGTTCTCCGTGCCGCAGAAGAAGGTGAAGTCCACGCGCTCAAAGGCATCGTCGCCGATGGCCTGGACGAGAGCGACCTCATCGCCGACCCGGTCCAATTGGCCCTGCGCGGCTTCCTCGTCCAGCAAGAAGAACTTGGCGGCCGCCAGAGGCGACTCCTCCAGCGCTTCCTTCAACTCCCTGCCGAGCAGGGTAGAGGCTCCGGCGATAGCAATCTTGTACACAGGCGTCCTTTTCGCTGGGAAGGATTATGAGGGAGTCACGGAGTCCGGCTCGGCAGCGGCTGCTTCGGGGCCATGAACGCCTACCGGCTTTCTTCTGCGCCGCCGCGACCAGGAGTAGGCCGCCCGCGCCCAGATTCCGGAGAACATGTAGATCAGCCCAATTGCGAAGAACGCGACATTCGAGTACCGGAAAACGACATAGAAGACAGGACCCAGCACAAAGAGGAGTTGGAATGGATGGCTGCGCGAGAAGTTGATCTCCTTGCCCGACCAGAAGCGCCAGGTGCTTACCATCAGGAATCCGCACAGCCCCACCAGGATGAGCCAGGGAATGGCAGTCCACCGCCAAAAATCGGTGATGGGAATGCCGCTGAAGAAATGGACGGTCGAGGCCAGGATCCCGGCCGCCGCCGGTATCGGCATGCCCACAAAGTACTTGCGATCCGGCCGGCCCGGATTGCGCGGCTGGGCGTCGTGGCTAATGTTAAACCGGGCCAGTCGCGAGACTCCGCCGATGAGAAACAGAAAACAGATGAACGCCCCGGCCTGCTGCAAGTGGAGGCGAAACTGCGGGTTGATGGTATCGGGCAGAAAGTTGAAGCCCCAAATGAGCGCCAGCAGGCTGGGAGCGACGCCGAAGGTGATGGCGTCGGCCAGCGAATCCAGCTCCTTGCCGAACTCGCTGGTGGTATTGGTCATGCGGGCGATGCGCCCGTCGAGAGCGTCGAACGGGATAGCGAAGAGGATGGCGATGGCCGCCCAATCCAGATGCGTTTGCGCGTCGCCGCTGATGGCCGCCCAATCCCGATGCGCTTGCACGCCGGCGGTGATGGCCGTGATGGTCTCGGTGATGGAGAAAAAGCCAGCCGCGATGTTAACCACGGTAAACAGGGAAGGCAGCAGGTACATGCCGCGGCGAAGACGAGCCTTGGCCTTGGCTCTGGCCAGGGCATGATCGCGGCCGTTCACAGCTGCTCTCCATCCGGCATGGCCGCCAGCACGCTCGATCCGCCCTTGACGCGCTGGCCTACCTTCACCCGCAGGCGGGCCTCGGCAGGCAGCAGCACATCCACCCTGGAGCCAAACTTGATGAGCCCCACGCGCTGCCCGCGCTCCACCCTATCGCCCTCGCTGAAGTTGAAGACGATGCGCCGCGCCAGCAGGCCGGCAATCTGCTTGAAGGTGACCTCGATGCCCCGGCCGTCTCCGCCGCCCTGGCCGCGCACGGTGACCAGGTTCTGTTCGTTGCGGTCCGCCGAGGCAGGATTCATGGCGTTCAGATACTCGCCCTTTCGATAGCGCACCTGGGTGAGAACGCCGCCGATCGGCGAGCGGTTCACATGCACGTCGAAGACGCTGAGGAAGATGCTGATCCGCTGCCTGGGCCCGTGGGGAGTGGCGAGGACAGCCGTCTCGGTGACCAGGCCGTCTCCGGGCGATACAATCAACCCCTCGCCATCGGGAATCTTGCGCTTGGGGTCGCGGAAGAACCATAGAAAGAACGCCGCCAGCAGCACAGGGACGACGCTCCACGCCCAACCGCCCGTAGCCCAGGCCAGCACCAACGCCACCGCCAGCAAGCTCAAACCGTAGATGTAACCGTCACGAACCATTGTCCCAAACGATTATACGGTGATTCCGCTTGGGGCCACGGCTTTTTCACTCCCGCGCTCGACAGGCGGCCCTATCGGGCGCAACACCAGATCGATGGCACCCGCCAGGAAGCCAAGGGGCCACGATGGAGCACACACATCCAATCCGCGAGGTTGAGCCTCGAACACCTCGCCCGCTTCGACCGAAGCAACGGGGCAGACCCGGCTTCCGGGTTCTAAGCGAGAACCGGCAACTGGCGCTCCAGGGCGAAGATCTTATCCTTGGCGTGCAGCTTCAGCTTCTTCAGGCGCACTTCCTCAAGCTGTTCTTCCTGGGAGAGATAGGGCTTCTGAAGCAAATCCTCCAGCCGTTGAGCGTAGCGGCGATGTTCGGCGTGCAGACGATCGATCTCTTCGCTCAACGCTGGATTCTGTACTTCATCCATCAAGCACCTCCTGTAATCACTTAACATTTACATATATCGCCATTGGAGCACAGACGGCAAGAGCGAAAGGAAACGAAGGTCATCTGAAGCTGTGGAATTTCGAATGGAGAACATCCTGCGCGATCGTGATCAGGCACGTTCTCCAGACTTCGCGCCAGCCGCCGCGGCCGGCCCGGATCAAGCCAGACGCAGCTCCAGCAGAACCGCATCTTCAATGGGATCTGCGTAGTAGCGTGGGCGGTGGCCGGTTATTGCGAATCCTTGCGCCCGGTAGAACGCGAGCGCCGCCAAGTTCGAAGCGCGCGCTTCGGCCAGCACTTCCGTAACCCGCGCCGTTTTGAATTCTTCGACCATTGCCATGAGAATTCGATGGGCCACGCCTTGGCGCTGACTTCCGGCGGCCACCGCAATGGTCTCCAACTCGGACTGCGGAGGGAGCAGACTGGCCACCGCGAAGCCTTGAACGGCGCCGTGCCCCGCCTCCTCGGCCACCAACGCAATGCGCCGCGGCGCGGCATCGGGGTTCAGCGCTGCCGCGTAGGCCGAGCGCGGCCAGCGCGGCGCTTGCGGCAGGCTCTGCTCAAGCTCGATCACACGGTCCAGGTCCGCGGGCGCCATGCGGCGAATCCGCACCTCGGCGTCAAGAGGAAGATTCATGGGCGTGGCGGCGCGGCAGGCTCGCCGAAGATCTCCGCATCCGAGCGGCGCAGGTAATGGCCGTCCAGCAGCGCCACGTCGACAAACTCCCCGGCCGCGACGCGCGGCGCGCAGAGCGCAAGCGCATCGGCGGCTGTGGGCGGGAGAATTCGAACCGGCGCCGCGTCCGGCCAAGCGGAAGAGAGCAGAGCGGCGGCGGCATGATCACAGACGGCGAGGCGCGCACCGGCGGAATCGATGGCCGCAAGCTCCGCTGCCCCGGCGAGCATTTCGGTTGGTTGCCGGTCTGGTCCCGCCAAGCGCAGAAAGACCTCATGGCGATGCGCATCGAGAGCCGCCGAACCCAATCCCGCCTTCGCCGCCAGCACCTCCAGCCGCGAAACCGCGACGACCGGAATCCGCGCCGCCTCAGCGAGGCCCTTCACGGCGCTCAGCCCCACGCGCACGCCGGTAAAGCTGCCCGGCCCGTTCACGGCCACTATGGCCGCCAGATCCTTCAGCCCAACGCCGCTCCGCGCCAGCAACTCGCCGACGGCGGCCACCAGCGTGGCCGAATAGCTGCGCCCTTCGAGCTCGATCTGGCCGAGAATCTCCACCGCGCCCCCGGTCAGGCGGCCGAGGGCGACGGAGCCGGAGGGTCCGCAGGTATCGATGGCGAGGAGAAAGGCATAGTCCTGCATGGCGGCTGATTATACCGCCTTGAGCGCCTGCTCCAGGTCGGCGATCAGGTCTTCCTTGTCTTCAATTCCGATCGACAGCCGGATGCGCCCCTGGGTGATGCCCATCGCTGCGCGCTGCTCCTCGGTTACCGAAGCGTGCGTGGTGGTGGCCGAGTGGGATGCCAGGGACTCGACCCCGCCCAGCGACTCCGCGCTGAGGAAGATCTTGATCGCCTTCAGGAACCGTCCCGCCGCAGCCTGCGATTCCAGCTCGAAGCTCAGCATCGACCCGAAACCCCTCTGCTGCTTCACGGCCAGATCGTACTGCGGATGGCTCTTCAGTCCCGGATAGGCCAGGCGCCTCACCTTGGGATGCGTGGAGAGGAACTCCGCCACCGCGCGCCCGTTCTCCTCGTGCTGCCTGATGCGCAGGGGCAGCGTCCTGATGCCGCGCAGCACCAGAAAGCACTCGAAGGGCGACATCACGCCGCCGGCCGCCTTTTGAACCAGCAGAAACCGCTCCTTGTGCTCGGGCGTCGAGCCGATCAGCGCCCCGCCCAGCCCATCCGAGTGGCCGTTCAGATACTTGGTGGTGGAGTGCATCACGATATCCGCGCCCAGCGCCAGCGGGCTCTGCAACACCGGCGACATGAAGGTGTTGTCCACTCCAACCTCGACGCCCCTGGCGTGGGCAATCGCGCTCACCGCCGCAATGTCGGTCAAGACCATCAGCGGATTGCTGGGCGTCTCGATGAGAATCAGTTTGGTCGCCGGCCGGATGGCGGCCTCGACCGCCTTAAGGTTGCTGGTATCCACATATTCGATGTCGATGCCGTAGTGGCGGACGATGCGGTCGAAGAGGCGCACCGTGCCGGCATATACATTGTGCGAACAGAGCAGGTGGTCGCCCGCGCGCAACATGGCCACCAGAGCGGAGATCGCCGCCATGCCGCTGGTAAACACATGGCCGCTGAAACCGCCTTCGAGCGCCGCCAGAGCCTCTTCCAGCCGGTCGCGCGTGGGATTGCCGGCGCGCGAGTAGTCCCACCCTCTGTCCGTGCCGATGCCGGTCAGTTCAAAGGTGGATGAGAGGTAAACGGGCACATTCACAGCGCCGGTAAGCGGATCGGGGTACTGCCCGGCATGAACGGCAAGGGTCGAGTATCTGTATGGGGAAGTGGTCATCAGCGGCGTTTCAGCTCCTGACTCCAGCTTATCGCAGCGGAGCTGGAGCGGGCGATTCCAGGAATCTGCCGGATCCGGCGTCTCGACCTTGCCCAAAATGCCGCCTCCGACGCTGAGAGTTTTTGCAAACTGTTCAAAAGTGACCGTTCGGCAGGCCTCTTCGGTGGTAGACTGTACGCCGTGCAGCTGTTTGAGCACGCACGGTACGCGCGCTCAGCGGCCAGAAGGAACGGCAATCCCGCCGCTCCGCACAGGGGCCCTCAACCAAACTCTCCTCACCGGGAACGCCGCGATCCATGCGGCGCAATCTCCGGGAGCGTTAGCTGTTACGCATCATCGTTTCCCAGTTGTGCGTTATCGGGATGCAAGCCTGCGCCTCCCCCAGATCCGCGGGCTTGCACCTCGAGCCTTTCGCTCCCTGCTTCCCGCATCCTCTCCCGCCAGGAACGCTTTATCATGAACTGCCCGAGAATGAGACAATCGGATTAGGGTTCGATTTGCTTTCTGGATCGCTCTGGGGGAGCCCTTGACCATGCTGCGAGTCTTGTCAACACACCTGTTCCTCAACCAGCGCCTGCACCCAGGCCTGCTCGAGCTGGCTGCCCGCTCCGGCGCGGAAGGGGTGGAGATCTTTGCCGCCCGCCAGCATTTCGACTACACCAGCCGCGAACATCGAACCGAGCTCGCCAACTGGTTCCGCTCCAACCCGCTGCAACCCTTTTCCATGCACGCCCCGCTGTTTCCGGACCGCGAAATGGGCCGCGCCGGGGCTCCCGCCGTCAATCTTCTGCACCCCGAAAAGGCGCGCCGTATCGATGCCATGGACGAAGTCAAGCGCGCCCTTGAATCCGCCGAGCAAATCCAGTTCCGCAACCTTATCCTTCACCTCGGCGAACGCGACGACGGATGGTCGCTACGCACCATCGAATACGCCATCGCCGCCCTCGAGCACCTTGGCGCCTTTGCGCATCCCCTGGGCGTGCGCCTGCTGGTCGAGAACCTGACCAGCGAGCCCACAACGCCCAGCCACCTGATCACCATCCTCGAAATGGGCCACCTGAATCAGGTCGGCGTCTGTCTGGACCTGGGCCATGCCCATCTCACCGTGGGCGTCGCCGAAGCCATTGCCACCCTCGGTCCCCACATCGCCTCCGTGCACGTTCACGATAACCACGCCATCAAGGACGAGCACCTCTGGCCCGGCGAGGGCTCCATCGACTGGCGTTTTGCCGTCGAAGCCCTCAAGGCCCTCCCCTCTGCACCAGCCGCCGTCCTCGAAATCGCCCAGGACCTCCCGGAGACCCCCACCCAAATCACTGCCCGCATGGGTGAAGCCTTCTCCCTCTTCGACTGAGGAGCGGCCTTTCGCGAATCGAAATGCGAACCTCCAACCCTCCTTGTCACTCGACCGTCAGCGCGAAGGTGGTGGAGTGCGACAGAGAGCCCGAGGTTCCGGTCACCGTCACCGCGTAGGTTTGCGAGGTATGGGCGATGGAGCCGCTGACGGACCCGCAGCCGCTCAGCCCGGCCATCGCCGCCATGCCCGCAATGGCCAACAGCAGCACGGCGATCAATCGGCCGATCCGCTTACCGCCGCGCCGCAGCCTGCCGGCAAGTGGCAACAGAAGCAGCGCCAGGGAGAGCTGAGCCAGCTTGCCAATGCCGCCGCCGGCCCATTCCGAGTCTGCCGAAGCCGGCGGCTCGTGGATTGTCAGGGTTACCGTGGTGGTTCCCGAGCCGGCTGGGACACTGGCCGGGGAGAAGACGGCCGTCGCTCCGGCGGGCAGGCCGCTGGCCGATAGCGCGATCGCTTGCGTGAAGGCGCCGGCTCCGCTCGCCGGGCTGATGGTGATGTTCTCTTCGACGGTTCCACCCGGAAGCACCGTCGCCGAGCTGCCGGCGCCGCCGGCCAGGGTGATCGTGAAGTCTGTAGCGGCGGGCAGGCCGATGACGACTGTATAGCTCTGGCTGCCGGTGCGCGGCCCTGTTCCCGCGCTGCTGTCCGCCGCTGCAACGGTGAAGGAAAACGAACCGGCCGCCGTTGGCGTTCCCGCGAGCACGCCGGCGGTGTTCAGAGCCAAGCCCGTGGGCAAGACGCCGCCGCCGACCGCCCAGGTGTACGGCGCAACGCCGCCGGAAGCCGCGAAGGCCGTTTGGGGATACGGCGTGCCCACCGTTCCGGATGGGAGGGCCGAGGGCAAGACCGACAGCGGGATCGGCTGGCGCACCTGCAGATTCAGGCTCTGGTTGGCAACCAGGCCATCTCCCGCCGCCGTGGCCACCATGCCGGTTGACCCCACCGCTGCCGTCGCGGAGGCCGTCAGAGTCAGCGTGGCTGGATTCGCGCTCACGCTCGAAGCCGCCACCAGCGGGTTTGCGGACCACGCCGCCGTCACCTCCGCCGGCAGCCCAGTCACTGAGAAGCTGATGACGCCGCTGAACGATCCGCCCGTCGCCGCTGTGAAGCTCACTCTGCCGGAGCCGCCTTCGACCACTGTGACCGAACTCGATGCCGCCGTCAGCGTCAGCGTCGGCGCCGGCGCCACCGTCAGCGCAAAGGCCAGCGTCTGGGTTCCCGAAACGTCCGACCCCGTAAGCGTGACGTTCTGCGTCCCCGAGGCCGCCGTGGCGCCCACCGTGACGGTCACCGTGGCCGCCATTCCCGGCGCAATCGAGCCCGGCTGCACGGCAACCGTCACGCCGCTGGGAGCCTTTGCCGCCAGCGCGACCGCGTTCTTCGCTTCCCCGCTCTCCGCAACGCTCACGGTAAACGCCGCCGTCTGGCCCGCAACCACCGTTGCGCCCGCCGCCGAAGCCGCCAGCGTGAAGTCCGCGCCACCGGCGTCCCACCCGTCGACGAGCAACGCCCCGTCCACCGAACCCAGGCCGGTGGCCAGGTTATATTCGGTCCCGCCGGCCGTGAACCCCGTCACGCCGGGAACGCTGTTGTTGCCGGAGGGCGTCGGGTGGAAGGGACCGGGCGCGGCGGTCAACAGGGAATACAGTTCCGGGTTGGCGCTGCCCAGCCCCGCCGCATCCTGCCGCTCCACTGCCAGCGCCATCACCCCGGCAAACGACGGCGAGGCCGCCGAGGTTCCCGAAACCACATAGTACGAACCGTTCTCATAGAGGACGTACCCATCGTGCGCCGCCGCCGTCACCGCTACGTCCGGCACCGCCCGCATTCCATTGGCCGCGCTCGTACCGATTACTGCCTTCTGCCACGGCGGCTGCGCATAGATCACGCTGGCTCCGCCCCCCGAGGCCCACAGCCCCGACCCGCCGTCCAGCGCGCTCTCGTTCCAAACCTCCTCCGGAATGTAGCCGAGCGCGGTGCCATAATTCGCCGCGTTGGTTGCGGCCCAGTACTGGGCGGGATTCGAGCCCTCGTTGAACTCCGTTCCCCCCACGCAGGTTGCATAGGGCGAGGTGCACAGCCCATTCACCGCGGTTCCCGACCCCACAGCCGAGGAACCCTCATAACAGCCCGCCGCGCCCGCGTCTCCCGAAGCCACAAACGCGCTCATCCCCTGGCTCGCCGCCTGCTCCCAGAGCTGGTTGTAGAACTCCAGCTCCGCGGTTCCCATCTGCTGCTCGCAACTGCCGTAGCTGACGCTCACCACCTGCGCCAGGGCGTGGTTCACGATGTATTGCGCCGCCAGGTCCACACCGTCGGTGGTGGCCGTCGACGCCCCCGCTACAAGCTCGACGGCAGCCTCCGGCGCCACCGCTCCGCTCCACTCCACGTCCAGTGTGGCTTCATCCCGATCCCCGGCAACCAGCCCCGGATCGGCTCCAGCCAGGATCACGGTGGGGTCGTTCGCGGCCAGCCCGGAGATGGTCCGAAACACCGCCGCGTCACCCACTACGATATTGCTTCGCCCCGCGATCGCAATCGAAACCCCCGCCCCGGTGGTTCCGGCTTCATAGAGCGGATTGAGATCGTAGATCGCCGCCCAGTCGGCCGGAAACAGATAGTGCGTGGCGCCGCTCGTATACAGCGGCTGGGCCTCAAGGAAGGTGCGCTCATCCAGCAGAGCCTCAGCCGCCAGCGGCGTCAACGTCTCGATCTGGGATCCGCGGCGAAAATCGTGCAGAGAAACCACGCCCCCAACCACGCCGGCGAGAGCCGCCGGAATCCGCAGGTTCCCGGAGTTGGCGATATGCTCCGCGCCGCCCACCAGATAGCGGTGAATCCCGGTGTGAAAGGTCTCCGCGACCTGTCCCGCCGTTCCGGAGAAGACAATCAGGCGGTTGCCCGGCGGAATCTCCTCCACTGTGAATCCGTGCCCTGCGAGCCACGCCGCAATCTGCGCCGCATCCTCCCCGCTCAGCCCAAACCGCGTCCCATACACGGCCGGCGTCAGCCATTGCCGGTAAAGCGGCGAATGCGGATCGTGCTGCGCCGCCACCAGGGCGTCAAGCTCCGCCTGCTGCGCGGCCGAGGGCTCGAGCACCAGCAGCATGCGGCCAAGCCGGGTCTGGGCGTCCACCGCTCCCCGGTCAAACTCCTCCCGCGCCAGCGGATGCACGTTTCCTTCGAGCGTCACCAGCTGGGATTCATCGATGGGCTCGACAATTCGGCTCGGTTGCGCTGCCTGATTCGCCGCCGTCTGCCCCATCCCCACCGCGCAGGCCGCGCTCAGCATCAGAAGCCCGGCGCAGAATGAGCGGCATCCAACGAAGCTCGGCATGACCGGCCTTTCAAGACACAGAAGTCCGCTTGAGAGGCGGGAGAGCGGTCCCCGAGTCTTAGCGTCTTCTCATCCATCGGCCCGGAAGGCGCGGCTCCCGAGGAGAAGCGGCGGGATTGTTAAAGGAATGGGCTTACCGCGGTACTTTGAAAGAACTCAGCGGGTCGCCTTTCGCACAAGCACCCGCACCCTTTTGAGTTCACGAGCCATTCATCTGTCGAGGCTATAAAGGTCAGGCGCCTCTCCCCGCGGTTTCCTGGGTTCCAGGCCCGGTGACGGAGACCACGGCGCTGGACGGCGAGGAAGCCTATTCTGTCCTCCTGCATCCGCGGCGGTGTGCGCCAGAACCAAGAGCCGCCGGATTCCGTACCTCGAACTATGGGAGTTGAAGAAGATGCGAGTACTCGTTGCTTACGCAAGCCGCTACGGAGCCACCCAGGGAATCGCCGAGCGCATCGCCGCCACGCTGCGCCAGCAGGGCTTTGAGGTTACGGTCGAGGACGCGCGGCGAGCCGGCGATCCGGTCGGCTACGACGCCGCCGTCATCGGCAGCGCCATCTACTACTTCCGCTGGATGAAGCCGGCCGTGAAGTTTGTGCGGCGCAACGCGGACTCGCTCGCCAAGCGGCCTGTGTGGCTGTTCAGCGTCGGTCCACTGGGAACGAAGGAGAAGGACGACAAGGGCCGCGACCTGGTCACGGTTCTGGAACCCAGGGAGATCGCGGAGTTCCGGGAGACCGTCCAGCCCAGGGACCATCGCGTCTTCTTCGGCGCGATGGAGCCGAGCAAGCTCGGCTTCCTGCACCGGCTCATCTACAAGCTGCCGGCCAATCGCGACAACGCGCTGTTTCCCCAGGGCGACTTCCGCAACTGGCCTGACATCGAAGCCTGGGCCGGAGGGATCGCGGAGGCGCTGAAAGCCCTGTAGAGCGCGCCGGAAACACCTGAGTCTTGCGGCGCTCTCGCGGGCGTCCGCCGTCTGCATCGCGCCCGGCGCAACGCTGAGCGGATGCGGGTTGGCGCGCGTCTCTCAAGGTGGGAGTCGAGGGCCGGGCGCGCTCCCGAATTGAGCGCGGGACAAGACCGGCGCCGAAGCGATACCCTTTGAACGGGGCCCTGAATGTGCGGATGCTGTACGGACTCTGAAGGCGATCAAGAGGAGCGGCAATGAGAATCGGAAGGTGGTTGCGGCGGTTGCTGATGGCGGCGGGTCCGGTTGCGGTTTGTGTATCGGCCGGTCTTCTGGCCGGCTGCGGAGATTTCTGGCAGCCGCCGGGCGGCGGCGGCAGCACCAGCTTCACCCTGACCAACAGCGGCGCCATTACCGTAAGTCCCGGCGCGAGCGGCAGCTCGACCATTACCGTGACACCGGCGAACTCGTTTACCGGGACGGTTACGCTTACCTGTGCCGTTACAACCCAGCCCTCGGGCGCTTCCAGTCCCACAACGTGCAGCCTGTCTCCGGCTTCGGTGACGATCAGCAGCACAACGGCGCAAACCTCCACGCTGACCGCGGCCACCACATCCAGTACAACGACCGGAGCTTACCAGATCACGGTCACCGGCGCTTCAGGCAGCACCACGCGGACCACAGCCGTTTGTGTCGAAGTGGGGTCTTCCTCGGGCAGTTGCGGCGGCACCACAGGCACCAGCGGTAATTTCTACATCCTGAATGCCGGCACGACTCCCCAGATCGTCGGCGAGTCGATCGTCTCCGGAAGTTTGAAGACGATCTCGGGAAGCCCGTGGACGGTGAACGCCACACCCTACTCCATGGCCATAGCTCCCAACGGCAACTTCCTGTGTGTGAGCACGACCTCCGGCGTCTTCGCCTACCCCATCTCCAACGGCGCGTTGGGGACTGCCGTCCAGGTTACCCAGGATCAGGCCTATGCCATCCAGGTGGACTGGACCGATTCCTGGCTGGTGGAAGCCATCCCGGGCACCGGCGGAGTGACTTTTGCCGCTGTCCCCATAAGCTCCACCACTGGCGCTTACACCAGCGGCACGGTGCCAACCGTGTCTTTTACTGTCGCCAACACCGCAGTGCAGCCGAACAGGATGGTCATCTCGGGGGATAACGCCAGAATCTTCCTCCCCCTTGGCGCCGGCGGCACAATCGTGGTCCCATTCAGCGCCGGCGGTCCCTTCGCGGCTGGAACCGGCGCCTCGACTGTCGCGCTGGCGAATTCCAGCGGCTCCGCGCTTTCAGTGGCCGTGGATTCCGGCAAGAGCCCGGGCCTCTTCTATATCGGCGAAACCCTGGCCAACTCCGCCGGCAACTCGGGCGGTCTGCGCGCCTTCACGTACAGTTCGCTGAGCAGCTCAAAACTCGTTCCGGCCTCCGGCTCCCCCATCGCCAGCGGCGGACTGGCGCCCAATTTCATTCTGCCCATCGCCGCCGGCGGTTATGTTTATGTCGCCAATGGGGCCGGCGCCAGCGCGGCAGGCAACGTCGCCGGGTTTGCGGTGACGGCGAGTTCCATATCGGCGGGCAGCACCGTTTCGGCGGGCGTTCAGCCGCTTGGCCTGGCCGAAGACTCGACCAGTGCCTATGTGTTCGCCGTAGGTTCGCTCGGCAGCCCTTACTTCGACGCCTACACCTTTGACTCGACCACCGCCGGACAACTGGACTCCCAGATCACGTCCTCCACAGCAACCGGTTCCATCGCCATCGCCGCCGCGCCGTAGAGAGGCAGGGATTAGGGAATAGGGGTTAGGGACCAGGTCCGATCACCGATCCCTGACCCCTGATCTCTGATCTCTGCCCCCAAGACCTGATACCTTGAAACTGGAGGCGGCGATGGCTGTGGAGGCAGGGCTGAAGATCGAACTGGGCAGGCAGGGCGTCTTCGTCACCACCCTCGAAGAGCTGTACAACTGGGGCCGGCGCAACTCCATCTGGCCCATGCAGTTCGGGCTGGCCTGCTGCGCCATCGAGATGATCGCCACCACCATGGCCCGCTACGATCTGGCGCGCTTCGGGGCCGAGGTATTCCGGCCGTCGCCGCGCCAGGCCGACCTGATGATCGTCTCCGGCACGGTGACCAAGAAGATGGCGCCGCAGGTGGTGCGGCTTTACAACCAGATGGCAGAGCCCAGGTATGTAATTGCGATGGGCGCGTGCGCCATCTCCGGCGGGCCGTTCAAGCAAGGGTACAACGTGCTGAAAGGGATTGACCGCTACATTCCCGTCGATGTGCACATTCCGGGCTGCCCGCCGCGGCCCGAGGCGCTGATGCACGCCTTCATTACGCTGCAAAAGAAGATCGACGGCCAGCATCTGACCGGCGAGGGCCGTCCGCGCTTTCTTGACGCGCAGGCGCAGGGCGAGTTTCCCGTGCCCGTGCCGGGAGCGCACGATCTGGAGCCGGCGTCGAATCCGGGCGTTTGGCCGGTCCCGATGATACAGGGATCAGGGATCAGGGGTCAGGCGTCAGGGAACAGCAAACCATAGAGAAGGAACAGGGATTGAAGACGGTAGAGGAGATCAAGGCGGCGATCGAGGCGGCCGTGCCGGGCGCCGGAGTGGAGATTGTGCCCAATCCAAGCGTCAGCGGCCAGCACTCGCTCAGGCTTGCGCCGAGTCATGCGGTTGCCGTGGCGACATTTCTTCGCGACGAGTTGCTCTTCGATTACCTCTCGAACGCGACCGGGGTGGATTGGCCGGACAAAGAAGTCACTGAGAAGGTGAAGGAGACGCGCACGGTGACAAAGACCGTGGACGGCGTGGAGCAGGCCGTCGAAGAGACCGTCGAAGAAACGCGCAAGCGCGTGCAGCCGGGCTGCCTGGAGGCGGTGTATCACCTCTATTCGGTGGCGCAGAAGCAGGGGCCGCTCGTGATCCGGATGCGCACGGTGAACCGCACGGATCAGGTCGAGCTGCCTTCGCTGACGCCCGTCTGGCGCTCGGCGGAGTTTCAGGAGCGGGAGATCTTCGACCTCTTCGGCATTGTCTTCACCGGGCATCCCGACCTGCGCCGGCTGCTGATGTGGGAGGGCTTCAAGGACCATCCCATGCGCCGCGACTACGTGGAGCCGGACGACTTTGAATATGAGCCGACGGCGCACGACGAGGTGCTGGCTAGGGCGCAGGCGCACAGAAGCAGGGAATAGGGAATAGGGAATAGGGAATAGGACCTGGATGGCAGTTGCGGATAGCAAGACGGAAAAGCCGGAGGGTTGGAACCGTCCGCCGGTGATGGAGCCGGACGGCGAAGGGGAGCTGCTGGAAGTGGCCATGGGGCCGCACCATCCCTCCACCCACGGCGTCTTCCGCATGGATGTGGCCCTCGATGGGGAGCGCGTGATCCGGCTCAAGCCGGTCTTCGGCTACCTGCATCGCAACCACGAGAAGCTGGCCGAGGGGATGAGCTACCTGGGTTCGATGCCCTTCACCGACCGGCTGGACTACATCTGTTCGCTGACCAACAACTGGGCGTATGCGCTGGCGGTGGAGAAGCTGACCGGGCAGGAGGTTCCCGAGCGCGCCGAGTACCTGCGGGTGATTCTGGGCGAGCTGACGCGCTTTCAAAATCACGCCTCGTCAATCGGCTTTCTGATTCAGGAGATGGGCGCCACCGGCACGCCGCTGATGTACGCCTTCCGCGAGCGGGAGAAGATCCTGGACCTCTTCGAGGCGCTCACCGGGGCGCGCATGATGGTCAACTACATGCGCTTCGGGGGCTGCCGCGTGGATGCGTCGGCGGCCTGGCTGGATGCGGCGCGCAAGGTGGTCGCCGGTCTGCCCGCGTTTGCGGACGAGATGGACCGCCTGCTGAGCACGAACGAGATTCTCATGGCGCGCACCCAGGGGATCGGCATCCTGCGGCCGGAACTGGCTGTGAATGCCGGAGTTACGGGGCCGATGCTGCGGGCATCCGGCGTGAACTACGATATTCGCAAGGTGGACGGCTACGGCGTCTACAACCGCTTCAACTTCCGCGTGCCGCTGGGCGATCACTGGGACGTCTACGATCGCTATATGATCCGGCTGCTGGAGATGCGGGAGTCGATCGGGATTCTGGAGCAGGCGCTCAAGGATATTCCCGCCGGCCCGGTGATGGACCCCAAGGCGAAGCTGCGCGGCTTCCGGCCCAAGCCGGGCGAGGCCTACGGGCGGATCGAAGCGCCCAAGGGAGAACTGGGCTTTTATCTCATCAGCGACGGCGGGCCGAATCCTTATCGCTACCGGGTGCGCCCGCCGAGTTTGATCAATCTGACGGCGCTCGAAGATATGGCCTTGGGCGAGAACGTGGCCGACGTGGTGCTGATCTTCGGCAGCGTGGATATTGTGCTAGGGGAAGTGGATCGGTGAGGCAGGGACTGGGGAGTAGGGAGTAGGGAATAGGGAATAGCGGTTGATTCGCAAGAGGGGACAGGGTGCTGGGCGAGGGGATACTGAAGGGGATGGCGGAGACGGCCAAGAACTTCGCGGGGAGCTTTGTCTCCGCGGAGCGGCTGACGACCGTCCAGTATCCGGAGGAGCGCATCGCGCCCATCGAGGCCACGCGCGACTTTCCCTTCCTGGTGTATGACGGGGCGGATTGGGAGGCCGGGCTGCGCTGCGTGGCCTGCCAGATATGCGAGAAGGAATGCCCGCCCAAGTGCATCTATATCGAGAAGAGCGCGGACAAAAAGCCGGACTATGTGGGCAAGCCGCAGTTTTATCCGGCGAAGTTCGATATAGATATTTCGGTTTGCATGAGCTGCCAGATATGCGTCGAGGTCTGCCCCTTTGAAGCTATCAAGATGGATACGGAGTTCGAGCTGAGCACGGCGGACCGCTTCGGCGGATTGCTCTTCGACCGCCGGCGGCTGGCCAAGCCGAACGAGTATTATCACAGGATTCATCCCGCCGAGGCGGCGGCGGTAGATGCGCGGCTGGCGGAGGGGAAGGCCAAGGCCAACGTCAAGCAAACGAACGCGGCCATCGCCGCGGCCGTCAAGGGCGCGGAGATACCGGCCCGGCTGCCGGGAGGAGGAGACTAGTCCATGACAGAGGCGCTGGACCAGGTATTCGTTCTCCTCAGCCGCTGGCTGGTGAGCTTCCTGCCCGCCGGTTGGCGGCCCGCGGCCGGTGTCGCGCTCAGCGTGGCGGCTATCGTCTGTTTGTTTCCCGCGCTCTTTGCGCTCACCGTGCTGCTGGAGCGCAAGGGACTGGGGCGCATGCAGAATCGCATTGGCCCCAACCGCGTGGGACCGCTTGGCATCCTCCAGCCGATCGCCGACGGCATCAAGTCGCTGACCAAGGAAGATATTGTTCCCACCAGTGCCGATGGGGTGGTGCATTTTCTGGCGCCGGTGGTACTGGCGACAGCCGTCTTCATGGGCTTTGCCGTGCTGCCCATGGGGCGCAACATGACGCTGGCGAAGATGGATGCCGGCCTGCTGTTCTACTTTGCCATCGGCGCCTCGACGGAGCTGTCGGTCTTCATGGCCGGCTGGTCGAGCCGCAACAAGTATTCGCTGCTGGGGGCCATGCGCGCGGTGGCGCAGATGATCAGTTACGAGGTGCCGCTGCTGATGTCGAGCGTGGCCGTGGTGATGATCGCCGGCTCGCTCTCGCTGGACAGGATTGTGGAAGCGCAGAACCACTACACCTGGGGCCTGCCGCACTGGTACATCTTCACGCCGTGGGGGTTTGCGGGCTTTGTTTTGTTTGCCATCGCGGCCACGGCGGAGACCAACCGCTCGCCCTTCGACCTGCCGGAAGGCGAGTCGGAGTTAGTGGCCGGCTACTTTACCGAGTATTCGGGCTTCAAGTTTGCGCTGTTTTTTCTGGGCGAGTATCTGGCCATGTTCTCCATCTCCGGGCTGGGCGCGACTTTGTTTCTGGGCGGGTGGTCGGCGCCGTTCTCGTTCCTGGGCTGGGTTCCGTCGTGGATATGGTTCTTCGGCAAGCTGCTGGTCTCTATGTGCGTGTTCATCTGGATGCGGGGGACGCTGCCGCGGCTGCGCCAGGACCAGTTGATGAACTTTGCCTGGAAGTTTGTGCTGCCGCTGACCATGCTGAACCTGATGGTCGCCGCGCTGTGGCATTTCCTGGGCGATGGATGGGCGCGCTGGGCGGTCTGCTCGGCGATCCTGGCGGTGAGTTATGTTGGGATGGCCTGGGTCGGCATGCGCAGAATGCACTTCGGGGCAAGGAGTTACCGCTATGCGGAGTGAGGTGTGCCGGGACGGCGGATGGAGGTTCGAGTTATCCCACCCTTGCGCTAGAAAGAGGGCGCAAGGATGGGGCACCCAGCTTTCTCCGTCAGCCACAGAGAGCAGGTGGCGCCGATGAGCTTCGTCTTTTATGTGCTTGCGGCTGTGACGCTGGCCGGCGCGCTGGCGGCGGTGCTGCTGAAGAACACGGTGCATTGCGCGCTGGCGCTGACCGTGGCCTTTGCGGGTCTGGCGCTGCTCTACCTGGAACTTGATGCGCAGTTTGCGGGTTTTGCGCAGATTCTGGTTTACATTGGCGCGGTGGCTATATTAATTGTCTTCGCGATTCTGTTGACCAAGGGATCGGAGACGCCGAAGGACGGAGTCTATAGCAAGAACTGGCTCGCCGGCCTGGCGATTGCGGCGGGCGTGTTTGCGGTGCTGGGTTGGGCGGTGCTCGAGAGCGCGCGGGTTTTGCCAGGCTCAGGGGGCACCCCGACGGCAGCGCCGGCGGTAACTGTGTTGCAGATCGGCAACGCGCTGATGGGCCGCTACGTGCTGCCGCTGGAGATAGTGGCCCTGCTGCTGACGGCGGCGCTGATCGGCGCGGTGATTGTGGCCATGCACGAGAAAGAGGAGACCAGATGACGCCGCTCACTGGCTATCTTCTCGTGGCCGCGCTCCTGTTCTCGATTGGCCTCGGCGGGGCGCTGACCCGGCGCAACGCGATTCTGGTGCTGATCGGCATTGAGCTGATGCTCAACGCGGCCAACCTGAATCTGATTGCCTTCTGGCGCTACGGGCCGCATCCCGAGGCGCTGACGGGAATGATGTTCGCCATCTTCTCGATTGCCGTGGCGGCGGCGGAGGCGGCGGTGGGCCTGGGGCTGGTAATCCAGATCCATCGCCACGCGCATACGACGGATCTCGACCAGATGAACAGGATGAGGGGGTGAGCGGATGCTGATGCAAAGTGATTTGCTCACGCTGAGTAGCTTGAATGTTCCGATGCCGCCCCAAGCCTGGATCGTGAGATGGCTTTGGCTTATTCCCGTTCTACCCATCATTGCTTCTGGAATCATTTCGCTGCTGAAACAGCCACAGCGCAAGTTATCCGCTGGATTGGCCATCGGGTCTCTGAGCTTTTCGTTTCTTTTATCGTTCAGCGCGTTTGCACATAGGATGGGTGAACGAGCGCTACTTCTAGATTTCGGTTTCAATCCAATGGCGCGCGACGTCGTGAACATCACCTGGTTTCAGGTGGGCGCAACGAGCGTGGACCTGGGCTGGGTGCTCGATCCACTCACCGCCGTAATGCTGGTGATGGTCAGCTTTGTGGGCCTGCTCATCTTCATCTACTCCGTTGGCTACATGGAGCACGATGAGAATTTCACGCGCTTCTTCTGCTTCATGTCGCTCTTTGCCGGAGCGATGCTGGGCGTGGCGATCGCCAACAGTTTGTTACTGCTCTTCATGTGCTGGGAGTTAGTCGGACTTACTTCCTACTTATTGATCGGCTTCTGGTATCAGAGGCCCTCGGCCGCCGCTGCCGCAAAGAAAGCTTTTCTAACTACCCGCGTAGGCGACGTTCTCTTCCTGCTGGGAATGGTCTGGCTCTTCGCGCAGACAGGCACGCTGCTCTTCTATAAGGGCGGCGCGGGAGCGATCGAGCCGGCCGCGCTTACCGCATTGCTGGCGCAACATGCGGGGTTGGGACTCTCCGCCGCGGGCGCGATCGGTTTGCTTATCTTTGCCGGAGCGGCGGGCAAGAGCGGCCAGTTTCCGCTGCACGTTTGGTTGCCGGACGCGATGGAAGGCCCGACGCCGGTTTCGGCGCTTATTCACGCCGCGACCATGGTGGCCGCCGGCGTCTATCTTATCGCCAGAGTCTATCCGCTGATGGCCGCGGGCGCGCACGCCGGTGGAAGCACCGCGGCCCTGACGGTGGTGACTTGGGTGGGCGCGTTCACAGCGGTTTTTGCCGCGCTGATTGCCGTGGCTCAGAATGACATCAAAAGAATCCTGGCTTACTCGACCATCTCGCAACTGGGCTACATGATGGCCGGGTTGGGCATGGGCGGAGTAGCGGTGGGGATGTTCCATCTCATCACGCACGCGTTCTTTAAGGCGCTCTTGTTTCTGGGCGCGGGGTCGGTGATACACGGCTGCCACGAGGAGCAGGATGTGCGCCGCATGGGCGGATTGCGCACCGATATGCCGCTGACCTTTGTCACTTATGCGATTGGAATGCTGGCCTTGTGCGGCTTTCCGCTGCTGTTCTCAGGCTTCTGGAGCAAGGATGGCATTCTCGAAGCGGCCGAGCATTGGTCGGTGGCAAAGACTCCCTTCTACATGCTGGTCTTCGGCGCGCTGCTGACCGCGTTCTATATGACCCGGCAGGTGGCGTACGTCTTCTTTGGGGCGAGAAGAGGCAGCGAACCGGCGCACGAGAGCCCCAGGGTGATGACCGCGCCGCTGGCGATTCTGGCCTTCTTCGCCATGGCGCTGGGCTTGATTGGAATGCCGGCCTGGCCGTGGTTCCGGGCGTTCCTTGAGGGCCGCGCTATGGGGTTCGACTGGCACGGGTTTGCGGAGCCGGGGCTGCTGGCGCTGATGGGAACTTCGACGTTGGTGGTGTTTCTTGGTCTTGGTTTGGGTTGGTGGCTCTATGGCGATAAATCGCCCGCGCCGCAAGAGCCGGACGCATTGGAGCGGCTGGCGCCAATGCCGTGGGGCTGGCTGCGCGACCGGCTGTATGTGGACGAGTTATACGGAGTGACTGCGATTGCGTTCTACGGATGGTGGGCGCGGGTTGCCGACTGGCTCGACCGCCGCGTTTGGGGCGGAGCGGTGGCCGGGGTTGCGGGCGCCTTCCACGGGTGGGCGCGGTTCAATCGCTTCCTCGATACGAACTGGGTCGACGGCGGCTTCGACAAGGGCTGCGAAGAACTGGCCAGCGGCGGCGGCTTGCTTTCGCGCGTGCAGAACGGGCGCGTGCAGACTTACCTGCGAATCCTGGCCGCGGCTGTGGTGGGGCTGGTTGCCATCTTGATCTGGAGCAGCCGGCCATGAGCGAATTCCCCATCTTGACCACGCTGACCGTGCTGCCTCTCGCCGGGGCGGCGATTGCGCTGTGGTCCGGCAGGCACGCGCGCGGCGTGGCGCTGATCACGGCGCTGGCCAGTCTGGCGTTGGCGCTGGTGGTGTGGGCGCGGTTGCCAGCAAATGGAACGATGGGGATGGTGGAGCTGCACAGGGGCTGGGCGCCGTCGCTGGGCATCGAGTATCACTTAGGCGTGGATGGGCTGGGCGCGCTGATGGTGGCGCTTTCAGCCATTGTGACGCTGATGTCCGTGGATGCGGCGAACCGCGTGCATCATCAGCCGGGGCTCTACTTTGGGCTCGTCCTTACGTTGGAAGCGGGGCTCTTCGGATCCTTCACGGCGCTGAACTTCTTTCACTGGTTTCTGTTCTGGGAGTTGAGCCTGATTCCGGCCTTCTTCCTGATCAAGCTGTGGGGCGGCGCGCGCCGAGGGCCGGCATCGACGCAGTTCTTTGTGTACACCATGGCCGGCTCGGCGGCGCTGCTGGTGGCATTTCTGGCGCTTTTTGTTTCGACGAGAAGCGTTGACTCGCCGGGTAGCATGGACTTCGGCCGCCTCACCTTCATGGCCTCAACCGGAGCGCTGGAGCAGATGGTGAGGGACCACTTTGGATCGGCAATGATGCTTTGGCTGGCCATCGGCGTGCTGGCCGGCTTTGCGGTCAAGGTGCCGATGATCCCCTTCCACACCTGGCTGCCCGCGGCCTATGCCGAAGCTCCTTCGCCGGTGACCATGCTGCTCACCGGCGCCATGTCGAAGATGGGCGTCTACGGTTTGCTGCGGATTGCGATTCCGCTCTTCGGGCCGCAGATTGCGCAGATGCGCACGCCGCTGCTTGTGCTGGCCGCGGCCACGGTGGTGATGGGAGCGTGGGCGGCGGCGGCGCAGAAGGATCTGAAGCGCGTCTTCGCGTACTTGTCAGTGAACCACCTGGGCTATTGCCTGCTGGGGATCTTCGTGCTGGCGGTTCCGGCGGCGGGCGCCGCGGCGGTGGCCAGCCAGGCGGCGGCGCTGAACGGCGTGATTCTGCAAATGTTCAACCACGGCGTGACGGCGGCGGCGCTCTTCTGGTTTGTGGCCATGATGCAGCAGCGGACGGGCGGACATCGCGGCATCGACGACTTTGGCGGGCTGCGCAAACCGGCGCCGGTGCTGGCCGGACTGATGGGGATTGCGCTGTTTTCTTCGCTGGGACTGCCGGGGCTGAACAGCTTTCCCGGCGAGTTCCTCATCTTCCGCGGCGTCTTTTCGCTGGCGTGGGTGGCGGCCACGGTCTCCGTTCTTGGCTTGTTGGTGACGGCGGCGGTGATTCTCACCGTCATTCAGAAGGTCTTTAACGGGCCTGTGGCAAAGCACTGCGAGGGCTTTCCCGATCTTCACCACGGCGAGCGGATGGCGCTCGCCCCCGTGATCGGCCTGATGCTGCTCGTCGGCGTTCTGCCGCAGTTGATTGTGGACGGCGTGAACCCAACGGTTGTGAACCTGCTGGCTCACTGGAGATTTTGATGCTGGCGTGGACGATCTATCTCTCGTTTGCCGGAGCCATTGCCGAGGCGCTGCTGCCCAAGGGGCGGAATGCGCTGGCGCGACGGCTGGCGCTGGGGGTCTCCGTGGCCGGGCTGGCGCTGGCCGTGGCGGGATTCGTTGCCGGCGTGGGGCAGGGCCGTCAAGTGATAGTCGACGCGCCCTGGGTCCCGTCGATGGGCATTCGCTTCCTGCTTGCCGCTGACGGGATCAGCCGCGTGCTGGTGCTGCTGACGGGTTTGGCTGCGGTGGCGGGCGTGCTCTTCAGTTGGAATATCGAACTGCGCACCAATGAGTTTTTCGCGTTCTTCCTGGCGCTCATCGGCGGCGTCTACGGAGTTTTTCTCAGCTTTGACCTGTTTCTGCTCTTCGTCTTCTACGAAGTGGCCATCGTGCCCAAGTACTTCCTCATCGCCATCTGGGGCTCGACGCGGCGGGAGTACGCGGCCATGAAGCTGGCGCTCTACTCCTTCGGCGGCTCGGCCATGGTGCTGATCGGATTGCTGGCGGCATACGCCACGGCGGGCAGCCACTCCACCGGGCTGATGGACCTGGCGCGCGCCGGCCTTCCGGTGAGCTTCCAGATGTGGTGTTTTCCGCTGGTCTTTACGGGGTTTGCGATTCTTGCCGGCATGTGGCCGTTCCATACCTGGGCGCCCACCGGCCACGTGGCCGCGCCCACGGCCGCCTCTATGCTGCTGGCCGGGGTGGTGATGAAGCTGGGCGCTTACGGCTGCCTGCGGGTGGCGATTGCGCTCTTCCCGCGCGGCCTCGATCCGTGGGGATTCTCCTTCGCGGGCATCGGTTCGTGGCGCGATGTGTTCGCGGTGCTCGCGGTGGTGGGCATCGTCTATGGCGCGCTGGTGGCGCTGGTGCAGACCGACTTCAAGTTTGTCATTGGCTACTCAAGCGTCAGCCACATGGGCTTTGTGCTGCTGGGCCTGGTCACGCTGAACCAGATCGGCGTCACCGGCGCGGTGTTGCAGATGTTTTCGCACGGCATCATTGCCGGGCTGCTCTTCGCCATTGTGGGGCGGATCGTTTATGAGCGCACGCACACGCGACAGTTTGCGGAGCTGGAGACGATGCACCTCTCGAAGCGGCTGCCCTTCGCCGCCTGGGCGTTTGTCATTGCTGGTATGGCCTCGATGGGACTGCCGGGCTTCTCCGGCTTCGTGGCCGAGTTGCAGGTGCTGGTGGGCGGATGGATGGTCAAGCCGTGGTGGACGCTGGCAGCGGGCATCGGCATTGTCGTTGGCGTGGCGTATATCTGGCGGGCGCTGCAAAAGGCATTCTTCTCCGATGCGCTGCCCAGCGCCCACGTGCTGGAGCAGGAGCACGCGCATCCGCTGGCCGCCATCACCTGGCCGGAGGTTACCGGCGTGGCGCTGCTGGCCGGGGTGAGTTTGTTTGTTGGGCTTTACCCGAAGATCCTGCTCGATCAGATTGAACCGGCCGTAAAGTCGCTGCTTGCGGGAGGTGTGCAATGAACTACGCAGACCTCTTCCGCGTGACGCTGCCGGAAACGGCGCTGGAAGTAGCGGCGCTGCTGGTGCTGATAGTGGACATGGGCTTTCTGCGCAAGGCCGCGCTGAAGACGCGAGTCACCGTTGCGGCGCTGCTGGGAGTGGCTGGGTGCGGGGCGGCGTTGTGGGCGATGAAGTTTCAGTGCGACCAGTTAAACTTGCATGGAGACCCCATCGGTTCTGGACTATTGGCCACTGGAACCTACACTGCAGTGGCACAAACCGGAATTCTGATTCTTACAGCTCTGACCCTTCTGCTGCTGATCGATTCTGAGTTTACGAACCATGTGGGCGAGTTTGTTGCGGTGGTACTTATGGCCGCATTAGGCGGACTCTTGGTTGCAGCTGCTGAAGATCTCCTTGTGATCTTCGTTGGACTGGAACTACTGAGCCTCAGCTTATACATCATGACCGCGTTTGCCAAAAGCTCCCACAAGAGTGCCGAGGCGGCTTTGAAGTATTACCTCTTTGGCGGTATGTCAGCGGCTTTTCTATTATTTGGTTTTAGTTATTTTTACGGACTTACCGGTAGCACTAATCTATTGGATATTCAACTCTCGATTTCGGATTCAGGGCCGAGTCCTCTATTTTATGTAGCCTGGA
>Ga0326727_10004954_pt1 | contig 38804 bp, 37 predicted proteins | sample MB2enrmetagenome_FD_207643 | JGI IMG/M metagenome (GOLD analysis project Ga0326727, IMG submission 207643) | Lab enriched peat soil microbial communities from McLean, Ithaca, NY, United States - MB29MY | ecosystem: Environmental > Terrestrial > Soil > Wetlands > Peat | place: USA: New York...
TTGATGCCGTTACCCTGCTGACTACCGCAGAAGCAAATTATATCCGCTCCGTTTACGATTACAGGAAGGCAGAGGCGGCCACCCATTATGCTGCGGGCGAAGATCTGCTTCAAGTTTACAAATGATGGTATTCCCCAAATCCTATGTCAGATGGAATTAATATGCTGAACACGCTAGAAGTTATGGCCTCATGCCATTTACTTTTTCTTTAATTTCCTTACCCGCCCTAAAAAATGGCAACTTCTTCGATTTGGTATCTCTGCTACCCTCCGGATTTTTCCTTTTTTCGTGTTGCCTCACGGAGAAGTTCCCAAACCCCCTTATCTCAACCCTGCCGCCATTCCTGAGTTCACGGATAAAACTGTCGAAGATCAGATTTACAACAGCTGTTGCATATTTCTCTTTGAGTTTTTCTTTACTGGATAAAATTGCAATAAGCTCGGACTTGTTCATCGGGAGATTCCCCAAATAAAATGAGAAAAACAAGGAAGCTTCTTAGAAATACGCTCCGATCAAAAAGCTTATATCAGATTTCCTTGAAACTCTAAGTCACTATAATCCTAATCCGCTCGTTGACTGTTGCTGCGGAAATGCGTGCAGCAGATACACGAACCATGTAATCCATGCAATACTAAAAAATACGGTAATAATACGAGGTAAAATTAAAATATGATAAAGAAGCGCGGCAACAAATGCATGTGTATGCTTCAATTGCCCACTATGACAAGCTGCTGAGATGGGCCTAATTGTTCACCTATCGTCGGGCCCTCAAGGAAGTTGTCAGGAGTATTTTGGGATTGCCTTATTTCTTCAAAATAGCCTTCCTGATTGCATCACCCATTTCATAGGTTTTGCTCTTACCCCCCATATCAGCGGTCTTCACCTTTCCGAGCGTCAGGGTTTTCACCACGGCTTTTTGTATATCCAGTGCTGCCTGTTCCTCTCCTAGATAATCAAGCATCATTCTCATCGATTCTATCGCTGCGATAGGATTGACTATTGACTTTCCTGCATATTTTGGGGCCGAACCATGAATCGGTTCAAACATTGATGGATAGATTTTTTCCGGATTGATGTTGCCACCCGCCGCAAATCCCATTCCCCCTTGAAGCATGGCTCCGAGGTCAGTAATGATGTCACCAAAGAGATTGGAGGCCACAATGACATCAAAGCATTCGGGGTTCTTCACAAACCACATGGTCATGGCGTCGACCAACGCCATGTCGGTCTTTATGTCCGGATATTCTCTTGCCACTTTCTGATACACTGAGTCCCAGAAGACCATGGAATAGTTGAGTGCATTCGATTTCGTGCAGTTAGTCACCATTCCGACAGGGATTTTATCGCCAAACTTTTTCCGCCTTCGGGCGAGCTCAAAGGCATAGACTATCGCCCGCTCACACCCTTTCTGTGTGAAAATACCGGTCTGAAGGGCAAATGCATCAGGAGTACCCAGCTTGAAAAAGCCTCCTGCCGCCGAATATTCTCCTTCCGTATTCTCGCGGATTACCACCATATCAACAGTCTTAGGTGTAGCAGTTTTTACCGGTGATTCAACACCAGGATAAAGTTTGATAGGCCGCAGATTTATATATTGATCGAAGCCTTTACGAATTGCGAGAAGCAAAGTAAGCGATATATGGTCAGGAACCTTATTGGCATCACCGATACACCCCAGAAAAATTGCATTAAATTCCCGCAATATCTCCAGTGCATTTACAGGCATCATAACTCCATTCTTCAAATAATAGTCGCACCCCCAGTCAAACTTTTCCATCTTCACCCTGAAGCCATATTTATCGGCAATTGTCTGCAGGGTCTTGGTGGCTTCTGATGCGATTTCAGCACCAACGCCATCCCCAGGGATGATTGCAATTCGATAGGACGACATATGCTATCCTTTCAATCTAAATTATTCCTTCCTTCCCTGGTAGGTTAAATCATTTCATACGACCATGAGATACTGTTTCTTATCCCATCAATATTATGATTTGATAGCGAGCAGATACGGCGTACCAACGGCCAAGAGCACGGCAAGAAAGATCAGTCCGAAAATGAGTCCCAGAGTCCAGAAATCTTTGCGGTTGACGAAAGCACTTCCGAAATAGACCGGGCCAGGACCGGTGGCATAGGGGGATATGACACCCATTATCCCCAAGCTGTAGCAGAGAAGAAGGGCAAAAACCTTGACGGGAATGCCCGGCACAAGCGCACCTGCAGCCAACATTACGGGCAGGACTGCCGTTACATGCGCAGTGATGCTCGCAAACATGTAATGAACTAAGAAAAATATTGCTACGAGGCTAACCATGATAACTATGGGCGACATCCCCGTCAGGAGTGCCGATGTGCTCTTGGCAAACCATGTTACGAAGCCCACCTTATTAAGGCCGTCTGCCATAGCCACTAGTGTGGCAAACCAGACAAGTACATTCCATGCGGCTTTATTTCCCAGGATATCGTCCCACGCGACAACCCCCGTAATGACCATCAAGGATATGACCACTCCTGCCGCAGTCGTGGCATCTACGATGCTTCCGCCGAATATCCACAGAGTCAGTGCGAGAACGGCCAAGAGAGCCATCACCAGCTCCTTGCGGGTGAACTTGCCCATCTTGCCCAGCTCCGCAGATGCCCATGATTGAACCTCTCCGCTCGATTTGATTTCCGGCGGGTAAATCTTATAAATGAGGTACGGCAGAACAGAAAAAAGAATGATACCTACAGGCAGGAATCCGATAAGCCATTCAGTCCAGGAAATGCTTATTTTAGCTGTCTTATTAACCAACTCAAGAGCCAGCAGGTTAGGAGCCAAAGACGTGATGAACATAGAGCTGGTCACACATGTAGTTGCAAAGGCAGTCCACATGATATAGGCCCCGATCTTGCGGGACGTCTCCCCCGGAGCAGAACCATAAAGGCCTGGGATGTTGCGGATGATGGGGAAAATCGTGCCCGCACTCCGGGCAGTGTTCGAGGGGGTGAAAGGGGCGATAATCAGATCAGAAAAGGCTATAGCATAGCCTAAACCCAGGGTTTTCTTGCCTAAGAACTGGACTAGAACCAAGGCAACGCGTCTGCCAAGCCCTGTCTTCTCATAGCCGAGAGCGAACATGAATGCCCCGAATATGAGCCAGACCGTTGTATTGGAAAAACCGGATAATGCCCACTTTATTGAATCTGCCGGCTTCGGTCCCGCGAGGCCCAGAACCGCGACCAGGAAAACGCCTATAAACCCTATGGCGGCAGCCGGAATAGGCTCCAGTATCAGGGCAAAAATAACAGCCGCGAAGATGGCAAAATAGTACCAAGCAGTCACAGTCAGCCCCTGGGGTACCGGGAGCAATGCGACGATAATTCCCAGGAGGATAGGAAGTATGGATTTCCAGATGAGCGATTTCATGTTAGCCCCCTTGTGTTGATGATTTGAAGTGATATACTGAATTCAGTGAGGATAAAGTACCACGAAACCTTTCATTACATTTCTATATTTCCGATCACGGGTGATCTTTCGACTGCATATGAGTTTATAACAATAAGAACTGTATTTCAATAGGCTCTTTCAGCTTCGTTCGACAAACTCCACAATATTTCCATCTGGGTCTTTTACCATGGCTATGCGCATGCCAGGCCGAACATCCGTTTCCGGCAACGCAAATTCAATAGCTTTATCTTTAAGTTCGGAACATACTTGGGAGATATTCTTTACGACGAAAGTCACGTAGCGATATCCTAATTGATTTTCCAGGCCGATCGTTCCCCGGGGAGGAACAGTCTTGGGTTCGATCAGTTTGAAGTCGCTGGTGCCAAATCTCAGCCGGTGCATAGTCCCAAACCATACCGGTGTGATTCCCACAAACTCCAATCCCAGAATATTCTGGTAGAAGTTGAGACTCGCCTTGATGTCACTGACAACTATGCCGAGATCCAATGAATCTTTTGCAGGTACTATCATTTTATTAGGTTCCTTTCCTACGCGTCCGTGTCCCGCTATAAACAAGAGAGGGTGGAAAACTGCGCCCACCCTCTTCTCTTATTATCTATAACTAAATAGTTGCAGCTTTTCTTGTCATAATTACAAATCATTTCACGGCATCTTTCAATGCCTTACCCGCCGTAAACTTGGGGACCTTCTTAGCGGCAATTTTGATCGGTTTGCCAGTCTGAGGATTTCTTCCTGTCCTGGCGGCTCTTTTAGAAACGGAGAAAGTACCGAAACCGACGAGGGTAACCTTGCCTCCCTTCTTCAACCCTTTCTTGATTGCATCAAGGACGGCATTTACTACATTGGCTGCCTCAGCCTTGCTGCAGGTAGTTTTTGCAACCACACTTACGAGATCTTCCTTATTCATTCTTCATCCTCCTTCTTATTATTATAACTCCGCCACAGGCGGCAACATCGATCCTTCAGGATCGATAAGACCTTTTGTGGTTATATATAAATTTTCATTGCAAGAAAAGCAACCTTAAATCGCATCTATCCTAAATTTTTTTTCCTACCCACGCAACCATCAGTGCTTTAAGCTCCTCAACTATGGAAGAGTAGCCTCGAAGCCGTCACATATGCGTCCGTCGTTTCTCCCATTTGTGACCATAAACGCTTCAAACAATCACCACATCCGCTCCTCGATCCACTCAGGAGAGCATCTCGAAGATCTATGCCCTGCGCGAGTCTATGCATGCATGGCTCCTGCGATGCTATTTTTTCAGCTTGGTGATTTTCGCGCCTTCTATGGTCGCGCCTGCCATGATCCCTTTCTGACCGAACACAAATCCGACAATAGGTTGATTGATCTTGGTTGTGTCCAGAGAGCCCTCGGCGCCGGTGTTTACAGCGGTCACCGTACCGTCAACACCGGCTTGCCAGTTGTCGCTGCTCCGAAATTTCTTCATGGCTGCCTCATCTATGAACAGCAAAATAATGTCTTTTCTCTGGGCTCCTATCTGAAGGCCGAAAGAACCTGCCACTATGTTATAGTAATCGACAGTTTTTCCGTCGATTCTCAGGGCGCCTTCGCCGTATTCGCCGCCGACGATAAAACCAGCCTGTACCACGTTAGGAATTACAAGCACACCTTTGGCGGCTTTGAGAAACTCCTGCGCGCCATTCACTTCTCTCCCGAAGCGGTCGAGTGCCACATCAACGCTGACATCAATCTCCTTGGTAGTAGCGGCAAAAGAGGTATGAATGGGAAGAAAGCCCACGACTAAGAACATGATTACGGCAAACATGATTTTGATGGTCATTCTGATCTTCATTCTTGTTTCTCCTTTTTTACAGATTTACAAAGTTGGGATATCCATGTGCTTTTATACCGGATGAATCTTATACCCCTTATGGCTATTGTGCAATTCATGAAAAGTCTGATTTGCATGTGCGAAATTCCCCATCTCCGACTCAGGGAAAAGATCCCCACATACCATCAGACATGCACCAAGATCGGATAGACCTATATTGCCAGAATGGCGCAGCGGAACTTTAGCTTGAAATTTGGCACGTATAAAGTAGATCAATAATCAATTAAATTCGCGACTGTGTCATGATCATATACACGAAGTATCTTGCAATCCGCAACGAAAAAATTGTCCTATTTCCCATTACAGTTCACTTCCTGTTCATTTCCACGAACTGGCCTTTCCCGCATTGGCTATTCCTCTCGTCCTTTCATTGAATATGAATTTCGAAGAGGTTTTGAAGCCGGGTTTCCCCATGCACCTTCGCTTCTGCCTCTTCTCCCTGCCCTGGGGCTTTTTTGCCGACCGTTTCGGCAACCGCGTTGCTCTTATCATCTGCTTCTTCGAAACAGCAATCGGGGCGATGACAACGGTCCTTGCAACATCTCCCTTACAAATCACCCTTTCTTTGGCTGTGATCGGCATCTTCACCGGTATTTGTCATCCCACAGGCATGGGTCAGTGAAAAATCGCGGGATGGCTTTGGGGGTCAATGCCATTGCCGGCAATATCGGCCAGACGGCCGCACCTTTTCTTGCGAGCCTGCGAGACTGGATGGCGGGATGGAAAGCCGCATACCTTGCCGCTGCTGTATTTGCAGCCTTCTAGGATGTTGCAATGTCGTTTGCCAAGATCGACGAAACCCTGCTCGTTCATGCGCACGAAGAGAACCCCACTTTCAAAAAGGGGCATGGAGCTTACCTCTCCTCTATCATCCTTTTTTTGCGATTGTGATCATGGGAGGCCTCACCTATCGAATAAATATCGTCGTCCTACCCGCATACTTCGAGTGTAAGGCTTCTTTCCGTTCCAACCTGTTTCATTTCCAGGCATCCGCGGCAATCACCATGGTTGCCGGCATACTGACATCGGTTATCTATATAGACGTGATCGGCGGATAATTATTCGGCGGGAGAATGGCGGACCGCTCCGAATTGCGCCGGCTGTGTCTAATATTCAACTTTGCAGCCTGCCTTTCGTAATCATGACGGCATATGGGACGGAAGAGTTCCTCTTCGTTACCTCCGCTGTCTATGTCTTTTTTGCTTTAGGCATCCAACCCATCGAAAACAGTCTCATCGCCAAATTTGCGCCCCAACAGTGGCGCAGCACCGGCCATGGTTTCGCGTCACTCCTAATTTTTGGAGTTGGCTCCCTCTCCAGTTGGGTGAAAGGCACATGGCATCTCGGTTTCGTCTACATCTTATCCGGTATCATGATCATCATGATTGTTGTGGGAATCATGCTTTTGATGCGTATCACTCAGGATGTCTCTTTTAAAACCTTTTGACCATTGGATAGTACATGACAGAATATCCTGCCAATCATTATGTCAGCTTATTGATGCAATTTCGACCTTTCTATGCTAGCCTTTTCTCCCGAATTGGAGTCAGAAATATACTAGGTGCTACCGGTTAAGAAATATGCATGAATGACATCGATTATCAGCAGCTCATAATTGGGGTCACCATGGTGATAGCCGCCAGTTCCTTCGGACAGTTCGGAAAATCATTCGCGACGTACTTGATCGAGGGGATAAGAAAAAAGAAATCTCGTGCTGCTTCGCAAAAAGTGAACAGAGTCATCAGCCCGCCCATAGAGCCAACCCCGCGGGCAGTTGTGGCTGAAACTATCGATGCCCGGGGCGGAGCCGAGAAAAAAGCCAGAAAGGCACTCAAAAAGTTGAGGAAAAGAGAGAGGATGGAGTTTCCTGAATGCCCGCTTTCCCCACTTTACTATTTAAGAGAACACTCAATCGGCCATCTGAAACATTTGCTGTCACTAAAGCTGAAGATGCTGATAATAATGGAGAGATTTCTTATGACAATTACAATCAACCCAAGTTAACAGCTCCAAGCTAGTGCAGGAGGCGCAAATGACCCATGTCAATCCTGAACGAAGTACCAAAGGGAGCAGACAGCATAAGATTATAGCTCTCGTCCTGCTTATCTTAGCGTGCGCGCTTGCCATAGCATTTCGGAGAATGGCAGAAGGTCACAGGGTCATCCCTGTGGAAACGTATATGCTAGCGCCATTCCTCCTCCTTCTCCTTGCCATAGCCATTGTGCCTTTTATAAGCAGCGACTGGTGGGGAAAGTATTACCCGTATGTCTCCTTCGTTCTCGCAGTGGTAGTCATCGTCCACTATTTATTCGTCCTCAATAACGGCCCTAGAATGTGCGTCACCGCACTGGACTATTTTAGTTTCATGGCTATTACAGGTTCGCTGTTCGTGGTGTCTGGCGGAATCTTGATAAGGATACCCGGAGGAGCGACGCCCTTATCTAACACGTTGATGCTGCTCATAGGATCGACTATCACAGCCGTATTCAGCAACACCGGCGCATCGATGATCCTCATCAGACCATACCTTCGAATGAACAAAGGACGTCTCTCTGCATACCATGTTGTCTTTTTCATCTTTACTGTATCAAACATCGGGGGGCTGCTGACTCCCGTAGGTCCACCTCTATTTCTCGGTTATTTGAAAGGAGTGCCCTTTTTCTGGGTCACTGCCCATTTGTGGATCGTCTGGGCATTGGAAACGGCCCTCGTCCTTGCCGTGTTTTATCTCATGGACAGGTACTTCTACAAGAAGACAAGCCATCTGAAAGGGCCCGATAAGAATCCGGTTAAAGAACGTTTTTCCGTGAAAGGTTGGCACCACAGCATCTTCATTGCAGTTATTCTCGCAGCGATATTCCTCGAGACACCCGTCCGTGAAATAGTAATGATCGCGGCCGGTTTTTTAAGTTACATCTTGATGCAGGAAGAAATTCACAAAGAAAACGAATTCAACTTCGTCCCCGTAAAGGAGGTCGGGATTCTGTTCTTCGGCATATTTGCCACGATGGTGCCTGTCCTCGACTGGCTGGAGCTGAATGCGGGAAAAATCGGACTTACCGAGCCGGGGCAGTTCTACTGGGCATCAGGTATTCTGTCCAGTTTCCTCGATAACGCCCCTACTTACCTCAACTTCCTGAGCGCCGCCTGCGGGCTTCACGGCGTGAGTGTCGACAATGCCGCCCATGTGAAGGCCCTGCTCGGACTCTTGCCCGTCGATGAACTGGCGAAACTCCAGATAGCTGCCGACGCCCCGCGTTTACTCAACAATCTCTCTTGGAAGTATGTGGCGGCCACGGCTGCGGGGTCGGCAACGTTCGGAGCGTGCACTTATATAGGAAACGGTCCCAACTTCATGGTCAAGTCGATAGCGGAACAGGCCGATGTGAAGATGCCGAGCTTCTTCGGCTATATGGTCAAATACTCGTTCCCGATCCTGATCCCGATTTTTACTCTCGTCTGGTATCTCTTCTATCGCTAAGATTACAAGCAGGCAGCCACGTCTCGAAAGATGTATTCTATCCTTCTCCTATCGGAACTGCACCGGCACCTTATACAGGCCGCCTGACCATGACACAAGATCATCCATGGTTCTGGCTGCAAGGAGAGAAGTGTTCGCCTGAGCCACATCGACCCCCAAATCCTCCGGCGTCTGAACGACCTTGCGCCTTCTCAATTCTGCTGTCTCGTCTGCTTTTGCCGCCTTGCCGAGGTCCGTGTCGCCGGCAACGGCCTTTATGGCAGCCTCTCTCTCCGCGAGCGTGGCGCACTTGTGGAGATGGGCGATTCCTTTCTCGCTAACAATCTGTGTGACTGCATCGCCGTAAATCATGACGGGCGGTACTTTAAGCCCGGCCCGCTTCATCAGCTCCCAGGCGTCAAGCTTGTCGACGAAACACTGTATGCCTTTCGGCCCGCGAGTCTCCAGGATCTGCACGACGAGTTTGCGACCCCGGACCATATCGCCGATAAGGCTTGAACGCATACCACTCTCTTTTCCCACCTTGACCCATGCCTCGCTGGAATGGCGCCTGCCGGGCGAATCACAGCCCATATTGGGCGCGCCCCCGAATCCGGCGATGCGGTCTGAAACGGCAGTGGAGCTGTTCCCATATCGGTCGATCTGGAGCGTTGAACCTACGAAGGCGTCCACAGCATAGTGTCCGACAGCCTGGCAGAAGGCCCGGTTTGACCGGAGATTGCCGTCAGATCCTACAAAGAAGATGTCCGAACGGGCTGACACGTAATCCTCTGTTCCCACCTCTGAACCAAACGAATGGATTGATTCCACAAAGCCCGCTTCAATCGCCGGAATCATCGTGGGATGTGGATTGAGTGCCCAGTGAGTGCATATCTTACCCTTCAGCCCAAGCCGCGTGGCATAGGTGGGAAGAAGCAGCTCGATGGCCGCCGTGGCAAAGCCGATCCCGTGGTTGAGGGAACGCAGTCCGTATTCAGCATAAATTCCTTTGATCACCATCATGGCCGTGAGGACGTGCACATCCCTAATCTGAGCCGGGTTACGGGTGAAGAGGGGCTCGATGTAGCAAGGCTTTCCCGTGGGGATGACGAAATCTACCCATCCGCCCGGAATGTCGATCCGGGGCAGTTTGCTGGTAATCTTCTCCACCTGAGCCACAACTATACCCTGTTTGAACCGTGTAGCTTCCACGATGGCCGGTGTATCCTCCGTGTTAGGGCCTGTGTAGAGATTGCCGTTCTTGTCCGCCATGACCCCGACCACAAGGGCGACTTGAGGTGTGAGATCGAGAAAATAGCGCGCAAAAAGTTCGAGATAGGTGTGAATCTCTCCAATCTGCATCTTAGATTCATTCACAAGCCTTGTTACCTGCACAGCCTGCGGACCGGAAAATGAGAAATCAACTTTCTTGGCGATCCCCCGGACGAATATCTCACAGTGGGCAGGGAGTGCAATAACCGACTGTACCATATGAAGTCCGTTAACTTTCGCAGGATTGACCTTGCAGAGACAATCTGCCAAAAACTCGGCCTGTTTCTGATTGTTCCCTTCCAGGGCCACGCGGTCTTCGGGACGGATAATTGTCTCCAAGAGGGCAACGGCGTGGGAGGGCTCGACAATTTTGCCTCTGCCACCTTCTGTCAGTGCCTTCGCCTTTGCCATCCGCGTCTTGTATTCCTTCTTGCGGCATTCCCAGTCTTCTCTCGCATGTATAACCTGTGCTCCCATAGATTCACCTCCGAGGATATGAAAAAAATGGTGCCCCTCTCTCGATGTGTGGGGCACCATTCTCATTAACAACACATGACTAACTCGGCTTTGTGTGGAAGACGTGATCGAGATGTTCCTTGTCAGGCATATCGCTTGCCGTCAATTTACAGATTATGCAATAGGCGATGAGAGATATGATGAAGCCCGGTATAATTTCGTGGATGTCCTTCATGCCGGGAATGACAAATCGCAAGCCAAACCGCCAGACCAGGGTCGTAGCTATACCGATGATCATGGAATAGAATGCCCCCTTCCCTGTTCCCCACCGCAGGAAAAGGCCGCCAAACACGGCAGGGAAGAAGCCTGCCGTAAATACAGCCCCAGAAAAGGCCGTCAGTTCCACGATACCGGCAGGTGGATAGAGAGTAATAACGAAAATGATGGCACTATAGAGCCACATTATCCACTTCGTAAAACTGACCTGCTTCTGCGGAGACATGGGCTTTACAACTGTCCATATGTCGCCGACGAAGGCTGTACCCACAATGATCGATACCGCAGCGTAAGAGGACATGCCTGCGGCGAAGAGACCCGCCATGATGATCCCCGTTACCCAGGGATTCCCGAATTTCGCCAGCATGAATCCGACAACTTCATCCGTGTGCCTGATGAGATAGGCAGCTTCCTGGTCCGTAGCCATCCCATGCACGAGGGCGCCGACCGCAAATACGCAGGCTAGTGAAACGCCCAAGAAGATCGGAGTGGTAATCATTGCGAACTTCATGCTTTTCGCGTTGTCAATGGAGTAAAACCGGATCAGGCAGCGTGGTTCGGATATCTGTTTCATCCCTACGGCAAGGCCGATACTGGTGATGTATGCGAAAGAGACGAGGGTGCAAAAAGTCATGAGACCGTTTCCTATTGGCTGACCCTTCGGCGTCAGGTGTGTCGTATTTGCGACGCTATGCATGAGAGGTTCCCAACCGCCTACGTACATGGCCGGAATCATGACCATGAGAATGGCCACAAAAAACATGATGATGCCCTGCATGGCGTCAGTCCAAAGGACGCTGTACATGCCGCCCAAGACTGAGTAAAGTGTCGTAATAAAAATAACCAGGAATGCACCCCACGCATAAGGTATGCCTAGCGTTGAAGTCAATAGATGGGCGCAGCCCTTGGCAATCGCCGTCATGTACCACAGGGTAGCGAACAAGATGATGAGAGCGGAAAAAATTCTGATAGCCTTGGAATATGAGCTTTTGTAGCGGAAGTCAAAATAATCCGGGATTGTAACAGAACTCAGCTTGGCCGTCTGTACCCTCATCCTCGGACCCAGCAGGAGCCAAGAGATCATGCAGAAGACCGTCCAGTAGAAGCCGACCCACGCCCAGGAGAGGCCCGCCTGAAACGAGAACCCAGCCTGCCCGATGTATGTATTTGTGCTGATGAATGTAGAAAAGAAGGCAAGTGCAATAGCCCAGCCGGGTATTTCCCTCTTGGCGACATAAAAGGCGTCGACACCTTCAGCAGCTCTTTTCTTAAACCACTGACCTATCCCTAGGCAGAACCCTGTATAGACAATCATGACGACTAATATGGCCCAATATTTCGCTATGTATTCCATATTACTGTTCTCCTTTTAATAAGAAAACGAAGGTACAAAAGACCCTTTAGCGCAGGCAGCCGCAGCTGAGTAGAATTGCGGATCATCCCACACTGCACGAGCCTCCCTTTTCGTCATTGCCTTCTTCTTCACCATGAATTACTACCCTCATTCGTGAAACGATGATCGCATTGATGACACAAAGAAGGATGATCCCCCAGTAACCCATTCCCGTTAAAAAATCCATAACCACACCTCCTTAGTCAGATCAGTTTTGATTTATAAGGCTTATTTTTCGACACTTGCTTCGACCTTCCCTCTCCCATCATAATAAATCTCTTGTCAATCTTCCAGATGTGAACACCTTGCCCGAATTTATTACCGCGGATTCCAGCATTAGCTAGTCCAACCTCTATTCCCGCGCATACACGCCCATCAATGCACCCTCTGCCAGGATATGACCTCTCATGGCCTCAACGAGTTCCTCTTTTTTTGCACCTGCCTTCAGATTTGTCGGTCCATCCAGGGCATATACCCTGAAGAAGAAGCGATGCTCGCCTGCAGGCAAACAGGGGCCGAAATAGCCCACCTGATCGAAGTCGTTCTTGCCCTGTTTTGCGCCAAAATCAAGCTGCCCCGTCTTAGCTACCGATTGGGGCAGATTCGTCATATCGGCGGGAATATCATAGATTACCCACTGTACCCAGTTGCCCGTCGGGGCGTCAGGTGTTTCACAGATGATAGCAAAAGACTTTGTACCTGCCGGGGCATTTTTCCACTCCAATGGAGGCGATATATCTACGTCGTCACAGGTATACTTGTCTGACATTGACTTCGCGTTACCGAAGCCCGTGCTTGTTACCTCCAATACAGCTCCTTTTTTTGCATCACCTGACCTGGAACAGGAAACGAATATCATAAGAATCAATATCACCACAACCATGACACAGAAAACGAAGGGTTTCTTTAAACGCATCTGTCACTTACCTGCCTTTATAGTTATAGCACTTATGGTTAATTGCTTTGCTTTTCAGATATCTAATGAAATTGCCCGGGACGATTATTTCTATGACTGAACCTTCATTCTTGCTGCAGCGGTTTTGCCCTTGCAAATCAGCTATGACTAGCCCGTCTTTCTGACAGCAAATGAGAGGAGAGGTTGTTTCACGTAAACGGCGATGTTTTTCTTTATACCAACAAATACATTCCGAATCAAGTGCGTAACAGGGCTTTAATTAACCTTATGTACGCGAATCCACTACAAGCAGAACTCTCAATTTCGCCCTTTTAGCTAAAACACGACGGCAAATTTTTCGCAGCAATCACAGTATCTCAGTTACAATATCAAAGAAACTTTAAATTTGTCATAAAGTTAGCTGTGCAGATCACCGATAATATGATAGAAGACTCTGATTATATTAATGGAATGCAACTTGCGGTTCGGCAGGAAGTCGACTCGTCGTTGTATATCTTCAAGTTTAATAAGGTAATTGAGCCCTCCAGGCGTATCTGAAAATGTCTTATAGGCTCTTGTTTTGCTGTGGCTGAAGAACCTGAGCCACTAAGGAAATCTATATGCAAGATATAACTATTTACATCATAAATGGGGTCTTATTGCTGGGGGCGTGTCTCCTTTGCATCTCCTTTTTTCCGATACAGCGTCTCGTTGGACAACTGCCCGAGGGAGCGCTAAGAAAAAGATGGAATGACCTGAGAGCGCTGATCCTCTTTTTCATCATGGGGTATGTGTGTTTTACTTTCCTCTATTGGATGGAATACAATAATGCCTTCAATCTCGTTGTGCCGGCTGTATTCTTTCTCGGTGCCGTCTTAATACTGTTCGTCGGCACACTCGCCCTGCAGACGGCCATCGAAATAAAGCATATGTCGGCCCTCCAGTATGAAAGCGTGACTGACCATTTGATTGGCATCCACAACCGCAGGTATCTCGACAGGAGGACAGACGAAGAGATATCCAGGGCTCGCAGATATGACATGCAGCTCTCCCTGCTGCTGCTCGACATTGACCACTTCAAAATCGTAAATGACAATTACGGACATCAGATTGGAGACCGTGTCTTAATGAGTTTGGGCCAATTGCTTTTCAGGGAGGTTCGAGATACGGATATCGTCGCCCGTTACGGGGGAGAAGAGATTGCAGTCCTTGCACCGCACACCTCTGTCTCAAGTGCGATTGAATTGGCCGAGCGACTGCGCCGATCTGTGGAAAAATCAATCATGGTTCCGGCCAACGAATACGAAAAAAGGCAGGCGATAACCATAACTGTCAGCATTGGTGTTGCAGGACTTGATAAGGAGACTGTTGACCATCAGTCCCTTATACATCGAGCCGACAAGGCCCTTTATGGAGCCAAGCAACAGGGGCGCAATAGAGTCATTGATTTTGACAGTTTAACTGATTCACAGTAACAGACCCTCATTGGCAGGGGACGGGATGCGCAAATTTGAGAAGAAGAACCGGTCCTAGATATGCCATTTCTGCGGAATCGTAGTTTTATGCTAGCATATTGACAGTGTTTTTCTACTATTGTATTTGCGAAAATAGCATATTAATGGGATTCCCTGAAAATGTCTGCCGGAGGAAACGTGTCAAATAATAGCATCAAAAAACTGTATGTTGATGAGGCAGGCATGGTGACCTTCCTTTGTCCGAAGTGTGGAGATTCACGGAAGCAATCCGTGGTAAAGTATAGAGACCAAATTGGATCGATAAGAATGGGTTGTGTCTGCGGATATGACTGTGAAGTGAAACTCGAGTTCAGAAAATTCTTCAGAAAAGATACAGCACTTGAAGGATTATATTACAGAACCACTCCTGAGGGTCATTGGGGGAAAATGATTGTAAGAAATCTGTCCATGGTCGGGTGCATGTTTGAAATGATAAGGAAAGACCCCTTGGTAGTGGGAGAAGAAATACAGATCCAATTTACATTGGACAATCCCAGAAGCTCCATAATCAAAAAAAAAGCCGTCGTCTCTAAAGTAGAAGAACGTTCCGTCGGCTGTAGATTTTGTGAACTTCCAGGTTACATAGATTCAGAACTCGGCTTCTACCTGAGAAACCCATAAATAGCATGCCCTGCCCTAAATCGTCCGGATATGTTCACTATGTTGTTCCGTTCTTAAATCACATATGAAGACTGATGCCGCATATCCTGCCATATCCTGAAATCCGTCCCATCAACCCCAGTAAGTTGCCTTCACATTATCGGGGTAAGATTCATCTGCTTGATTACTTCAAACGCTTGCGGCAAACTCTGAATGTAGTTTTGGGACATGGGGTACCTCCTGATTATGATGTGGAAATCTATGATGGTCGTACCCCTTTCCTTTTAATGACACAAGATATGATACATCACCTCTTTCTGATTAATCCTTGACATTGGCGTAAGAGAAGCTTATATTGTGGGCAACGGTTTTGGTTCACGACCCCAGGGCCTGACGAAGGCTTTTGGGGCTTTTTTTTAACCTAAAATATTTTACTCAATAAGATGCATGAGTGATTCATGTCGAAGACGGGAAGAACATAACAAAGCAAAGTCAAAACAAGATCATCACGCGCAAAGATGAACTCGTGCGCATGCGAAACGCGAAATAAAAAAATGGCGAGGAGGCAGGGTGGGCAGAATAAAACGACGGCGTCCGACGGATCCCAAATATTCGAATAGCCCGGGAAAACCTAGAACAATTGAGCATCATCAATCAATCATCCGTCCCAAGGTCGCACTTGGCAATAAAGAGAAAAAAGGAATTACAATGAATTTTGAGTCGTTTAATCTACACCCCCACATCGAATCAGGTGTCAGGGCTTTAGGCTATACGGAGCCCACACCGATTCAAATACAAGCTATACCTTCCATTCTTCAGAACAAGGATGTTATGGCACAGGCACAGACGGGAACAGGAAAAACCGCTGCCTTCGTCCTTCCCATCCTTCAGCGCCTGATGACTGACCCCCGCAAGCGTATCCGAGCGCTAATTATTGCTCCGACGAGGGAACTGGCGGAGCAGACGCACGAGGCCATCGGTCAATTAGGCCGCTATACGAAACTGAAGAGCGTCACAGTCTATGGCGGCGTAAACCAGAACATACAGATCAGCAAGCTCCGCAGTGGAGTGGATATTGTCGTTGCCTGCCCCGGACGTCTGATCGATCTTATGGATAAGAGTTTGATCGATACGAGACGCATTGAAGTGCTTGTCCTCGACGAGGCAGATAGAATGTTCGATATGGGATTTCTCCCGGATGTCCGGAATATCTTGAAACGTCTTCCCGTTCAGCGACAGACTCTTCTTTTCTCGGCGACCATGCCCGATGATGTCCGGGACTTGGCAAAGAGCGTACTCCGCAATCCCATCTCGGTTCAGGTAGGCGGTGCGGTCCCGGTATCTACCGTCTCCCATGCCATTTATCCTGTCGATCCGCATCTCAAGACGCCTCTCTTGATGAAGATTCTGGACTGCACGGACACGGAGTCTGTGCTTGTCTTCACGCGCACCAAAGACCGCGCGACGCGATTAGCGAAGCAGATGAAAAAGTTCGGGTTTCTTGTGACATCGCTGCAGGGTGATCTGCCCCAGAACAAAAGGCAGGAAGCACTCGATGGTTTTCGCAGCGGTAAATACCAGGTACTCGTGGCCACCGACATTGCAGCCCGTGGCATTGATGTGTCCAAGATATCACATGTGATCAATTATGACATGCCGGATACGGTCGATGCCTACACGCACCGCATCGGGCGCACTGGCAGGGCCACTCAAACAGGGGATGCCTTCACCTTCGTGACGCGCCCGGACAGAGCATTTGTGTGGACCATCGAAAATGTTCTCGGTGAAAAATTGGAAAGGCGAATACTGCCTGATTTCGATTACACGATACCAGCGCCGGTCAGTGGCAAGAGATCCGGTCCCTTCCCGAACTCAAGGAAGAGACCGGCCTTAACAAGAGTTATCAAAGATACCTTGGAACGGAATGGCTGCTCTTCCTTCCTGGAACCGCGGCCTGCTTCGGGCGCGAGGAGGGGACGGAAGGATCTTTCCCAGTTCCCGTTTCCTGCCGGTTCGCCGCAAATGAAACCGCGTCGGTCCCACGGCATGCGTTAGTCGCACATTTTTTCAGCTGATGTCAGCGCTCCATTTTCATGTGGCAACATACGCGAAAAAGGAACGCTGATTTCTGATCCGGCTTTATCCTCAACTCCGGAGACATTATCTTCCCAAAGCAAAGCCTTGTATTTTTAAATGCATCGGAGCCTTCCACAGGGCTAAATCCAATCTGCTGCCAGAGAGATCATTTCTCATCTCTTATCCCCTTCTTCATCGCTTACCTCATTTAATATGATTCTCGCGACTGTGCTCGGCCATAAAAGCATCCCAGTTATAAATTGTCTTGACAATGGTTTGATATCAAACTATATACCCTCCATGAAAAAGGATCACATCATTTTCTTGATCGGGCGTATCCAGTACAAGGCCAATCGGTTTCTCTCCAGGGAAATGAAGGCCCATTGCATCAAAGGATTGGCTCCTTCCCACGGCGAGATACTGGGCTCTTTGATGGCGCGGGGTCCCTTGCCCATGTCCGATATCGGGAGGATTATCGACAAGGATAAGTCCACAATTACAGCCCTGGTGAATAAGCTGATTAAGCTGGGTTACGTGGAAAAGAGGAGCGATCCCGCCGACAGTCGTATCAGTATTATCGCCTTGACCCGGAAGGGCATGACCTTGAAGCCCAACTTCCATCAAATCGCTCAGAAATTGCGGGCTCATTCATACAAAGGGGTCTCTGATGATGAAAGGGAAACGTTGGCTAATCTGCTGAATAAGCTCAACGTGAACCTTTAATTTCCTTTCTGTCCGACTTTGATGCCAAACTATTAACAACGAGGATTAAAGATCCAAAAAAAACTAGGAGGAAGCACATGCAGTTCGACAACATTATTTTCCAAAAGGCCAATCAAGTTGCCGTGATAAGATTCAACCGGCCCAAAGCGTTTAATGCTGTTAATGTAGAATTATTCGGCGATATAATCAAGGCACTGGAAATCTGCGTAGACGATAGGGATGTAAAGGTTATCGTACTTACAGGAGAAGGCAAGGCTTTCTGTGCGGGAGGAGACGTGGCGCTGTTTGACAGCTCCCCCGATGTAAGCGAGACAATCCGGCAGCTGACGAAGTCATTACATTTTGCGATCATTGGCATACGCCGCACCTCAAAGCCCGTCATTGCCATGATCAACGGGACCGCTGCCGGCGCCGGAGTGAGCATTGCGGCCGCCTGTGACCTCAGGATATGTGCTTCATCCGCTAAGTTCAAGCAGGCTTACACTTCCATCGGGTTGATTCCTGATGGCGCATGGACCCTTATGGTTCCGTTACTGATCGGATTTAGCAAGGCGTCAGAACTGGTATATTTGGACCCTGTATTCGATGCTCAGGAAGCGCTCCAAATGGGGCTCGTCAATAAAGTGGTCGACGACAGCGAGCTTGAAAAGACCACCATGCATATTGCCCTGAAGCTCGCCTCAGGTCCGATAGTATCTTATTCTATCGTGAAAGAGAACTTCAATAACGCCTTCTTTGGACTGTTGGAGCGGCAGCTCGAACTCGAGAGGCGCGGGATGATCTGGGTTGGCAAGACAGTGGATGCGAAAGAAGGAATCTCCGCTTTTGTAGAAAAAAGAAAACCCAGCTTCAAAGGACAGTGAGCCAAGGGGAAACATGTTTTCTGATTCCCGGCGCTGTTCGAAATAACAATCCTGGCAGGACAGCCGCGCAATACTTTAGATGCTGTACTGCCTGTACGCACATTCATGGGCCGTTTCATCTTCAGACGGAACGGCCTTTTATTTCCATTGATAAATTTCCATTTTCAAATGCGCATTACCCTTTGCGATTAAAACACTCCTCCGATTCTCCTTTTCCAGTTGCACTTGCCGTTTTTTCCGTAGAAACCGGAATGATAAAATCATGTCCTGAGACGTGCGATATATGAGCTTCCCCATCTATATTTAAAGATTGCAATTTTTCATGTTTTTATGAGATAAACTTCCGAGGATAGGCTTCAGAGCCATATTTCAACACAAAAGAGATATCAACCTTAACTGTTTTCTCTTGTGAAGAGGTACAGAGGTGAGGTTAAAATGAACATCTTATTGATCCTAATCCTTGCTGTCCTGGTTATAACTCTTTTTAATATGTCATCGCAGAGAAGAAAATCCAGCCGGAAACCGCCTCACCGTGCGGCTTATTCGGCAAAACATCATAAAAAGAAATCACCAGCGCCGTCTCAGGCCAAGGTTCAGGCCGCGGAAAGCCAAAGAAAAGCTTTCCTGGAATCTTATCCCGTACTAAAAGAAATTTCCTATTTCCCTATTGCCGAAGGCGTTGCACCAAAATTTATACAGGACCTGAGTCAGGAAGTCATACAAACAGTCAAAGAAAAAATCTCCGCAATTAAGCCTATTCCAGTAAATTATTTGAAGCTTATAAACCTGCTGCGGAATCCGGAATCGAACCCGGGAGAGATTACGTCAGTTACAGTGACAAACCCCGTTTTTTCCGCCAGGATCCTTCGTGCAGTGAACTCCGCATATTTCAACCGTCCTGAAAAGATAACGTCGGTAGGCAGGGCAATAAGCCTTTTGGGATATAACAATGTGAGGGCATTGGTTCTGCAGGAGACATTAAGCAACGTAATGCCCCGGGATCATGCCGACCTGTACAGCAAGACCTGGGCGCATTCTGCCGTGGTATCTGTCTGCTCGGGACATCTAGGTAAGAACATATTTCAATTCTCTGAATATGAAATGGGTACGATGGGACTTCTCCATGACATAGGCAAGTATTTTGTTCACATGCTAAAACCACTTGAAGAGGGAACAATGCAATCGCCGCTCGTGATAAGGGAGGAGCAACAATACGGAATAAACCACGCGTGTTTAGGAAGCCTTATTGCAAAGAACTGGCAACTCTCGGATAGCATACTGAAAAGCATCGAATACCATCACCATCCCTCATTTTTCCCTCCCGAATCCATCCCCGAACCTTATATAAAACAGACGTTTGTAATTTGTCTCTCTGACCTCATCTGTAAGACACTGGGATACGGCGCTAATGACGACGAAAAACTACCCATCAGGAATGAATACTATGAGATGTTTAAGATGCGGCCTGACCTTGAGGAGAATGTTACGCCCCGCCTCGTAAAAGAAATAGAAAAAGCATATATCACCGTGCAGTCATACATCCAAGCGCCATAATTAAATTGAAGATCTCCGCAGCAAGCTGCGGGGATTGCGATCGCTACCGAATTCAAGGCGGCCGTAAGCCCGCCGGCAATGGTGTCTGACCATAAAAGTTCGCTGCACTGGCAACAAAATATACAGTAATGTGCTTTAATCAGTGACCGCAATTTACCACCTTTTTCCCCAAAGAAAGAATATAGACAATGTTTGTGCATTTCTGGATGGCAAAGTCACCCATAGTGGCGACTGAAGAAATGAGCCTCGAAGAAGTCCTGTATTTGATGCGGAAACACAGGATCAGACGGCTCCCTGTCGTCCGCGGAGAAAATGATCTCTGCGGAATGATCGTTATCTCGGATATCTATCCCTATATCGGTCCGCATGCGATGACGAAAGCCCTTTTTTCTCCCGAAGTGACCGAACAATTGCGTAATGTCCATGTCGCGTCAGTAATGACCAAGTCGCCGATTACCTGTGATCGCAATGCAACGATCGACGAAATTGGGGTAGTAATGCGACGTAATAAAATAGGAGCTTTGCCTGTAGTTGAAGGAACGAAAGTGGTTGGTATTATCACGGAATCTGACATCCTGGGAGCATTGTCTAGTATTGCACAGATGGGATCCGATAGCAGGCGCATTTTTTTCCGCATTCCCATCATAGATAGAATAAATACTTTTTACAAAATCGTATCGTTGTGCGAACAGAATGAGCTTGAGATTTTGACAATACTCATCCACCATATTCCGGAAGAACAGAGCCATCTGGTAATGCTGAGGGTACGTGGGAAGAGGGTATCCGAATTTATCGATATGTTGTGGCGTAACCATTATGAAGTGATGGTTACATCGCTAAAGCAAGAAGAGAAATAGGCTTTTCTTATACTGCGGAATTGGAAGATCTGAAAGGGTACCGATAATATGAAAAGAACTGTAATGATCTTGTTATTCCTTTTTCTTGCCAGCATCTTTTCGCCCAATCAAGTGATTGGGCAGATAACGTCTGATCCCGTTTTAATGGCTGAAACAAATAAAATTAAAGTAATTGATCAACATGCTCATCCGTTGGTGGCAGTCAATGAGAATCAAAAAGATACCGGACGGGATGAGTTGTCTCTTGAAATCACGGGAGAAGGGGAAATTGAAAGGGATCTCCTTCCGTATCGGTTGAGCCCCGCCAGCAGAGAATTGATCAACGTATGGCTGGCTCTCTCGTGAGACGACCACACCACCATCACCATGGTGAAGATCAATTGATAATCATTAGCTGTAATGCTGGACTCATGCTTCTTAAACAACCTGTGACCTTTTTGCTTTGACATTGAACCCCATTTTTCGTATTCTTACCTGACCTCAAAGTGACCTTATCAAAAAAGGAAAGGAGACAGACATGAAACATTACAGAGTCCGATTAACCATTGCGATCCTAATGTTGTTTCTGGTCTTTCCCTTGGCTGCCAGCGCGCAGCTTATGATCATCGGCAACGACGAGAAAGTGACATGGGATGATGCCGGAAAGGCTGTGATCACATCTTCCGGCAAAGATACGGTCTCCATCGTGGACATCTCCAAGCGAGAATCGCCGCGGATCATCGCCAACCTGCCGCTGACCAACTCGGTTTATGGCCCGCCCACGAACCTAGCCATCACGCCAGATGAGAGGTTGGCCATCGTGGCGAACTCCCTCAACTCCGTACCTGATGGTGCAGGATGGAGGTTTGTGCCCGATAACAAGCTCTACGTCATCGATCTCACTACAAGCCCTCCCAGTCATATCTCCACCGTTGAGGTGGGCAAGCAACCCTCTGGCCTCGACATCAACCGGGCCGGCAACCTGGCTTTGGTGACCAACCGGGCGGATAACTCCATCAGTGTGCTGTCAATCGAAGGGAAGGACGTGAGGCTCGTGGACACGGTGCCCATGGGCGAACAGGTGGCTGCAGTGGCCTTTACCCCGGATGGGAAGCATGCTCTGGCGGCAAAGTTCCCCGGACACAAAATCGCGTTGCTGGATGTGGAGGGGCAGAAGGTGACTTATAAGAAGTATGACATGAATGTCGGCCTTTGGCCGTACAACATCGGCGTCACCCCGAACGGCAAGCTAGCCATCTCCGCCAACAACGGTAATTCAGGTGCTGCAGACGGACAGGTGGACACAGTAAGTGTAATCGACCTCGAGGCAACACCGCCGCGCGTCATCGACCATGTCGTGGTCGGGGATGCGCCGGAGGGCTTGGTTATCAGTCCCACGGGCAAGATCGCCGTGGCAATCCTGGTGGGGGGCGGCAACTCAGCCAAGTCCGCTTGGTTCTACAAACGCAACGGCAGCGTCGTAGTTCTGAAGATCAACGGTAAGAAGGTGACAAAGGTCGGTGAGGTCGAAGTGCGGGGGCTTCCCGAGGGGGCGGTCTTTAGCCCGGACGGAAAGTACCTCTATGTCGGCAACTTCCTCGACAGCGACGTTTCCATTCTGAAAGTGGACGGCACGAAAGTCACGGACACCGGCAAGCGCTTTCAACTACCCGGCCACCCAGCATCCATGCGCGGGTCGACCCCTTAGGTTGCCTCGGCACAACGGTTCCAGGGCATACAAATCAGCAGCGGCTTACGTCGCGAGTTTCAAGCTCGTACGCTGAATCGATCTTACGCGGTTCGGGTTGAAGCATGCGAAGGCTCGACAGCTTATTTTTTTCGTATAGAATCAGGCTATCTTTCTCTAAAGTCTTGATTTTGCAATTTTACCCGTTGATGTTAGATTACAATTGAAAATAAATAGATACGTTTCCATCAGAGCCCTCAAAGTGGCAGAATTTTAACTTAACATGTGGTATAAGGTTTCCGGGGCTGGCTAGATGAAACGGAATTATCCTGAGCCTGATTTTACGGTTATGCTGATGATGGCACCGTCCATTGTCGTACGAATTCAGGAGCACTGGCATTGAAAGAAGCACTTGAAGTCAGGTGCAGGGAATTTAAGTTAGAACCTCGCCCGGAAAAGACTCTTATTGTCTATTGTAAAGGCAGTCAACGTAGAGAGGAACACTCTTCAATAAGCTTTGATTCCCGGGCTTCACTTTTCATCCAAGGCTATCAAAGACACGAGAAGGGAAGTACTTCGTCAACTTCTCTCCTGCTGTGAGCAATAAGGCAGGAAAAGAGATGAGACAATAGGGTCGACGCTAGAATCTACAGTTAAGAAGTGATGAATCCCTGGAAGATTTGCCGAGGACATTCAGCCCAATAATCAGGGGATGGATAAACTACTATTTAAGCTTTTACAAATCTGCACTGTATCCGAGCGTGCATCTGAATGCAATATTAGTCAGACGGGCAATGAGGAAATTTAAAAAGTTGAAAAGTCATCTAACCAGGGCGGTATATTGGTTGGGGAGAATGGACAAAAGGCAACCCCAGCTATTTCCGCATTGCTAGTTCGGCGTAAGACTAACAGCTGGATAATGGGACCTGTATTAGTCGAGAGACTCACGTACGGTTTTAAGAGAGCGTAGGGGTAGTTCCTCTGCGCCATTCACCCCAATAACCGGCGTATTTCATTTTTTATTGCTCGCTCTTGAGCATAACGGAATGAAAGGTGCTACATAGACTAACTGAGTGCGAATCATATTTTTCATAAATGCAGGTAGTGAACGGTCATATGATGGTCTCAAAACCGGAAATAAGGAGATAGCTGATGTCGGATACTGGAAAAGGCGTAAAAGAGTTGTTCGAGGAAGTGATAAATCAGGGCCTGTGCACCGGGTGCGGTGCGTGCATTACAGGTTGCCCATACTTGGTTGATCATGAGGGGAGAATCGTCTTGATGGACAAATGCACCGGCGCTGACGGGGATTGTTATAAGCACTGTCCCAGGACGTTTCTCGATAGGGATGCAATAAGCAGGACAGTCTTTGGGCGTTCCTATGACGATGGTGAAATAGGCCAGTTTTCTGAAATCTTTATGGCTCGATCCAATGATCCGGAAATAAGGGGTAAGGGGCAGGATGGGGGTACTGTTACGGGCCTTTTGATCATGGCGATGGAAGAGGGCTTAATTGACGTTGTGGCCTGTACCCGGATGAATAAGGAAAAAGTGCCGCGGGGTTATCTTGCACGCAGCCGTTCGGAACTGCTCCATTGCGCAGGTTCGAGTTATGAAGCATGCCTTGCCTTGCAAGCCTACCGCAGCCTTCCCAAGGACGACCTCGAAAAAATAGCGATCGTTGGCAGAGGTTGTCAAATTGAGGCCGTGGGGAAGATTAAGCAAATCCCGCCTCAAAACAGCCCCGCTCCCAAGAATATTAAGTTAAGTTTGGGATTGATATGCGGCTGGGCTCTTTCCCAGAGCGCCTTTCATCCATATCTGAAAGGAATCTGTGAACTTTCAAATGTCAGCAAATTCGACATCCCCCACACGCCTCACTATTCCTTTGATATACACTTCAATAATCATCCTGATACCATGTCACTCCGCCTTGATAGGATTAAACCTTTTATCAATCCGGCCTGTTGGTTTTGTTGGGATATGACTGCTGAATTTTCAGATATTTCCGTTGGTTCAGCAGGCGCCGAATTTCCGGGATGGAATACCGTCATCGTTCGTAGCACTGTTGGGTCCGAACTTGTCCTCTTGGCAAACAGGAAAGGAATTTTGGAGTCTCGATCTTTGCCGAATCATAGATTGGAAAACCTCAAAAAGGCCGCGCTCAAGAGAAAGAATGCGGCGTATGAAAATATTGTGAAAAAGACGGGAAATGACGAGGATTTGTTATACTTGAAAACTCTGCCTGGCGCTATCGCCGAGAGGTATTCAGGTAACAATGAATAATGGAACATCTATATGCAGGGAGGTAGCGAATGGCGAGTATTGGATTGGAAAAATCCGGAGCTGAGGTGCTTCTCATGGGCAATGAGGCTGTGGCGAGAGGGGTGATCGAAGCCGGCGTGGGGGTTGCATCTGCCTATCCCGGAAGTCCGACTTCTGAAGTGATTCCGGCTATCGCAGAAGTCGCCAAAGAAAGAAATATTTATGTCGAGTGGTCTACAAATGAGAAGGTCGCTCTCGAAGTGGCTGCCGGAGCCTCATTTGCGGGAATCCGTGGCTTTTCGGTAATGAAACAAAATGGGGCCAATGTTGCTGCGGACTTTCTGGTAAATTTGAATATGACCGGCATTGGCAGTGCGGGGCTGGTCATTTTTATTTCTGATGATCCCGGCGGGGGAACCAGCAACAATGAAGAGGATTCCAGGACTGTGGCAAAGTGGCTTGATAATCCCCTGATGGAGCCGAGCAGCGCCCAAGAAGCCAAAGAAATGATCAAATGGGCATATGAGGTTTCGGAGGCAGTGAATCTTGTGACCTTTGTACGCGGCGTAGGCCGAATTTCTTACACCCGGAGCAATGTCGTGCTTAACGAGCTGCCCGATAAGAATAAACCAAAGCCTTTTTTCCCCGATATCTGGGATATGAATAATCCCCGGAAAAGCAGATTTGCCTCGGGTCCATTTCCAATTTTTCACAAACCCCTCCACGAAAAGTTGGAGAAGGCACGGACAATTTTTGAGACCTCTTCCTTTAACCGATACATGGGGCCGGAGAAACCTAAACTGTTAATAATCACCTGTGGTGCTTGTACTTCTTATTGCATTGAAGCCGTGGAAGAATTGAAATTGAAGGAGGAGATTGGAATTTTAAAATTGGGAACCACTTGGCCTCTTCCGGAAAAACTGGTGGCCCACCATCTGATCTCCGCAAAAAAAATACTTTTCGTCGAAGAGATGGATCCTTTCGTGGAACAAAGCGTGATGGAACTCGCTGCCAGTCTGCTTCCAGCGACGGCAAAACTCAGCTTCTTCGGCGCCCGCTCGGGGCATATCACCCCTTACAACGAACTGAGCACTGACATCGTCATCGATGCCTTGTCGGATATCCTGAATGTCGCTTATCGGGGACGGGACATCGCCTATGAGAATCTATCCAGAGAAGCAGCGAAACTTGTGCCACACCGTCCGATCAACTTATGCCCGGGTTGCCCCCATCGGGCAACTTTTTGGGCATTAAAGCAGGCCATTACGCTGGACGGCCGCAATGGTTTTCTCTGTGGCGATGTGGGTTGTTATTCGATGGGATTTTCTGAACCGGGATATTTTCAATCACGTACTATGCATGCAATGGGTTCGGGTGCGGGAGTGGCCAGCGGACTGGGCAAACTGAAGCAATTCGGCTTTGATCAACCCGTGCTTGCGATATGCGGCGATTCCACTTTTTTCCATGCCGCCATGCCGGCTTTGGTCAACGGCGTTTACAACAATTCAGACTTCACGCTACTTATCGTTGACAACAGCGCTACGGCCATGACTGGTTTTCAGCCTCATCCGGGAACGGGACAACTGGCAACCGGAGATCCTGCGACTGTAGTGAGCATAGAAGCTGTATGCAAGGCGATGGGGGCGTTCGTTGAAGTTTGTGACCCCTTTGACTTGAACAAGACGACCGATGCCTTGTTGAAGATGATGAAGAAGGAGGGTGGCACAAAGGTCATCGTCATGCGCCACATGTGCCAATTAGTGAAAGATAAAAGAAGAATTCCTCGAGAATATAGAATGCACGTGGACCCATCAAGATGCTTAGCGGACAACTGTGGCTGCAATCGGCTCTGCACCCGACTCTTCGGATGTTCCGGACTGATAGTGAATAATGAAACCGGCAAGGCAGTTATCGACGAGGCGCTTTGCGCCGGATGCGGGCTGTGTTCGAGCATTTGCCCGGCGAACGCAATAATCAAGGAGGCCAACTGATGAGAAAAGAGAAACTGAAAAAGGATCCGTATAATGTGATTATCTCTGGAGTTGGCGGGCAGGGTAATGTTTTGCTTTCCGGATTTATCGGTACAGCATTGTTAAACGAGGGCTTTATCGTAAGCGTGGCGGACACTTTTGGCGTCAGTCAGCGAGGAGGATCGGTATCAAGCCACATCAAAATCTCAGAAAAAAATTTGTACAGTTCAGTTACACTTAAGGGTAAAGCTGATGTAATTATCGGAATGGAACCTGTTGAGACCTTGAGAACCTTGCTTGATTTCGGCAACCCTGCAGTAATAACGATCGTAAACCCCAGACCGTTCTACCCTTCCGGCGGTGTTGAATATCCTGATTTGAGCGAGGTGCGACAAACCATTGAAAAGATGTCTTCAAAAACTCAATATGTCCAAGCGACTGAGGAAGCCTTAAGAATGGGGAATCCGATATATACGAATATTATCCTGTTGGGTGCTGTTGTGGGATCGGGTATCTTACCCCTCAGCAGAGAATCAATGATTCCTCTTCTTGAAGAACGCTTCCCGGATAAACTATTAGATTTTAATATCAATGCATTCAACAAAGGGATGGCGCTTATCGCCGAGACCTGATTTGCAGTGCAGAAACTTTACATGCAAAGTTGGCCAAGATGGAGTAGGCACAGTCACGATAGATCGTCCAGAGAAACATCTGTAGGAACGTTTGTAGAACGAGAGGACGAAAGGCATTGGGCTGATCAGCGGGGATACGCGGGAATCGGCCGTCTTTTTGCCGATACGTGCGTCGCCGAGGAGATTCCCATGAGATTCGGCGTTGCCTGCCCCTCTAAAACCTGTCCAGTTTTAATATGTAAAAAAACCTCTTCCCGTGCAGTCATCATCTCTCTGGTAAGGGAATTTAAGCTAGTTCTTTTGTCAACTGTTCTTTAGCAAATTTATCGACTTCAATTGTTACCATGATCCTTCTGCCCGCGTTACGATAACCATAATGACCCATAACTCATTGACAACTTCCTGTAACAAAGCATCGGGCCATTTTGGCAAACATACACCCTTTCAATCCGAGATAAATAGCGATCATTGTGTCGCCAGACCCTGTTATTTTCGGGCTATCTGCATTTATTCATACGCTTCATGGATCGTAAATGCGATGAAAAGGTGTGTCCGAGTTACGGACGAAAAGACCTTTTTCAAAGCAGTAATAAACTAAAAGGACAGCGATTTCTCAAAGGATGGAAAACTCGGCATATCGACCATGTATTCATCAACCCGTAACCCTGTATTATGTGGTCAGTTTTTCATTGACATGCAAGCCCGTTTTCGTTATTCGCCACTTCTCATAAAGTAAGGGCTTATCAAATGTATGCTAAGATAATTCGATTACAAAATGTGATGCGTATCGAAGCATGGCTTTCCCAAATATCATTTCATCTTGGATGCAAATATGAGCCCTCTTTTTACAGGACTTTCCTGCGATAACGATGTGCATAGCCGTTCGGACAAATAGTTCGAAATTTCATCAGTTTCACTGTCCACACGATTTCAAATACCCATGAGGGGATAAGTATAAGGAGAATTGAAGATGATCAAAGCTAAGGCGTTGGGGGAGCAGACTGTCAATAAAGTCTTCCAGAGACTGATGCCGTTTTTGGGTCTCTTGTATATCGTCTCTTTTCTGGATCGAGTCAATGTCGGCTACGCCGCTTTGTCAATGAACAAGGCACTGGGGTTCAGCAATGCCGTGTATGGTCTTGGGGCAGGAATCTTTTTTATAGGTTATTTCATCATGGAGATACCTGGCAACCTTATCATGGCCAAAGTGGGCGCGCGGTTGTGGATCGCCAGGATTCTTATCACATGGGGGATCATATCTGGTTTAACTGCCTGGGTTTCTACACCAACCGAATTTTATATGGTGAGGTTCTTTCTCGGGGTAGCCGAAGCCAGCTTTTTCCCCGGCATTATATATTATCTATCCACCTGGTTCCGTTTGAAGGACGTGGCCAAAGCCGTCGCCCTTTTCATGATGTCTTTACCGATCTGTAACATCGTCGCTGCGCCGCTGTCCACGTATCTATTAGGCACCATATGGCTGGGCTGGGCCGGATGGCAATGGTTATTCATTTTGGAAGCGTTACCTGCAATTGTTCTCGGTTTTATTACACCCTTCTATCTTACCAACAAACCCAGTGACGCCAAATGGCTGACTGGTGAAGAACGGAGCTGGCTTGTAAATACCCTGGCATCTGAACTAGCGGCAAAGATCCAGCGAAAAAAGTATTCTGTGCTGCAGGCCTTCGCTGACAGAGATGTCATTATCCTGTCGACGATATATTTTACGTGGGTGTGCGGTTTTTATGGGATCACGATGTTCCTGCCGATCCTTGTTAAAGCTCTATCGACTGCTATTAGCATCCAGATGGTAGGTTTCCTGGTTATGATACCGTACATCTTCGGTTTCTTCGCCATGTATTTCATAGGACGTCATTCGGATAAGACCGGTGAACGCCGTTGGCATACGATCCTCGGCATGGTTACGACGGCAACTGGACTCGCCGGCAGTGTACTGCTGGCCGACATCAGTGTTTTCGTCTCGATGGCATTTTTCACGCTAGCAGTTATGGGAGTGTACGGCTCTTTCGGGCCCTTCTGGGCAATTCCCGCCTCTTTTTTAAGTGCATCTGCGGCGGCAGGTGCGATTGCCATGATCAACAGTATCGGAAACCTAGGCGGGTTTGTGGGACCTTACGTGATGGGCTTCATACGGGATGCAACCGGATCGTTTACAGGGGGAATCATATTTCTGGCAGCTTGCCTTCTGACAGCGGCGGTGCTGCTAATGACACTGCGCAAAGTGGGCAAAGAGAATAGGGACTGAGACACACCACTCCTGATCATGATTGAAGTGAATTTGTTATTTGATCAGAGATCATCGAGCATGCTTTTATGTCTGCTTTTCTTCCTTGACCCCCCGTGCAGACATGTCGGCACAAACAAGAATGAAAATAGCTCGCCATAATTTTTCCATACGGGAACTTTGTAGATTCTGTCGAGGATAGCTCTATTTTCAGGGGCTTTTAGCTGTCGCATTATCCCTTCCCTTGTAGCTTTCTCATGTAAATCATGATAGTCGAAAGTTCATATGTAGACCACCTTACCCGACTTCCATTTCGGTAAAGTCAAATCTGAACGGCTATGGAACTCTATGTTTTCGGCATAGTTATTTTTGCAGCGATGCTTCACGCGCTTTGGAACTTCGTCACCAAGAAGATATCTGGTAATCTGACAGTGATTTGGATAGGGCTCTGCGGTTCGTCGCTCCTGATGACGCCGGTCTCCTTGGTGTTGCTCTTTAAAGAGGAAGCGACATCTTCAGCACTTCCTTATATCATAGCAACCGGTCTCATTCACGCATGCTACTTCTACTTCATAGGCAAAAGCTATGAGAAAGGCGCGATCTCGATTGTCTATCCCGTTGCCCGTGGAGTGGGCGTCTTCGGTACTGCAATCACCGCAACATTCTTTCTTTCCGAAATGATCAGCGCGATCGGCGGTGCAGGAATATTGCTCGTCTGCAGTGGTGTCTTGAGCATCGGACTCAGAGAGACCGCGACCCGTGAGAGCAAGCGGGCGTTCTACTATGCCCTGATCGTCGGGGTACTCATAACCGGCTATTCCACAGTGGACAAGGTAGGAGTCTCTCTTATCAATCCCCTCGTCTACATCTGGGCCATGTTTTCGATCGCTGCTATCTGTCTGGCACCGGTCGTTCTCATGATGGACCTCAATAAGGTCCGTGAAATCTGGAACCGGATGAAGTGGGCGAGCGGTATCATCGGTTTAGGCAGCATCACGACCTATCTGCTGATTCTCTATGCCTTCCGCTTGGGCAATGTGAGTTATGCAGTTGCGGTACGTGAGTTCGCAGTTGTCATTGGCGCAGCACTCGGGGTCGTATTCCTGGGCGAGAAGCTTACTAAGCAAAAAGTCGTCGGGATCGCGGCTATAATTGTTGGGCTGATTCTCATTAAGCTTGCATGATCTCAGCATTCCACAATCCAAAATGTCTTTTCATTATTAAAAAGCGGGAGGCGATGTAAATTATTCAAGCTTTCTTAGTAATGATCAACTTCATCGAGAGCACGATTACTCTAGCGGTACATACATATAGTCTTAAAGCTTCGATAATTGCAGAAGTACAGGAGAGGTATGTCTGAATTACCCTGAAAAGCCTTTTTGAAGGTAATAAACGCCAAAAGTGGCCCCCATTTCCCAAGAGGATAGACGCCCCGGTAAACTTATACTGCAATCGTCAATCACCCTACCTGAATTTTGTGGTCAGTTATCAATTGACATACGAGAATAATTTCTCTATACTTATCCGCTATAAAAGCAAGTCCTTATCAAATCAAAAAACCCTATATTCCTTCCCCTAAAACAAGTCCCTATCAAAGACTTGTAAAAAGGTTTAAAGAAATGATATCTGATGCGTATACGACTCAAAAAGACATCCCTTTATTCCGTGGACGCTTACTCATCAGGCCCTTTTATTCAGCTTTGGTGGTTCATCAAGCATCAAGTGCAGCAGTAATCCAGTTGCCTTTCTCCTTTTAGTTTTGATTGTTATGCGTGTACAAATCTTAAATAAGGATGCGCCATCAGGTGAATGACCTATATTAATGTCTCATTGAAAAAAGAGTAAATCTTTCTTACAACTCAAAAAACAGGGAGGTTGATAGTATGGCAAGCGATGAAGAATTTGAAATAAAGACGTACCATAAGGTTGACTTGCGTTTAATCTGGTTTCTGTTCCTCTGCTACATACTAGCATATCTGGACAGGGTAAACGTCGGTTTCGCAAAACTGCAGATGCTCAAGGACCTTTCATTGAGTGATGCCGCTTTTGCGACAGGTGCTGGAATCTTCTTTGTCGGGTATTTCTTTTTTGAAGTTCCCAGCAACGTGCTTCTGAAGAAATATGGAGCACGTATGTGGATAGCAAGGATCATGATATCGTGGGGTATTATTTCGTCATGTATGATGTTCGTAACTGATGCATGGACTTTTTATATCATGCGTTTTCTTCTGGGTATAGCGGAAGCGGGCTTCTTTCCCGGCATAATTTTTTATCTTACCCTTTGGTACCCTTCTTCTTACCGTTCGACACGAACCGCCTGGTTTGTATCCGCCATTGCGGTGTCCGGAGTTATCGGCAATCCTATTTCAGGCTGGATTATGGACATGTTCTCCGGATCACTTGGACTTACAGGATGGCAGTGGCTCTTTATTGGTGAAGGCTTGCCCTCAATAATCGTCGGTTTCTGGGTAATATACTATCTGGATAGCAGTATCCAAGAAGCCAAATGGCTGACAGCTGAAGAAAAAGCACTGCTCGAAAAGAAACTTGTCGAAGAGGACAAGGACAAAACAGAGCACAGTCTCATTGACGCCTTCAAGAGCGGGAAAGTCTATGTCCTATGCTTCATTTATTTCACATTGATGATCGGCCTTTATGGAATAGCTTTCTGGTTGCCGACAATTGTTAAGGCTTTCGGTATTAAGGGCTATCTTTGGGTTGGCTTGGTTACAGCAATTCCCTACACAGTATGCGTCATAGGAATGATAATAATAAGCAATCATTCCGATAAGACAGGAGAGAGACGGCTGCATTATGTAATCAATGTTCTCGCGGGAGCAGCAGGTCTGGTTCTGAGCGGGTTATTCGCCTCTAATCCCTATCTCGCAATTATATTCCTGTCCATCGCCACATTAGGCGTTATCGGTTCCATGCCTGTTTTCTGGCCCCTGCCCTCGGCATTTCTTGCCGGCACGGCAGCTGCGGCTGGCATTGGCATCGTTAATTCAGTAGGCAATCTGGGAGGGTATTTTGGACCCAATGTTCCTGTTTGGGCAAAGTTTCTTTCAGCTGATCCGTCTGCCGCCCTCTATATCATTGCGCTGATACTCTGCCTAGGAGCTGCTACGACCTATTTCTTTATTCCAGCTTCACTTCGCGTCAAGATAGGCAACAAATAAATCATTTCTGATCACGGAGCGGGTATTCTTGGGGAATCCCCGCTCTGCTTTTATAAGGGCAACAGCATCAAGTCAGATCAAAGCCCGATAGTTTTGAGCAACCATATTGCATTGTTTTTTTCTTCTTTTCGCAATAGACCATAGTTGATCCGGGCCGGAAATATAATCGACAAATCAAAAAGTGCAACGGTTACGAAGAGTGAGTTCTATTTTCCATTTTACTGATCACACCCTCTCAACCACAAATACAAGTCAACGTTTCCGATGACCGCACATGGTCGTTGATTGCCGGTTAGAACATGCGATGACCACATAGTTCGGTTTACCATCTGAGATTGTGCCCACATCTTTTTGAAAGCAACAAATCATTAACCTCGAAGAAAATGCTGGACTTCAATTCGTAATAAACATAAATCACTCACGATGATAGACATCAACACCCGGGCCACACATTTTGCGGTCATTATACCATTGACACACAATACCCTTTTTCCTATGCTTTGCCTTAACGAAAGCAAATATTAACCAAAAATACTGAAAGGGGATATACTTTTTTTAATGGAGAACCAAACAATGAAAAACGAAAAAGGTATCTCGAAGTTAGTTCTGTTTGTAATAATTGTAATAATCATAGCTTCTGCAATTTGCTGGGCAGAGTATTTCGCCAAACCGATGGCTACAGTTATGATGGGCGGTGCAGAGCAAGCTCAGCCGGCTATAGAAAAAGCCAAAGAGGCGAGTGACGCGATGAACAGCGCTACTAAAGCCGCCGAAGAAGTGGCGAAAAAAGCAAGCGAAGGTGCGGACAGGTAGGGGGATGGTTTTCCTTTGTGAATTGTAAAGACAACCGTAACAAGCATCAGATGACCTATGTACAAATTGCGTTGAGCATTTCAATAAGCGATCTTTAGCAAACGTAAAATAGCGGCGACAATGAAGGGGGAACGAGGGATGAATATTGCATGCTATCTAAGAATGAGCGCCAGGGAATACGGAGACAAGGTTGTGGCCATGGAGGGGAACCGGCAGATCACGTACAGCGAACTGGATGACAAATCGAACCGGATTGCTGGCTGGCTGAGGAAATCAGGGGTGCAACCGGGAGAAAGAGGCATCATCTATATGCCGAACAACATCGAATATTGCTACCTGCTGTTCGGCATGTTCAAGGCAGGGATGATCCCCATACCCCTGAATTACCGCTTTCGTAAAGAAGAAATCCGCTATGTTATAATGGACTCCGGCGCCTCGCTCATGTTCGTGCTCGAACGAAACGCATCACTCGCAAATGAGTTGCAAAGGGAGGTCTCCACACTGGAGCAGGTTGTAGTGTCCGATGAGGGGGCATCTGACTCGAATGCTCTCATCAATGAAGTCCTGAAGCGGTATGATCCGGACCCGGATGTTTTTCCCGCCCTCGATGATGACCTTGCCATGATCATGTATACCAGCGGAACGACGGCAAAACCCAAAGGGGTAAAACAAACTCACCGTAACACCGTTGCAAACGTGAACGTTTTTGCCTTCACCCAACACCTGACATCTAAGGATCGGCTTCTCTGCGCGACACCCCTGTTTCACGTGGGCGGCATGATCCCCACCTTCACGACCATTTTCACTGGAGGATCGGTGGTCTTCTTGCCCCTGTGGGATGCCACAAGATTCCTGGAGTTGGTTAACCAGAAAAAAGTGACATGGACGTTCCTGGTGGGCCTCATGGGTGCCCAGCTTGCCAGCATGGAGGGCATCGATAAATACGATTTGAGTTCATTGAAATGCGTCGTCTTCGGAGGATCGCCCATATCCGAGACAATCTACAACAATTTTCAAAAAAAATTTAATATAATAACCTATGAGCTTTACGGTCGAACGGAGCACGTGGGTGTCTCCGTCTGTTACGACGTGACAGACACGAGGGTACCAAGATCAGCGGGGAAACTACTCGGGCAGGTCATCAGGGCTAAGTTCGTAGATCCTCAGACGGGCAAACCTGTCGGTATTGGGGAGCCGGGTGAACTGATGGTCAAAGGGGATATCCTGACTCCGGGGTATTGGAACAAGCCCGAAGAAAATATAAAACTCTTAGACGAGGAGGGATGGCAGCATACGGGAGATGTATTCACACAGGATGACCGGGGCTATCTCTTCTTCATGGAAAGAACGGACGATATGATCATAAGCGGTGGTGAGAATATCTATCCACGGGAGATCGAATCTGTCTTGTATAACCACCCGAGCGTGGCGGAGGTGGCTGTCATCGGGCTCACCCACGAGGAGTGGGGGGCACAGGTCGCTGCCGTCATCGTGAAGAAAGATCCGAAATTAACAGAAGAGGAGATCATTGCATTCTTGAAGAGGAGGAAGGATCTCAGCGGCTACAAGCGACCACGGATTATAAAATTCATTGATCAAATTCCGAAAACGGCAAGCCAGAAGATTGACAAGGCATCACTGAAAAAACTCTATTCATAGGCCTGCCTTAAAAGAAGTGCAAAGGCGGAGCTGCAGCATCGATTAATCATATCACTCGGTTTTTTAAAGTGGAGAAGGCGCGGATAGGAGTCATCCATCAAGCAAATAATGAGGACTACCTATTTGTTGAGTTAATCCCATTATTCCTGCATTTGTGCTAATTTATTTTGCCTCAAAAGAGTCCGGTATTATCTATCCGTCTCGTTCACCTTTAATATTGTTAATAGTGCACTTTCGATTTGTCAACAAGATGAGGGCTTGCACGTGGTGACGAGAGCCGGCGCATTTCATTTTTTTATTGCTCACTCTTGAGCATAACGGGATGAAATGTGGAAACGCTTGACGTCTTATTTTCTGTTCATGTCGAATCCGGCCATCTTCATTGAAGTATTGATTTTTCTATTTTGGATTTTTATGTTATATTATAATTCAAAATGAAGAGCAAAGGCTCTCCTAGGAACCTCCAAAATTAATAAAGTTATTGCTTATGCCAAGAATGCAGCGGTGTTAGCAGTGTTACTTCATGTTTAAAATCTACACGCTGATTTTAGAGATAAAAAAATCAACCTCAAAAAAAGGCAATGCATAAAGAGCGCTGGTTGAAATGATCACGGGCGAGTCCGATGAATGGAAGCGCCTTTCATCTCGTTATCCGCAGCACGCTATACATTTCGGGATTTATGTCATTGATTTTTGCAAAAGAACCAGAATAGCCAATTATCCTTTCTGAAGAACGGAGCAATGAACATGGCAAATTCAAATCTTCAGCATAGAGGGCATCGCTGGAAGTTTTTCCGGGCCGGCGGATTCAACCAGGTTCACCTTGAACAGGGCTCAGATGTGATGGCCCTCGCTCAGCTTGATCCGAAACTCTGGGCTACATTAAGCTGTCCCATTCACGGAGTCCATTTAGATAGCAGAACATTAGAACTTATAGATACAGACGGGGACGGCCGCATTCGTGTTCTGGAAATCATTGAAGCCGTAAAGTGGGCCGGTTCCCTACTTAAGAATGCGGATGACTTGACGAAGCGTTCTGCCGAATTGTCCCTCGCCTCCATCGATGACGACTCGCCGGAAGGTAAAAAACTGCTCGCCTCGGCAAAACATATCCTCAAAAATCTGGGCAAGGAAAATGCGGCGATAATCACCATTGAAGATATAACTGATATGGCAAATATTTTCGCGCAAACGAAGTTCAATGGAGATGGTATCATTCCCCCCGATTCCTCTGATGATCCCACAATCAGGCAGATGATCCAGGATATTATCGACTGCCTGGGGCCAGAAATAGACCGAAGCGGCAAAGAGGGTATTTCCCAGACTAAGGTCGACCAGTTCTTTGCAGAAGCAAATGCTTATCTGAAATGGTGGCAAAACGCGGAAACCGATGGCACCAATATACTTCCCCTCGGCAATGCCACCGTTTCGGCAGCGGAGGCGTTCAACAGTGTCAAGATGAAAATAAACGATTATTTTGCCCGTTGCCGACTTGCTGCTTTTGATGACAGGGCATTGAATGCCATGAACGGCCAGGCGGACGAATATCTGTCTATTGCGGAAAAAAATCTATCCCCAGATGTTCAGGAAGTAGCTGGCTTTCCCCTTGCGAGAGTCGGGATCGGTAAACCACTGCCACTGCGGGAGGGGATCAACCCCGCCTGGATTGCTCCAATGTCCTGGTTTGTTGCCGCCGTTGTGGGGCCTGTTCTAGGGGAAAAGAACAATCTCCAGGAGTCGGAATGGAATGTCCTGCTTGCGAAGTTCTCCGGCTATGAATCCTGGTTGTCACAAAAAGCCGGCGCATCCATCGAAAAGCTTGGAATGGAGAAAATCCGCAGGATCGTCGATAGCCGAGGCAAGGAACGCATTACGGAACTCATAGCAAATGACCAGATACTGGAATCGGAATTTAACTCCATCACCTCCGTTGAAAAACTTATCCGACTGCACCGTGACCTTTTCACCATCCTGAACAACTTCGTATCCTTCAGCGATTTCTACACCGGCAAAGGAATGGCTATTTTTCAAGCGGGCACCCTGTACATGGATGGGCGCAGTTGCGATTTATGCATCCGCGTTGATGATGCCAATAAACATGCTGTCCTCGCAACGTTGAGCCAGACTTTCCTGGCTTACTGCCACTGTACTAAAAGGGGTGGCGTCGATCAGATGACGATTGCCGCCGCATTTACGAGTGGCGATTCTGATTTTCTCATGGTGGGTCGAAATGGAGTGTTTTACGATCGCCGCGGTCAAGACTGGGACGCAACTATCATAAGAATCATTGATCACCCGATCAGTATTCGTCAGGCCTTCTGGAGTCCTTATAAACGGATCATGAAATTGATTGGCGAACAACTTGAAAAACTCGCCGCTGCCAGAGCCAAAGCTGTATCGGATAAGGCCGCTTCCGGAATCGTGAGTGCTACCGAAAAGGTATCGGAGGCAAAACAGGTGGTACCGGCTCAACCCTTCGATGTGGCTAAGTTTGCAGGGATCTTCGCCGCCATTGGACTAGCCATCGGCGCTATAGGCACGGCTGTAGCGGCTGTGGTTACAGGTTTTCTGAAACTGGGATGGTGGCAAATGCCGTTTGCAGTATTGGGGATTGTGCTGGTAATTTCCGGATTCTCCATGATCATTGCGTGGTTGAAATTGTCTCAGCGCAACCTTGGCCCCCTGCTCGACGCGAACGGGTGGGCCATTAATACACGGGCAAAAATCAATATTCCCTTCGGAAGTACCTTGACGGAGATCGCTGATCTTCCGGAAGGGGCAGAGTGTCTGCTGCAGGATCCCTACGCCCGAAAGAAAAGGCGATGGCCTTTCATAGTCATCGCCCTCATTCTGCTGGTCATTTTTCTTTACTTTGCATATCAGGCGGGTATGCTATTTAAGTGGACATGGGGCTTATTAGGAAGAAAGCCCTGATAATGAGGAAAGGCCTCAAAAACGGTTACGCTTGCGGGACCTTCTATCTTCGTCAAAATAATTCAGGAGGTGAAGAAATGGCAAAAAAGAGGATAAGATTAGTTTGTTTAATGGTATTTTCCTTTTTGGCTTTTGTTATTTTTACTGTGCCGGTTCTCGCAGGCAGCCAGGACCTCAGCATGAAGCTGAAGTCAGGCGAGTATG